>WBZM01000674.1_pt1 | contig 43374 bp, 37 predicted proteins | sample 5204271 | NCBI WGS metagenome assembly WBZM01 (sample SAMN12344346, study PRJNA552823) | activated sludge metagenome | biome: Activated sludge suspended growth; feature: Nitrification reactor; material: Wastewater; isolation source: activated sludge from nitrification reactor of wastewater... | reverse complement strand
CGCCCGAGCGATGCGCACGACCCGGGCCACGGTGCGCATCGTTCGCCGGCGAAGATCCACACATTCAAGTGAGCCTGGTGCTGGCACGCCTGCTGCAGCTCGCCAGCCCGGCGTTGCCGGTCGGCGCCTACACCTATTCGCAGGGGCTCGAATGGGCCGTCGAAGCCGGGCTGGTGCGCGACGAGACGACCGCCGGGCAGTGGATCGGCGGCGTGCTCGAGGAGGGCATCGGTTGCTTCGAGGCGCCGCTCGCTGCCTGCCTGCAGCGAGCCTGGAACGTCACCGACGTCGGCGAGGTGGCGCGTCTGAACGGCGAGTTCCTGGCCAGCCGCGAGTCCTCCGAGCTGCGTGCCGAGACCCTGCAGATGGGCTACTCGCTGCGCCGCCTGCTGCGTGACCTGGACGATTTCCCCTTGCCAGAGGTCCTCGATGAACTGCCGGAAACGGCTTTTCCGACGGTCTGGGCGCTTGCCGCTGCGTCCTGGCGGATCCCGCTGGCCGACTCGCTCGCGGCCTATCTGTGGTCCTGGTGCGAGAACCAGGTGCTGGCGGCGCTGAAGGCGGTACCGCTCGGCCAGACTGCCGGGCAGCGGCTTCTGCTGCAGCTCGGTGGCCGCATTCCGCCGGTCGTGCAACGGGCGTTGGTCCTCCCGGAGGCGGAATGGAGCAACTTTGCCCCGGGTTTTGCGCTGGCGTCGAGCCAGCACGAAACGCAGTATTCGAGACTCTTTCGATCATGACGGAAAGCGAGCCGCGGATGAACGCGCGAACCGCCCTGCGCATCGGCATCGGAGGCCCGGTCGGCTCCGGCAAGACCGCACTCACCCTGGCGCTGTGCCTCGCCCTGCGCGACCGGTACAGCCTGGGCGTGGTGACCAACGACATCTACACCGCCGAGGACGCGAAGTTCCTGGTGCAGCACGCGGCCCTGCCGCAGGAACGCATTCTCGGCGTCGAGACCGGCGGCTGCCCGCACACCGCGATCCGCGAAGACGCCTCGATCAACCTCGAAGCCGTCGCGCGGCTGACGACCGCCTTTCCGGACATCGAGATCGTCCTCGTCGAGTCGGGTGGGGACAATCTGGCCGCGACCTTCAGCCCCGAGCTCTCCGACCTGACGCTCTACGTCATCGACGTCGCCGCTGGCGACAAGATTCCGCGCAAGGGCGGGCCGGGGATCACCCGCTCCGACCTGCTGGTGATCAACAAGACCGATCTCGCGCCGCTGGTCGGCGCCTCGCTCGCAGTCATGGCGCGCGACAGCCGCAGGATGCGCGGCGATCGCCCCTTCGTCTTCAGCAACATGAAGACCGGCGAGGGGCTGGCGGAAATCATCGCCTTCATCGAGGAGCGCGGTCTGTTCCACTGAACGGGCGGGACGCTGTCGCTGGATTGCCGGGATGGTTGCGGCCCGAGCGGGCCGTCGCCGCGTTGAGCATGCGGTCAGCCAAATCGGTCACCGAAATGGATCAGCAGGCGCGGCCGTCGGGCAGACGGGTGAAGCCGAAACCGCCGCCGTGGCTCGGCTGGATGCAGATCGTCACGCCAAGCGAGCGCGCGGCGCGGTCGATGTCGGGCGGAAAGGCAGCGAAGGGGATCGATCGCTCGACGACTGACCGGATGAACGCGATCTCGTCCTGCTGGTCGCCGGCGTTGAGGACGGCGAAGGATTTCAGGCTGCCGTTGGGGTTGATCCGGAACTGGACGGCGGCCGGCTTCATCCCCCGGCTGCGCGGGTCGTTGCGGACGAAGGCGGCGCTCCGGTTCAGTCGCCGGACGATGCCATCGAGATAGAGGTCGAGGCTGAACGGGTCGGGCGGCGGCGTGTCGGGCCGGCGCTCGAGCATCAGCAGTCCCTGTTCGTCGCGCCGCGCCTGCTGCCGGCCGAGCTCCGCCGCCTGGGCCAGCGAACGCTGCGCCAGCGACGGCCTGGGAGTCGCCTTCGCCTGCGCGTCGAGCTCGTCGAGGAAACGCTTCATCTCCTGCCGTTCACTCGGGCTCCAGCGCGGCGTGTCGTCGCGAGCGGCTTTACCGGCTGGCGTCGGCACGTTCGGCGTGCGCGGCCGCGGTGCCTTGCTGGCCGGTCGGGCGGCGGCGCGCGGCGGCGCTTTGGCTGTTGGCGGCTGGCGCGGCAGGGTGGCCTGCGCTGCCGGTGCCGGCTGGGCTGCTGGCTGCGCTGCCGGCGACAGCCGGGCTGCCAAGCGCGTCGAGGCGATCGGCCGGGGCACTGCCTCCTGCTCAGGAAAGAAGAGGACGATGGCGTGCAGGAGCAGCGATGCCGCGAGGGCAGCAAACAGCGAGCGCGAGATCGGAGTCTGTTCTACGCCAACCTCGTCATCTGCCCGAGCAGCTTCGCGCAACACGTCGCCAGCAGGTCGCGCGGCATCGCCTGCGTGGATGGGCGCGTGGCGAGCGGACGGCGCACGCGCCAGATCGGTCGCATGGCGGGATCACTCGCAGCCCGGTGGCGGTACCGCGCCGCAAAGGACTGCGGTCCGGCGCGACCGGCGTCGGTGAGAGCGCGGTCGCAGGAGGTCTTCAGGGCCCATGTGGGCAGGATAGCGAGCCGGCCGGTGGTCGTCAATTCGGGCGGCGGCTGGTCCGCGGCCGCAGCGGCGGCGACCGGCAACTGCCGCTGCCACACTGGAGACGTCCATTCGCTGGGGGCGCCGCTTGGGCGCCAGTGTCGACTCCTTGCCGGATAGCCGGCGAGAGTCGCGTTGGTGGGACGGGCGGACTGTCGGAATTTCTTACAACACAGCTGCCCAAATACAGTGTGATATTTCTAACATTCTGCTGCAAAACGATGTTTTTTCTCTGGCACGAATGTTGCTCTGTCATTCACAGGTTTTGCTGAGGGGCGGGGGTGGAACGGTACAGCCCCTTGAAGCCAAGACTTGTGAAGCCCACTTAAACCCTCATCCACCGGTTTTCCGAGCAGGGGGCTGGTGACCGAAGTGAAGGAGTCAAACGATGAGTGTAACTCGTAGCAGGACCAAGATTTCCCTGGCTGTCATGGCCTTGGTCGCGTCGACTGGCGCTTCGGCGGCTCAGGTCGGCATGACCATCGGTAGCATCACAGGGTCGTACGACGTTTATCTCGGAACATTCACCAGTGTTCCGAATCCGCCGGCGTGGCCGGTGGCCAAGGTCGCCTCGACCATTCCCAATGCGCAGGCAGCGCTCGACGACGCGAGTGGCAATGCCAACTTCGACGGCAACACTCCGAACAGCGGGCCGGGCGGCAACGTGGAACTCGGCAAGTTTGGTTCGCCGACGACGATGAGCGGCACCGTCGGCGGCAAGCCGATCGAGCTCAGGAGCCTGCAATACGGCGACTGGGCAAGCAACGGCAAGGCTCTTGGTTACGAGTACATCGGCGGATTTTCTGCTGCGTACAACCTGGGTCTGACCCAGTCGCAGATCAAGACCTTCGTTGACATCCTGGTGCCGAACAGTGAAACCCAAGCGGCAGGCTGGCAGCGCCTGAGCGACCCGAACGTCTCGTACGTCTACCTCGACGGGCACGAGGTCAACATCGGGCTCGCAGGTTTCCTGGACGTCGAAACGCTTCTGGAGGCCGCACTCGGAGCGCAATTGCCCCCCAGCACAAAGCCTTATCAGGCCAGCGAAGTCGTCCATGTCTGCCTGGGCAACGTCTGCGACTACCTCTACAGCTTCGTTGGTACGCCGAGTGGTGTTGTTGCGCGTGACGGTGTCTCGTACACGGCCAACTACAATGTGACGATCCCCGAGCCGGAGTCGCTGGCGCTTCTGGGTCTCGGCCTGGTTGGCGTCTTCCTCGGTCGCCGCCGCCGCGCCTGAGGCGCTTCGCAAGAGCTTCTCGGTGCGCGAGCGCCGATGGGGGTGTGCCTGCAGAGCCCGCGAGGGCTCTGCGCGCGATGGGACTCGGGAGTGGGACCGTCGGCCAAGGGGCAAAAGCTGAAGCCTGGAACTGCTCACCGCGGAGGTGGCCTTGGAATACGCTGCACTTTTTGGCCTCTGTGCCCTCTTCTCGGGGGTGGTCATTCGTTTCAGCATCGCGCTGGCCGGCCGCCTTGGGGCGATGGATCGCCCCGGAGGGCACAAGCAGCATGCGGTGAGCACCCCGTTCGTCGGTGGCTTTGGCCTCATCAGCGTGGTCGTGGTGGCTTTCACCCTCGGTGATCGTCTTCCCGGCGGATCGACGTCGGTCGCCTTGCTGGCGGGATCCGTGTGCATGTTCATCACAGGTCTGGCCGATGACCTCTGGCACCTGGGTTTCAAGCCGAGGCTCCTCGTGCAGGCGGCCGTGGCTCTGGCGATGGTCTACGTCGGCGGGGTGGAGCTGGCTTCGCTCGGGGAACTCCTCCCCGGCGTCGCGGTGGATCTCGGTTGGCTTGCCGTGCCGATCACCGTCTTCGCGACGATCGGCCTGATCAACGCGGTCAACATGATCGATGGGATCGACGGACTCTCGGGTTCGGTGAGTCTCGTCAGCCTGGCGTTCATTGCCGTCGTCGCGCACGGCGCTGACAACCCGGCCTACTTGCTGGTGGCGGTGGCGTTGATGGGTGGTATCGTGGGTTTCCTGTTCTTCAACCTCCGCTATCCGGGGAATGCCCGCGCAAGGGTGTTCCTTGGCGACAACGGCAGCATGCTGCTGGGTTTCGTCTTTGCCTGGCTGCTGATCGCCCTGTCGCAGGGTGGCGATGCGGCGGCGATGACTCCGGTCACTGCGCTGTGGCTGTTCGCGTTGCCGCTGATGGACACCGTTGGCGTCATGCTGCGGCGGATCTGGCTTGGCAAGTCGCCCTTCCGGGCCGACCGCCACCATCTGCATCACCTCTTGGTCCGGGCAGGTTTTCGTGTCTCCGATGTCGTCGCCGTGGCAGTTCTGATGCAGTTCGTCTTCGCGCTGATCGGTGTCACCTGCCTGTTGCTCAGGGTTCCCGAGTATTTGGCCTTCTGGCTTTTTCTTGCCATTTTTGCCGTCTATTTCCTGCTCATCGCGCGGCCGTGGCGGCTGGTTCCCTGGCTGCAGTGGCTGAATCGACGCCTCGGTCTACCATCGGTGCAGGTGCGCGGGATCTTCGTCGGATACGTCCGTCGGGAAAGGTGTCCGCAGCTGCTCGGGCTGATTGCACAGGGGCTCAGTGGCCACTACGACTACCAGTTGAGCGTTTTCGAGACCGACAGGGAGAATGTGCCGGGGCGCAAGGTGTATTGCCTGGTCCATGTGCCGAATATCGGGGACGAACACTTGATTGGCTGTGTCCGGCGAGACGTGCTGCGGTTGCGCAGGCGCCTCGCCAGGAAGCACGGACTCGACATCCGCCTGCTCCTCGCGCGTGCGGAGCAGAGTGGGTTGCAGTCGGCATTCGACACCGCGGCGGCAAGCGGCAGGCGCATCGGCGAGAGTGAGCGTCGCCAGTTGCAGAGCACGCTGATCTATTCGATCGAGCGCGGACGGCACAGCGTGCGCAGTGACCACGGTGGCTTTGAACTCAGCCTGCCACCCACCTGCAGGTAGTCGTCATGTTCAGTCGTGTCCTCACCGTATGTACCGGCAACATCTGCCGCAGCCCGGCGGCGGAGTACCTGCTGCGGCAGCGGGCGGCCAATTCCGGGCGCCGGATCGAAGCGCGCTCGGCCGGTATCGGCGCGCTCGTCAATCATCCGGCGGAGGAGGCCACACGCGAGCTGATGAGCGCGCGTGGCGTCGATCTCAGCGCTCACCGTGCCAGCCAGCTGACGCGTGAGCGCCTGCGCTGGGCGGAACTGGTGCTGGTCATGGAGAAACACCACCGGGACGCGGTGCTGGCCATGGACCCGACGGCTCGTGGCAAGACCTTCCTCATCGGGCACTGGACGAGCAAGGAAATCCCCGACCCTTACAGGCGCGGCGACGAGGCGCATGCCGAGGCGCTGCAACTGATCGACGAGGCGCTGGATCCCTGGGTCAGCAAGCTGGGCTGAAGAGCTGACTGGTCTGCCGCTTTTCTCGCCGTGGCGTGAGATTTCGCACCGGACGGTGCCTTGCCTCGCGTTAGTCTCTCCCGGTCGCTGGTTTCTGGACAGAGCAGCCCGTGGACACGGGCCGCCTTTCGGAAAGTCGCGGCGATCGGCCAGAAGCTGCGGCTTGGCAATCCATCTGCCGGCAAGCGCCAACGCTGGCTTTGCGCGATGCGCCACTGGAAGTTAAACTGCGCGGCTAGTTCTGTCCGGGGCGTACCGACCGGATGAAGCGGCTACGAGATGAGGATTTTGGCATGAAGCTTTTGCGACATCGGCTGCCAGCGTGGCGAAGCGTGCTGCTGTGCCTTGCGTTGGGTATGCTGGCAGGGTGCACCATCATTCCTGGCAACCAGAGTTACAGCAACCGGGAGGAGTCCGACGTCAGGCTGCCGGTGCAGCAGGGCGACGAACTGCAGCCGGCGAACGTGCGCATCCGGCCGATCACGGCGGAGTTGATCATCGATCTCTTCAAGTCGGCCTTGCCGCCAATCGGTGACGGAACCAGTTCGGCGCGGGCGGCGACGGCCAGCGATCCACGCTTCCGTGGCCAGGACCCTGCGGCAGTTCCCAATTACCGCTTGGGGCCGGGAGACATCATTTCGATCATCGTCTGGGACCACCCGGAACTGACGATTCCCGCCGGCAGCTTCCGGACGGCGGAGCAGGCCGGCACGGTGATCGCCGAGGACGGTACGATCTTCTATCCCTACATCGGTGTGGTCAAGGCGGCCGGCAAGACGACCGGCGAGCTGCGTGAAGTCCTGTCGACGCGGCTCGCCAAGTTCATCGAGCGGGTGCAGCTCGACGTGCGGATGGTCGCTTTCCGCAGCCAGCAGGTCTATGTCGTCGGCGAGGTGGCAAAGCCGGGGATCCAGCCCGTCAACGACGTGCCGATGACGGTCCTCGATGCCGTCAACCGTGCCGGTGGCTTCACGCCGGAAGCCGACTTCAGCCGCGTCCTGCTCACCCGCCGCGGGACGACCTACTTGGTCGATGTCCAGTCGATGTACGACTATGGCCGTACCGAGAGCAATCCGCTGCTCGAACATGGTGACATCGTCAACGTCTCGGACCGCAGCTACAACAAGATCTTCGTGCTTGGCGAGATCGCCAAGCCCGGTTCGCTGGTCATGAACAAGAAGCGCTCGACGCTGGCGGAGGCGCTCAGCGACGCGGGCTACATCAATCAGAGCACCGCCGATCCGCGCTGGATCTACGTCATGCGCGGCAACAGCAAGGATTCCCCGGAGCTGTTCCACCTCGACGCACGACTGCCCGACGCGATGCTGCTGGCCGACCGTTTCCCGTTGCGACCGCGTGACATCATCTACGTCGACGCGGCTCCAGTCGTTCGCTGGCAGCGGGTGATCGCCAACATCCTGCCGACGTCAACCATGCTTGATCTGACCAGCCGGACGCAATGGCCGCTGTTCGGTGCGCGGCAGCAGTAGGACCCGGGCTGAAGCGGCTGCAGTTCGAACGCGCTTGCGCAAGAGGGCCTATATGGCAGTCAACTGCGTCGCCAAGCCGGCCTTGTGACGCCTGGTTGCCCGGCACGCTGCCGGGGTGCATAACACGATGGATGAACCATGGACAATGACCAGTCAAGATTTCCTTCTGTTGCGAGTGGTTCGGGACTGCTCCCGCCCGCCACGCAGCCGATGCCGCAGCTTGCGTCCGAGGACGAGGACGAGGGCTTGGCCTTGGGCGAGATCATCGCCGTCCTCATGGACTACCGGTGGCTGATCGCTGCCATCTGTCTCTGCACGCTCGCCCTCGGCCTCGGCTGGGTATTTGTCAGCAAGCCGATCTACCGCGCGGATGGTCTGTTGCAGATCGAGGAAAAGAAGGGGTCCGGAGGAGTCTTCAAGGCCCTCGAGCCGCTGCTCGGCGAAGACACGACGGTTTCGGCCGAGGTCGAGATTCTCAGCTCGCGCATGGTTCTCGGGCGGGTGGTGGGGAAGCTGAAACTCGACATCATCGCCAGTCCACGAACCCTGCCACTGATCGGTGGCGCGGTGGCCAGGCGTTATGAGGGCGACGAACCCAATTCGGCTTGGCTGGGGTTGTCCCGCTTTGCCTGGGGGGGCGAAGTGATTCAGGTCGATTCGCTCGATGTACCGGATTCGGCGCTCGACGGCGAGCTGTGGCTGACGGCCGGTGAGGACGGGGCCTTCACGATCGTGGACCAGGATGACCGCCTGGTCCTCGAAGGCAAGGCCGGAGCCAGGGCCACCGGTCAAGGTTACTCGGCGTTCATCGCCCAGCTCAAGGCACGACCCGGGACGCAGTTTTTGCTGATGAAGCTGTCGGCAGAGACGGCGATCGACAATTTGCGCCGGAACTACTCGGTCAAGGAGCGCGGCAAGAAGTCCGGCGTCCTCGAGCTGAGCATGGTCGGGCAGAAACCGGCGCAGATTGCGCTGATTCTCGACGACATCATGAACACCTACGTCCGCCAGAACGTCGAGCGCCGCTCGGCGGAAGCAGAAAAGACGCTGAAGTTCCTCGACACCCAGTTGCCGGCGCTGAAGACCCAGGTCGACAGCGCCGAAGCCGCGTACAACAGTTATCGCCAGAGCCGTGGCTCGCTCGACCTGAGCCTCGAGACACAGGGCATCCTGAAGTCGCTGGTCGAGGTCGAGAACGCGGCCGTGCTGCTGAAGCAGGAGCGCGATGAACTGCGGCAGAACTTCACGCCGGAACATCCTCGCATCCAGGCCGTCGATAACAAGCTGGCGCGCCTCAACGAACGCCGCAAGCAGTTTGAGGCGGACGTCTCCCGCCTGCCCGACACGCAACAGACCGTTCTGCGCCTGGCGCGCGACGTCGAGGTCTCGAACCGTTTGTATACCGAGTTGCTGAACACCGCACAACAGTTGCGCGTGTCGAAGGCGGGAACGGTCGGCGACGTGCGCGTCATCGATACGGCGGCGGTGGGCCGCGAGCCGGTCGGCGCCAAACCGATCGCCATCCTCGGCATCGCCCTGTTGCTCGGCGTTCTGGCGAGTCTCGTCATCATCTGGGTGTTGCGCTCTCTGCGCGTGGTGGTCGAGGATCCGGAAGTGATCGAGTCGCAGCTCGGTCTGCCGGTCTACGCCACGGTGCCGCACAGCAAGCTCGAGGTCGACCTGCATCGCAGGGCGCAGGCGGGCGTTGGCGGTGAGCTGCTGGCGGTGGCCCATCCGCAGGAAGATGCGGTCGAGAGCCTGCGCGGGTTGCGGACGACGCTGCACTTCGCCCTGCTCGATGCGCAGGGCAACTCGCTGCTGATCACCGGCCCCAGCCCGGGACTCGGCAAGAGCTTCATCTCGAAGAACCTCGGCGCGGTCCTGGCGCAGGTGGACAAACGCGTCGTCATCGTCGATGCCGACCTGCGTCGTGGGCACCTGCACAAGGAGTTCGGTATCGAGCGCGCAGTCGGCATCTCGGAATACGTCGCTGGCCAGGCTGCGCTCGACGACGTCCTCAAGAGCACCGCCGTCAGTGGGCTGACCGTCGTCACCACCGGACAAATCCCGCCGAACCCATCCGAGCTGCTGATGCACCCGCGCTTCGAAGTGCTGCTCGGCGAACTGGCGGCGAGGTTCGACACGGTCATCGTCGATGCGCCACCGGTCCTTGCCGTCTCCGATGCGGCGATCATCGGCCGCCACGTCGGTGCGACGCTGATGATCGCGCGTGCCGGCAAGCACCCGATCCGTGAGCTCGAGCAAGCGGTGAAACGACTCAACCAGGCCGGCGTGCAGGTGAAGGGCTTCGTCTTCAACGACCTCAACGTCAGCCGCCAGAGCTATCGCTATGGCTACAAGGGCTACGTCTACCGCTACTCGTACAAGACGTAGCCGGTCCGCCGTCGCTGCCGCGACCGGAGCCTGCGGGCAGCAGGTGCGCTAGCCGCTGCGATCCGCGGTCGGCAGATCGCGGAGCCGTCGCCTCGCCTCGAACAGGCAGACGCCCGTGGCCACCGAGACGTTCAGGCTGGCGACCGCGCCGAGCATCGGGATGTTCACCAGTTGGTCGCAGGTCTCTCGGGTCAGGCGACGCAAGCCTTCCCCCTCGGCACCGAGCACCCAGGCGCAGGCGATCGGCCAGCTGGCGCCGTACAGATCCTGCGGCGCCTCGGCATCGGTACCGACGACCCCGATGCCGCGTTCCTTGATTTCGCGCAGGCTGCGGGCGAGGTTGGTGACGGTGATGTAGGGGACCGTTTCGGCCGCGCCACTGGCGACTTTCACCGCCGTCTGCGTCAGTCCGACGGCACGGTCCTTCGGCGCGATCACCGCGTGCGCACCGGCGGCATCGGCAACCCGCAGGCAAGCGCCGAGATTGTGCGGATCCTGGACGCCGTCGAGGACGAGGAGGAAAGCGGGTTCGTCGAGGGTGTCGAGGACATCGTCGAGGCTCAGATGGCGCTGCGTCGCATCGACGATTGCGATGACGCCCTGATGGCGGGCGCCGGGCGCCATCGCCTCGAGACGGGCTGCGGCCACCGGCAGCAGGCGAATGCCGGCGAACTCGGCGTGCGTCCGCAGGTCGCGCAAGCGGGCATCGTGGCGCGCCGCGTCGACAAGAATCTCGCGGACGGCGCCCGCGTCATGACGCAGTTTGGCGAGGACCGAATGGAAACCGAAGATCAGGCGTGTGGCGGAGGGCATGAGCGTGGTCTGCAGGAGGAGGGGGCGCGGCGGGCAATTCGGCCGCAAGGGAAAGCTGGCGGCCGCCGGCGTTCAGTCACCGATGCCGACCGTTTCGAGAGCCCGCGAGCGCCAGTCGAGAACTGCCGTGCGGATGCTCATCTGCTCGCCGAGGCGGGGAAACTCGGCGCGGATGACATGGGCGGCAAAGTTCGACAGGAAGCGTGATTTCAGCTCGGCGCGTGCGCGATCGACGCCGAGTTCGTCGTAGGGCACCGAGGCGAGAAGCAGGAAACCGTCGTCCGGAATGCGGCCAGCCTGCATGTTCGCCTCGATGATACCTGCCGCCTTGCGGATCGGCACGTCGAGATTGGGACTGTAGGGGCCGATGATCAGTGCGACGTTCGGCGTATGCAGGAAGTCGAAGCCACGTCCGAGACAGATCATCCACTCGCGGTGCTCGATGTCGAGCAGTCTTTCGTTGCGCCGGATCTGGGCGCGCACGTTCTCGATGTGTTCGAGATTGCCATGCAGCAGCGGCAGCAGGTCGGCGCGCATGCGCGCCGGCATGTCCGGCAGCAGGGCGGCGAGGCGCAGTTCGAGCGTCGCCCGGTCGGTCGAGGTCAGCGTCGCGAGATCCAGCCGGTCGCCAGCTGTGCCGTGGATCACCAGTGCGTCCTCGTCGGTCTCGAAGCCGCAGACGAGCGGATAGACGGTGCTGTGATCAGTGCCGAAGATGTGCTCGACCTGGCGCCTGATCTCGTAGGTGTGGGCGATCGCTGCCTCGGTGTCGTACTGGAAGCCGGCACAGCCGCGTCGCGGATCGCCCTGCGAGTAGTGGTAGGTGACGAGGAAGACGACGTTGCGGCCGGCGCTGACGACGCGTTGCACGTGATGCGCCAGGACCTCGCCGAGGTGCGGCCAGCCGAGGTCGAAGATGCCGCCGAGGTTGCGGAAGGGCATCAGCAGGCCGACCGGCGTGTTGGTCGCAACCGGGATGTTGATGCGCCCGTCCATGCACTTGAGGACGGCGATCGCCGTCGGATGCTCGGCGAGGTAACGCTCACGCGCCAGCCACGCTTCCGGACTGCGAAAGATCGCGCTGTGGCGGTCGGCGAGACCGAACAGCCACTCGATGCGTTCCTCGATGGGCTTGCCGTGAATGTCCATGGCGAACGGGTCCTCCTGCCTGAAGGCTTGGCCCGTCGGCGGTCGGGCGCTGGCTGCCGCCGGATGCGGGCGGCCTGGGCGACAGTATCCACGCGGCCGGCCTCGCGGTCAAACGCGCGGCTGGCTCATCCGCTGTCGCCGCCCGCGGTGCCCAGGATCATGCCAGCGGCGACGGTGTTGTTCGTCGACTCGTCGATGATGATGAAGGCGCCGGTGCCGCGGCTTTCGGCATACGGGTCGGCGAAGATCGGCTGCGCCAGGCGGAAGCTGACGCGGGCGATGTCGTTCATCACGAGTCGCTCGGCGGACTGCTGCTGCATGCTGTTGATGTCGACGCGGAAGGCGATGGCGGCGAGCATCGCCTTGCTGTCGCGCGTCGTATGGCGCAGCAGGTACTTGCGGCGGGGGTCGAGCGGCGACTCCGAAAGCCAGCAGAGCATGGCGTCGATAGTGCGGCTCACCAGCGGCAGTTCATCGCTGCGGACGATCATGTCGCCGCGCGAGATGTCGATCTCGTCGTCGAGCAGGATGCTGACCGACTGTTCCGCGACCGCTCGCGGCAGCGATTCGCCGAGCACCTGGATGTCGCGGACGCGGCTCTCGAGACGCGAGGGGAGGACCGTCACGCGATCGCCGATGTGCAGCTCGCCGGATTCGACGCGGCCCATGAAGCCGCGATAGTCGTGCAGTTCGGGGTTCGCCGAGTCCTGCGGGCGGCAGACGTACTGCACCGGAAAGCGGAACTTCTCGACGTGCTCGCCGTGGATCGCCGGCGCCGCCTCGAGCATCTCGAACAGCGTCGGCCCGTCGTACCAGCGCAGGCGCTCGCCGCGCTCGACGATCATGTCGCCGTGCAGCGCCGACAGCGGGATGAAGCGCACGTCGGCGATGCCGAGCCGGTTGGCGAACTCGAGATACTCGTCGCGGATGCGGTCGAAGGTCTCCTGCGCGTAATCGACCAGATCCATCTTGTTCACCGCGACGACGATGTGCGGGATGCCGAGCAGATGGGCGACGTAGGAGTGGCGGCGGGTCTGCGTCAGCACGCCCTTGCGTGCGTCGATGAGGATGATCGCCAGGTCGGCCGTCGACGCGGCGGTCACCATGTTGCGCGTGTACTGCTCGTGGCCCGGCGCGTCGGCGATGATGTACTTGCGCGTGCCGGTGGTGAAGTAGCGGTAGGCGACGTCGATGGTGATTCCCTGTTCGCGTTCCGCCTGCAGACCGTCGGTCAGCAGCGACAGGTCGACGATGTCGAGGCCACGGCGGGCGGAGCTGCGCTGGATGGCGTGCAGCGTATCGGCGAGAATCGTCTTGCTGTCGTAGAGCAGGCGGCCGATCAGCGTGCTCTTGCCGTCGTCGACGCTGCCGCAGGTCAGGAAGCGCAGCAGGCCGTTGTCGGGAATGTCTTCGGCGGGGAGTTTCTCGATCGCTGACATCAGAAATAACCTTCCTTCTTGCGTTGCTCCATCGACGCTTCCGAGGTCTGGTCGTCGAGTCGCGTCGCGCCGCGCTCGGTGATCGTCGTCACCGCCGTCTCGGCGATGATGCTGGCGACGTCGCTGGCAGCGGACTCGACCGGCGCCGTGCAGGTGATGTCGCCGACGGTGCGGAAGCGCACCTGCAGCGTCTCGATCGTCTCGCCGGGTCGCGCCGGCGTCACTTCGGTCACCGGCAGGAGGCCGCCGCTGCGACGAACGATCGGCCGCCGGTGGGCGAAGTAGATCGAAGGCAACGCCAGCTTCTCGCGCTCGATGTACTGCCAGACGTCGATCTCGGTCCAGTTCGAGATCGGGAAGACGCGGATGTTCTCGCCCTTGAAGCTGCGCGCGTTGTACAGATCCCAGAGTTCCGGGCGCTGGTTCTTCGGATCCCATTGTCCGAACTCGTCGCGGAACGAGAAGATGCGTTCCTTCGCCCGCGCCTTCTCCTCGTCGCGGCGGGCGCCGCCGATGCAGGCGTCGAAGCCGAACTCCTCGATCGCCTCGAGCAGCGTGACCGACTGGTGCTTGTTGCGCGGCTCGTCGGCCGACTTGAGGACGACGGTGCCGCGCGCCATCGAATCCTCGACCGAGCGAACGATCAGGCGTTCGCCGAGTTCGGCCGCGCGACGGTCGCGGAAGTCGGTGACCTCGCGATAGTTGTGGCCGGTATCGATGTGCAGCAAAGGAAAGGGAAAACGACCCGGGCGAAAGGCCTTCTCGGCGACGCGCAGCATGCAGATCGAATCCTTGCCGCCGGAGAAGAGCAGCACCGGGTTGCTGCACTGGCCGGCAACCTCGCGCATGATGTGGATGGCCTCCGACTCGAGCCATTCGAGATGCGAGAGGGTGACTCTGGCGAGCTTTGCAGTACTCATTCCTGATCCGTTCGTGGCTGTTTCACGGGCGCCTGAGGTGCAGGCCGCATTCCTTCGATTCCGGATTCTCCCACCACCAGCGGCCGGCGCGGACGTCCTCGCCGGCGGCCACCGCGCGCGTACACGGCGCGCAGCCGATGCTCGGGTAGAAGCGGTCGTGCAGCGCGTTGTACGGCACGCCGTGTTGCCTGATGTATGCCCACACCTCGCGTTCGCTCCACTCGGCGAGCGGATTGAACTTCTCCAGTCCGCCGTTGGCGGTGTCGACGCTGCGCAGCGGCAAGCCGTCGCGCGTGCTCGCCTGCTGCGCCCGCATGCCGGTGATCCAGGCCCGCTGGCCGGCGAGCGCACGCTGCAGCGGCTCGACCTTGCGCACCTGGCAGCAGCCCTTGCGCAGTTCGACCGATTCGTAGAAGGCGTTGATGCCGTGCTCGCTCGTCCATGCCTCGAGCAGATCGTGCCGCGGGTAGTAGAGGCGCAGCGTCAGGCCGTAATGACGGCGAATCGTCGCCATCAGCTCATGGGTTTCCGCCGGCAGGCGGCCGGTGTCGAGCGAGAAGATGCCGATCGGCAGGTCCTCACGGACGATGAGGTCGGTGAGCACCATGTCCTCGGCACCGAGGCTGCTGGCAAGAACCGCCGGCGAGAAGTCGGCGGCGATCTCCCGCAACAGCTCCCGCGCAGCCGCGCTGCGCCGGGTGACGGATTCGTGCAGCGCGGCCTCGTCCACGACCCCTTCGCCGCTCATGCCGAGGGCTCCGCCAGGCGGCGACGAAACAGCGGTTGCGGCTGGTCGGTCGCCGCCTGGTAGCTTTCGCTGAATGCCCGCAGCCCGGCGAGCGCCTGCTCGATGTCCTTGTCGGCGCGCACCGCGTAGGCGTCGATGCCGCAGCGTCGCATGAGGAAGAGCTGATCGTGCAGCACGTCACCGATCGCGCGGATCTCGCCCGTGTAGTGGTAGCGCTCGCGCAGCAGGCGGGCACTCGAGTAACCGCGGCCATCGGTGAACTTGGGAAAGTTGATGCCGATGACGGCGAAGCGCGCGCAATCCTCGGCCAGCGCCTCGGGTCCCTCGTCGCTGTCGAGCCAGACTCCGGGCTGCTCGTCGCGCTGCAGCACTTCATCGCGCCGCGCCAGCCAGACGGCCAGCGGCAGCAGCACCGGTCCGGCGGGCAGCGGAATCGTCTCGGCGCTCTCGCCGGCCGCGAGGCTGAGCACCTGCCAGGAGTCCTCGACGATCTCCTGCTTCCGGATGATTCTAGGCATTGACCACCTCCCGCTTTTCCTGTCTGGCGCCGCGCCGCCGGTCGCGGCCGGCGTAGGCGCGGGCCTTGAACGGCTCGACGCCGATCCGCTGCAGCGTGTCGATGAAGCGCTCGCCCGGCAGCCGCTGTTCGACATGGACGGTGATCAGCGCCTCGATCACCAGCGGCACCTCGTGCGCATGGAACGAGGGGCCGATCACCTTGCCGATCGTCGCCGAATTGCCCTGTTGGCCGCCGATGGTGATCTGGTACCACTCCTCGTCGTTCTTGTCGACGCCCAGGATGCCGATGTTGGCGACGTGATGGTGGCCGCAGGAGTTCATGCAGCCGGAGATGTTGAGCGAGATGTCGCCGATGTCGTAGAGGTAGTCGAGATCGTCGAACTTCTCGTTGACCGCGTCGGCGATCGGTACCGAGCGGGCGTTGGCGAGCGCGCAGAGGTCACCGCCGGGACAGCAGATGATGTCGGTCAGCAGGCCGATGTTGGCGGTTGCCAGGCGGTGGCGGCGGGCGATCTGCCAGACTTCGTGCAGGTCCCGCTGCCGCACGTCGGCGAGCACGACGTTCTGCTCGTGCGTGACGCGCAGTTCGCCGAAGCTGAAGCGCTCGGCGAGGTCGGCGACGACCAGCATCTGCGTGTCGCTGATGTCACCCGGGGCAGCCCCCGGCGCCTTCAGCGACAGGGTGACCGCAGCGTAACCGGGAGTCCGGTGCGGATGCACGCAGCGCCGTACCCAGTTGGCGAAGGCGAGGTCACCCGCGACGCGCGCGGCGTGCGGCTCGTCCACGTCCGGCAGTGTCTCCCAGGCCGGCGGCGGAAAATGCGCCGCGATGCGCGCGAACTCCTCGTCCGGCACCGTCGTCGGTCCGTCCCGCAGGTGCGCCCACTCGGCCTCGACCTGGCGGCGGAAGCCGTCGATGCCGAGGGCCTGGACGAGAATCTTGATGCGCGCCTTGTACAGGTTGTCGCGACGGCCGTAGCGGTTGTAGACGCGCAGGATCGCCTCGAGGTAGGAGAGCAGGTGCCGCCGTGGCAGGAATTCGCGGATCACCTGACCGAGGATCGGCGTCCGGCCGAGGCCGCCGCCGACGAAGATGCGCACGCCGATCCCGTCGCGTTCGTCGCGCAGCAGTTCGAGGCCGATGTCGTGCGCGCGGATGACTGCCCGGTCCGTCGTCGCCGCATTGACGGCGATCTTGAACTTGCGGGGCAGGAAGGCGAACTCGGGATGGACGGTCGACCACTGGCGCAGCAGCTCGCAGTAGGGACGCGGGTCGGTCAGCTCGTCCGGCGCGACGCCGGCGAACTGGTCGGTCGTGATGTTGCGGATGCAGTTGCCCGAGGTCTGTACGGCGTGCATCTCGACGCTCGCCAGTTCGCCGAGGATCGCCGGCGTCTGCTCGAGCTGCGGCCAGTTGAGCTGCATGTTCTGGCGTGTCGTGAAATGGCCGACACCGCGGTCGTAACGCTGCGAGATCTCGGCCAGCTTGCGCAGTTGCGTCGCCGAGAGCATGCCGTAGGGGATGGCGATGCGCAGCATCGGCCCGTGCCGCTGGATGTAGAGGCCGTTCTGCAGGCGCAACGGGCGCAGCTCGTCGGTCGACAGGTCGCCGGCGAGGTGGCGCCCGATCTGGTCCCGATACTGCGCCACGCGCTCGTCGATGATTTGCTGGTCAATCCGGTCGTAGCGATACATCGCACATTCCTCGCGTCGGTGTCTGTGAAAGCGGGTGGGGGTACTCGTCCGGCCGCGCCTAATGGGCGATCAACTTGCCGCCGATCAGCACCAGCATGCCGGCGAGGATCGGCCGCAGGATGCGGTCCGGAACCCGCGCCGAGGCATGGCTGCCGAGCCAGATCCCCGGCAGCGAGCCGAGCAGCAGGCTGCCGAGGAGTGACCAGTCGACGCTGCCGATCAGCCAGTGACCGAGGCCGGCGAGCAGCGTCAGCGGTACGGCGTGCGCCACGTCGCTGCCGACGATGCGGATCGCCGGCAGCCGCGGGTAGAGGTAGAACAGGATGGCGGCGCCGAGGGCGCCGGCGCCGACCGAGGAGACCGTCACCAGGACGCCCAGCAGCACACCGCAGGCGATCGTCACCGGCGCCCGGAACTGCGTGTGCGCGGCATCGTCGGCGTGCGCCAGCGCCTGTCGTTGCAGTTGCTGGCGGAAGATGATCGCCGCTGCCGTCAGCAGCAGGGCCACCCCGAGCGCTACCGAGATCAGCTGTGATGTTGCCGCACTCTGCCGCGGCAGGTACGACAGCGCCCAGATGGTCAGCGCCGCTGCCGGAATGCTGCCGATTGCCAGCAGGCGAGTGACCCGCCAGTCGACATGCCCCTTGCGGGCATGGACGACGGTGCCCCCGGCCTTGGTGACGGCGGCGTAAAGCAGGTCGGTGCCGACCGCCGTGGCCGGGTGCACGCCGAACAGCAGCACCAGCAGCGGCGTCATCAGCGAGCCGCCGCCAACGCCGGTCAGCCCGACGATGGCGCCGACGGCAAAGCCCGACAAGGTGTACATCCAGTCCATGGTGCGCCGCAGCAGGTTCGAAGAGCGCGCATCGTAGCAGCCCTGGGTTTGATCGGAAAGGAATGTTCAGTTAGATTGTTATAACCAAACGGATTCAATCGAGCCATGAAACTGCAGCAACTGCGCTACATCGTCGAAGTCGAGCGTCGCGGCCTCAACGTATCCGAAGCCGCCGAAACGCTCTACACCTCGCAGCCGGGAATCTCGAAGCAGATCCGGCTGCTCGAGGACGAACTCGGGGTGAGCATCTTCGAACGCGGCGGCAAGCGGCTGACGGCGATCACCGAGCCGGGCCGGGCAATCCTCGAGATCGCCCGGCGCATGCTGCGCGACGCCGAGAACATCCGGCGCGTCAGCGAAGAGCATGCCGGCGGCGATTCGGGCAGCCTGGTCATCGCCACCACCCATACGCAGGCGCGCTATGCCCTGCCGGCGGTGGTCAAGAAGTTCGTCGACCGCCATCCGCAGGTGCGGCTGTCACTGCACCAGGGGCACCCGGCGCAGATCGCCGAATGGGCGCTGCAGGGCGAGGCCGACATCGCCATCGCCACCGAAGCACTCGACCAGTATCCACAACTGGTGATGCTGCCCTGTTACCAGTGGGTGCATTGCGTCATCGCGCCCGATGGCCATCCGATCCTCGGCGAGAAGACGCTATCGCTCGCGGCGCTCGCGCGCTGGCCGTTGATCACCTACGATTCAGCCTTCGCCGGTCGCTCGCGGATCAACAAGGCCTTCGAACTGGCGCAGATCGAGCCCAACGTCGTGCTCACCGCGATCGACGCCGACGTCATCAAGACCTACGTCAGCCTCGGTCTTGGCCTCGGCATCATCGCCCGCATGGCCTACGACCCACTGCGCGACAGTGGCTTGCAGGCGCTGCCGGCGGAGCACCTGTTCGGATCGAACACGACCCGCATCGGACTGCGCCGCGGTACCCACGTGCGGCGCTTTGCCTACGACTTCATCGAGCTGTTCGCCCCGCAACTGACGCGCCGGGCGGTCGACATGGCGCTCGCCGGCGCGCGGCCGGACGAGGAGTACCAGCTGTGAGGCTGCCGGCCAGCCGTATCGCTCGGCCCGAATGCCGACCGCGCGGCGGGCTGCCCTGCGCCGGCGACCCGGTCGCGGCGCGGCTCCTGCTCACTCAGCCGCCGGCGGGGGCGCCGCCAGATGCCCGGCGAAGAAGTCGATGAGCATGCGCACTCGCTGCGGGATGTGGCGGTTGCTCGCCAACAGCGCGTACACGCCGAAGCCCGGTAGCGGATAGGCGCCGAGAATCTCGACCAGCCGGCCGTCGGCGAGAAAGCGCTCGCCGATGAAATCGGGCTGGCATGAGATCCCCGGTCCCTGCGCCGCCGCTTCGGCCAGCACATCGCCGTTGTTGGCGTGGATCCGGCTCTGCACGGGGAAGTGCTGCAGCCGCCCGTCGACCAGGAACTGCCAGCCGGCACTGGCGGTCGCGCCGGTATAGCCCAGGCACTGGTGGCCGATCAGCTCGCAGGGGTGGGCCGGGTTGCCGTGGCGCTCGAGGTAGTGTGGCGACGCCAGCACGAGCACGCGGCCGCCGCCGATCCGGCGCGCGATGTCCCCCGGCTGCAGCCGGCCGGTGACGCGGATCGACAGATCAAGCCCTTCCTCGACCAGCTTGACGCGCCGGTCGGTGTAATCCATGTCGAGACTGAGTTCGGGGTAGAGCCGCGAGAACTCCAGCAGCAGCGGCGCCAGACGGGTCAGTCCGTAGCTCAGCGGCAGGCTGATGCGGATGTGGCCGCGTGCCGTTCGACGCTCGTCGGCGACATCGGTCTCGGCGCTGTCCACCAGATCGAGGATCACCCGGCAGCGCTCGAGATAGGTCGTTCCGGCCGAGGTGAGCGTCAGGCGGCGGGTGGTGCGTACCATCAACGTGACGCCGAGGTGGCTTTCCAGCGCCACGATCTGGCGCGTCACGACCGACCGGGCCAGACCGAGTTGCCGGGCTGCGGCCGAGAAGCTGCCCAGTTCGGCCACCCGGACGAAGAGGCGCATCGCATCGAGCCGGTCCATCGTTGCTCCCCAGGCAATGAAGAATTGCCAATTGTCGGCCATTTCTGAGCCGGCTCGACGGCTACACTGTGCCGCAGGTCTTCGCCGCCACCGCCGCACGGCTGGCCGACTGAGCCCCCGCCACCGTTCCCGGAGAGGCAGGCGGCCAGGCGGTCCCCGGCACACAGGCTTGGCCGAGGGTCGGGGCGCTGTTAAGATGCCCCGCCACAGCCTGCTGACGGAGGAGTGCCGAAGATGGGAATTCTCGACTGGTTCAAGAACCGGCCGGCGCAGTTCGATGCCGATCGGGTCTCCGAGGAACTGATCCGCGGCGCCGTCGACAAGGCGATCACCGTCACCAATCCGCGACTCGTCGTCCTTCCCGGTTGCCACAAGCGGCTGGCGCCGGCGGCGGAGAAGGCGATCGAGTTCCTGCGCGCGCTGCTTGCCGAGATGCCGGCAGCGCGGCCGCTGTCGGCCGACGGCTGGTCTGCCGAGCAGGACCTGCGCGCCTATTTCGTCGGGCCGGCCGACATCGCCGCCGTCCTCGCGCGATCGGACAACCTGCGCACGCTGTTCGACAAGTACATCGAACTCGAACAGGCGTACGTCGTCCTCGGCATGAGCTTCAACGAGCAGCGCGTCTTCGGCATGGCGCTGCACGGCGACATGGTGCAGCGCGACGTCGCGCAGACCAGCGTCAGCTTTTCCGATCACCGTGCCCACCTCTGTGGTCGCGACGAGGCGCGCCTGCGCCGCCTCGTCGGCGCGCAGGCTTTCGAGTACCTGCTGGCGCAGGCGCTGGCCGAGATCGGCGAGGAGCGTGTCGAGCGACAGGAACTCGAATCCAACCGCTCGCTGCTGCGCGCCCGCCTGCGCCTGCTGCGGCAGCAGGGACCGGGACTCGGCTCGCTCTTCGGCAGTTCGGCTCCGGCTGCCCGCAGCGAGCAGGTGCAGCTCGAGGCCGAACTGCTCGAGAACGAAAGGCAGCTGGCAGCGATGGGTGGCAACGAGTCGGCGCTGGAAATGGAACTCGACAGCCTGATCGAAGTGCTGGAGAATCCGCAACGCTACCTGCGCGTCGAACGGCGGCACCTGCGGTTGAACCCGATGAACATCATCGTCGAACGCGAGAACGGCGAACCGGTCATCGACCTCGACGTCCATCTGGCGATGCTCAGCGGCTCGACGCCGACCTGCCGCGCCGTCGTCGTCGGCCGCGTCGGACGCGATCAGATGGCGCCGGCGCCGAGGATGAACCTCGCCGACGCCGCACGTTACCTGTGAGCCACCACCTCCGGGGCCAAAGCGGGCCGTGGGTGTCGACCATGCAGCACCACCAAACAAGGAGAAAACAGCGATGAATCGGGAAGAAGTTCGAGATCAGTTGCTGGCGCCGGTCCTGCAGTGGATCCGCGTCGGCCGTCAGAGCAGCCGGCTGCTGGTCGGCTCGATGGAAGTCGTCGGCGAGCGCAGCCAGCAACTGCTGCGCGGCGCGACGCTGCGGCAGCGGCACGACTGGCAGGAGATGAGCGTCATGACGCGCGAGAAGGTTGCGGTGCCGCTCGAAGCGGCCGTGGCGATGGCGTCGGCGATGCAGAGCGAGGCGCAGGACTTCGTCGCCGAAGCCGGCGAGAAGGCGGTCGCCCTCGCCGGCAGCGTCGCCGCGCTCGCCGGCAGCCGCAGCGGCGAGGACTTCAGCGCCCGCCAGGCGGCCTTCGGCGAAGCCCTGCTCGCCAGCGCGCTGTGCTGGTACCAGCTCTGGGGCCGCGCCGCCGAGGTCGTCGAACAGGGCATGCGGCCGGTGCTGCGCCAGGTCGAGGACAACGCCGGCCGTTTGGGAACACGCTGAGCGGGCGCGCTGGCGGCGCCGGCTGTCGCTCCCACAGCCGGCACTGCCGAGGAACGGCGATGAGCATCTGGGATTGCCGACGCAACTTCGCCTACGATGGGCCGCCCAATCCCGGCGTCAAGCGTCATGCCGCGCTCAACGACGCGCGCGGCGACTACAGCAGCGGGCGGCTGCCACGGGCGATGGGAGTCTACGTCGCCAGTCGTACGCTGCACGACCATCCGGCCGTCAAGTGCATTGTCTTCGGCAGCCACCGCGGCTGCGGCGAGAGCACCGGCCTGCGCGCCATTGCCGCCGAACGGTAGGGCAGCGAGCGTTTCTTCGTCGTCTCGATCGACGCCCTGCGGGCGCTCGACATCAACAACCAGAGCTAAGCCGACGTCGTGCTGGCACTCGCCGCAGCGCCTGCTCACGCATGGCGACGGCTTCCCGCAGGTGTCCGCGCTCTGCCTGTCGAACACCTACCGGCTGCGCACCCTCGACGAGATCGTCGTGCGCCACCCGACGGCAACGACCGTCTCCCTGCACGACGCCAGCGACCCGTCGGCGCAGCTCGAGGCAATGCGCGGACTGCCAGCGGAGCGGCAGCCGATCGATGTCCTTCGCGTCGAGGGCTGGCTACGGCGCGCCGGAGCGTCGGCCCTTCAGGCGCTCAACTACCGCGGCGAATCATGCGCGGCTGCCGTACGCCGGGCTCTCATCATCTGGCTCGATCCGTTGACGGTTGCCACCCTGGCGCCTGAAGCACCTGAGCCCGGGGCGTGGCGGGCGGTGGTGCGCGACTTCTCGCACCCGCCACCATCGCGGGCGGCGGTGCACCAGCAGCCGATTTTCATCGGCAGCGCCGAACGCGGTGAACGCGAACGGTGCTTGGCCGCGGTCGCTGCGCACCTGCAAACCGTCGCCGACGCCGCCGGAGCCGATACCGGGTTGCAGCGCATTCGCGACGACCTCGCCGAGGCCTTCGCGGTCAATCGGCAACTCGCCCGTCCCGAAGGTATCGGCTGGGTCGGCCAACTGCTGGCATCGGTCCTGGCGAAGTCCGGCAAGCGCGAGCAGGCGCTGCAGGTCCTCGACCTCGCCGATGAAGCCTTCGTGAAGCTCGACGCCGCCACCGGTCTGGCGCCGGCGCGCGACCTGCGCGCAGCGATCCGGTGCGGGTTGAGCCCGCGGCGGTGGGGCCCGAGCTTGCTGTTCGTGAGGTGCTGCGCCCGCGCCCCCGACGCGGGCTTTTCGGTGCTGATGTGCCAGCGCCGATCTCCGCTCTCCGACAGGACGGCTCCCAGCGCGATCAGCGCCGATCAAGACAGGCCGATCGCAGCGCGTCGCTCCGCCGCGCCAGATCGCGGCGCTCGCGCACGGTCGTCAGCAATCCGATACCCTCGACCTGTGGAACAATACCTGGCGCGCGGCGCTCCCAGCTCGAGCGACTTCCTGACCGCGCCGATGTTCCGGAGAACCCGGGATTCCTACAACCACCCGAACAGACGGCGCTGCTCGTCGTCTGGTCCATTGCCAAAGCTGAAAGGTCATTCCATGCGCTTCCGTCTGTCTGCCCTGGCCGTCGCGGCCCTGCTTCCCGTTCTCGCTGCCGCGCAGCCGAAATCCACTGCCGAAGACGACGAAGACCTGAAGTTCGAGGAGTCGATCCGCAACTTCGGTTTCGTCTCCGGCGCCGCGTATCAGTGCCTGCCCGAGGCCGACCGCAACGCGCACGACCGCGAGGTGCTCAAGGCCTATTCGGGGCTGGTGCGGCTCTTCGGCTCCGACCGCGCCTTCTTCTACGCGGCGGCCTTCGGCGCCGGCACCAGCATGACGATCGACAAAGCGAAGTGCAAGAGCTATGTCGAGGACTTCCGCGCCGCGATGAAGTCCGGCAGCCGTGGCCAGTAAGGGGGGGCGATGACGACGAAGCTGATTCGACTGGCCCGCGGGGCGCTGCACGCGACGCTCGTGCTGGCAGTGGTGGCGACCTCGCTGCCGGCGGCCGCCGGCAACTGGGGAGCGCGGCGTGAGTTTCGCGAGGGCATGCGGGAGATCGCTCGCGAGCGGCGCGAGATGCGCCGCGAAATTCTCAGCTCGGGTTCGCGTGCCGAAGCACGCCGTGAGTACCGCGAGGGCATGCGCGAGATCGCCCGTGAGCGGCGCGAGATGCGGCGGGAGGTGCGCCGTGAGGTCCGTTACGGCCGCTGGGACCGTGATCGCGACCGCCGGGGGGACATCGTTGCCGGCGTCGTACTCGGCGCGGTGATCGCCGCCGCCGTGCGTGGCAGTACGCCGCCGCCGCCCGCGCCGGGACTGTGCTGGTACTGGTCCGACTCGTACCAGGAAAACGGCTACTGGGATCGCTGCGGCGCGTATTGAGCAAGAAGGTTGCCGACGGCGCAACGCCGCGCCGAAGGCGCTGCAGGCGCCAGCCCGTCCGCGGCCACGCCGTCGCTTCCGAGGACTCGTCCCAGCGTTGCCCGGTGCGTGGCAATGGCGGTTCGCGAACCGCGTGTCTCCCGGCCATGCGGCCAGGGCAGGGGTCGATCTTTGTCAGCGCATGCCAAAGCTCAACACCAGACGGCCCCTTTTTTCGCGGCAATCGGCCGTCGCGCACGTGGGCGCCGGTCTACCGCGGGCAACCCCGTAGCGACGCAGAGGATGCATCTGCCTCGTGGCGACGCCGTAGCTGCGCAGGAGCCTGGCCACGGCTTCGATGCGCTGGTTCGCGATGGCCAGTTCGTATGAGGCGCTGCCGAGGTTCTCCGCGTAGGCCGCCAGGTAGACCACCTCCTTCGGATGCTCCTTCAACCGCGCCGCATGCAGGCGCAGCTTTTCCTGTCCGGCGGGATCGACCTGCGTGCTGCGTCGCGCGAAGTAAATGTGATTGGCTTCGTCGGCTTCGACGGCGTCGGCGTTTCGGGCCGGCGGCTGCGCCACTGGCGCGTTGGTGGCGGGAGCGGATCCGGCTGCTGCTGCCGGGAGCGCTTCGGAAGGAGGCAGCGTGGGACATCCGGCGAGGGCGACGCAGAGGAGCAGCAGGGTAGCATGCGAACGCCACCGACCGATCGGTCCGCTTCTCATGGCACGTTCCTTACGATTTCGGCGAGCGGCACGCTGGCGAAGGCGTCGTCTCTTCCCGGGAGATGCCGTATCAGCTCGGATAGATGGATCTCCAATGTTTTCAGCGCGACTTCCGGCATCGCGGCGAGCGCATCGGGCAGGGCGCCTTCTGCCGATCCCGGCAGTGCCGCGATCGCCTTCTCGCCGTCCGGCGCGAGATGCAGTCCCAGCCGGCGGTGGTCCTCCGGCCTGCGCGCCTTGACGAGACATCCGCGTACGGCCAGCCGGTCGACGAGTTGACTGCAGGTGGACTGGTGTATGGCCAGGCGCGCCGCCAGTTCGGTGACGCCAATTCCTGGCGAGCGCTGCACCTCCTGCAGAATCCACATCTGTGAACCGGGAAGCCCGCAGCGCTCTTCCACCTCACGGAAATACTGCCGCATCGTGCCGTAGATCAGGCGGAACTGTTGCAGCACCGCCAGGTGGGTCTGCGGCACGTCGGGCGGCAAGGGAAGCGTCATCGGGCGTCACCTGTTGCTTTCGTCGAGAAAGGCGATTATATTGCGTTGCAATGTTTTTTCGAAGAGTATTTGCATGCAGGCTCTCGTGGAGCGGAACTCGTGCCGGGTGACTGCCCGGCTTGTGCCGACAGCCTGAGAGCGCTGTCGGGGAGTCACGACTCGATGTTCAATTCGATCCAGATCTTCGGCATGGCGCTGCTTGGCGGTCTGGGAGCAGGCGAGCTCGCGCGTCGGGCCTTTTCCGTGCCACGGACGACAGGCTACGTGGTGTTTGGACTGTTGGTCGGGCAGAGCGGGCTGGGATGGATCGCACCCTACGACATCGAGGCCAATCAGCTCTTCATCGATCTGGCGCTGGGCCTGATCCTCTTTGAACTGGGTTATCAGGTGCCGCCCGTCGCAACCAGCGAAGCCAGGAGCCGACTGTGCGCGGGTCTGCAGATTTCGCTGATCACGGGCTCAGCGATCGCCTGCGCCGTACTGCTGCTCGACTTCGCCGTTCCTTCGGCGGTTTTTGCCGCAGCCCTCTGTCTCGCCACCTCGCCGGCGATCACCATCGCGACCTGCAGCGACGTCGGCGCCAGGGGCGAGCGGACCGGCCTCTTGTTCACGATCGTGGCGATCAATGGCTGTGTCGCCTTCGTCGCCGCCGTGTGCTCGCTGCCGCTCCTCGGTGCGGACGAGCCAGTCCTCGGCCTTGCCGGCGCTTGGGCGGTCAGCCGCGAACTTGCTGCCGCCGTGGTCCTCGGTGGTGCGTGTGCCGTGCTGGTGCTGCTCGGAGCGCGGCTGCTGGGGCGGCGTCCGGAACATCAGCACCTGCTGATTCTCGGCACCATCGTCGTCGGCGTCGGAAACGCCATCTACCTCGATATCTCGGTGCTGCTGCCGATGCTGCTCTTCGGCTACCTGACGCGCGCCCTCGACCGGAACAATCAGGTCGTCGCCATCCGCATCGCCAGTGATGCCCGGATTTTTCTCGTCGTCACCTTCGTTCTTGCCGGCGCCGTCCTCGATGTCGGCGTGCTCGCGGGCCACTGGCTGGAAGCGGTCGTCCTGGTGATCGCCCGCGCCGCCGGACAGTTCACTGGCGTGTGGTGGAACCGCCGTCGCCTGCGCCTGGACACTCGATCCGCCGCCCATCTGTCGCTCGGGTTGCAGCCGATGTCGAGCGTGGCCCTGGTGCTCCTGGCCAACGTGCACACGCTCGATGCCGGCCTCGAGCCGCGACTGGCGGGCGCCTTGCTGGCGACGATTCTCCTCATGCAGTTGTTTGGCCCCCTGGCGACCCAGACGGCGATCAAGGGGTTTGGCGAGGCGACCGGTCTGCAATCGCGCGAGCCGGCGATCGAGCAGGCGGCCGCCAACGGGCGTTCCTGCGGCGGCGACCGGTGAGCAGACGGCCGCTGCGCATCGGTCTCTCGGCACGCATCTACCATCCGGTGGTCGGTGCGACCGGTCTGCAGTCCAAATCCCTGCAGTACCTCGAGCAGTCCGTCGCGCACTGGGTGATGTCGCGCAACGTGATGGTCTTCATGATCCCGGCAGTGAGTGGCGACGCCATCGTTCATCGCAGCAGCATCCGTCTCTCGGACTACCCGGACTATCTCGATGGCCTGATTCTGCAAGGGGGGGCGGATGTCAGCCCGCAGAGCTACGGCGAGGAGCCCCTGCACCCCGACTGGGCTGGCGACCGGGTCCGTGACGCTTACGAAATGGAGCTTCTGCACGAATTCATGGAGGCGGGAAAGGCGGTGCTGGGCATCTGTCGCGGCGCGCAACTGATCAACGTCGCGCTGGGCGGGACACTGCATCAGGACATCGCGACCCAGATCGAAACGGCGGGCGAGCATGTGCACGGCGATTACGACCGGCACAGCCATGCCGTCGAGTGGATCGCCGGCTCCGGCCTGGCGAAGCTCTATCCGGGCGAGGGCGGCGGGCGGGTGGTGTCGATCCATCATCAGGCGATCCGGGCCTTGGGCCGGGAACTGCGGGTCGAAGCACGCAGCAGCGGCGACGGCGTGATCGAGGCCATCCGCCTGCAAGGCCGGCCGTACGTTCTCGGCCTGCAGTGGCACCCGGAGTTCCATCCACCGGGTAGCGAGGAGTTGCTGGACTGCACGCCGATACTCGACGAGTTTCTCGCGGCTGCCCGCGGCCGGCTCTGGTGAGCGGGGCGGAGTGATGCTCGACGATGTCCTGTCACCGGCACGGTCTGCCTGGGAGAATCTGCAGGAGCGCCTGCACTTCCTGCCACCTTTTCCCGATGAACTCGATTCGCTGGCGCTGTTCAGCATGCTGCTGATCGTCGGTCTGCTGATCGGCGAGTGGTTGCGCGCGCGACTGGGCTGGCCGAAGGTCGTCGGCTACGTCCTGGCAGGGACGCTGTTCGGGCCTTCCGTGCTCGGCTGGATCAGCATCGAGGCACTGGCGCAGGCGCGACCGATTGCCGATGCCGCACTCGGACTGCTGATGCTCGAGATCGGGCGCCGCCTCGATCTGCGCTGGCTCGCTCAGCAGCGCGAACTGCTGCGGGCAGCGCTGGCCGAGATCAGCCTGTCCTTTGCCGCCATCTTCCTCTTCGCCTGGGGCGTGGTGGGTCTGATACCGGCCTGGGCGGCCGCAGCCGCGGCCGTCACCATGGCCGCAGCGCCGGCAGTCGTCCTGCTGATCGTCGAGGAATCGGGCGCGCAGGGGCAGGTCACCGAACGAATGATCATGCACACGGCGCTGAGTGCGGCGGCATCATTCGTCGTCTTTGCCGTCGTCGTCGGCGTGGTGCATGCCGAGTACAGCGACGACTGGCTGAGTTGCGTGGTCCATCCATTGTGGGTTGTGGCCGGTGCCTTGAGCGTCGCCTGGCTGATGGTGCTGCTCGCGCTGTTCGCCGCGTCCCGTTTGCCGAAGCGTTCGCTGGCGCAGATCTTCGTTCTCGTCGCGACGGCGCTGCTCGCCGTCGGCACCGCCCGCACGCTCGCGGTGCCGGTCTTTCTGACGCTTTTCCTGATGGGGGCGATTCTTTCGTTCAGCGACCGCGAGCGAACGCTGAGCTATACCGAGCTGCCGGAAGGACACTGGTTGCTCGCCATCATCCTCTTCGTCGTCGTCGGCGCCTCGCTGCCGTGGCAGGACTTCACCTGGCTGATCGGGCTGCAGGCGCTTGGCCTGTTGCTCGTCCGGGCGGCGGCCAAGGTGGCTGCCCTGGTCTGGTCTGGCGGCGGACTGGGCAGCGAAGGGCGCCTCCTGGTGGGAATCGGCATTCAGCCGTTGTCGGCAACCGCCGTCTTCATGGCTTATGAGATCGCCGGACTCTATCCGGAAATCGGCCGTTCGTCGCTGTCGCTGCCGCTGTTCGCGGCGGCCATCATGGAACTGGTCGGCCCGGCGCTCTGCCGCTTCGCCCTCGTGCGCGCCGGTGAGACCGCGGCGACCGCGGGTGGCGAGAGAGGAGTGGCATGAGCCAGGCCATCGCGGCATTCAAGCAGAGCCAGCCACTGAGCCTGGGGGTCGAACTCGAGTTGCAGCTGCTCTCCGTGCGTGATTTCGATCTGACCCGCGGCGCGACCGATCTGCTCGGCAGCATGGATTACGACGGCTGCTTCGGCGACATCAAGCTCGAGATCACCGAAAGCATGATCGAGGTCAGCACGCTGCCGCGGACATTCGTCGACGGCATCGCCGGCGATCTGGTGGGTTTGCGGCAGACACTCGTCAGGCAGTGCGCGCGCAACCACATCGCCGTCTGCGGCGGCGGCACGCATCCTTTCCATCGCTGGTCTGAGCGCCGCATCTGCCCGGGTGACCGCTTCGCCGAGATCTACCAACGATATGGCTACCTCGCCAAGCAATTCACGGTCTTCGGCCAGCACATCCATGTCGGCTGCGCGTCAGGCGACGATGCGATCTGGTTGACCCAGGCGCTGGCACCCTATTTGCCGCTGTTCATCGCCCTGTCGGCGTCATCGCCCTTTGTCGATGGCGAAGACACGCTGTTCCAGTCCGCCCGCCTGAACGCGGTATCGGCCTTTCCGTTGAGTGGTCAATGCCCGGCCTTGCGCGACTGGGGCGAGTTCCTGGAACACTTCTCGCTGCTGCAGTCCTGTGGCATCGCTCGCAGCATCAAGGACCTCTACTGGGACGTTCGTCCCAAGCCGGAGTTCGGCACGGTGGAAATCCGCGTCTGCGATACGCCATTGACCGTCGAGCGAGCGGCGGCACTGGCAGCGCTGGCACAATCCCTGGTGCGCCATCTGCTGCGCACCCGTCCCGCGCTCGACACCCAGCGGCACCTGCATGTCGCCCGCTACAACAAGTTCCAGGCTTGCCGCTATGGTCTCGACGCCCTGATCTCGGATCCGGTTGGTCGGCGACAGCTCCCGTTGCGCCAGATTGGCCGCCAGTTGCTTGCCGTCCTGGCGGAGGATGCGGGCGAACTGGGTTGTTCCGCGTGGCTGGAACTGCTCGACGCCTCCCTGTCGGTGGAGGTCTCGGACGCCAACTGGTTGCGCCGGCGTCAGGCTTGCCACGGCAACCTGAACGAGGTCGTTCGCGAAGCAGCGATGCGCTTTGGCAGACCGGAGCACACGCCGCGTGCCGAGGGGTCGCGATGAGTTACTGGCTGACGGTGCTGCTGGTGTCGATGCTATCCTGGGCGTGGCCATTGCTGGCGGCAGAGACCTGCGTCATCGAGTCGGTGGCGCGCGACACACGCAGTCTTGGCCCATGGATCGATCAGGACAACTGGCTGGCAGCGGAAAATCTCCGCGTTGGCCTGCAGTCGCCGGGCCATTTCATGCCCTTGCTGCGGATCGATGCGACGACCGCCGGCGCCGTCCTCCGCCCGGCGTCGCGCCTGCTCGAACTCGACCGGATCAGGGCACGCGACCCGCTCGATCAGCAGCAGCGCGATGTCGCGTTCCTGCTGGCGACGAGACTCTATGCCGACGGGGTGGTGGTGCTGCGCGACGGAAGACTGGCGAGTGAGCGCTACTGGAACGGACTGGCGGCACGGGACCAGCGCCTGCTGCTCGGTGGTACTAGGCCGCTGCTCTCGCTTATGGGTGCCATCGCCGTTGCCCAAGGCAAGCTGGCCCCGGATCGGGCGATCAGTCGGTACATTCCAGCCCTGAGTGGGCAGAGCGGTCTGCGCAAGTTGTCGGTGCGGCGCTTGCTGGAAGGCGAGGGGCGCTTCGAATGGTCGCCAGAGGAGCTCGGCGACTGGCTGGCCGCCGCTGGCTGGCGCTCCGGAGCGGGCGCCGGCGGCGTTCGCTCGTGGCTCAGCGTGCCAGGCCGCTGGGAAAGGGACTTTACCAGCGCCGCCACGTCCGGTGAGGCCGGACCCGAAGGTGAGCTCCTGCTGTGGGCGATCGCCGAGAGCTACCGCATGCCGCTGGCGCAGGTTTTTTGCCAGGAAATCCTGCGCAAGCTGCGGCCAGAGCATGGCGCCCTCTGGCTGACCGACGCTCGGGGAAGCGAGCTGTCGACCGGGTTGGCGCTCTCGTTGCGCGATTTTGCCCGTCTCGGCCAGCTGCTGATCGACGCTCGGAGCAACAGCCGGCGCAGCCGGATTCCGTCATGGTTCATCGAAACCCTGACCGCATCGGCCGGCCTGCGAGCAGCGAAGACTGCGGAACTGGCAGGCCTGCGAAGCGGCAGCGAACTGCGCTACGGCTTTGTCCACCTGGGTGGCGCACAGAACCGAATCGCCATCATCGGTCCCTACGGCAACAGCCTGTATGTCGATTTCGATCGTCGACTCGTGATCGCCGTCTATGCGGCCTATCCGAGGGAGCACACTGCCGCGATGCGGGCCACGCTCGAGCAGGTCTGGGATGCCCTGGCTGTGGCGGCGCAACCGGCGGGCAAACGTTGAGCGTCCGGAGTCAAGGTCATCGCGCCATTCCGGGCGGGCCGGGGCGCGGCTTCGCGAGCGGCGCTGACGCAGCTGCGAATGAGCATCAACGGCGGCTTCCCTGCCGCTACGGCTCGCACTTGCAGTGGTCCGCGCAGCGAGCATGGATGAGCGAGGTCGTGAGCCTGGTGGCAGCCGCGGAATTTCCGTGGATGCCTGCATGAGCTGGGAGATCCACCCCGCCGGCGATTCCTTTCCGTCTTTCGCCACGGACTGGGACCACCTGAATGAGCAGCTGTATGGCGGCCACCCGGCGTTCGACAGCCGTTTCGTCGGTGCCTTGCTCGCCCACTTCGGCACTGGCAGCGAATCGCTGTGCATCCACCGCAGAGGCGAGGCGGTCGATGGCGCGCTGATCCTCTGCGCCCGCGGCTTCGGCCGCTGGGCGCTCTTCCTGCCGGCGCAGGCGCCGGCAGGCGCGCTGCTGATCGCGGACGCAAGCTGCCTCGAAACGTTGATGCCGGCGCTGCCCGGGTACGCGTGGACGATCGATCTGCTCGCCATCGACCCCGCTTTCGAGCCGGACTGGAGCCCGCTCCTCCTGCCGCGCACCGTGGTCCGCCACCAGCTGACGATGGCGGTCGCAACCGGCGGCGATTTCCCGGCCTATTGGCAGGCGCGCCCGGGCAAGCTGCGCAGCAACCTGCGCCGCTACCAGCGCCGGAGCGACGATCATGCGGCCAGCGTCCGGGTCATCGCTGAGCCGCAGGAGATCGGCGCCGCGGTCAGTCGCTACGCCGCCGTCGAAAGCGCTGGCTGGAAGGCGGTGGGCGGTACGGCGATCGGCAGCGACAACCCGCAGGGACTCTTCTATGAGCAGCTGCTGTGCGACTTCGCTGCCTCGGGCCAGGCACGGGTCGTCGAACTCTGGTTCGACGACCGGCTCGCCGCCTCGCGCCTGGCCGTCTGTCATGGGTGCATGTGGATCATGCTGAAGACCACCTATGACGAGTCGCTCGCCGCCATGGCACCCGGGCGGCAGCTGCTCTACGAGGCCCTGCAGCTCGCCTTTGCCGACATGCCCGCCGGCGCCGTCGAGTTCTATACCAATGCGACGCGAAACCAGGCCGAGTGGGCGACGCACCTGCGCCATGTCTGCCACCACCAGCTCTACCGCAACGAGACCGTCGCCAATTTGCACGGCATCGCCCGTGCGCTGCGCTGCCGCTTTGCGGGGGGCGAGACGGCGGAGGATTCGCTGGCCTTCGATGCGACCAGCGTCGCCGCCTACCACAGCCCGGCGGCGATGCCGCCGGCGATGCGATCGCTTTTCGAGGCAGCCGCCGGCCGCGAAGTGGAGCTGTCGCCGGATTGGTTCGCCAACCTGCAGGCGGCGGTCTTCGGCGACGACGATTCCGTCCGTTACTACGGCGCCGAGCTGTACGACTCACCGACGGCCATCCTGCCCGTGCACGCCAGCCGGCGAAGCGGACGCCGCGCGGCGGAGATCGAAGCGCTGGCGAACTTCTACACCGCCCTGTACGCGCCACTCGTCGGCCCTGGCGCCGACCCGACCGACCTCGGCCGGCTGCTGCAGGCGGCGCGTGCCGACTGCGCGCGCGCGCGCGTCATGAACTTTCATCCCATGGCGGTCGATTCGCCGGTGTACGAGGCGATGGTCGTCGCCCTGCGCAGCACCGGCTGGATCCCGTTCCGCTACTTCTGCTTCGGCAACTGGTACATCGAGGTCGACGGTTCCTGGTCCGCCTATCTGGAACAGCGCGACGGCATCCTGCGCCACACCCTGAGACGCAAGCGGCGGCGCTTTCTCGCCGCCGGCGGCAGCTTCGAGATCATCACCGGCACCGCCGGGCTCGAGCCGGCGATTGCCGAGTTCAATGCCCTGTACCGTCAGCGCTGGAAGAAGAACGAGCCCTACGCCGCCTTCGTTCCCGGGTTGATGCGTTGGCTCGCCGCCAGCGGCAAGTTGCGCCTCGGCATCGCGCGCCTCGCCGGCGAGGCGGTTGCCGCCCAGCTCTGGATCGTCAGCGGCGACAAGGCGAGCATCTACAAGATGGCCTACGATGAGGCGCATTCCAGCCATGCGCCGGGCACGCTGCTGACGGCCCACCTGATGGAGCAGGTCATCGACGTGGACCGCGTCAGCGAAGTGGACTACCTGATCGGCGACGATCCGTACAAGCAGGCGTGGATGAGCCACCGCCGCGAACGATGGGGCATCGTCGCGTATCGCGCCGACCGCTTCGCCGGCATCGCCCGGTTGCTGCTCGAGATCATCGGCCGGGCGATCCGGCGGACGCCAGCCCGCATCGTCGGCAAGCAGGGTCGATTCTCGGTCAGGCCGAGCCGGCGCTAGATCGGCTCGCGGCGCAGCTTTTTGACCGCACCACCGTCATCCCCATTGCGTGCCCCTTGGCTTTCCTTGCGTCCCGACCGTTGCGACCGGGAGATCCCGCTGATGAGGCGGAACCTGATGCTGTTGCGGCCACGCGTTGCCCGCCCGCGCCGCCTGCTGACGCGCGCCGACGATATGGAGAGGGCGCTCGGCAGCGACGTCCTCGGCGCGGCGACTCCCTGAACGCCGTCGCCGGGCCGGCGCGCGCAGCGCAGCCCGGCCGGGGAAGCTCGCAGCCCGAATGGCGAGGATCTGAGCTCGGCCGGCAAGGCTCAGGGTTCAGCCCGCGAGGCTCTGGGCCCGGCTCGCGAGGCTCTGGGCCCGGCCGGCAAGGCGCCATGAGCTCGGCGCGCGAGGCTCTGAGCCCGGCCGGCGAGTCGCGCAACGCGGCCGGCGAGTGCCACAGCCCGGCCGGCGAGGCGCGCAGCCCGGCAACTCCAGCCCGTAGCTCGCCGGGCAGCGTTCGCAGCCAGTCCTGTCCGGTCGTGACCGCGATCATCCACAGCGTTGCCATGTTGGATGTCGTGACCATCACCTTGCCTGAACATCAGCGGTAGAGTCGTCCGTACCGGCGTCGACAGCGAGCGACGGCCCTCTGACGGTGGCCACCAGCCGGGTTGCGAACGTACCGTGCAGGTAGACGGTTGCCGAAGCCGTCGAGTCGCCAGCGGCCTTGAACCGCCCGCGCGAACCCGGCGTGAACCCTCAGCCCGGATGCGCGATCGCCACGTCGCCGGCATGCCCGCAGTCGCCGCGCCAAGTCCTCTGCCGGCGCTGCCGGGCCGCCCGCGGCAGCGCCGCCATGATAGAATCCCGGGCTCGAAGAAGACGCCGACAGGGCCCCCGAAGTCGCGTCGCCAGCGGAAAGAAGATGGAAGCCTTCGCCAAGGAAACCCTCCCGATCAGTCTCGAAGACGAGATGCGTCGTTCGTATCTCGACTACGCGATGAGTGTCATCGTCGGGCGTGCGCTGCCCGACGCGCGCGATGGCCTGAAGCCGGTGCACCGGCGCGTGCTGTTCGCCATGCACGAGCTGTCGAACGACTGGAACAAGCCGTACAAGAAGTCGGCGCGTGTCGTCGGCGACGTCATCGGCAAGTACCATCCGCACGGCGACAGGGCGGTGTACGACACCATCGTGCGCATGGCGCAGGACTTCTCGCTGCGCTACATGCTGATCGACGGGCAGGGCAACTTCGGCTCGGTCGATGGCGACAATCCGGCGGCGATGCGCTACACCGAAGTGCGCATGGCACGCATCGGGCACGAGCTGCTCGCCGACATCGACAAGGAGACGGTCGATTTCGGGCCGAACTACGATGGCGCCGAGGAGGAGCCGCTGGTCCTGCCGGCGCGGATTCCGAACCTGCTGATCAACGGCTCGTCGGGAATCGCCGTCGGCATGGCGACGAACATTCCACCGCACAATCTCGGCGAGGTGATCGACGCCAGCCTGGCGCTGCTCGACAATCCGGCGGTGACGATCGACGAGCTGATCGACCTGCTGCCGGCGCCCGATTTCCCGACCGCCGGCATCATCTACGGCGTCGCCGGCGTGCGCGAGGGCTACCGCACCGGCCGCGGCCGCGTCATCATGCGCGCCAAGGTGCACTTCGAAGACATCGACCGCGGCCATCGGCAGGCAATCATCGTCGACGAGCTGCCCTACCAGGTGAACAAGCGCACCCTGCTCGAGAAGATCGGCGAGCTGGTCAACGAGAAGCGCATCGAGGGCATCTCCGACCTGCGCGACGAGTCCGACAAGTCCGGCATGCGCGTCGTCATCGAGCTCAAGCGCGGCGAGGTGGCTGAGGTGGTGCTCAACTGCCTGTACAAGCAGACGCAGTTGCAGGACACCTTCGGCATGAACATGGTGGCGCTGGTCGATGGCCAGCCGCGCCTGCTCAACCTGAAGCAGCTGCTCGAATGCTTCCTGCGGCACCGGCGCGAGGTGCTGACGCGGCGCAGCGTCTTCGAGCTGCGCAAGGCGCGCGAGCGGGCGCACATCCAGGAAGGGCTGGCGGTGGCGCTCGACAACGTGGACGAGATCATCGCCCTGATCAAGTCCTCGCCGACGCCGGCCGATGCGCGCCGCGGGCTGATGGGCCGCCTCTGGCAGTCGCCGACGGTGGCCGAGATGCTGGCGCGGGCGGCGCTCGACGCGACGCGGCCGGACGGGCTCGGCATCGAGTACGGCCTGTCGCAGAGCGGCTACCTGCTCTCGGAGGTGCAGGCGCAGGCGATCCTCGACCTGCGGCTGCAGCGGCTGACCGGTCTCGAGCGCGAGAAGATCGTCGGCGAATACGCCGAGCTGCTCGAGCGCATCGCCGACCTGATGGACATCCTGGCGCGGCCGGAACGGATCACCGAGATGATCCGCGACGAGCTGACGGCGATCCGCGCCCAGTTCGGCGACCGGCGGCGGTCGGAGATCGTCGTCAGCACGCAGGACCTGGCGATCGAGGATTTCATCACGCCGCTCGACATGGTGGTGACGCTGTCGCACACCGGCTACATCAAGTCGCAGCCGCTCGCCGATTACCGCGCGCAGCGCCGCGGCGGTCGCGGCAAGCAGGCGGCGGCGATGAAGACCGATGATTTCATCGATCACCTGTTCGTCGCCAATACGCACGATTTCATCCTCTGCTTCACCAACCGCGGCCGCGTCTACTGGCTGAAGGTCTACGAGGTGCCGCAGGGGACGCGCACCAGCCGCGGCAAGCCGATCGTCAACCTTTTCCCCTTCGAGGAGGGTGAGAAGATCAGTGCCATCCTGCCGGTGAAGGAGTTCACCGACGAGCGCTTCATCTTCATGTGCACGGCGCAGGGGACGGTGAAGAAGACGCCGCTGTCGGATTTCTCGAACCCGCGGCGCAGCGGCATCATCGCCGTCGCGCTCGATGCCGACGATTTCCTGATCGGCGCCGAGATCACCAACGGCAGGCAGGACGTGGTGTTGGTTTCCGACTCCGGCAAGGCGGTGTGGTTCGACGAGGAGGACGTGCGGCCGATGGGACGCACGGCGCGCGGCGTCCGCGGCATGAGGCTCGGCGAGCAGCAGCAGGTGCTGTCGCTGCTGGTCGCCGACAACGAGCAGCAGACGGTGCTGGTGGCGACCGAGAACGGCTACGGCAAGCGCACGGCGCTGGCCGATTTCCGCCACTCGGGCCGCGGCACGCAGGGGGTGATCGCGATCGCCGCCAGCGAGCGCAATGGTCGCGTCGTCGCCGCGCGTCTCGTGCGCGACGACGACGAGATCATGCTGATCACCACCGGCGGTGTGCTGATCCGCACGCGCGTGCGCGAGATCCGCGAACTCGGGCGGGCGACGCAGGGGGTGACACTGATCGCGCTCGACGCCGGCGAGAAGCTCGCCGGGCTCGAGAAGGTCGTCGAGAGCGAGGACGAGGCGGCGCCGGGCGATCCGGCGGCGCCCGAGCCGGCGGCGGCGCCCGAAGCCCCGGCGGCGGATCCCGACGCGCCGGCGGCGGAATGATCGGGCTGCCGCTGCCGCCCGCGTGCCGCCGGCGGATGTCTCGGGCGGGCGCATGAGCGACGATCTGCAACGCGAGCTGGCGCTCGTCCGGCGGCAGATCGACGAGGTCGACGACGACCTGCTGGCGCTGCTCAACCGGCGTGCGCGGCTGGCGCAGCAGGTCGGCGAGATCAAGGCGCGGCACGGCGAGGCGGGTTTCATCTACCGCCCGGAGCGCGAGGCGCAGGTGCTCCAGCGGATCCAGGGGATGAACGCCGGACCGCTGTCGAACGAGAGCCTGACCTGGTTCTTCCGCGAGGTGATGTCGGCCTGCCTGTCACTCGAGCAGCCGCTCGGCATCGCTTTCCTCGGCCCGCTCGGCACCTTTTCCGAGAGCGCGGCGGTGAAGCATTTCGGGCATGCGGCACGGCTGCTGCCGCAGATCTCGATCGACGACGTCTTCCGCGAGGTCGAGGCGCAGCACGCCGACTACGCCGTGGTGCCGATCGAGAATTCGACCGAGGGTGCCGTCGGGCGGACGCTCGACCTGCTGCTGACGACGCCGCTGAAGATCTGCGGCGAGGTCGTCCTGCGCATCCACCAGCATCTGCTGTCGAAGGAGACGGCGCTTGCCGGGGTGCACAAGGTGTACTCGCACGCGCAGTCGCTGGCGCAGTGCCACGAGTGGCTCAACCGCTCGCTGCCGCTGGCGCAGCGGGTGCCGGTCGGCAGCAACGCGCAGGCGGCGCAACTGGCGGCGGCCGAGGCCGGTGCGGCGGCGATCGCCGGGCAGGCGGCGGCGGAACGCTACCGCCTGCCCGAGCTGGCGAGCAACATCGAGGACGAGCCGAACAACACCACCCGCTTCGCCGTCCTCGGCCGGCACGACGCCGGTCGTTCCGGACGCGACAAGACCTCGCTGATCATGTCGGCGCAGAACCAGACGGGCGCCCTCAGCGGCCTCCTGGCACCGTTCGCGGATGCCGGCGTGTCGATGACGCGGCTGGAGTCGCGGCCGGCGCGGCACACGCTGTGGGAGTACGTCTTCTTCGTCGACCTCGACGGTCACCGCGACGACGAGCCGCTGCGCCGCGCGCTCGCCGAGCTGGCGCAGCGGGCGCCGTACCTGAAGCTGCTGGGCTCGTACCCGGTGGCCGCCTATTGACCGGCGGCCCGCTCCGCACGCGCAAAGCGGTCACTGGCCGCCGGCGCAGCGGGCCCACTTGATCGAGGACCGATGATGGCACTCAGCGAGCAGTCCCTGCCCTATGTGCGGGCGATTTCACCCTATCAGCCGGGCAAGCCGATCAGCGAGCTGGCGCGCGAGATGGGGTTGGCGGTCGACCGGATCGTCAAGCTGGCATCGAACGAGAACCCGCTCGGCATGAGCCCGAAGGCGCGCGCGGCGGTGCTGGCGGCGATCGACGATCTGGCGCGCTATCCCGACCAGTTCGCCCTGCTGCAGGCGCTGGCCGAGCGCAGCGGTCTCGACGCCGGGCAGATCGTCCTCGGCAACGGTTCGAACGACGTCCTCGACCTCGTCGCACGGGTGTTCCTGGCGCCGGGACGATCGGCGGTCTTCGCGCAGTACGCCTTCGCCGTCTATCCGCTGGCGACGCTCGCCGCCGGCGCCGAGCCGATCGCCGTCGCCGCGCGTGACTACGGGCACGACCCGGCGGCGATGCGGGCGGCGATCCGGGCGGACACGCGGGTGCTGTGGATCGCCAATCCGAACAACCCGACCGGCACCTTCCTGCCGGCGGCGGTCCTGCGCGATTTCATCATCTCGCTGCCGCGCGACGTGGTGGTGGTGCTCGACGAGGCGTACAACGAGTACCTGCCACCGGCCGAACGCGTCGAGACGAGCAGCTGGCTGGCCGACCTGCCGAATCTGGTGATCACCCGCACTTTCTCGAAGATCTACGGTCTCGCCGGGCTGCGCATCGGCTACGCGCTGACCTCGCCGGCCATCGCCGACCTGCTGAACCGGGTGCGGCAGCCGTTCAACTGCAACAACCTGGCGCTGGCGGCGGCGCGGGCGGCACTCGACGACCACCGCTTCGTCGCCGACAGCTACGCGTTGAACCGCTCAGGCATGGAACAGATCGTCGCCGGCCTGAAGCGGCTCGGGCTGACGCACATCCCGTCGCACGGCAACTTCGTCAGCTTCCGTCTCGCCGACGCGGCACAGGCGAACGAGAAGCTGCTGCGGCAGGGGGTGATCGTGCGGCCGATCGCCGGCTACGGGCTGCCCGACTGGCTGCGGGTGACGATCGGCAGCGAGGGTGAGAACGCCCGCTTCCTGGCGGCGCTCGAGGGGGCGCTGTGAACGCCGGCAGCGGGGTGCGGCGATGAGCGGCGCGGCGCCGTTCGGGCGCGTCGTGGTCTTTGGTGCCGGCCTGATCGGCGGTTCGTTCGCGCTGGCGCTGAAGGCGGCCGGGCAGGTCGGCGAGGTGGTCGGTTTCGGCCGTACCCTGGGCTCGCTGAACCAGGCGTTGCGACTCGGGATTCTCGATCGCGTCGGCTTCAACATCGGCCAGGAGGTGTACGGCGCCGATCTGGTCCTGATCGCTGCGCCGGTCGGCATGAGCGGCGAGATCATGGCGCGCATCGCGCCCTGTCTCGGCCCGCAGACCGTCGTCACTGACGCCGGCAGCACCAAGGAGGACGTCGTGGCGGCGGCGCGCGAACACTTCGGCGGGCGCATCGGCCAGTTCGTCCCGGCGCATCCGATCGCCGGTGCGGAGAACAGCGGCGCGGCGGCGGCGCGCGCCGACCTCTACCGCGACCGGCAGGTGGTGCTGACGCCGCTGCCGGAGAACGACGCCGCCAGCATCGCCTGTGTCCGCGCCGCCTGGGAGGCTTGCGGCGCGATCATCCGCGAACTGAGTGCCGCCGAGCACGACCGCATCTTCGCTGCCGTCAGCCATCTGCCGCACCTGCTGTCCTTCGCTCTGGTGCATGAACTGGCGGGGCGCGACAACCGCGAACTGCTTTTCGATTTTGCCGCCAGCGGTTTCCGTGATTTCACGCGCATCGCCGCCAGCCATCCGGAGATGTGGCGCGACATCTGCCTCGCCAATCGGCTGGCGCTGCTCGAGGAACTCGATCGCTACCGCGCGCAGCTCGACGCCCTGCGCGATTCGCTGCAGGCGGCCGACGGCGCGCGGCTGGAAGAGGTCTTCGACATCGCGCGGCGGGCACGGCGCGACTGGGGCGAGCGCCGGGGTGGCCGATGAGCGCCGCTTTCCTCGACCTGCCACAGTTCGTTTCGGCCGCCGGCACGCTGCGCCTGCCGGGATCGAAGAGCCTCTCCAACCGCGTCCTGCTGCTGGCGGCGCTGGCCAGTGGGCGCAGCGAGATCCGCGACCTGCTCGCCTCGGATGACACCGCGCGCATGCTCGACGCACTGCGCACGCTGGGCGTCGGCATCGAGCCGGTGGGTGACGGCGCGTTCGTCGTCGACGGCGTCGCCGGCGCGCTGCCGGTGCGCACAGCCGAACTCTTTCTCGGCAATGCCGGCACCGCCTTCCGGCCGCTGACGGCGGTACTCGCGCTGGCCGGCGGCACCTATCGCCTGTCGGGCGTGCCGCGCATGCACGAGCGGCCGATTGCCGATCTCGTCGATGGCCTGCGGCAGCTCGGCGCGGAGATCGACTACCTGGCGGGCGAGGGCTTCCCGCCACTGCTGATCCGGCCGCCGCGACCTTCGGCCGCAGCCGTCGTCCGCCTGCGCGGCGATGTCTCGAGCCAGTTCCTCAGCGGGCTGCTGATGGCGCTGCCGCTGCGCGGCGCCGAGACGACGGTCGAGATCGTCGGCGAGCTGATCTCGCGGCCCTACGTCGAGATGACGCTGGCGACGATGGCGCGCTTCGGTGTGGTCGTGCAGCGCGACGGTTGGCAGCGCTTCGGTGTCGCCGCCGGCAGCGTATACCGTTCGCCCGGGGTGCTGCCTGTCGAGGGCGACGCGTCGTCGGCGTCGTATTTCCTGGCGCTGGGGGCCATCGGCGGCGGGCCGGTGCGCGTCGAGGGAGTGGGACGGGATTCGATCCAGGGCGACGTCCGCTTCGCCGACGCGCTGGCGGCGATGGGCGCGCGCATCACGCTCGGCGAAAACTGGATCGAGGCGGCGGCCCCCGGCGCCGGCAGCCTGCGCGGCATCGAACTCGACTGCAACCACATCCCGGACGCGGCGATGACGCTGGCGACGGTGGCGCTTTTTGCCCGCGGGCCGACGACGCTCGGCAACATCGCCAGCTGGCGCGTGAAGGAGACCGACCGCATCGCCGCGATGGCGAGCGAACTCGGCAAGCTCGGCGTGCGCGTCGACAGCGGCGAGGATTTCATCCGTGTCCATCCGCCGGGCGCGACGGAGTCGCTGCTGCCGGCGGTGATCGACACCTACGACGATCACCGCATCGCCATGTGCCTGTCGCTCGCCGCCCGCGGCGCACCGCTGCGGATCAATGATCCGCGCACCGTCGGCAAGACCTTTCCCGACTATTTCGAGCGCTTCGCGGCGATGACGCGACCGGTGCCGGTGGTTGCGGTCGATGGCACCTCGGCCTCAGGCAAGGGAACGATCGCCGCGCGCGTGGCGCAGGCGCTCGGCTGGCACTATCTCGATTCGGGCGCCCTTTACCGGTTGACGGCGCTCGCCGCGCTGCGCGCCGGCGCCCCTGCCGACGATGAGGCAGCGGTGGCGGCGATCGCCGCGACGCTCGACGTCGAGTTTGCCGGGACGTCGATCCGCCTCGCCGGCGACGAGGTCGGCGATGCCATCCGCAGCGAGGAGATCTCGCGTGCGGCGTCGCTGGTGGCGGCGCTGCCGGCCGTGCGCAGCGCGCTTCTCTTCCGGCAGCGCGCATTCCGGCGCCCGCCCGGTCTGGTGGCCGACGGGCGCGACATGGGCACGGTGGTCTTCCCGGATGCGACGAGCAAGGTGTTTCTCACCGCCAGTCTCGAGAAGCGTGCGGAGAGGCGCCTTAAGCAGTTGATCGACAAAGGAATCGCTGCTAATATCCGCGATCTCGTGCAGGACCTCGCTGAGCGCGACGCCAGAGATGGCCAGCGCAGCGTTGCGCCGATGCTGCCGAGTTCGGATGCCGAGTTGCTCGACACGACGGACCTGACCATCGAAACAGCGGTGGCGCAGGTGCTGGGCTGGGTCAACGAGGTTCCGGAAAAAGGGTGAAACGGCAGCCGCCGTTCGCCAGCAGGTGTCACCAGCCAGATGCATCGTTGCTGCGGCCGCTGTCGGCAGGGGGGTTGCCCCGCCGCTGCGTGCGAAGCGTTGGCCTGCCGTCGCAGGGAGCGCGCGGCAACGGGCAGGGCGGGTGATCGTCATCAACTCACCCCGCAGCCATGCGGTCAGGTCAGTCAATCCATATGTCAGCCAATCCCACCATGCAGGAAAGCTTTGCCCAACTTTTCGAAGAGAGCCTCGGTCGCCAGGAAATGCGGCCCGGCGAGGTCATCACCGCGGAAGTCGTGCGCATCGACCAGAACTTCGTCGTCGTCAATGCCGGCCTCAAGTCCGAGAGCTATATCGAACTTGCGGAATTCCTCAACGACCAGGGCGCCATCGAAGTCAAGGTCGGCGATTTCGTCCAGGTCGCGATCGAGCAGCTCGAGAACGGTTTCGGCGAGACCCGTCTGTCGCGCGACCGGGCGAAGCGGGTCGCCGCCTGGAACGCGCTCGAGCAGGCGCTCAACGACGGCAGCCTGGTCTCCGGCACGATCACCGGCAAGGTCAAGGGTGGCCTGACCGTGATGACCAACAGCGTGCGGGCGTTCCTGCCGGGTTCGCTGGTCGACATGCGTCCGGTCAAGGACACGACGCCGTACGAAGGCAAGACCTACGAGTTCAAGGTCATCAAGCTCGACCGCAAGCGCAACAACGTGGTGGTGTCGCGCCGCGCCGTCCTCGAGGCGAGCGTCGGCGAAGAGCGCGAAGCGCTGCTCGCGGCGCTGCGCGAAGGCAGCGTCGTCAAGGGCGTGGTGAAGAACATCACCGATTACGGCGCCTTCGTCGACCTCGGCGGCATCGATGGCCTGCTGCACATCACCGATCTCGCGTGGCGTCGTGTCCGCCACCCGTCCGAGGTGCTGGCAGTCGGCGACGAAGTGCAGGCCAAGATTCTCAAGTTCGACCAGGAAAAGAACCGGGTGTCGCTCGGCCTCAAGCAACTCGGCGAGGATCCGTGGGTCGGCATCTCGCGCCGTT
>WBZM01000671.1_pt1 | contig 43520 bp, 38 predicted proteins | sample 5204271 | NCBI WGS metagenome assembly WBZM01 (sample SAMN12344346, study PRJNA552823) | activated sludge metagenome | biome: Activated sludge suspended growth; feature: Nitrification reactor; material: Wastewater; isolation source: activated sludge from nitrification reactor of wastewater... | reverse complement strand
CCTCGGCTTCGGCCTGCCCGAGATCGAGACGCTGCTCGGCCTGTGGCGCAACCGCCGGCGCAGCAGCAAGGACGTCAAGCGCGTCGCGCTGGAGCACGCCGCCGACCTGCAGCGCCGCATCGACGAGATGCGCGCGATGCAGCGAACGCTGCAGCACCTGGCGCATTGCTGCCACGGCGACGAACGCCCCGATTGCCCGATCCTCGACGACCTGGCCGGCGGCCGATCCGACTAGCTCTTGCCGAGCTTTCGCAAGACTTCGGGCCCGGCCCACAACTCGTCGAGGTGCGGGAACTTCCACTGGGCGTTGCTCTCGCGGGCGACGATCGCGTCGCTGCAGCCGGATGAGGACAGATCGATCAGCTCGACGGCGATCGGCATGTTCGAGCGCGTCGAGAAGAAGAGCTTGACCTTGGGCGAGACCAGCGAGGTCTCGTTCTGCTCGACCACCACGCCGAGCTTGCCCGAGCGCATGCGCACCAGCGAGCCGATCGGGTAGATGCCCAGGCTCTTCACGAAGGCCTGGAAGATCTCGGTGTCGAACTGCCCGGCCCAGGAGGCCATCTTCGCGATCGACTCGGCGGGATCCCAGCCGCTCTTGTAGGGCCGGTTGGAGGTGATCGCGTCGTAGACGTCGCACACCGCACCCATGCGCGCCACGCGCGTCAGCGATTCGCCCGACAGGCCATGCGGGTAGCCGCGACCGTCGGGGCGCTCGTGATGGTGCAGCGTCACGTCGAGCGCGATCTCGCCGACGCCCTTGCCTTCCAGCAGCATCTCGTAGCCGTGCTGCGGGTGCGTCTTCATGATCGCGTACTCGTCGTCGGTCAGCTTGCCGGGCTTGTTGAGCACCTCCAGCGGCATCGCCGCCTTGCCCATGTCGTGCAGCATGCCGGCCAGGCCGACCTCGCGCGCGGAGTCCTCGTCCATGCCGAGCTGGCGGCCGAGGGGGACCATCAGCGCACACACCGCCATCGAGTGCAGATAGGTGTAGTCGTCGTGTGTCTTCAGGCGCGCCAGGCTGACGATGGCGCCCGGGTTGCGCCACACCGATGTGGCGATCTCGTCGACCAGCGGCAGGCACTTCTCGGTGTCGAGCGCACGGCCCATGCGGGCTTCGGCGAACAGCGAGGACACCGCCTCGCGCGACTGGTTCACCAGCGCCGACGCACGCTGCAGTTCGGCACCGAGTTCGGCGCTCGGCGCGGCTTCGCGCGCCGGCGGCGGGGGCTCGGGCATGGCGGATTCGGGGCGTGCCGCGCGCGCCGCAGCCGGCGCCACGTCGCGGCGCGGCGCCACGCCGGCGCTGGCTGGTGCCTCGACGTCGCGACCCTTGGCCGCGTCGATCCAGACCTCCTTGACGCTGCTGGCGCGCAGCTTCTCCAGGTCGGCCGGATCGTTGAGGATGAACTTGGTGCGCCAGAACGGATGGTCTAGCCATGCTCCGCACATCGCGTGCAGGTGCATGCCCAGGCGCAGGTCGTCGACGGGAATCTTCTTCAGCATGTGCGGTGCCGCCGCGCACGCGCGGCTGATTCGAGTATCGACCCGGATCGAGGTGACTTGAGTGGCCATGAAAGCGAAAAAGCCGCTGGAAACCAGCGGCTTTTCACGTCCGGGCTGCTCGCGATCAGCGGAAGCGCGACTCCGGCACGGTCTTGAGGTCGCCCGGCAGCGTGGCGAGGTAGCTCGCCAGCAGCTTCAGCTCGGCGTGGCTGAACGGCTTGGCCATGCCGGCCATGATCGCGTTGCCGCGGCCGACCTGCGGATTGTTGTCGGTCTGGTAGGCCTTCAGCGCGACGTAGAGGTAGTCGCCATGCTGGCCGGCGAGCTTGGGGTAGCTCGGGTCGATCGGCTTGTTCAGGTTCTCGCCGTGACAGGAAGCGCAGTTGCCCTTCTTCAGCAACTCGGCCACCTGGGCCGGAGGCGTCGGCGCCGGCGCGCCGGCGTTGGCGGCCGGGCCGCCGTTGGCTTCGTAGAAGGCGCCGAGGTCGGCCATGTCCTGGTCGGACAGCGAGGCGGCAATGCCCCTCATCGTCGGGTGCTTGCGCTCGCCCTTCTTGTAGGCCGTCAGCGCGCCGACGATGTACTTGGCGCTCTGACCGGAGATCATCGGCACCTTGTGGATCTCCGGGAAGCTCGACTGATAACCCGGGATGCCATGGCAGCCGATGCACATCGCGGCCTTCTTCTCGCCGGCCTTGGCATCCTGCGCCGCGGCGACGCCGCTGAAGCCAGCGGCAGCCGCCAGCACGAAGATCAGGTGGAGTGCTTTGTTCATCGTCAACGCGAGCGCAGTTTTCGGGGTCAGCGGACGATTATAGGGGCCCCGATATACTGGCTCGACCGCACTTTCCCGCCCCAGCGCCCGCGATCCATGAAGTTCCAAGGCTCCGAGAACTACGTCGCCACCCAGGACCTGATGCTGGCGGTCAACGCGGCCATCACGCTGAAGCGCCCGCTGCTCGTCAAGGGCGAGCCCGGCACCGGCAAGACGATGCTGGCAGAGGAGGTGGCCGCGGCGCTGAAGATGCCGCTGCTGCAGTGGCACGTCAAGAGCACCACCAAGGCGCAGCAGGGCCTGTACGAGTACGACGCGGTGAGCCGGCTGCGCGACTCGCAGCTCGGCGACGAGCGCGTCAAGGACATCCACAACTACATCGTCAAGGGCGTGCTGTGGCAGGCCTTCGCGGCCGAGCAGCCGGTGGCGCTGCTGATCGACGAGATCGACAAGGCCGACATCGAGTTCCCGAACGACCTGCTGCGCGAGCTCGACCGCATGGAGTTCTACGTCTACGAGACGCGCGAGATGGTGAAGGCGCGGCACCGGCCGCTGGTGTTCATCACCTCGAACAACGAGAAGGAGCTGCCCGATGCCTTCCTGCGCCGCTGCTTCTTCCACTACATCAAGTTCCCCGACGCCGACACGATGAAGAGCATCGTCGACGTGCACTTCCCGAAGCTCAAGAAGGAGTTGCTCGCCGCGGCGCTGAAGAACTTCTACGAGGTGCGCAACCTGCCGGGCCTGAAGAAGAAGCCGAGCACCTCCGAGCTGCTCGACTGGCTCAAGCTGCTGGTGGCCGAGGACATCCCGCTCGAGGCACTGCAGAGCAAGGACGAGAAGGTCAGCGTGCCCCCGCTGGTGGGCGCGCTGCTGAAGAACGAGCAGGACGTGTCGCTGTTCGAGAAGCTCGTCTTCATGCAACGGCACAACCGCTGATGCAGCCGGTCGGTCCCGTCACGCTAGAACGCGCGCCGGTGCGGCTCGTGCCGCTCGGGCTGGAGCACGAGGACGGGTTGAAGCGCGCCGCCGCCGACGGCTCCCTGTGGAACCTGCGCGTCACCTCGGTGCCCGAACCCGATGCGACGCGCGCCTACATCGAGACCGCGCTGCGCGGCCGCGCCGAGGGGCATCGCTTCGCCTTCGCGGTGCTCGACAGCGCCAGCGGCGAGGTGATCGGCTGCAGCAGCTACCACGACATCGTGCCGGCGGTCGAGCGTCTCGAGATCGGCTGGACCTGGTACGCCGCCAGCCGGCAGCGCAGCGCCGTCAACACCACCGCGAAGCTGCTGCTGATGCAGCATGCCTTCGAGACGCTCGGCGCGAAGCTCGTCGGCTGGCGCACCGACAACTACAACTTCGCGAGCCAGCGCGCCATCGAGCGCCTCGGCGCGCGCAAGGACGGCGTGCTGCGTCACCATGCGCTGCGCCGCGACGGCACGGTGCGCGACACCGTGATGTACAGCCTGGCCGCCGGCGAATGGCCGGAGGTCAAGGCCCACCTGCTCTGGCAGCTGACACGGCCGCGCTGAGCAGAACCTCGAACGCGAGGGAGGGGGAGACGATGGCGACGGGCAGAAGGACGATCAGCGTCGACGATCTCTGGAAGTTCGAGCGAGTCGGCGCACCGGCGCTGTCGCCCGACGGCGCGCAGCTGGTCTGCACGCTGCAGAGCTTCTCGATGGAGGAGAACAAGGGCCGCACCTCGCTGTGGCTGCTCTCCACCTTCGGCGGCGGACCGCGGCGGCTGACGCAGTGTGGCGAGAAGGACGGACAGCCGGCCTGGTCGCCCGCGGGCGACCGCATCGCCTTCGTCTCGCGGCGCGAGCAGCCGGGTGCGCGCGACGAGGCGCCGCAGCTCTACGTGATCGCTCCCGACGGCGGCGAGGCGCGCCGCATCAGCGACTTCGCGCCCGGCGTCGAATCGTTCAAGTGGCTGCCCGACGGCAAGCGCATCGCCTTCGTCGCGTGGGTGTGGCCGGATCTTCGCGGCGCGGCGGCGCAGGCCAGGCGTCTCAAGGCCTTCCGCGAGCGCAAGGAAAGCGCCTACGTCACCAGCGAGGTGCAGTACCGCTTCTGGGATCACCTGCTGCCGATGGGCCGGGTGCCGCACCTGCACCTGCTCGACGTGGCGAGCGGCCGGGTTGTCGACCTGTTCGAGGGCACCGACTGGGAGCTCTCGCGCGCCGAGCCCGACGCGAACTGCTTCGACGTCTCGCCCGACGGCCGCCGCATCGCCTTCTCCCACGACCCCGGCGCCGAGAAGCGCCTGGAAAACTGCCGCGCGCTCGCCGAGATCGACCTGCGCACGCGCCGCGTCGTGCCGCTCGCGCACGACAAGGCCTGGGACATGAGCGCGCCTCGCTACAGCCCCGACGGCGGGCGCGTCGCCTTCCTTGCGGCTCACCTCGGGCGCCGGCACACGCTGCCGAACCAGCTCGCCGTGGTGGAGCGCGGCGGGCGCTGGAAGGTGGCGAGCGCCGCCTGGGACCATTCGCTGCACGCGCCGCTGCGCTGGGACGACGACGGCCAGGGCGTGTGCTTCGCCGCCGAGCACGAGGCGCGCAACCACCTCTGGCGCTTCGACCTGCGAACGCGCGCCGCCACGCGCGTGTTCCCCGGCGGCTGGGTGCAGGGCTTCGACGTGTCCAACGGCGTGGTGGCCGTGGTGGCCGATGCGATGGACCACCCGGCGCGCGTGCACGCCCTGCGCGACGGCGAGCCGCCGCGCCGGCTGGAGCGTTTCAACGACGAGCTGCTCGCCACGCTGAAGCTCGGCACGCACGAGGACGTGCGCTTCAAGGGCGCTCAGGGCGAGGAGGTGCAGATGTGGGTGGTGTACCCGCCCGGCTTCGACCCGCGCCGGACCTACCCGGTGCTGCACAGCATCCACGGCGGCCCGCACGCCGCCAGCGGCGACACCTTCCACTACCGCTGGAACAACCACGTGTTCGCCGCGCAGGGCTACGTGGTCGCGTGCGTGAACTACCACGGCTCGAGCGGCTTCGGCCACGCGTTCCTCGACAGCATCACGCACCGCTGGGGCGAGCTCGAGCTGCAGGACGTGGAGGCCGGCACCGACTGGCTGCTGAAGAAGCCCTGGGCCGACCGCCGGCGCGTGTTCGCCACCGGCGGCAGCTACGGCGGCTACATGGTCGCGTGGATGAACGGCCACGTGAAGGCCGGCCGCTACCAGGCCTACGTGTGCCACGCCGGTTGCTTCGACTGGGTGGCGATGCAGGCCGAGGACGCCTACACCTGGTTCCCGCGAGAGCTGGGTTCGGCCTACTGGGACGACATGGCCCGCGTGCACGCGCAGAGCCCGCATGCCTTCGCCGGCCGCATGAAGACACCGACGCTGGTGATCCACGGCGCGCTCGACTACCGCGTGCCCGATGCGCAGGGCCTGGCCTACTACAACACGCTGAAGGCGCGCGGCGTCGACGCGCGGCTGGTGTGGTTCCCCGACGAGAACCACTGGATCCTCAAGCCGCGCAACTCGAAACTCTGGTACGGCGAGTACTTCGACTGGCTGGCGCGCCACGACCCCGGCCGCCCGCGCGGCCGCAAGCGCTGATCAGCGCACCACGCTGACGCGCTGCGCGCCCGGCGGAGGTTCGCCCTCGACGCGGTTGCGCCCCGCCGCCTTGGCGCGGTAGAGCGCCGCATCGGCACGCGCCAGCAGCGTGTCGAGCTGGTCGTCGGCGCCGCCCCATTCCGACACGCCCGCCGAAAGGGTCAACGGCACGGGCTGGTCCTGCCAGCGCGGCGGCAGCGACTGCACGCGCTCGCGCAGCCGCTCGGCCACGTCGTGCGCCTGCGCGAAGCCGGCGCCGGGCAGCAGCACGACGAACTCCTCGCCGCCCCAGCGCGAGACGCGGTCGATGTCGCGCATCTGCGCGGCCAGCAGTGTGGCCAGGTGCTGCAGCGCGCGGTCGCCGGCGGCGTGGCCCTGCACGTCGTTGATGGCCTTGAAGTGGTCGGCGTCGAGCATCAGCACCGAGAAGGTCTCGCCGAGCCGGCGCGAGCGCTGCAGCTGGTCTTCCAGCGATTCCTGCATCGCGCGGCGGTTCAGCAGCCCGGTGAGCTCGTCGAAGCGCGAGCTGCGCCGCAGCTCGACCACGCCGCGCGTGACCACCAGCGCCACCAGCGTGAGCTGGAACACCAGCGCGATCACCAGGTAGCCGAAGGCCGCGCCGACGTTCAGGCCGCTGTCGGCCGCCACCTCGGCCACGATGGTGCCCGGCGAGATCAGCGCGCGCCCGGCGCGCAGCCCGAAGATCAGCCCGCCCAGCAGCAGTGGCACCGACAGTACCGCGCCCCAGCGCAGCTCCATGCGAGAGCGGGCTTCGCGTTGCAGGTCCCAGGCGGTGGACAGGCACAGCGCCGACAGCGCGCCGGAGATGATCATGACGCGCCAGGCGCCGTAGGTCGGATCGAGCCCGTAGACGGTGGTGACCAGTGCCAGCACGAGTACGGCACCGTGCCAGCGCCACGGCCGCGCCCGCCCGAAGAAGGCCCACACGCCGCGCTGCAGTGCGATCAGCGAGACCACGATGCACAGGTTGGCGGCGGCGCGCACCGGCTCGATGCCCGGCTTCACCGACACCACGAACAGCACCAGCGAGAGCGCGCTCAGCGCCGCGTAGAGCGCCCAATTGAGGGCCGCGCGCCGCGACTCGCGCATCAGCGCGGCGCCGGCCAGCCAGCCGCAGCACAGCACCGCCTGCTGGCTGGCGACCATCAGGAAGGCGACCTCGGTGGCGGAGTACGGGGCCATGGCGACGGGATTCTGGGCCACCCGGATGCCTCGCGAAACACCTCGGTCGGGCGCCCCCCTGGCTGGGCGTGTATCCTCCCCGCACTGCCCGTCCCTCCCCCGCCGGCCCGGCCGGCCCCGTGATGCTGATCAACTTCTTCTACGCGCTGCGCGCGGCCAAGCTGAAGGTGTCCGTGAAGGAGTACCTGACGCTGCTCGAGGGCCTGAAGGAAGGCGTGATCGACAACACCGTCGACCAGTTCTATTTCTTCGCCCGCACCGCGCTCGTGAAGGACGAGGCCCACTTCGACAAGTTCGACCGCGCCTTCGCCGCCTACTTCAAGGGCGTGGAGCTGCTCACCGACTTCTCGCAGGACGTGCCGCTCGAATGGCTGCGCAAGCACCTCGAGCTGGAGCTGACGCCCGAAGAGAAGGCCGCCATCGAGAAGATGGGCTGGGACGAGCTGATGGAGACGCTGAAGAAGCGCTTCGAGGAGCAGAAGGAACGCCACGAGGGCGGCAACCGAATGATCGGCACCGGCGGCACCAGCCCGTTCGGCGCCTACGGCTACAACCCGCAGGGCATCCGCATCGGCCAGGACAAGGGCCGCAACCGCAGCGCGGTGAAGGTCTGGGACCAGCGCCAGTACAAGGACTACGACGACTCCCTCGAGCTCGGCACGCGCAACATCAAGGTCGCGCTGCGCCGGCTGCGCCGCTTCGCGCGCGAGGGCGCCGAGGAGGAACTCGACCTCGACGACACCATCCGCAGCACCGCGGCGAACGCCGGCTGGCTCGACATCAAGATGGTGCCCGAGCGACACAACAAGGTGAAGGTGCTGCTGCTGATGGACGTGGGCGGCACGATGGACGAGCACATCCACCGCGTCGAGGAACTCTTCTCCGCCGCCAAGAGCGAGTTCAAGCACCTCGAGTTCTACTACTTCCACAACTGCGTCTACGACTTCATGTGGAAGAACAACCGCCGCCGCTACAGCGAGAAGTTCCCCACCTGGGACGTGATCCGCAAGTACAACAAGGACTACAAGCTCATCTTCATCGGCGACGCGACGATGAGCCCCTACGAGATCCTGCAGCCCGGCGGTAGCGTGGAATACAACAACGAGGAGCCGGGCGCCGAGTGGCTGCAGCGGCTCACGCAGGCCTTCCCGAAGTTCGCCTGGATCAACCCCGAGCCGCAGGGCGTGTGGGGCTACCGCCAGAGCATCGCCATCGTCCAGCAGCTGATGAACCAGCGCATGTTCCCGCTCACGCTGCAGGGGCTGGAAGGGGCGATGCGCCTGCTCGGCAAATGACCCGCGCCGCGCTGGCGCTGGCGGCCGCCATGCTGCTGGCCGGCTGCGCGGCGTTGATGAACGGCGCGGCCCCGAGCGACGCCGCGACACCCTCCAGTTCACGCGCGCCCTACCGCATCGAGGTCGTCGCGCCCGACGAGCTGCGGCCGCTGCTCACCGAGCACCTCGACCTCGCGCGCTTCCAGAACGCACCCGACACCGAAGCGATCGACGCCAGCGAGCTCGCGCGCCTCACGGCTGCGGCGCCGGCGCAGGCGCGCGCGCTGCTCGAGACCGAGGGCTACTTCGCGGCCAAGGTGCAGGCCGAGCGCAGCATCGGCAGCGATGGCCAGCCGGTGGTTCGCATGCGCGTCGACCCAGGCCCGCGCAGCGTGGTGACGAAGGTCGACTTCACCGTGGACGGCGAACTGAAGTCTCTCGCCGACCGGCCCGACGAGGACGCGGCCGACCTGCTCGCGGCGCTGCGACGCCGCTGGCCGCTGCAGCCGGGCGAAGCCTTCCGGCAACCCGCCTGGGCGGCCGCCAAGACCGGCACGATCGCGCAGGCCCGTGCCGAGGGCTATCCGTCGGCGGCCTGGAGCCGCACCGAGGCACAGGTCGATGCCGAGCGGCACGAAGTCGTGCTGACGCTCGCGCTCGACAGCGGCCCGCTGTACCGGCTCGGCGCGATCCGCATCGAGGGCCTGGAGCGCTATGCCGAGAGCACCGTGCGGCGCCTTGCCACCTTCGACGCCGGCCAGCCCTACCGCGAGAAGCTGCTGCTCGACTACCAGGAGCGGCTGCAGAAGCTCGGCCTGTTCGACAGCGCCACCGTCGAGCTCGATCCCGACCCGGCCAGCGCCGCAGCGTCGCCGGTGCGCGTGCGCGTGCACGAACTGACGCTGCAGCAGGCCACGGTGGGCGTGGGCATCAGCGCCAACAACGGCCCGCGCGTCACGCTCGAGCACCGCCACCGCCGCCCGTTCGGGCTCGACTGGGTGGCCACCAACAAGTTCGAGGCCGGCTCGCTGATCAAGTCTTGGACCGGCGAGCTGATGTCGCACCCGCTCGACGGGCTGTACCGCAACCTGGTGTCGGGCAACGCCGAGCGGCTGCGCTCCGGCGAGGAGATCCGGACCTCCTGGACGGCACGGCTCGGCCGCACGCAGGACACCCAGCGCATCGAGCGCACCTACTTCGGCGAGCTCACGCATGCACGCGTCGACAACCCGGCCGGCCGCACCAGCAGCGAGGCGGTGACCGCGAACTACCACTGGATCTACCGCGACATCGACAACCTGCTGCTGCCCACCGACGGCTACACGCTGTCGCTGCAGGGCGCCGTCGGCCGCTCGCGCAACTCGACGCTGGACAACGGCCCGTTCGGCCGCGCCTACGGCCGCTACACGCTCTACCAGCCGCTCGGCAGGAGCTGGTACGCGAGCCTGCGGCTGGAGGCGGGCCAGATCATCGCCTCCGACGCGGTGGGCGTGCCCGACACGCTGCTGTTCCGCGCCGGCGGCGACGACTCGGTGCGCGGCTACGCCTACCGCACGCTCGGCCCGCTGGTCGACGGCGCCGTGACCTCGGGCCGCGTCATGGCCACCGGCAGCCTGGAGATCGCGCGGCCGGTGTCGGCACGGATGCCGTCGCTGTGGTGGGCGGCCTTCGTCGACGGCGGCAACGCGTCCAACCACTGGAAGTCGCTGTCGCCGGCCTGGGGCTACGGCCTGGGTCTGCGCTGGCGCAGCCCGGTGGGGCCGCTGAAGGTCGACCTCGCCTACGGCGAGGAGGTGCGCAAGGTGCGCATGCACCTGAGCGTGGGCATCGCCTTCTGACGCGATGGAGCCGCATGCCGCTCCCCGCCCTGCCTGGGGCCGCCGTCTCGCCTGGAGCCTGGTGCCGCTGGCCGTGCTGGCGCTGCTCGGCGCGGCGCTGCTGTGGATGCTGCGGACCGAGGCCGGCGCCGCCTGGACGCTGGCGCGCGTGCCGGGGCTCGCGGCGCAAGGCGTGCACGGCGCGCTGCTCGGCGACCTTCAGGTGCAGCGCCTCGCGATCGAGCTGCCACGCGGCGGCTCGGTGGTGGTCGAGGGGCTGCATTCTCAGGGCCTGCGCATCGCACTCGCCGAAGGCGGGCGCCCGCGGGTGGGGATCGAGCGCCTGTCCGCCGAGCGGGTGGCCGTCACGCCCGGCGCGCCGGCCGACCCGCCCTCGCCCGCCCCCACCTCGCTGGCCTTGCCGCTGGAGATCGATCTGCAATCCGTCGCGGTGGCCACGCTGACGGTCGCGCCGCTGGGCGAGACGCCGCTTCAGCAGCTGCAGGCGCGCGTGCACCTGGGCGCGGACGGTGGACGGCAGCACCGCATCGCCGATCTCTCGCTGGCCTACGGTCGCCTGCGCGCGCAGGCGAACGCCACGCTGGGCTCGGCCGAGCCATTCCCTCTGCAGGCCACGCTCGCGCTCGCACAGGAAGGCGCGCTCGCCAACGCGCAATGGTCGGCGCGCGCCACCGTGGCCGGCCCACTGGCCCTGCCGCAGCTGCAGGCCACGCTGCGCGCCGACCCGGCCGAGGCGCGCGGCACGGCCCAGACGCTCGACCTCGCCGCGACGCTGCAGCCCTTCGCGCGCTGGCCACTGGGCGACCTGCAGGCGCGGGCGAAGGGGCTGGATCTCTCGGTGTTCCATGCCGCGGCGCCGTCGACCGTGCTGAGCGGCGACGCCACCGTGCGCACGCGGGCCGCCGACCAGCCCGCCGACGTCAGCGTGTCGCTGGCGAACGCCACGCCGGGGCGCTGGAACGACGGGCGGCTGCCGGTGCGCAAGCTCACGCTCGACGCCCGCGCCCGGCCCGACGACCCCGGCACGCTGGAGCTGCGCACCCTCGCGGCCGATCTCGGCACGGCCGCGCAGCCGGCCGGCACGCTCAAGGGCCGCGGCCGCTGGGCGCGTGACGGCTGGTCGCTGGAAGCCACGCTGGCGGCGCTGCAACCCGAGCGACTCGATGCGCGCGCGCCGTCGATGCGCCTGGACGGGCCGGTCACGTTCTCCGGCAGCACCCCTGCGGCGGCAACGCAGCGCGTCGCGCTCCACGCGGATCTCGCCGGCACGGTGCGCGACCGCGGCGCCGAGCGGCCGGCACAGGCGCGAGTCGACGCCGAATGGCAGCGTGAGAACGGCGTCGATCGGCTCGAGTTGCGCAGCGCCGAGGCGACGGCGAGCGGCGCGCGTGCCAGCCTTTCGGGCCGCGCCAACCGGGCGACGCCGCAGGCGCCGTGGTCGCTGCAGGGTCGCGCGGTGCTCGCCGACTTCGACCCCACGCTGTGGTGGCGCGGCCGCGAGGACTCGCCCTGGCGGCGCGGCCCGCACCGCCTGAATGCCCGCGGCGAGTTCGACCTGACGCTGGCGCAGGGTACCGCCGGCACCGCGATCGAACGGCTCGCCGCGCTGCGTGGCCGTGCGCAGCTCGACATCGCCGAGAGCCGGCTGGCCGGCGTGCCGCTGGGCGGCCGCGTCGAGCTGCAGGGCGACGGCCGCGCGCTGCGCAGCACTGCCCGCGCCGAGCTCGACGGCAATGCGCTGAACCTCGACGGCCGGCTCGGCACGGCGCGCAACGGCAGCGACGACCGCTGGACGCTGACGCTGGAGGCGCCGGCGCTGGCCCGCCTCGCGCCGATCGGCCGGCTGCTGGGTCTCGACGACCTGGCCGGCACGCTGAGCGCCCATGCCGAGGCGAGCGGTCGCTGGCCCGCGTTGAGCACGCAGGGCGACGCGCGTGCGACCTCGCTGCGCGCGGGCACCTTGCAGGTACGGCAGGCCACGGCACGTTGGCAGGCCGGCACGGCGCTGGACGCGCCCGTCGACGCCGAGGCCGACCTCGCCGGGCTGGCGATCGGCCCGGGGCGCGTCGAGGCAGCGCGACTGCGTGCGCAGGGCAGCGGCCGCGCGCACCGCGTCGAGTTGAGCGCGAGCACCGGCGCGCGCCCACCCGCCTGGGCCGATGCGCTGCAGCCCGCTTCGTCCACCCCCGCCGACGGCCCGGCCGCCACGCAGGCCCGCCTGGTGGCGCAGGGCGGCTTCGTGCCTGGCAGCGCGGCGGCCGTGGGCGGCTGGCGCGGTACGCTGCTGCAGCTCGACGCGCGCCCGAGCGGCGGCGCCGCACCCTGGCTCGCGAGCCGCGACGTGGCGCTCGAAGTCAGCGGGCTCGATGGCGGCCCGGCCACGCTGCTGCTCCAGCCCGGCCGTGCCGAGCTGCTGGGTGCGGCGCTGCGATGGAGCCGCGTCGCCTGGCAGGCGGCGCACGCGGGTGCGCCGGCACGCATCGACGCGCAGGCCGAGCTGGAGCCGCTGGCGGTGGCGCCGCTGCTGCAGCGCCTGCAGCCCGACTTCGGCTGGGGCGGCGACCTGCGCCTGCGCGGCCGGCTCGACCTGCGCAGCGCGCCCACCTTCCACGCCGACATCGTGGTGGAGCGCGAGCGAGGCGACCTGACCGTGACCGACGAGACTGGCACCCAATCGCTCGGTCTGACCGACCTGCGCCTCGGACTGGATGCCACCGACGGCACCTGGAGCTTCACGCAGGGCCTGGCCGGCTCGACGCTGGGCGTGGCCGCGGGTGCCTTCGTCGCGCGCACCTTACCCACCGCCACCTGGCCGGCGCCCGACACGCCGGTCTCGGGCGTGCTCGAGCTGCAGGTGGCCAACCTCGGCACCTGGGGCACCTGGGTGCCGGCGGGCTGGAGGCTGGGCGGCGCGCTGCGCGTCTCGGCCGGCATCGGCGGGCGCTTCGGCGCGCCGGAGTACACCGGCGCGGTCGAGGGCCGCAGCCTCTCGGTGCGCAACTTCCTGCAGGGCGTGAACGTGCAGGGTGGCGAGGTGGCGATCTCGCTGCAGGGCGACCGGGCGCGCATCGAGCGCTTCACCGCCCGCGCCGGCGACGGCACGCTGAACCTCAGCGGCGACGCCGTGCTCGGCGCAGCCCCCCAGGCGCGGCTGCAGCTCGAGGCGCAGCGCTTCCAGCTGCTCGGCCGCGTCGACCGGCGCATCGTCGCGAGTGGCGCGGCACTGCTGCAGCTCGAGCGCGAGCGCGTGCGGCTGGGAGGCAAGTTCGGCGTCGACGAGGGCCTGATCGACTTCTCCAGGAGCGATGCGCCGGCGCTGTCGGACGACGTGGTGGTCAAGCGCGCTGCCGACCCGGCCGCGACGCCGGCCCCGGCCCGGCCGGCGGGCACTGGCCCACGCGCGCCCAGCCTGGACCTGGACTTGCGCGTCGACCTCGGCCAGAAGCTGCGCGTGCGCGGGCGCGGCCTGGAGACAGGCCTGGAAGGCGAGCTCAGGCTCACTTCGCCGAACAACCGACTGGCTGTGAACGGTACGGTGCGCGCCGCCGACGGCACCTACGCCGCCTACGGCCAGAAGCTCGAGATCGACCGCGGCAACCTCGTCTTCAACGGACCGGCCGAGAACCCGCGGCTGGACATCGAGGCAACCCGGCCCAACCTCGACGTGCGCGTCGGCGTGCAGGTCACCGGCACCGCGGTGAGCCCGCGCGTGCGGCTGTTCTCGGAGCCGGAGATGAGCGATCTCGACAAGCTCTCCTGGCTGGTGCTGGGTCGCGCCAGCGACGGCCTGGGCCGCGCCGACACCGCGCTGCTGCAGCGCGCCGCGCTGGCGCTGCTGTCGGGGGACAGCCCCGGCCCCACCGACCAGCTGCTGCAGGCCATCGGGCTGGACGAGCTCTCGGTGCGGCAGAACGAAGGGGAAGTGCGCGAGACGGTGGTGTCGCTGGGCAAGCAGCTCTCGCGGCGCTGGTACGTCGGCTACGAGCGCAGCCTGAACGCCACCGCCGGCACCTGGCAGCTGATCTACCGCATCGCCCAGCGATTCACGCTGCGCGCCCAGTCGGGCGAAGACAGCGCGCTGGACGTGATCTGGACCTGGCGCTGGCACTGAGCGCGCGGCACGGGATGCGAGAATCCGCGACTCCCGCCGTAGTTCAATGGATAGAACGGCCGCCTCCTAAGCGGCAGATACAGGTTCGATTCCTGTCGGGGGGGCCAGCCCGTGCGCCCGCGAAAAGCCCTCAACCTAGGGATGCCGGCGCTTCAGATCTGTCAGCGACCGTTACCATGGAAGTGTCTGCGGGTCGTTTGCGTACACGCAGGCAGAGGAGCGGAGCACCATGGCGCGTTTTTCGGCGAACAAGCAGCACCCGGCCAAGCTGGTCTGGCGCATCACCGCCAATGCACCCATGGGCGAGTACATCGATCCAAAGCAGGCCATCGTCTCGACGGTCGAGCCGGCCAAGCAGAAGGTCGACCCGCGCGAGAACGGCTGGCTGGCTTCGTCTCTCGAACTGCTCGGCGGCGTGCGTGTCAGCGAAGCCCCGCTGGACACCCTGCCCGGCGATCTGATCGACGAGTTCATGAACTCGAAGCGCTGAGGCGCCAGCGGCGGCGCTCAGGCCGCGCTGCGCTCGGTGCGCAGGGAGCGCGACAACAGCAGCACGGGCAGCAACCCCACCGCGACGATCGCGAGCGACGGCAGTGCCGCCTCGCCGAGACGTTCGTCTCGCGCCAGCTGGTAGGCCACCACCGCCAGCGTGTCGCTGTTGAAGGGCCGCAGCACCAGGGTGGCCGGCAGCTCCTTCATCACGTCGACGAACACCAGCAGCATCGCCGCCACGCCAGCGCGGCGCAGCAGCGGTGCGTGCAGCTCGGCGAACAGGCGGCGGCGCGAGGCTCCGAGCATGCGCGCCGTCTCGTCGACGGAGGGTGGCACGCGCGCGTAGCCCGCTTCGACCGACTGCAGCGCCACCGCGCCGAATCGCACCAGGTAGGCGTACATCAGCCCGAACAGCGTGCCGGTGACCAGCGCCGTCGCGCCCGCCTGCGGGAAACGCGCCTGCAGCCAGCCCACCGGCAGCAGGATGCCCACGGCGATCACCGCCCCGGGCACCGCATAACCGAGCGAGACCACGCGCGCGGCGGTGCGCAGCGCGGCACTCTCGCGCAGCCGCAGCGCGAAGCCGAGCGCAAGCGCCGTGGCGGTGGCCAGCAGCGCCGCCAGGCCAGCGAGCTTGAAGCTCGTCCAGGCCCACTGCGCGAAGCGCGCCAGCGGCAGACCGAACTCGGCGTTGGCGGCTTCCAGCGCCACCAGCCGCAGCAGCACCGCCACCGGCAGCACGAAGCCCAGAATGACCGGCAGCGCGCAGACCGCGACGGCAAGCACGGCGCGTCCGCGGCGCAGCACGATCGGGCGCGCCTCGGCCGCATGCGCCGCGCCACTGCGGCTGGCGGCGAAGCGCAGCCGCTTCTGAGCGCGCTGCTCGACCCACAGCAGCAGCGCCACCAGCGCCAGCAGCAGCGAGGCGAGCTGGGCCGCGGCATCGCGGTCGAACATCACCAGCCAGGCCTTGTAGATGCCGGTGGTGAAGGTGGACAGGCCGAAGTAGGAGCCGACGCCATAGTCGGCCAGCGTCTCCATCAGCGCCAGCGCCACGCCGGCGGCCAGCGCAGGCCGCGCCAGCGGCAGCGCCACCTCGCGCACGCGCCGCAGCGTGCCCGCGCCGAGCAGCCGTGCCGCTTCCATCAGCGGCACGGCGCGCTCGGCCAGCGCCGCACGGGCCAGCAGATAGACGTAGGGGTAGAGGCACAGCACGAACATCGCCGCGGCGCCCCACAGGCTGCGCACGTCGGGCCAGAGCGCGCCCTGCGCGCCGGTGAGCTCGCGCAGCGCTCGCTGCAGTGGGCCGCTGAACTGCAGGAAGTCGGTGGCCGCGTAGGCCAGCACGTAGGCCGGCATCGCCAGCGGCAGCAGCAGCGCCCACTCGAACACGCGCCGCAGCGGGAACTCGAACAGCGAGACCAGCGCCGCCGTCGTGCCGCCCACCAGCGCCACGCCCAGCGCCACCGCGAGCGCCAGCACGATGGAGTTCAGCGCGTACTCGGGCAGCACGGTATCGAACTGGTGGCGCAGCACCGCGAAGCTGGCCGCATCGAGTGCGACCCACGAGCCGAGCACGCCCAGCACGGGAACGGCGAGCAGCAGGCAGGCAAGGGTCAGCAGGCGGGACATGGATCGCGAGGGGACCGCCGCGCGGCGAGGCCGCAGCGCTTGCGAACGATTCTCGTTCTTGGCAGGTGACCGATATGATAGGCCCATGTTTCTCTCGGTCGAGCACGCCAGCGTCGTCTATCCCGGGCCCGGCACCGCCAAGGCGGCGGTGCAGGACGTCTCGCTGGTACTGCGCCGCGGCGAGATCGGCGTGCTGATCGGCCCGTCAGGCTGCGGCAAGACCTCGCTGCTGCGTTCGGTGGCCGGACTGGAGCGCCTGCAGGCCGGGCGCATCGTGATCGACGGCGAGGTGCTGGCCGACGCGTCGGCCGGCGTGCACGTCGCCCCCGAGGCGCGCCGCATCGGCATGGTGTTCCAGGACTACGCGCTCTTCCCGCACCTGAGCGTGGAGGCCAACGTCGACTTCGGCATCCGCCATCTGCCGGCGGCGCAACGCCGCGCGCGTACCCAGGAAGTGCTCGACCTGGTCGGCCTCGCGCATGCCGCCAAGCGCGCGCCGCACCAGCTCTCCGGCGGCCAGCAGCAGCGCATCGCGCTGGCGCGGGCACTGGCGCCCAGCCCGCGGCTGCTGCTGCTCGACGAGCCCTTCTCCAGCCTCGACGTCGATCTGCGCGAGCGCCTCGCGCAGGAGCTGCGCGCCATCCTGCGCCAGGCGGGCACCACCGCGCTGTTCGTCACGCACGACCAGATGGAGGCCTTCGCGCTGGGCGAATTGATCGGCGTCATGCACCGGGGCCGGCTCGAGCAGTGGGATGAACCCTACTCGCTGTACCACCGGCCCGCCACCCGCTTCGTCGCCGACTTCATCGGCCACGGCGTGTTCACGCCGGCCACCATCGTCTCGCAGGGCGTGCCGGTCGACGGCCACTGCAACTGCATCGTGCGCACGCCGCTGGGCGACCTGACCGACATGGCCGAGTGCCCGATGCCCGAGGCCTACCCCGGCGGAGAATGCCAGGTGCTGCTGCGGGCCGACGACATCGTGCACGACGACGCGGCGCCGGTGAAGGCGCGCATCGAGAGCAAGGCCTTTCGCGGCGCCGAGTTCCTGTACACGCTGCGCCTGGCCAGCGGCGAGAAGGTGCTGGCCCACGTGCCCTCGCACCACGACCACCAGATCGGCGAGTGGATCGGCATCCGCCCCGAGGTCGACCACGTGGTGACCTTCCCGCGCGGCGACACCTGAGCGCCGCGCCCGCCACGGCGGCCACGCCAGCGGTTGCACCCGGTTGCCCGAAAGCCGTTTTCGACGTGCAACTTTCCCGGACCGGCCGGGCTCCAAGGCCGACCCGCGCCCTATACTGCCTCCGCGAGCGTCCGCAGGAGCCGGCGCGCGGTGAGAAGGGGTTGTCGATGGGTAGCAAACTGAAGGTCGCAGGCTGGCTGGCGCTCGGCGCCGTCGCCGGGGCATTGACCACGATGCAGTTCCAGGCGATCGCGCGCAGCAGCTCGGTCTCGCAGCTGCCGCTCGAGGAACTGCAGCAGCTCGCCGCGGTGTTTGGCATGGTCAAGAGCGACTACGTCGAGCCGGTCGACGAGAAGAAACTCATCAACGACGCGATCTCGGGCATGGTGTCCGGGCTCGACCCCCACTCGCAGTTCTTCGACAAGAAGACGTTCAAGGAATTCCGCGAAGGCACCAGCGGCCGCTTCGTCGGCGTCGGCATCGAGATCGGCATGGAAGACGGTCTGGTGAAGGTGGTCTCGCCGATCGAAGGCTCGCCGGCCTTCCGCGCCGGCCTGAAGAGCGGCGACCTGATCACCAAGATCGACGACACCGTGGTCAAGGGCCTGACGATGGACCAGGCCGTCAAGAAGATGCGCGGCGAGCCGAACACGAAGGTGGTGCTCACGGTGTTCCGCAAGGCCGAGAGCCGCAGCTTCCCCGTCACCATCGTGCGCGAGGAGATCCGCGTGCAGAGCGTGCGCGCGAAGATGGTCGAGCCGGGCTATGCCTGGCTGCGTGTGAGCCAATTCCAGGATCGCACCGTCGAGGACTTCGGCAAGAAGCTCGAAGACCTGTACAAGCAGGACCCGAACCTCAAGGGCCTGGTGCTCGACCTGCGCAACGACCCGGGCGGCCTGCTCGAGGGCGCGGTGGCGATCTCCTCGGCCTTCCTGCCCAACGACGTGGTGGTGGTCACCACCAACGGCCAGATCCCGGATTCCAAGGCCACCTTCAAGGCCTCGCCCGAGTACTACCTGCGCCGCGGCGGCAGCGACCCGCTCAAGCGCCTGCCCGACGCGGTGAAGAAGGTGCCGCTGGTGGTGCTCGTCAACGAAGGCTCGGCCTCGGCCAGCGAGATCGTCGCCGGCGCGCTTCAGGACCACAAGCGCGCGATCGTGATGGGCGCGCAGACCTTCGGCAAGGGCTCGGTGCAGACGGTGCGCCAGCTCGGCCCCGACACCGCGCTGAAGATCACCACCGCGCGCTACTACACGCCGAGTGGGGCCTCGATCCAGGCCAAGGGCATCGTGCCCGACGTGATGCTCGACGAGACCGCCGAGGGCAACGTGTTCGCCGCGCTGCGCATCCGCGAGGCCGACCTGGAGAAGCACATCGCCAGCGGCCAGGGCGCCGAGCAAAAGGACGAGGCCCGCGAGAAGGCGCGCGAGGAAGCGCGCAAGAAGCTCGAGGCCGAATCCGCCAAGAAGGCCGAGGTCAAGCCGCTGCCCGAGTTCGGCAGCGCAGAAGACTTCCAGCTCGCCCAGGCGCTCAACCGCCTGAAGGGCAAGCCGGTGCTGGTGAGCAAGACCGCCGTCGAGCGCAAGGCTGAGGCGACCACCAACTGAGCCACGCCGACCTCAGCGACGCGCAGCTGCTGCGCTACTCGCGCCACATCCTGCTCGACGAAATCGGCGTCGAGGGTCAGGCACGGCTCCTCGCGTCGAAAGCCCTGGTGATCGGCGCCGGCGGGCTGGGTTCGCCGGTGGCGCTGTTCCTCGGCACGGCCGGCGTCGGCACGATCACGATCGTCGACCACGACAGTGTCGACCTCACCAACCTGCAGCGCCAGATCGCGCACTCGATGGCGCGCGTCGGCACGCCCAAGGTCGCGTCCGCCGCGCAGGCCATCGCCGCCATCAACCCGGAGGTGCGGGTGGTCGCGCTGCAGGAGCGTGCCGATGCGGCCCGTCTCGACGCGCTGGTGGCCGCGGCCGACGTGGTGGTTGACTGCAGCGACAACTTCGCCACCCGCCAGGCCGTCAACGCCGCCTGCGTGGCGCACCGCCGCCCGCTGGTCTCGGGCGCGGCCATCGGTTTCGACGGCCAGATCTCCGTCTACGACGTGCGCGGCGAGGACAACCCCTGCTACGCCTGCCTGTTCCCGCCCGACGCCACCTTCGAGGAGACGCGCTGCGCGACGATGGGCGTGTTCGCGCCGCTGGTGGGCATCATCGGCACGATGCAGGCGGCCGAGGCGCTCAAGCTGCTGGCCGGCGTCGGCTCGCCGCTCGCCGGGCGGCTGCAGATGCTCGACGCGCGCACGATGGAGTGGAACGAGATCCGCCTGCAGCGCGCCGCGCAGTGCCCGGTGTGCGCCGCCGCGCGTCAGGCGCGGTAGGGCCGGGCGAACAGCGCGTCCCAGGCGGCGAGCGCCGGCTTCGGCGCGAAGTTGCTGTCGGCCAGGCCGATGCTCGTGAACAGCGGCAGGTTCGATGGCACGGGGATCGTCAGCGCCGCCAGGTCGATGTCGGCGAACTGCAGCTGCAGCCAGGCCAGCGCCTTCGCGGCGTCGAGCAGTTCGGCGTGGCGCGCCACGTAGCGTGCCTGCAATTCCGGCGACGAGCTGAAGCTGCCGACCGACGCGCTCGTCCAGCCGCCCTCGGTCACCATCACCGGAAGCGAGCGGCCGGCGACGAGCCGGCTGTAGTAGTCGGTCGGCAGGCTCTCGGGCGTGGTCCAGCCGAAGTACGGGTACGACGACAGGCCGAGCACCTGCACGAACGGGAAGTCCGCGAGGTCGGTGGCGATGCCGACATAGCCGCCGTTGCCCCCCAGCCTGCCCCACGCCGTCTCGACCTGCACGCTGGCCATCAGCGTGGCCGTGCTGCCGGCCGCGCGCAGCGCCGCTGCGGTGTCGTTGGCGGTGCGCACGACCGCCGGATAGAGCGTCGGCGCGGCCACCCGGATCAGGTTGCTCTCTGCCACCAGGCCGATGAAGAGCGGCTGCAGCTTGCGGTCCACCGCGAGCAGGTAGTCGCGGTAGAGCTGCTGCACCGCCGGCTCGGCGAGGCTGCGCCCGGCAGCGCGCAGCTGCGGTGACTCGAGCTCGCGCGCGAGGCCGTCGGTCAGGTCGCCCATGAAGACCAGCTGCAGGCCCTTGCTGCGCAGGTAGCGCACCAGGTCGACCTTGTCGGCATCGAGGATGGCGTCGGGCGTCTGGCCGGCCAGCAGCTTCGCCCATGGCGTCTCTTCGTGGATGATCGCCAGCTCGGCCCGGCGGCTCCACAGGTCGATGCCCTGGATCACGCTCTCGACGGTGGGCCGCGGCGGGTTGGGCGAGAAGCCCATGCGCCAGCCGCGCGTGGTGGCGGCAGCGGCCGCACCGTCGCCCCCGCCGCAGCCGGCCAGCCAGGCCGCGCCGGCGGCCAGCCACTCGCGCCGCCGCCAGCCGGAGCTGCCGTTCGTCGTCATGGGTGCTCTCCCTGCGCCGCGTGCCGCACGGCGTCCCGGGTATTCTCCGCGCCATGGACAAGAAACAGGAACTGACCGCGCGCAACTTCCCGACCGCCGGGGAGGATGCCGAGGTCGCCGCCGAGCCCTCTCGCTACGGCGGGCCCGAGAGCGCCTACCGGCTCGCCTTCACCGACACCGAGTTCCTGCTGCGAGAGGAGCTGCGACCGGTGCGCATGCAGCTCGAGCTGCTCAAGCCCGAGATGATCCAGAGCGAGCACGGCATCCGCTCGACCATCGTGATCTTCGGCAGCGCGCGGATCCTCCCACCCGACGCCGCGCTCGGGCGCCTGGAGGCGGCGCGCGCCGCGGGCGACACCGCGGCGATCCGCCGCGCCGAGATGGCGGTGGGCATGTCGCGCTACTACGAGGAGGCGCAGCGCTTCGCGGCCATCGTCACGCGCAAGTCGCGCGAGCTGGAGGCGCCGGTGTACGTGGTCACCGGCGGCGGCCCCGGCATCATGGAAGCGGGCAATCGCGGCGCGCACGAGGCCGGCGGCAAGAGCATCGGGCTGAACATCGTGCTGCCGCACGAGCAGGCGCCGAACCCGTACATCACGCCGGAGCTGTGCTTCCAGTTCCACTACTTCGCGCTGCGCAAGATGCACTTCGTGATGCGCAGCATCGCGCTGGTGTGCTTCCCCGGCGGCTTCGGCACGCTCGACGAGCTGTTCGAGACGATGACGCTCACGCAGACCGGCAAGTCGCGCAAGCGCCCGATCCTGCTGTTCGGCCGCGAGTTCTGGACGCGCCTGATCGACTTCGACTGGCTGATCGAGACCGGCATGATCAGCCCGGGCGACGTGAACCTGTTCCGCTTCGTCGAGACCGCCGAGGAAGCCTGGGCGGTGCTTGCCGAGGAGTACGGCTTCGACCTCCCCGAGACCACCACCGGCCCGTTCGCCGACGACGTCTGAGGACCACGATGAAGAAACAGCTCAGCCTGATCGGCGCGCCCACCGACATCGGCGCCGGCAGCCGCGGCGCGAGCATGGGGCCGGAAGCACTGCGCGTGGCGCAGATCGTGCCGGTGCTCGAGTCGCACGGGCTCGAGGTCATCGACCGCGGCAACCTCGCCGGCCCGGCCAACCCCTGGCTGCCGCCGGTGGACGGCTACCGCCACCTCGCCGAGGTGGTGGCCTGGAACCGCGCGGTGCACGAGGCGGTGCACGCCGAGCTGGCGCTCGGACGGCTGCCCATCCTGCTCGGCGGCGACCACTGCCTGGGCATCGGCTCGATCAGTGCGGTGGCGCGCCATTGCCGCGAGGCGGGCAAGAAGCTGCGCGTGCTGTGGCTCGATGCGCACGCCGACTTCAATACCAGCGAGCTCACGCCCAGCGGCAACATCCACGGCATGCCGGTGGCCTGCCTGTGCGGCCACGGGCCGAAGGAACTGGTCGAGATCGGTGGCACGACGCCGGCGATCAGCCCGAAGTGGGTGCGGCAGATCGGCATCCGCAGCGTCGATCCCGGCGAGAAGCGCTTCGTGCACCAGGTCGGTCTGGAAGTGTTCGACATGCGCTACATCGACGAGATGGGCATGCGCCACGCGATGGAGCTGGCGCTGGCCACGCTCGATGCGAACACGCACCTGCACGTGAGCTTCGACGTCGACTTCCTCGACCCCGAGATCGCGCCCGGCGTGGGCACCACCGTGCCCGGCGGGCCGACCTACCGCGAGGCGCAGCTGTGCATGGAGATGATCGCCGACACCGGCCGGCTCGCCTCGCTGGACGTGATGGAACTCAACCCCGCGCTGGATGTGCGGAACAAGACGGCCGACCTGGCGGTCGACCTGATCGAGAGCCTGTTCGGCAAGAGCACGCTGATGCGCGAGCGCATCGGCTGACCGGAGCACGACGATGAAGACACGACTCACCGCCCTGGCGCTCGGCGCCGCGCTGCTGCTGGCCGCCTGCGGTGGCGGCGGCGATTCGGGCAACAGCGGCTTCACGCCGCCCACCGACGACTTCGCGGTGCTGACGGGCTGGCAGAACTTGATGGGCGTGGGCGGCAGCTGGACGGTCACCGGCACGACGGCCGACAACGCCAGCTGGGAAGCCACGCTGCAACTCGCCCCGCAGGCCTCCGCCGCCTTCCCGCCGACCGGGATGCCCTACGTCGGCACCCGCGTCACCTCCACCGTGAAGCGCAACGGCACGGCCAGCGGCTCCGGCATCGTGGAGTATTTCCGCGAGGCCGACTCGCGCATCGCCGCGATCCGCAACACCGGCACGACGCAGGTGTGTGCGTCGTCCACGTCGAACGCCCTGCCGCCCACCGCGGCGAAGGTCAATGCCGGCGGCGCGCTGGCGAGCCTGGTGACCCTGAACTCCTGCCTCGCGGGGGCCGGCGCCACGGCCAACGTCTCGACGATGACCTGGTCGCTCGAGTTCGAGCGCGGCATCGTGCTGCTGTGCCTCAACAGCGAGACGCGCGACGGCACCAACGCCGTGATCGGTCGCGAGAACGACTGCTTCGAGATCAGGACGGATGGCTCGCTCGGCACGCGGGCGCGCGTCACCGTGTTCCTGCCGAACACGCTCAACCTGGTGATGAAGAACTTCTGACCGGAGCCGCGCACGGCCCGTGCGTGCGCCGGAAGCTGCGCGGCTCGATCGCCTGCGCATCGGCGAACAGCCCGGCGCGGCGCGCGCGGGCGCCCTCCTCCTGCGCCGCATAGGGCCCCGGCCGGCCGTGCCAGCGCGCGCTCCAGGCATGGCCGTTGGCCACCATCCAGGCCGCCACGTCGCTGCCGTCGTCGAGATAGAGGCCGCCGAGCAGGCGGCCATGGTCGTCGACGCCGCGCGTGGGCACCGTCACATGCCGGTGCAGCACGCGCGAGGCCAGCGCCGCGCCAGACTGCTCGCCCCAGGGCTGGCAGCGCTCGGGCGCGTCGATGCCGATCACGCGCAGCTTCAGCGGCTTGCGGCGCGGCGGCGCGTCGTCGGGCTTCACCCAGACGGTGTCGCCGTCGCTCACGTGCGTGACCACACCGGTGAGCGCCTGCGCCGGCCCGGCCGTCAGCGCGGCGGCCAGCGCCAGTAGGATCGTGACCCTCATCCCGCCGCGAACACGCGCACCAGCCACCCGACGAACAGCCCGAGCAGCACCAGCCACACCAGCACGATCAGCGCGGCTCCCCACCACAGCCGCGGAAGCCGATCCGCCGAAGCCTCGGCCTCGCGCAGCCGCGCCTCCCACAGCGGTCGCGGCGTGAGCCGCATCGCCAGCGCCACGCCCAGCGGCAGCAGGATCAGCTCGTCGAGCTGGCCGAGCACCGGGATGAAGTCGGGGATCAGGTCGATCGGGCTGACAGCGTAGGCGATCACCGCGATCGCGACGAGCTTCGCGGCGCGCGGCGTCTCGGGATGCTGGAACAGCTTCCACAGCGCAATCAGGTAGGTGGCCAGGCGCGCGGCGTTGGCGAACTTGAAGATTCGGGTGAACTTGCTCATCGGTCGGCGATTTTCTCCGCATCGCGCACGATGCGCTCCAGCCGGTCGGCCAGCTTCTCGTTGGAGAGCTTCTCGCGGAAACGTTCCACCATCAGCGGCAGCGCGAACGGGCTGATCGCCTTCAATTCCACGAACTCGAGCCGTCGCGCGCGCAGCCGCTTCAGCGTGGCGGTGAGGCGCTCGAGGTCGAGCTCCTGGCTGAGCACCTCGGCCTGCGCCTGCGTGAGCAGCAGGTTGCCGGCGTCGTACTTACGGAACACCTCGTAGAACAGGCCGCTGGAGGCCTGCAGCTGGCGCATGCTCTTGGGCGCGCCCGGGTAGCCGCTGAACACCAGCCCCGACACGCGCGCGATCTCGCGGAAGCGCCGCTGCGCCAGCTCGCTGGAGTTCAGGCTCGCGAGCACGTCCTCCAGCAGCTGCCCGGCGCTGAACAGGGTCTGGTCGAGCAGCGTGTCGAGCGCCACCGGCTCGGCGCTGAGCAGCTCGAAGCCGTGGTCGTTGACGCTCAGGCTGAAGGTGTTGGGCACGTGCTTCGCGAGCCGCCACGCCAACAGGCTGGCCAGGCCCAGGTGCACGTAGCGCCCGGCAAACGGGTAGACGAACAGGTGCGTGCCTTCGCGCGAGGTGTAGCGCTCCACCAGCAGCGTCTGCGGCGTCGGCAGGCGCGAGAGCCGTGCCTGCGTGGCGAGCATCGGCCCGGCCGCGCGCAGCTCGGGCTCCTGCTGCTCGCGCACCCAGTCGCTCTGCGCCACGCCGGCCAGCACCTCCACCACGGCGTCGGCCAGCTCGGTGGACAGCGGCATGCGCCCGCCCTGCCACGACGGCACGATGCCCTTGTTCTTGGCCGCCTTGCGCACGTAGGCCGCCATGCCCTGCGTGCGCACGAACTCGAGCACGCGGCCGGCGAACACGAAGCAGTCACCCGGCCGCAGCCGCGCGATGAAGCCCTCCTCGATCGTGCCGATGGTGCCGCCGCTGAGGTACTTCACCTGCATGGTCGCGTCGCCGACGATGGTGCCCACCTGCAGGCGGTGGCGCTTGGCGATGCCGCGGTCGGGCACGCGGTACAGGCCGTCGACGAGGGCCACGCGGTGGTACTCGGGGTAGACCGCCAGGCTCGCGCCGCCCTTCTCGACGAAATCGAGCGCCCACTGGAACTCCTCGCGCGTGAGCGCGCGGAAGGCATGCGCCGTGCGCACCTCGTCGAACAGCGCCTCTGCCTCGAAGCCGCCGCCCAGCGCCACGGTGACGAGGTGCTGCACCAGCACGTCGAGCGGCTTCTCGGGCACGGCACGGCGCTCGATGTGGCCGGCCTGCGCGGCACGGCGCGCGGCGCAGGCCTCCACCAGTTCGAGCGTGTTGGTGGGCACGATGGTCACGCGGCTCGGGCGGCCGGGCGCGTGGCCGCTGCGGCCAGCGCGCTGCAGCAGCCGCGCGATGCCCTTGGGCGAGCCGATCTGCAGCACGCGCTCGACCGGCAGGAAGTCGACGCCGAGGTCGAGCGACGAGGTCGCCACCACCGCCTTCAGCCGCCCTTCCTTCAGGCCCAGCTCGACCCACTCGCGCACCGACTTGTCGAGCGAGCCGTGGTGCAGCGCGACGAGCCCCGCCCACTCGGGCCGCTCCTGCAACAGCAGCTGGTACCAGATCTCCGCCTGCGAGCGCACATTGGTGAACACCAGCGTGGTGCCGCTCTTCTCGATCTCGGCCACCACCGGCTGGTGCATCTGCGCGCCGAGGTGGCCGCCCCAGGAGAAGCGGCCGGGGTTCTCGGGCAGCAGCGTGTCGATCACCAGCGACTTGTCGATGCGGCCCTGCACCAGCGATGCCGGCCGATCGCCCACCAGCACGCGCATCGCCTCGTCGAGGTTGCCGAGCGTGGCCGACAGCCCCCACACCGCGAGCGACGGGTTCCAGCGCGCCAGCCGCGCCAGCGCGAGCTGCACCTGCACGCCGCGCTTGTTGCCCATCAGCTCGTGCCACTCGTCGACCACCACCGTGTGCACGGCACCCAGCTCGTCGGCTGCGTGCTCGCGCGTCAGCATCAGGCTCAGCGATTCGGGCGTGGTGACCAGCACGGTGGGGAACTGCCGGTCCTGGCGCGCACGTTCGGCGGCGGGCGTGTCGCCGCTGCGCTGGCCGAGCGTCCATGCCGGCGCGAGCGCCGGCAGAGGCTCGCCAAGGGCGCGCACGGTGTCGGCTGCCAGCGCACGCATCGGCGTGATCCACAGCACCTGCAGCGGTGGCGCACCGCGCGAAGGCTGCGCCGTGGCGAGGCCGCGCAGCAGGGCGCCCATCCACACCGCGTAGGTCTTGCCGGCGCCGGTGGTGGCATGCAGCAGCCCGCTACGGCCGGCAGCCATGGCCGACCAGACCTCGCGCTGGAAGGCGAAGGGCTGCCAGCCGCGTTCGGCGAACCAGCGCTCGATCGTTTCCGTCACAGGGTGATCGCAGTCCGCCTCGGGCATCCGCGCGAGTGTGCCGTAACCCATTCGTTCCTCGCGGCCTTGTGTTTTTGCCGGGGATCAAGTCTGATCCGGCCGAAGGCCCGCACGATGCGCGCGCCCATGCCGTCGACCCCCCGCCACCCGAACGCCCTCGTCCAGCTGCTGCGCGAAGCCCAGGCCGCGCAGGGCTGGCTGCCGCGTCCGTGGCTGGCGACGCTGGCGCACGAGCTCGGGCTGACGCTGGCGCAGGTCGAGGGGGTGGCGAGCTTCTACCGCTTCCTGCACCTGCAGCCGGTGGGCCGCTACCACATCCTGTTCAGCGACAACATCACCGACCGCATGCTCGGCAGCGAGGCCTTGATGGCCGAGTTGTGCGAGCGCCTGAAGGTGAAGCCGGGCGAGGTGCGAGGCGACGGCCGCGTGAGCATCGCGCCCGCCTCGTGCACCGGCCTGGGCGACCAGGGCCCGGCGCTGCTGGTGAACCACCACCAGGTGGTGACGCGGCTCGATGCGGCGCGCATCGCGCGCATCGCCGAGCTGGTCGAGGCCGAGGTGCCCGCTGCGCAGTGGCCGGCCGAGTGGTCGGCCGTGGAGGACCAGGTGCGCCGGCCCGACGTGCTGCTGGGCTGCACGTTGCGCCCTGGCGAAGCGCTCGCCGCGGCGCTGGCGCGCGGCCCGCAGCGCACGCTCGACGAGGTGCAGCGCTCCAACCTGCGCGGCCGCGGCGGCGCCGGCTTCGCCACCGGCACGAAGTGGGAGCTCTGCCGCAAGGCGACCGGCGAGGCACGCGTGGTGGTGTGCAACGCCGACGAGGGCGAGCCCGGCACCTTCAAGGACCGCGTGCTGCTCACGCGCCACGCCGACGAGGTGATCGAGGGCATGACGATCGCCGCCTTCGCGATCGGCGCCACCCAGGGCTTCGTCTACCTGCGCGGCGAGTACCGTTACCTGCTCGAGCCCCTCGAGGCCGTGCTGCAGCGGCGCCGCGAAGCCGGGCTGCTGGGCGCCGGCATCCTTGGCCGCAGCGGCTTCGATTTCGACATCGCCATCCACCTCGGCGCCGGTGCCTACGTCTGCGGCGAGGAGTCGGCGCTGATCGAATCGCTCGAGGGCCACCGCGGCACGCCACGCATCCGCCCGCCCTTCCCCGTCGAGCACGGCTACCTCGGCCGGCCGACCTCGGTGAACAACGTCGAGACTTTCTGCGCGGCGGCGCACATCGCGCTCAACGGCGGCGCCTGGTGGGCCGCGATCGGCACGCCGAAGTCCACCGGCACCAAGATCCACTCGATCTCGGGCGATTGCGCGCGGCCCGGGCTCTACGAATACCCGTTCGGCACGCGCGTGGAGACGATGCTGATCGACTGCGGCGCGCGCGACACCCAGGCGGTGCAGGTGGGCGGGCCTTCGGGCACCTGCCTGTCGGTCTCGGAGTTCGGCCGGCGCATCTGCTTCGAGGACGTCCCCACCGCCGGCGCGCTGATGGTGTTCGACCGTTCGCGCGACATGTTCGAGGTGGCGCGCAACTTCGCGCACTTCTTCGCCCACGAGAGCTGCGGCTTCTGCACGCCCTGCCGCGTCGGCACCGCGCTGGTGGCGCGGCGCATGGACAAGCTCGCCGCCGGGCGCGGCTCGCGCCACGACGTCGAGGTGCTCTACGAGCTCGACACCCTGATGCACGGCGCCACCCATTGCGGCCTGGGCGGCGCGGCCTGCAACCCGCTGCGCGACACCATCGCCAAATTCCGCCCCGCCTACGAGCGGCGGCTCAAGTCGCTGCACTTCGAGCCCGCCTTCGACCTCGACGCCGAGCTCGCCGAGGCGCGCGCCGCCACCGGCCGCGACGACCCGGCGGCGCACCTGGAGCCCACGCATGAGTGATGCGGCGCTGTTCAGCCTCGACGGCGAAGACGTTCCGTTCGAGCCGGGCGAGACCATCCTGCAGGCGGCACGCCGCGCCGGCCGCTACATCCCGCACCTGTGCTGGCACCCCGAGTTCGCAGCGCACGGCTCGTGCCGCATCTGCACGGTCAAGGTCAATGGCCGCATGGGCGCGGCCTGCACCGTGAAGGCCGCGCCGGGGCTGGAGGTGGAGAGCGCCACCGAGGCCCTCAACGCGCAGCGCAAGACGCTGCTGCAGATGCTGTTCGTCGAAGGCAACCACTTCTGCCCGTCGTGCGAGAAGAGCGGCAACTGCCTGCTGCAGGCCACCGCCTACGAAATGGGCATGGAGGGTCCGCACTTCGAGGAGTTCTACCCCGACCGCCCGGTCGACGCGAGTCACCCCGAGCTGCTGCTCGACTTCAATCGCTGCATCCTCTGCGAGCTGTGCGTGCGCGCCAGCCGCGAGGTCGACGGCAAGAATGTCTTCGCGATCGCCGGCCACGGCATCGGCACGCACTTGGTGGTGAACAGCGAGAGCGGCCGGCTCGTCGACACCGACATGGCGCTCACCGACCGCGCCGCCAGCATCTGCCCGGTGGGCGTGATCCTGCCCAAGCGGCGCGGCTTCGTGATCCCGATCGGCCAGCGCCGCTACGACGAAGGCACGGCCGCCGAGCCGGGCCGGCAGGAGGCGTCGTGATGGCCAAGCTCAAGGTCGCCACCGTCTCGCTGGCGGGTTGCTTCGGCTGCCACATGTCCTTCCTCGACATCGACGAGCGGCTGCTCGAGCTGATCGAGCACGTCGAATTCGACCGCTCCCCGCTCACCGACCTGAAGACGGTGGGCCCCTGCGACATCGGCCTCGTCGAAGGCGGGCTGTGCAACGCCGAGAACGTGGAGGTGCTGCGCGCCTTCCGCGCCGCCTGCAAGACGCTGGTGGCGGTGGGCGCCTGCGCGATCAACGGTGGCCTGCCGGCGCAGCGCAACCGGCTGCCGCTGAGGCCGCTGCTCGAATCGGTGTACCCGCAGGGCGTGCCCGACGATCCCGAGCTGCCGCTGCTCCTGAAGCAGGTGCACCCGATCCACGAGGTCGTGCACATCGACTATTCGCTGCCCGGCTGCCCGCCCTCGGCCGACGCCTTCTGGCAGTTCCTCACCGACCTGATGGCCGGGCGCACGCCCCATCTCGGCCACGGGCTGATCCACTATGACTGACACGCTCGAGACCGCCGCGAACCGCGAGGGCCTGCGCCGTGTCGCCATCGACCCGGTGTCGCGCGTCGAGGGCCACGGCAAGGTGACGATCCTGCTCGACGACGCGAACCGGGTGCAGCAGGTACGGCTGCACATCGTCGAATTCCGCGGCTTCGAGAAGTTCATCGAGGGCCGGCCCTACTGGGAGGTGCCGGTGATGGTGCAGCGGCTGTGCGGCATCTGCCCGGTGTCGCACCACCTCGCCGCAAGCAAGGCGATGGACCGCGTGATCGGCGCGCACCCGGTGCCCGCCTCGGCCACCGCGATCCGCCGGCTGATGCACTATGGCCAGGTGCTGCAGTCGCACGCGCTGCACTTCTTCCACCTCAGCTCGCCGGACCTTCTGTTCGGCTTCGATTCCGACGTGCAGCGCCGCAACGTGTTCGGCGTGATCGAGGCACACCCGGACATCGCGAAGAAGGGCGTGGCGCTGCGCAAGTTCGGCCAGGAGGTGATCCGCGTCACCGCCGGCAAGCGCGTGCACGGCACGGGCTCGATTCCGGGTGGCATGAACCGCCACGTGAGCGCCGACGACCGCGCCGCGCTGCAGCGCGACATCGCGCAGGTGATCGTCTGGAGCGAGGACGCGGTGGCGATCGCACGGCAACTGCACACGGCCAACCGCGCGCTCTACGACACCTTCGGCAGCGTGACCACGAAGATGCTCTCGCTGGTGCGCCCCGACGGCGCGCTGGAACTCTACGACGGCGTGCTGCGCGCGCGCGACGAGCACGGCGCGATCCTGCTCGACGGCGCGGCCGACCAGAGCTACCGCGGGCTGATCGAGGAGGACGTGAAGCCCTGGACCTACATGAAGTTCCCGCACCTGCGTGCGCTCGGCGCCGCGGCCGGCAGCTACCGCGTCGGCCCGCTGGCGCGCGTGCAGAACTGCGATGTCATCGACACGCCGCGCGCCGAGGCCGCGCGCCGCGCGTTCGTCGCCGAGGGCGGCGGCACGCCACGGCACGCGCCGCTGGCCTACCACTGGGCGCGCATGATCGAGGTGCTGCACTGCGCCGAGGTGATCGAGCGGCTGCTCGACGATCCGGCGATCCTGTCCGGCGAGCTCGTCAGCCACGGCACGCGCACCGGCCGCGGCGTCGGCATCATCGAGGCGCCGCGCGGCACGCTGATCCACGACTACGAGGTCGGCGAGAACGACCTCGTCACGCGCTGCAACCTGATCGTCTCGACCACGCACAACAACCAGGCCATGAACGAGGCCGTGCGCGAGGTGGCGCGCCAGTACCTCGACGGCCAGGCGATCACCGAGGGCCTGCTGAACCGCATCGAGGTGGCGATCCGCGCCTACGACCCCTGCCTGTCGTGCGCGACGCACGCCCTCGGCCGCATGCCGCTGGACGTGACCCTGCTCGATGCCGAGGGTTCGGTGCTCGACCAGGTGCTGAAGTCGGCCGACGGATCTCTGGCCCGAGGATGACGGCCGCCACGTTGGTGTTCGGCTGGGGCAACGCCAGCCGCGGCGACGATGCGCTCGGGCCGCTGTTCGTCGAGCGGCTGCGCGCGCTCGCGCTGCCCGGCGTCGAGTACCTCGACGACTACCAGCTGCAGCCCGAGCATGCGCTCGATCTCGTCGGCCGCACCCGCGTGCTGTTCGTCGATGCGAGCGTCTCGTGTGCCGCGCCGTTCGAGGTGTCGGCGCTGCAGCCGCAGCGCGATGCCAGCTTCAGCAGCCACGCGATGTCGCCCGCCGCGCTGCTGCAGGCCTATGTCGACGTGCACGGCAGCGCGCCGCCACCGGCCACGTTGCTGGCGATCCGCGGCGAGCACTTCGAGCTCGGCGAGACGATGGGCGAGGCGGCGCGCGCGAACCTCGACGCCGCTCTCAGCTGGGCGCAGGGCTTCCTGCGCTGACGATCCAGCCTTCGAGCGGATCGAGGTCGGGAGGCAGGCCGAAGCCCGGCGTGCGTGCCGCCCAGGCGGCCTGCACGAGACACAGCACCGCGTCGAGCTCGTCGCCGGAGGCATCGGCCGCGAGCGCGTCGCGCTGCGCGTGCGTGAGCCGCAGCCGCAGGCCGAGCCGCGTGCGGCCCTGCTCCAGCGCCTCGAGCAGGTCCTTGCGGGCGATCAGGCGCTCGGGGGTCTGCTTCGCCACCTCGTCGCTCTTGTACGAACGCGTGCCGATCAGCTCGCGCGCCAGCAGCCCCGGATAGGCCTCGAGCGCCACGCGCGTGGTATCGCCCGCGTGCAGGCCGGGCAGGTCGACGCCGGCCTCCAGCAGCAGCGGCACGCCGGCGTGCAGCATGTACGCCACCGGCGGGTTGACCCACTTCATCGACGGCGACGAGCCGGCGGGAAGATCGCAGGCGCGGTGCGCGAACTTGCCGCCCACCGGCCGCGCATCGCAGAACGCCGCGAAGGTGGCGCGGATCTGCTCGCGCGAGAGCGCGGCGTAGTGCTTCATCAGCGGCAGCCACTCGCGCGGCCAGCCGAGCGTCTCGACCAGTTCGCGTGGCAGGCCGAAGGGGAAGTCGAACGCGCCCAGCCATGGCCCCGGCGTGCGCAGCCATTCGGCGAAGGCCTCGAAGCCGGCGTGGCGGTCGAGCTGCGCGAGGCGCACGCTCGTGCCGTCGCTGGTGCCCAGCGCCACGGTGATCGGCTTGCGCTTCGTGGGCCGGCTGGTGAAGTCGATGCCGGCGAGCGTGGCGAACTGCATGGCTGGCGACGCTATCACGCCGCCAGCGCCATCACGCCCGCGGCGATGAAGCCCGCACCGGCGATGCGCCATCCCTTGTCGCGCTCGCCGAGCAGGCGGCCGCCGATCAGCGCGGCGAACAGCATCGAGAGCTCGCGGGCCGGCGCCACGTGCGACACCGGCGCGAGCCGCATCGCGTAGAGCACCAGCACGTAGGCCACCGGGCCGAACACCGCCACCACCAGCGCCGCCTTCCACTGCGTGCGCCAGGCCTCGCGCAGCGCGGCCGGATCGCGCAGCGCGCCGGGCAGCAGGAAGGGCACGCGCAGCACGTTGCCCAGCCAGTCGACCAGGATGGGCGAGATCGCCAGCACCGTGACCGCATAGCCGTCGATCAGCGTGTAGCCGGCGATCAGCGCGCCGGTGAGCGCACCGTAGGCGATGCCGGCACGCACGCGCTCGCGGTGGGCCGCGTCATGCGCCTGCGCCCACAGCCCCGGGCCGCCGGCAATCAGGAACACGCCGCCCACCACCAGCGCCACGCCCAGCCCTCCGAAGGCCGTGAGCCGCTCGCCGAGCAGCAGCACGGCGCCGCTGGCGCTCAGCAGCGGCCCGGTACCGCGCGCCACCGGGTAGACCACGGTGAGGTCGGCGAGCCGGTAGCCGCGCAGCAGCGTGGTGAAGTACAGCACGTGCACCACCGCGCTGGCCGCCACCGCCAGCCACTCGCGCCAGCCCCAGCCCGGCAGCACGCCCCAGCCCACCCACAGCCCGAGCGGCGCCCAGATCCCGCTCAGCAGCACGGCCGAGATCAGCGCGAATCGGTCGTCGCCGCCGGCGCGTTTCACGACGATGTTCCACAGCGCATGCAGCAGCGCGGCGGCGAGCACCAGCGCGAGGGCGGACAAGGGCATGGGCGCCGATTCTGCGCGAGCGCCGCGCGGCGGCCACAATCGCCGCGTGAACCGCAATCGCTGGATCGTCGTTCTCTGCGCGGCCGCCGCGCTGGCCGTGCTCGCCATCGCCGGCCTGCACCTGGCCGCCGGCCGCCTCGAAGCCGCGCTGCGCGAGGCGCTCGGCCCGCGCGCCACCATCGGCGCCGTGAGCCTCGGCCTCACTGGCGTGGAGGTGCAGGACCTGCGCATCCGCGCCGCTCCCGGCGCCTGGCCGGCCCAGGACGAGCTCGTCGCGCAGCGCGTGCGCCTGCGCCCCGGCCTCGCGAGCCTGTGGTCGCGCGGCTGGCACATCGCGCGCATCGAGGTCGACGACGGTTACCTCTCGATGCTGCGCAGTCGCCAGGGCAAGCTGCGCGTGCTGCCGGCGCTGCTCGAGCGGCCCGCGGCCGCTGCCGCGAACGGCGACGGCGCCGCGCCGCGCGTGCGCATCGCTGCAGTCGAACTGCACGGCGTGGCGATCGATTTCTTCGATGCCAGCGTGCATGGCCCGACGCACCGGCTGCGCTTCGAATCGCTGCAGGCGCGCGTCGGCCCGCTCGACATTCCCACCCTCGACGAGCCGACCGCGATCGCGCTGCAGGCCACGCTGAAGGGCCCGCAGACGAATGGCCGCATCGCAATCGACGGCAAGGTCACCTTCGCGACGCTCGACGCCGCGCTCGACGCCTCGGTGAAGGGCGTCGATCTGGTGTCGCTGCAGCCCTACCTGCTGAAGGTCAACGAGGCCGGCGTGAAGCGCGGCACGCTCGACCTGTCGCTGGCCGCCACGGTGAAGGCGCGCCGCCTGCACGCACCCGGCCACGTCACGCTCACCAGGCTGGAGCTGGCCTCCGGCGGCGGCGTTCTCTCGACCTTCGCCGGCGTGCCGCGCCAGGCGGTGCTCGCGGCGATGCAGCGCGATGGCCGCATCGACGTGAAGTTCACGCTCGACGGCAAGCTCGACGACCCGAACTTCTCGATCAACGACAACCTCGCCACCAAGCTCGCCGGCGGGCTGGCCGAGACGCTGGGCGTCAGCGTCTCGGGCGTGGTCGAGGGCGTGGGCAACGTGATCAAGGGGCTGCTCGGGCGATGAACGCGAATCCTGTCCTGGTCGAGGCGCTGCGCGGCACGGCGCTGGAGTCGGCGCACCGCGGCGCGGTCGCGATCGTCGATGCCGACGGCCGCACGGTGCTGGCGCTCGGCGACACCGCCCGCGCAGTGTTCCCGCGCTCGGCCGTCAAGCTGCTGCAGGCGCTGCCGCTGGTGGCCAGCGGCGCGGCTGACGCGCTCGGTCTCACCGACGCCGAGCTCGCGCTCGCCTGTGCCTCGCACAACGGCGAGCCGGCGCACGTCGCCACCGCGCGCGGGATGCTGGGGAAGATCGGGCTGGACGGCGAGGCGCTCGAGTGCGGCGCGCACTGGCCGTCGCTGGACACCGCGGCGCGAGCGCTGGCCGCCCAAGGAGATGCGCCCGTGGCGCTGCACAACAACTGCTCGGGCAAGCACGCCGGCTTCCTGTGCCTCGCCTGCGCGATGCACGGCCGCGACGGCCTGCGTGCGTTCACGCGCGGCTACGCGGAGCCCGGCCACGCGGTGATGCGCGAGGTGACGGCGGCGCTGCAGGCCGCGACCGATACGGATCTCGCGCAGACCCCCGTCGGCACCGACGGATGCTCGATCCCGACCTACGCGATTCCGCTCGCGAGCCTCGCGCTCGCCTTCGCACGCGTCGCCACCGGCCAGGGCCTGTCGGACGAGCATGCCCGTGCGGCGCAGCGGCTGCGCCGCGCCATCGCGCGGGCGCCCTTCATGGTGGCCGGCACGGGACGATTCGACACGCGCGTGATGGAGGCGCTCGGCGAGCGCGTGTGCTGCAAGGTCGGCGCCGAAGGCGTGTATTGCGCCACGCTGCCCGAGCGCGGTTGGGGCGTGGCGATCAAGATGGACGACGGCAACACCGCGCGCGCCGCCGAGGTGGTGATGGCCGCGGTGATCGAGGCGGCGCTGCGACTGGAGGGCGACGCGGCCGCACTGCTGCGCTCGCTGTCGGACGCAACGCTGCGCAACTGGCGCGGCACCGAGGTCGGCCGTTTGCGCGCGAGCAATCGGCTGCGCGAGGCGCTGGCCTAGATTGAAGGCGTCACGCCCACAGGGAACACGCATGAAGACGAAGAACCTCGCCCTCACCCTCGCTGTCGGTGCCTTGCTCGCGGGCTTGGCAGCCGGCCCAGCGCGGGCCTCCGAGAAGATCGCGAAGCAGGCCGGCTGTGCCACCTGCCATGCCGCCGACAAGAAGGTCATCGGTCCGAGCTACCAGGACATCGCCGCGAAGTACAAGGGCCAGGCCGGCGCGTCGGCGCTGCTCGCCGAGCGTGTGCGCAAGGGTGGCAAGGGCGTGTGGGGCACCATCCCGATGGCGCCCACGACGCCCGACAAGCTGAGTGACGCCGACCTCAAGGCCGTGATCGCCTGGATCCTGCAGGCGCGCTGAAGCGGACGGGGCGCCTCGGCGCCGCATCCGTCACGACAACCAGCGGGGCGCGAGGCTCTCGAAGCTGTGCTCGTGCGGCCCGCTCGGGGCGCTCGGCGAGTCCACCGTACGCACACGCACCACCGGCAGCCGCCCGTCTTCGAGCGACTGCTGCCACAACGGCAGCGCCCGCTCGTTGCAGTACAGGCTGCGGTCGATCTCACCCACCGCCCCGGCGCCGAGCCCGAGCAGCGCGGCGTTCGGCGTGGCGGTGTAGGAGATCACGTTGCGGCGCAGTTCGCCGCGCTGCAGCGCGGTGGCGAGCTCGTCGTCACCGAGCACGAACTGGTCGGCACCGATCCAGTCGTAGCCGGCGCTGCACAGCACCTCGGAGGCCATCGCCCACATCGCACGCGCCTCGGCCTCGCTCGGCAGCGCGCCGGCATCCAGCGCGCGCTGCACCGGCACGCTGGCCGGCCGATGGCGGTAGCGCGACAGCGCCACGCGATCGGGCGCCATGTCGACGATGCGCTCCAGCGTGGCGCGCCAGCGTGCCGGCGTCTGCTGCGGCAGGCCGATCATCAGCTCGAGGTTGATGCGCTCGAAGCCGGATTCGCGCGCGACGCGGCAGACGTCGTCCACCAGCGCCTGCGAGTGGCGGCGGCCAATGGCCTGCTGCACCGCCGGGTCGAGATCGGTCACACCGAAACTCACCAGCCGGAAGCCGAGGCCGCGCAGCAGCTCGAGCTGCGACTGCGTCACGCGGCGCGGGTCGCAATCGACCGACATCTCCGCATCGGCCGGCATGCGCCACACTTCCTGCAGGCCGCCCACCAGGCGCACCAGCTGCAGCTCGCTGAGCTCGTTGGCGGTGCCTCCGCCCAGGTGCGCCTGCAGCACCTCATGGCGCGCGCCGATGCGCTGCGAGAGCAGCCGCGCCTCGGCCAACAGCGATTCGACGTAGGCGTCGATCACCTCGGCCGGTTGCGCCGCATGGATGTCGCGTTCGCAGTAGAGGCAGTGCGCCGCGCAGAACGGGATCGCCACCGCCAGCGCGATCGGATCGGCCGGCCGCGCGGCGAGCCCGGCGAGGGCACGCTCGTATTGCTCTCGCGCCTGCTCGGCCGGTGCCGGCCCGCCCCAGGGCACGGGCACGGTGTCCAGGAACCCCGGGCCTTCCGGGCCTTCGCCCGCCTGCCCGCCGCGTCGCCAGAAAGGCCGCAACGTGAGCCGCATTGTTGTTCTCCCCTCGGCGCAAACCGCCGCCCATTCACGAGGAGAACCTTAGGCGCCCGCCGAGGGCCTATCCTTGCGGAGCGTCAACTGAACGGAGCGCGACGTTTGTCACGCTTTCTTGACACAGAATTGTCGAATGGACAAACCCACCGATCCCCTCGCGCAGCGCTTCGGCGACGCGCTCGTGGAGCCGAACGAGCGCGAGCGCCGCATCCGCCGCGTCTTCGACGACGTCGCGCCGCGCTACGACCTGATGAACGACCTGATGAGCGGCGGCATCCACCGGCTCTGGAAGCGCCGCTTCGTGCAGCTGGCCGCGCCGCAGCCGGGGCAAGACATCGTCGATCTGGCCGGTGGCACCGGCGACGTGGCGGCGCTGATGGCCGGACCGGATCATCAAGTGACGGTGATCGACCCGAGCGAGGCGATGATGGCCGCCGGCCAGCGCCGCGGCCTCGCGCACGTGGCCTGGCGCGTCGGCACCGCCGAGCAGCTGCCGCTGCCCGATGATTCGGTGGACACGTTGACCATCGCCTTCGGCATCCGCAACGTGACGCGCCTGAACGATGCGCTGGTCGAGATCCGGCGTGTGCTCAAGCCCGGCGGGCGCTTGCTCTGCCTGGAGTTCTCGACGCCGCAGCGCTGGCTGCGGCCGGCCTACAACCTGTTCTCCTTCGCCGTGATCCCGCGGCTGGGCGCGTGGATCGCGCGCTCGCCCGGCGCCTATGCCTACCTCGTCGAATCGATCCGCCGCTTCCCGGCGCAGCGCGAGTTCGCGGCCTGCATCGAGGCCGCAGGGTTCGAATCCGTGCAATGGCAGAACCTGAGCTTCGGCATCGCCTGCATCCACCAGGCGCGCCGCCCGTTGACTTGCTCTACATCAATCCCGACCACCGTCTCCGGTGCCGAGAATGGGCCGCAAGGAGTACCCACGCATGAGCGCTGAACAAGCCCGCGCGCACGAAGCGCCGGCCGTGCGCACCGGATCGTTGCAGGCCTGGTCGGTCGCCGTGCGGCCCAAGAGCCTGCTGGTGGCGTTGAGCCCGGTGCTGGTGGGCGGCACGCTCGGCTTCGCCCGGGCCGGCCACATCGACCTGATCGCCGCCGCGCTCGTGCTCGCCGCCGCCTTGCTGATGCAGGTGGTGACCAACATGCAGAACGACGTCGGCTACACCGTGCGCGGCGGCGAGCGCAGCGGCACGCGCACCGGCCTGCCGCGCGCCACCGCCAACGGCTGGCTGAGCGTTCGCCACGTGCGTGCCGGCATCGTGGTGGCCGCGCTGGTGGCCACCGCGATCGGCATCGCGCTGGTGGCCTGGCGCGGCTGGCCGGTGCTGGCCATCGGCACCGCCTCTCTGCTGGCGGCGCTGGCCTACATGGGCGGCCCCCGACCGATCGCCTACACGCCCTTCGGCGAGTTCACGGTGTTCGTGTTCTTCGGCCTGGTGGCCGTGATGGGCACCGACTGGGTGCTGACCGGCAGCATCGGCCTGGTCAGCCTGCTGGCCTCGATCGCGATCGGTTCGCTGGCCGCGGCTGCGCTGGCGGTCAACAACCACCGCGACATCGCACACGACCGGCTGGTCGGCCGCCGCACCTTCGCGGTGACCTTCGGCGAGATGGGCTCGCGCCGCCTCTTCACCGCGCTGCTGTTGATCGCCTTCGGCCTGGTGCCGGTGATGGGCCACGTCGAGCAGGCCTACGGGCTGCTGCTGCCGCTTCTGCTGCTGCCGGCCGCCTGGAAGCTGCGCCGCGCCTTCCTGACCTCGCCGCGCGGCCTGGCCTTCAACGAGGTGCTGTTCGCCACCTTCCGGCTCGAGCTCTGGTATGCGGCGCTGCTGTCGGCCGGTGCGCTGCTGATCCCGGTGACGCAGCGATGAACGGCGGGCTCTCGCGGCGCGCACTGATCGGCTGGATGGCCGGCGCGGGTGCGGGCATTGTCGAGCGGCCCGCCGCGGCGGCAGGCTTTCCCGAGCATGCGGTGCGCATCGTCGTGCCGTACTCGGTGGGCGTCGGTCCTGACGTGGTGGCACGCAGCGTGGCCGAGCGGCTCGAGCGGCGCTGGAGCCAGCCGGTGATCGTCGACAACAAGCCCGGCGCCTCGGGCATCGTCGCCTTCGCCGACCTGCGCCGTACGCCGCCCGACGGCCACACGCTGTACCTCGCCGACACCGCCACGCTGGCGGTCAACCCGCTGCTGCACGACAACCTGCCCTACGACGTGCAGCGCGACCTCGTGCCGCTGACGCTGCTGTTCCGCGCCACCTTCGTGCTGCTGGTGGGCGGAACGAGCCGCCACCGCAGCGTGGCCGAGTTGCTCGCGGCCGCGCGGGCGAAGCCCGGCGCGGTGAGCTACGCCAGCCTCGGCCACGGCCACGCCAGCCAGGTGGCGATCGAGACCTTCGCGCGCGCCGCCGACGTTCGGCCATTGCACGTGCCCTTCAAGGACGCCGGCGCCCTCTTCACCGCGGTCGCCTCAGGCGACGTCGACTTCACCGCCTTCAGCGTCAACACCACCGCCGGGCTGCTGGCCAGCGGCCGTCTGCGCGCGCTGGCGGTGGCGGCGAAGCAGCGCCTCGTCACCCACCCCGAGCTGCCGACGCTCGCCGAGGCCGGCGGCCCGCCGGTGGAGATGCACCCCTGGGCCGCGCTGGTGGCGCGCAGCGGCACGCCCCCGCCGCTGCTCGATCAGCTGCAGCGCGACGTGGTGGCCGCACTCGGCTCGACCGACGTGGTCTCACGCGCCGAGCTGGCCGGCTTCGAGGTCACGCCCTCGACGCCGCAGGCGCTGCGCGAGCGCATCGAGGCCGACCGCGCGCTGGTGGCGCCGCTGGTGGCCGAAGGCCGGGTGGCGAAGGGCTAGCGCCGCGATGCAGGTGCGCCGCAATGCGCTGGTGGAGCGCAGCGCCGAGCAGATGTTCGACCTGATCGAGGCGGCCGAGCGCTACCCGCTGTTCCTGCCCTGGTGCAGCGGCGCCACCATCGTCGAGCGCAGCGACACCGTGGTGGCCGCCGAGCTGCAGGTACGGCTGGCGGGCACGCAGTTCGCGATGAGCACGCGCAACGAGAAGCAGCGGCCGCGCTGGATGGCGATCCACCTGCACAGCGGGCCCTTCCGCCGCTTCGAAGGCGAGTGGACGCTGGTGCCGTTGGGCGCGCAGGCCTGCCGCGTCGAGTTCGCGCTCGACTACGAGTTCCGCCACGGCTTCGTGACGCGCGCCGTGCTGCCGGTGTTCGACCGCATGGCCGATTCGATGGTCGACGCCTTCGTGCGCCGCGCCGAATCGCTGCCGCCCTACGAGCCGGTGCCGGTGAGCGGCAGCGACAGCCCGCCGTAGCTGGCGTTGTAGGGGTCGCCGATCACCAGCGGCGTCGGGACCGACAGGCCTGCGGCAGTCGGCGCGAAGGTGATGCTGACGTTGCAGCTCGTGCCCACGGCCAGAGAGTCGGGGCAGTCTTCGCTGAAACTCCAGCCGCTGCCGGTCGGGCCGGTGACGGTGATCGCATCGGCGGCGTTGCCGATGTTCCTGACGACGTACACGATCGTGTTGCTGCCACCGCGCACCACGGTGCCGAAGTCGCCCGCCGTGCTGCCCACGAATGCCACTGCGCCGGCGGCCGGGTCGAGCGCGGCCACGGCCGTGCCCGAGAGCGGCAGCGTCTTCGCGCCGGCATTGCTCGCGATGCGCAGCTCGCCGACCAGCGTGCCCGCCACCGTCGGCTCGTAGTAGACCGCGAGGAAGCACTCCTCGCCTTCGTTGAGCTGCGTCGGGCAGGTGTGGCTGAGCGTCACGCCGGGGCCGCTGATCGATGGTGCGATGTCCATCAGCGGCTTCACCTTCGGCAGCCCGGCATCGCTGTTGCGCAGCCGGAAGTCGAGCCGCTTGCGCGTGCCGACCAGCGTGTTGCCGAAGGCCGTGCCGGGCGTCGAGATCGCGTCGAGCTGCGGCTTGGGATCGCTCTCCTCGATGTTGCCGCAGGCGGCGAGCACGGCCACGGTGGCGAGCAGGCCGGCGGAGAACAGGCGTCGGGTCATGCGTGGAATCTCCCTGAGGCGCTCATGCTACGCCGAGCAGGGACTCGAGGGTCTGCAGCGTGTCGGCCTCGTGCAAGGGTTTGTCAGCGCGGATCCGCAGCATGCGCGGGAAGCGCACCGCGATGCCGCTCTTGTGGCGCGGGCTGCGGCCGATGCCCTCGAAGCCGAGCTCGAACACCAGCGAAGGCCGCACACTGCGCACCGGGCCGAATTTCTCGATCGTGGTCTGGCGGATCACGCGGTCGACCTCGGCGAACTCCGCGTCGCTCAGCCCAGAGTAGGCCTTCGCGAAGGTGACCAGCTGCAGCGCCCCAGGCTGCGCCGGCTCGCGCCGCGCGATCGCGTCGAGCACCGCCTGCGCCTCGGCGGCATCGCGCGGTGTGCGGTTCCACACCGCGAAGGTGTAGTCGGTGTAGACGCTGGCGCGGCGGCCGTGACCGGCCTGCGCGTAGACCAGCACTGCATCGACCGACAGCGGCGCGATCTTCCACTTCCACCAGGTGCCGCTGACCAGGTCGTCCTGTTTCCTGCGGCCGATGCCGTAGCGCGCCTCGCGCTGCTTGAGCATGAAGCCCTCGACGCGGCGCTCGCGCGACTGCTCGCGCAGGGACGCGAGCTCGGCCCAGCTCGAGCCCTCCACGCGCGGCGAGAGCTGCAGCGGCAGGCCCTGCAGCAGCACCTCGAGCGCGGCGCGGCGCTCGTGCTGCGGGCGCTCGCGCCAGTCGTCGCCCTGCGCCTCGAGCAGGTCGTAGGCGATGAAGGACACCGGCGCGTCAGCCAGCACCTTCTTCGAGAGTGTCTTGCGGCCGATGCGCTGCTGCAGCAGCTGGAAGGGCGCGAGCGCGCCGTCCTTCCACGCCACCACCTCGCCGTCGAGCACCGTGCCATCGGACAGCGTGCTCGCCGCCGCGACGACCTCCGGGAAGCGCTCGGTCACCAGCTCCTCGCCGCGCGACCAGATCCAGCACTGCCCGTCGCGCCTCACCAGCTGCGCGCGGATGCCGTCGTACTTCCACTCGACCAGCCAATCGGTCGGTGGGCCGAGCTTCGCCTCGAGCTGGGCGGGCGGCACATCGAGCGCATGCGCGAGGAAGAAGGGATAGGGTTGGCCGCCAGCCGCGCGGCCCTCGCCGGCGGGCGCGAGCAACGCGGCGAATGCCGCCGCGTCGGGGCGCGCGCCCGCATCGGTGTAGCCCATCATGCGCTGCGCCACCAGCTTGGCATCGAGGCCGCCGTGTGCGGCCAGTGCGCGTTGCACCAGCAGCTTGCTGACACCGACGCGGAAGCCGCCACCGATCAGCTTGATCAGCAGGAAGCGGCCCGGCGCGTCGAGCTCGTCCCACCATTCGGTCAGGCGCGCCGCCTGCTCGGCCGGCCCGGCCCCGCGCAGCGGCAACAGCCGTTCTTCGACCCACTGCGCGAGGCCGAGCTCGCTGCGCCGGTCCGGCGCGGGCAGCACGTGCGCAATAGTCTCGGCGAGGTCGCCCACCGCCTGGTAGCACTCCTCGAACAGCCACTCGCCGATGCCGGCACGCTGCGCGGCCAGCGTGCGCAGCGTGGCGGTCGGCACCACCTGGCGCGGCTTGCCGCCGGCGAGGTAGTAGGTGGCCCAGGCGGCGTCGGCCGCGTCGGCCGCGGCGTAGTAGCGCTGCAGCGCGTCGAGCTTGGCGTTCGTCGCGGTGCTGGCGTCGAGTTCGCCGAAGAGGCGCGCAAAGCGGTTCACGCCGGCTCCTCCTCGCCGTACTCGGTGCGGAACGAGCCGGCCTGCAGGCCCTGCTCTTCCAGCCAGCGCACCATCACCGCCTCGTAGCCGTGCGTGACGATCACGCGGCTCGCGCCGGTGGCCGCGATGGCGCGCTGCAGGCCCGGCCAGTCGGCATGGTCGGAGAGCACGAAGCCGCGGTCCACGCCCTGGCGGCGGCGCGCGCCGCGCAGTTGCATCCAGCCGCTCGCGAAGGCGTCGGCACAGTCGCCGAAGCGCTTCATCCACGCGGCGCCGGCCACCGACGGCGGCGCCACCACCAGCGCGCGCGCGAGCTCGGCCTTGTCGTTTAC
>WBZM01000670.1_pt1 | contig 43521 bp, 34 predicted proteins | sample 5204271 | NCBI WGS metagenome assembly WBZM01 (sample SAMN12344346, study PRJNA552823) | activated sludge metagenome | biome: Activated sludge suspended growth; feature: Nitrification reactor; material: Wastewater; isolation source: activated sludge from nitrification reactor of wastewater... | reverse complement strand
CGAGGACGCCGCCACCACGAACGAAGTCGACGAATGCTGGTCCCGACAGCGCCTGCCCACCGGCATCCTCGCCGGCGAGGGCATCGCAGAGCGCAGCACAGAAGCAGTCGAGGAGCGCAGTCCGCAACAGCGCCGCGCACACCGCTGCCGGCTGCGGCGCGAGGACCTCGTCGAGAAAGTATTGCGCAACCAACGGCGTGCCACCGGCGAAGTCCGCCGCTGCATCGCTGCCCGACCAGCGATGACGCAGCAACAGCGCCGCCAGTCGCACGCCGACCGGCCAGCCGCCGCTGCGCTCGTGCAGCAACGTTACGGCGGCGTTGCCGAGTTCGCCGGCCGCAGCGTGCTCGATGATCTGCGCTGCCTGTTGGCGGCTGAACTGCAGCCCACGCACGCCGATCTCGTGCAGCGCCCCGCGCACCCGCAACGCGCCGAGGGACAATGGCGGATCGCTGCGACCGATGAGCACCAGATGCAGGTGGGGCGGCGGCCGCAACAGCAGGCGGTCGAGCAGGGCGTAGGTGGCGCGGTCGCCGACGCAATGAAGATCGTCGAGGACCAATACCAGCGGCTCCGCGAGATCGTCTAGTTCGTTGCCCAGCTGGGCGACGAGACCGGCAAGCGGCGGCATGCACGGGGCAGCGAAACAGGCAAGAGTCCCGCTGCAGGCATCCGGCAACACGCTGCGCACGGCAGCGACGAGAGCATGGATGAAGGCGTACGGCTCGCCATCGCCCGCGTCGAGCGACAACCAGGCAGCGAGGCCGACGCGGTTTGCCAGCCAGTGCGCCACCAGCGAGGTCTTGCCGTAGCCCAGCGGTGCTGCCACGACCGTCAGGGGTAGCCTGGCGGCGTCTTCCAGCTGGCGCTGCAACTCGTCGCGGACGACGAAGTCGGCGACGAGGCGGGGGCGCTGCAGCTTGCTGCGCGGAAACGGCGAAAATACCATATCGACCTGCATTGGCGCGCTCAGCAAGCGCCCTCATCGCGATGCAAAGGACCGATGATACTGCACTGCCTGCCGTTCTGCGCAGACGCCGTGACAGCGCCTGTCGGCAGCAGCGGGCAGCGGCAGAACGCGGCGCAGCGGCTCATCCAGCGAGCAGGCGCGCGATCTGCGCATCCTTCTCGCGCCAGATCTGTTGCAGCCATTGTTGAAAGGCTTCACGCACGGCCGCGTCAGCGGCGTAATCTCCCTCTGCCAGTTGTTGTGGCACCGGCAGGGTCTGCACGCGCACGCGCACGCGCCGCATGCGTCCGCAGAGGAATTGCCAGAAGTCCGGCGCGCCATCGGGATAGACGATGGTGACGTCGAGAATGGCATGGAACCGGTCACCCATCACGTTCAGGGCGAGCGCAATCCCGCCTGCCTTCGGTTTCAGCAGGTGGCGATACGGAGAACCCTGCTGCCGGTGCTTGGCGGCGGTGAAACGGGTGCCTTCGCAGAAGTTCATGACGCTCGTCGGGATCAGCGCGAACTTCTCGCAGGCGATGCGCGTCACCTCCCGGTCGCGCGCGCGCAACTCCGGGTGCGCCCTGAGAACCTCCTCGCTGTGCCGGCGCATGAAGGGAAAATCGAGCGCCCACCAAGCCAGCCCCATGATCGGCACCCAGACCAGTTGCTGCTTGAGAAAGAACTTCAGCAAGGGGATGCGGCCGGTCAGCAGGTGTTGCAGGACGAGGATGTCGGCCCAGGTCTGGTGGTTGCAATTGACCAGGTACCAGCCGCGCCGCTGCAGTCCCTGGATCCCCTCCACGTCCCAGTCGGTCTTCTGCGTCAGCGCCATCCAGCCGCTGTTGCAGGCGATCCATGCTTCGGCGACGCGGATGAGCAGCGGATCGAGGCGCAGGCGGACTGCCCGCTGCGGCAGCAGCAGCTTGAGCACCGCCAGCAGGAGCAGGAGCGGCACCCAGAACAGGCAGTTGAGGGCAAGCAGGAGACTGGCCAGGATGCCGAGCAGCGGTGGCGGGAGACTCTTGAGCATGCGGCGGCGACCGCTCAGTCCGCCACTGCCGCCGACCCTTCGTCGAGCAGCATGGCGCTTCGGGTTGCCGGGGTCTCCAGGCTGATGCGCCCGAGCAGCCCGTCGCGATAGTCCTGCAGCAGGACACGCGACGCCTTCTCGCGATCGCCCAGGCCGCCGCGCAGGAGAAGACCGCGCCTTCTTGCGATTGCCTCGATGACGGCAACGCCGTCGAGGGACGACAACGACCCGGCGGCCAGCGCGTAACGTCTGGCGAGGGCCAGCGGGTAGTGGGCGAGCAGCAACCCGGCGAGGAACTGCGCCACCTCCTCGTCGATCATCGCGTTGCGACCGACCGCGTTGCTCGCCGCGAGCATCAGCCCGTCACTCGGGTGCTCGATCTTCGGCCAGAGCAGCCCGGGCGTGTCGGTCAGCCAGTTTGCGATGTCGAGCTGCGAGGTCTGCTGCGCGCGCGTCACCGCCGGCTCGTCACCGACCTTCGCCAGCTTGCGGCGCAGCAGGACGTTCATCAGCGTCGATTTGCCGACGTTCGGGATGCCCATGATCATCATCCGCAGCGGCTTGGTGTTGTCGCTGCGGTGCGGCGCCAACGCCCGACAGAGTCCCGGCAGCCGCGCCACCTCGGCGGGCTTGCGGCATGACAGCGCCACGGCGCGCATGCCATCCTGACGCCGGTACCAGGCGAGCCACGACTGGGTCACGTCGGGATCGGCGAGGTCGGCCTTGTTGAGCACCTTGAGGCAGGGCCGCTGCCGCTGCAGGCGCAGTTCACGAACCATCGGGTTGCTGCTCGCTTCGGGCAGGCGGGCGTCGACCACCTCGATGACCACGTCGGTGGACGCCATCGCCTCGGCCGCCTTCTTGCGCGCGGCAGTCATGTGCCCCGGGTACCACTGGATGCCCATCATCGATCCGAAACTGGCGAAGAACCTCGCCATTATCCCACCGCTTGGCGGCTCCGAGTGTCCGGATGATCGCCGCTCGCTGCCGTCAGCGACGAGCAGCGCACCCGTCGCCGTTCGGACGGCCGAAATCGCCTAGAATGAGCGCCTCGTCATCATCAGCCGCAGGAATGAGCTTGTCGCGGATCCCGGAAATCAGAGAGGGGCAGTCGATCGAACTGCTCAAGGAACTGCACATCCTCACCCGCGACGGCAAGCTCAACCAGGACAGCCGGCGCAAGCTCAAACAGATCTGCCACCTCTGTCACTTCATCGAGCCGCTGCTCGCCGAGATCGCCAGCCGCGGCGGCGGGCCGAGTGTGGTCGATCACGGCGCCGGCAAGTCGTACCTCGGCTTCATCCTCTACGACCTCTTCTTCAGGCAGCGCGACCGCGGCCACATCTACGGCATCGAACTGCGCCAGGAACTCGGCGAGCGGGCGCGCAGCCTGGCCAACCGGCTCGGCTTCACGCGCATGTCCTTCCTCGGGATGAGCGTCGAGGAGGCGATCGAATCGCCGCTGCTGCCCGCGCGCATCGACCTCGTCACCGCCCTGCATGCCTGCGATACCGCGACCGACGACGCGATCCGCTTCGCGCTGCGCAAGCAGGCCGCCTACATCGTTCTCGTCCCCTGCTGCCAGGCCGAAGTGGCAGCGGCTCTGCGCCGTGGCAAGGGCGAGGCGCTGGCGGCGACGCCGCTGGCGGAAATCTGGCGGCACCCGCTGCACAGCCGCGAGTTTGGCAGCCTGCTGACCAACGCCCTGCGCTGCCTGCAACTGGAGGCCCAGGGTTACCAGACGATGGTGACCGAACTGGTCGGCTGGGAACATTCACTGAAGAACGAACTGATCGTCGCCCGGCATACCGGTGCCGCGCGCGGCAACGCCGCCGCACGCCTCGAAGCGATCCTCCAGGAACTGCGGCTGGAGACCTTGCACAGCCGCTTCGCTTTGCCACCACATGGTCAACCGCCGGCGCCCGCTGGCGGCGCGCCCGACCACCAACCGCCAGGAACCTGAATGGAGAAATGGATCACCCGCGGCGCCGCCGCACTCTGCGCCGCCGGCAGCATCGCGCTGCTGTGGACCTTCGGCATGTTCGTTGCCGTGCCATGGCGCGAGGGACGCATGCTGGCGCTCAACGGCATCGAGTTGCAAGTTCTCGGTGTACCGCTGTTCGGCGGCATCGCCGTCGCCTGGGGCGCCCTGCACATCCTCGCCATCGCCGACCGTGCGAGCTGCCCGCGGCTCTACTTCACGCTCGCGCTGGCGCTGCTCGCCGCCATGCTGCTGGCGGTGTCGGCCGGCGCCTCCTGGACCACCGCGCGCATCGCCTGAGCCGAGCGCCGTTACGGCACGGTGAGGCGAGGTCCGACGGCACCCGGCGCGACCCGCCAGCACGGCCACTCGGCGAGGGCCAGGGGCGACGCCGGAAAAGAGGGTCGCGACAGCGGCGAAAAGTCACACCGAAGCGCGCCGCAGATGGCTAGAATCGTGGCTGTTGAACATCGAGGGCAAAGCGAATGAAGGTCCAGACGAAGGTGCAGAAGGCGGTCTTCCCGGTGGCCGGTCTCGGTACGCGTTTCCTGCCGGCAACCAAGGCCAGTCCGAAGGAGATGCTGGCGGTGGTGGATAAGCCGTTGATCCAGTATGCGGTCGAGGAGGCCTACGCGGCAGGGATTCGCGAGATGATCTTCGTCACCGGCCGCAACAAGCGGGCGATCGAGGACCACTTCGATACCGCCTACGAACTCGAGGCGGAACTCGCCAGCTCGGGCAAGGACGATCTGATGGCCCTGGTCCATTCGATCAAGCCCGACGACATGGATTGCGTCTATGTCCGCCAGCCACGCGCTCTCGGTCTCGGACACGCCGTGCTGTGCGCCGAGCGGCTGGTCCGTGGCGAGCCCTTTGCCGTCCTCCTGGCGGACGACCTGATGATCGGCGAACCGCCAATCATGCAGCAGATGACCGAACTGTTCGCCCGCCGCCAGTGCAGCATCCTCGCCGTGCAGGAGGTACCAAGGAACCAGACCAACCGCTACGGGATCGTCAAGGGACAGCCGCTGGCCTCCGACCTGGTCAAGGTCGATGGTCTGATCGAGAAGCCACACCCGAGCGTCGCGCCGTCGAACCTGGCGGTCGCCGGCCGCTATGTGCTGACACCAGCCGTTTTCGACCGTATCCGCGAACAGCCACGGGGAACCGGCGGCGAGATCCAGCTCACCGACGGCATCGCCGCGCTGCTCGCCAGCGAGCAGGTCCTCGCCTACCGCTATCATGGCCGGCGTTACGACTGCGGCAGCAAGCTCGGGCTGATGCAGGCCAGCGTCGTCCTCGGCGAGACGCACACCGAACTCGGTCGCGAGTTCTCGGCCTGGCTGAAGGACCGCCAGAAGCTGGCGCAGACCCTGGCCGGTTAGGGCCTGCCGCCACCCTTCTCCGCCCGGTGGCGAGACTTTCGCCGCCACCCGTGGCGACTGCAAACGGTACCGGTTGGCAGCCGCTGCCGGCAACCGGGAGGATCCGAGCCGCCGGCAACCGCCGTTGCCCCGGGACTCGCGCAGCGGCGTCCCATGCTATAGTTGCAGCCCATTTGGCAAGAGAAGACCCCTATTGGTGCTGCACTTCGATGTTCTGGTAATCGGCAGTGGACTCGCCGGGCAGGCTGCGGCGCTGCGGCTGGCGACGACACGACGGGTCGCCCTGATCAGCAAGCGCGCCCTCGAGGACAGCGCCTCGAGCTGGGCACAGGGCGGAATCGCCGCCGTCCTCGACAACCGCGACTCGCTCGAAGCACACATCCGCGACACGATCACCGCCGGCGCCGGACTGAATGACCGTCGCGCCACGCGCTTCGTCATCGAGAACGGTCGCCGCGCGGTCGACTGGCTGATCGACCAGGGCGTTCCCTTCACCCGCGATGAGGGAGGTTACCACCTCGCGCGTGAGGGCGGACACAGCGCTCGCCGCGTCATCCACGTCGCCGACGCGACAGGTCTGGCAGTGCAGACCACCCTCACCGGCAAGGTTCGCCAGCAGCCGAACATCAGCATCTTCGAGAACCACATCGCCATCGACCTGATCACCAGCGCCAAGCTCGGACTCGGCGATCAGCGCTGTCACGGCGCCTACGTGCTGGACAGTGGCAGCGGCGAGGTGCTGACCATTGGCGCCAGCAACACGCTGATCGCCGCCGGCGGCGCCGGCAAGGTCTACCTGTACACGACCAACCCCGACACTTCGACCGGTGACGGCATCGCGATGGCCTGGCGGGCCGGCTGCCGGGTCGCCAACATGGAGTTCATCCAGTTCCACCCGACCTGCCTCTACCACCCGCAGGCCAAGTCCTTCCTGATATCGGAAGCGGTACGCGGTGAGGGCGGCAGACTGCTGCTGCCCGACGGCAGCCGTTTCATGCCGCGGCACGACGCGCGCGGCGAACTGGCACCGCGCGACGTGGTGGCCCGGGCGATCGACTTCGAGATGAAGAAGCGTGGACTCGACTGCGTCCATCTCGACATCTCGCACAAGCCGGCGGCGTTCCTCGCCGAACACTTCCCGAACATCCTCGCGCGCTGCCTCGACCTCGGCATCGACATCACCCGCGCCCCGATCCCGGTCGTGCCGGCGGCCCACTATACCTGCGGTGGAGTCGTCAGCGACCTGCGCGCCCGGACCAACATCGCCGGCCTCTACGTCGCCGGCGAGGCCTCCTGCACCGGCCTGCACGGGGCCAACCGGCTGGCCAGCAACTCGCTCCTCGAGTGCCTCGTCTTTGCCGAAGCGGCAGCCGACGACATTCTCCGCCAACCCGCCAGCGGGCTGCCGGCGCTGCCGGAATGGGATGCCAGCCGCGTCAGCGACCCCGACGAGGAAATCGTCATCGCGCACAACTGGGACGAACTGCGCCGTTTCATGTGGGACTACGTCGGCATCGTCCGCACGACCAAGCGGCTGCAGCGTGCGCAGAACCGCATCCGCCTGCTGCGCCGCGAGATCGACGACTTCTACTCGCATTTCCGGGTCAGCCACGACCTCATCGAACTGCGCAACCTGGTCGTCACCGCCGAACTCATCGTCCGCTGCGCCCTGCGCCGGCACGAGAGCCGCGGCCTGCATTTCAGCCGAAACTACCCGGAGACGCTGCCGCGGGCAGTGAATACCGTCGTCAAACGCCACGCCGCAGGCGATCGCGCGCATTGACCCCTACTCTCTCACCGCCGAGTCAATCTGCCTTCACGGCTCCTTCCTCGCCGGTCGGTTGCTGGCAGGGCAGCAGGATCGGTCCGCCAGCGCAGCCACAACCGCAGGAGGCGGAACTGCTCGGTTGACAGGCTGTCGGGCAACAGCGTGAGGCTGCGTCGTCGCGCCTGATCGTCGCGCACGCGGAGGACGACGAGGCGGCCGAAAACTGTCGTTTCCGGCTGCACCTGGCAGGCGACGACGGCTCCGGACACGTGTCGCAGCGCAAGATCGCCGTCAGCGCCGAGACGAATCCCTTTGATGGGGCTCGGCCGCAGGCAGATCCAGGCCGAGATCGCCATGGGCAGGAGCAGGAGGCTGCGTGCGGCCGACGACCAAGGCAGCAGCCAGACGCTGCCCGCCGCCAGCAGGTGCAGCACAGTGATCATCCCGGCCAGCAGCCGCGAAGGGCGCAGTTCCAGCGCGAGCGGCCACGGTCGCGCCTCGCCGGGCGGCGGCGGCTCGGCGAGCGCGCTAGACGCGCCGGAAAGCGACAGTGGCGTTGGTTCCGCCGAAACCGAAGGAATTGGAGATGCCAACCTCGATGTCCAGTTGCCGTGCTTCGTTGGCGCAGTAGTCTAGGTCGCAGGCCTCATCCTGGTTGAAGATGTTGATCGTCGGCGGCGAGATCTGGTGATGGATCGCCAGCACGGTGAACAACGCTTCGATGCCACCGGCCGCGCCGAGGAGATGACCGGTCATCGATTTCGTCGAATTGACCACCAGCCGATGCGCGTGCTCGCCGAAGGCACGCTTGACCGCCGTCGTCTCGGCCTTGTCGCCGAGTGGTGTCGATGTCCCGTGGGCATTGACGTACTGCACCTGATCGACATTGAGGCCGGCGCTGCGCAGGGCATTGAGCATGCAGCGGGCAGCCCCTTCGCCGTCCTCACAGGGTGCGGTCATGTGGAACGCGTCGGCGCTCATGCCAAAGCCGACGAGTTCGCAGTAGATGCGCGCTCCGCGCGCCCGGGCGTGCTCGTACTCCTCGAGGACGACGACGCCGGCGCCCTCGGCGAGGACGAAACCATCGCGATCGCGGTCCCACGGACGACTGGCGGTCTGCGGATCGTCGTTGCGCGTCGACAACGCCCGCGGCGCGCAGAAGCCACCGAGGCCGATGTTCGACACGCAACCTTCGGCACCCCCGGCGACCATGATGTCTGCATCGCCATGCTCGATCAGGCGGCCGGCATCACCGATGCTGTGCGTGCCGGTGGCACAGGCACTCACCAGCGACAGGTTCGGCCCCTTGTAGCCGTAGTGGATCGACAGGTTGCCGGAAATCATGTTGATGATCGAACCCGGAACGAAGAACGGCGAGATCTTGCGTACACCGCCGGCGACGAAATCCTCACAGGTCTTTTCGATGACCGGCAGCCCGCCGATCCCCGAGCCGATCGACACGCCCACCCGTTCGGGCGCCACCGCGGCACCCTCGAGTCCGGCATCGCGAACGGCCTGAATGCCGGCCGCCATGCCGTAATGGATGAAGACATCCATCCGCCGCGCGTCCTTTACTGACAGGTACTGGCCGATGTCGAAGCCACGGACCTCACCGGCGATCTGCACCGGAAAGGCGGAGGCATCGAAGCGGGCTATGCGGTCGATTCCCGAACGGCCAGCAACCACATTCTGCCAAGCTTCGGCAACGGTATTTCCGACTGGCGAGACGATTCCGAGGCCAGTAACGACGACTCTGCGACGTGCCACCTTGAACTCCGACGATCAGGACATGCGGCGATGGGACGATCCCGGTTGCCGCTCACTCCCCGCCAGCCTCGGCCGCATCATCGGCTGGCTGCAGGGGGACTGGGCAGGTGCTTACTTCTTGTGCGCGGTCACGTAGTCGATCGCCTGCTGCACCGTCGTGATCTTCTCGGCCTCGTCATCCGGAATCTCGCACTCGAACTCTTCCTCCAGCGCCATCACCAGTTCCACCGTGTCGAGTGAGTCCGCACCCAGATCGTCAACGAACGAGGACTCGTTCTTGATGTCCGCTTCGTTGACTCCGAGTTGCTCGGCGACGATTTTCTTGACACGCTGCTCGATATTTTCCATCTAGAGGGTTCCTTCACAAGGTTCAAACAGGAAAAAGCGCAACATTTTAACAAAATGACCGAAACTTACCAACGATTGCAGGCGACGTGCAGCGGCACCGGCAACGCCGGTGATCAGTCCATGAACATGCCGCCATTGACGTGGATCGTCGTGCCGGTGACGTAGGCCGCCCCCGCCGAAGCCAGGAAGGCGACCGCCGCCGCCACGTCCGCCGGCGCGCCCAGGCGCCCGAGTGGAATCCCGGCAAGCAGGGCCTCCTTCTGCTTGTCGTCGAGCGCCCGCGTCATGTCGGTGTCGATGAAGCCCGGCGCCACGCAATTGACCGTGATGTTGCGGCTGCCGAGTTCACGCGCCAGTGCCCGGCTCATTCCGCCCACCCCTGCCTTGGCGGCACAGTAGTTGGCCTGCCCGGGATTGCCGGCGTGGCCGACCACCGAGGTGACGTTGATGATGCGGCCGTAGCGCGCCTTCATCATGCCGCGGATGACCGCACGCGACAGGCGGAACACTGCCTTGAGGTCGGTATCGACGACACAATCCCAGTCGTCGTCCTTCAGCCGCATCGCCAGATTGTCACGCGTGACGCCGGCGTTGTTCACCAGGACCGATGGCGCGCCATGGTTCTTCTCGATGTAGCCGATCAACGCGTCGATCTGCGCCCCATCGCGCACCTCGAGAACGCGGCCCTCCCCCTTGCCACCCGCCTCGCCGAGAAAGGCGGAGATCGCCGCCGCGCCCTCGGCGCTGGTGGCGGTACCGACGACGGTCGCGCCGTGCTGCGCGAGTTGCAGGGCGATGGCGCGGCCGATGCCGCGCGAGGCGCCCGTGACGAGAGCAATCTGTCGATCAAGCATGCTGTCTACTCCAGACTGCCGAGAGCGCCTTCCAGCGACGCCAGGTCGGCAAGCGCGACACTCGCCACGCCGTCGGCGCAGCGCTTGGTCAAGCCGGCCAGCACCTTGCCCGGCCCGCATTCGGCGACTGTCGTGATCCCCATGGCCGCCATCCGGCGGATGGTCTCGACCCAGCGTACCGGCGAATGCGCCTGGCGCACCAGAGCTTCCCTGATCCGCGCTGGATCCTCTTCGACGGCGACGTCGACGTTGTTGATCACCGGCAGCCGTGGTGGCTGCAGGCTGAGCTCGGCGAGGCGGGCGGCCAGCCGGCCGGCCGCCGGCCGCATCAGCGACGAATGGAACGGCGCCGATACGGGCAGCAGGACGGCGCGCTTCGCGCCCAGTGTCCTGGCCACCTCGCAGGCACGTTCGACGGCGGCCTTGCTGCCGGCAACGACCGTCTGCCCTGGCCCGTTGAAATTCACCGGCTCGACCACCTCACCGCCACCAACCACGGTGGCCGCCTGCCGGCAGGCTTCGACGATCTTCTCGTCGTCGAGACCGAGGACCGCTGCCATCGCACCGGCTCCGGCCGGGACGGCCTCCTGCATCGCTGCCGCGCGCAGCCGGACCAGCGGCACGGCGTCGGCAAAGGCGATCACGCCGGCGGCAACGAGAGCCGAATACTCGCCCAGGCTGTGCCCGGCCACCGCCGCCGGCAGCCGGCCTCCCCGGTCGAGCCAGAGGCGATAGACGGCGACACCTGCGGTCAGCATCAGCGGCTGGGTGTTGACGGTCTGCGCCAGAAGCTCGGCGGGCCCCGCAGCCAACAGGCTCCAGAGATCCTCGCCGAGTGCGCTCGAAGCCTCGTCGAACGTGTCCCGGACCACCGGCGAATCGCCATAGGCGGCCATCATGCCAACCGACTGCGATCCCTGCCCTGGAAATACCAATGCGAACGCCATGCCGAATCCCCCTATCCCCGGTTCATAGCTGCAACAATACCGCACCCCAGGTGAAACCGCCGCCGACGCCTTCGAGGATCAGCCGATGGCCACTGCCGATGCGCCCGTCGCGCAGACCCTCATCGAGAGCCAACGGCACCGACGCCGCCGAGGTGTTGCCATGCCGGTCGACAGTAACGATCACCTTGTCCATCGACATCTTCATCCTTTTCGCCGTCGCCTCGAGGATGCGCACGTTCGCTTGGTGCGGAATCAGCCAGTCGACGTCGGCAGCCGACAGGCCGGCAGCCGCACAGCACTCCTCGGCGACTTCGGCAAGGACGCGGACGGCGAACTTGAACACCGCCTGCCCATCCATGCGCAGGAAGGGATCACCTACGACCTGTCCGCCGCAGATGCTGCCGGGAACCGACAGGATGTCGTGATGACTACCGTCGGCGTGCAGCGCGGTCGCCAGGATCCCCGGCTGCTCGGCGGCTTCGAGGACGACGGCACCAGCCCCATCACCGAACAGCACGCAGGTGCCCCGGTCCGACCAGTCGAGGATGCGCGAAAAAACCTCGGCACCAACAACCAGCGCCCGCCGGTGGCTGCCCGAGCGGATGAACTTCTCGGCAATCGTCAGCGCATAGACGAAACCGCTGCACACGGCCTGGACGTCGAAGGCCGTCGCGCTCCGGTTGCCGAGCTTGCATTGCAGCAGGCAGGCGGTGCTTGGAAAGATGAAATCCGGAGTCGAGGTGGCGACGATGATCAGGTCGATGTCGGCCGCCGTCAGCCCGGCTGCCTGCAGTGCCCGCCGGCTCGCCTCGCAGCCCAGATCACTGGCCGTCTGGCCGTCTTCTGCCAGGTGGCGGAAGCGAATCCCGGTGCGGCTGGCGATCCAGTCATCGTTGGTTTCGATCCCGCGCCGCGCGAGATCGTCGTTGCTGACGGCCGGCCCGGGCAGGAAGCTGCCAACCCCTGTGATGCGGGAGAACATGCTATGCGGTCTCCTGGAGTGGTGGTTGTTGCGCCATCCGCTCGCTGATGCGGGCAAGAACGCCATTCCTGGCCTCGTCTGCCGCCCGCCTCAACGCACAACCGAAGGCCAGCACATCGGCCGAACCATGGCTCTTGACGACGATGCCGCGCAGGCCCAGCAGCGTGGCGCCATTGTACTGCCGGTGGTCCACCCGCTTCTTGAAGCGCTGCAGCACCGGCAGGGCGAGCAGGGCCATCAGCCGGGTCAGCAGGCTGCGGCGAAACTCCTGGCGAAGGAAGGTCGCCAGCAGCTGCGCCAGTCCCTCCGACGCCTTCAGCGCCACGTTGCCGACGAAACCATCACAGACGACGACGTCGGCAGCGCCCTTGTAAACACCGTCGCCCTCGACGTTGCCGATGAAGTTGAGCCCCGAATCGGCGAGCAGGTCGGCCGCGCGCTTGACGGCATCGTTGCCCTTGATCTCCTCCTGACCGATGTTCAGGATACCGACGGTCGGTCGCTCCCGATGCTCGACCGCGGCGACCAGCGAGGCGCCCATGATGCCGAACTGCAGCAGGTGCTCGGGGCTGCAATCGACGTTGGCGCCGAGGTCCAGCACATGCGTGTGGCCGCTCAGCGTCGGCAACACGGCGCAGATTGCCGGCCGCTCGATCCCCGGCAGCATCTTCAGGACGAAGCGCGACATCGCCATCAGCGCACCTGTGTTGCCGGCGGAGACGCAGGCGTCGGCTTCCCCCTGTTTGACCAGGTTGATCGCCACGCGCATCGAAGAGTCCTTCTTGCTGCGCAGCGCCAGCGACGGCGACTCATGCATGCTGACGACCTCGGTCGCATGCCGCACGGTAATTCGGCCGACCGCGGCGTCGCCGAGAAAGGGCTTGATGCCATCCGTCAGACCAACCAGGATCACGCGCACGTCAGCATGCTCGCGGACGAAGTCGAGCGCTGCAGGCACGGTCACCTGCGGACCGTGGTCGCCACCCATGCAGTCGACGGCGACGGTTATCGTCATTCGCCTGCGGGCCGCTGCGAGTCAGTCAAGGCAACGCCCCACTGCCGGAGCGATGCGGCTGGATCACTCGGCCGACCCTTTGGTCACCTTGCGGCCGCGATAGAAACCGCTCGGGCTGATGTGATGACGCAGGTGCACCTCGCCGGTCGTCGGCTCGGTCGCCAACGGCAGCCCGGGCAGTGAATCGTGAGCACGATGCATGCCGCGCTTCGACGGGGACTTCTTGTTCTGTTGAACAGCCATGACAAACTCCCAAAATTGAGACTCAATCGACCTTGCCCTGCAGCCCGGTCAATACCGCAAACGGCGACACCGTTGCCGGCGCCGCGCTGCTGCCCGGCAGCGCGCATTCCTCGTGCCGCGGCGCAGTCGGCAACGCCAGGAGGATCTCGTCCTCGATCAGAACGCCGACGTCGAGGTTCCTTTGATGCGACAGGAAATCCTTCGCATCGTCCTCCAGCTCCTCCTGCGTCAAATCCTCGTCGCTGCCGATGAACTCCAGCAGACTGCGCAGGTGCAGCGGGTACTCGTACACTTCGAGACAGCGCTGGCAGAGCAGCGAGAGCACGCCATCGACCGCCAACCGCAACTGCGAACGCCCACCTGCTGCACGCCGGCCGTCGATGCGAAAGCCCAGGCTGCCACCGGTATCGGTCAGCAGATCGTGCAGACGGGTCAGCGTCGCGACGGGCACCTCGCCCTGCAGCGAGCCCTCTTCACGGCCAAACTCCTGACTGTCGATGACAACGGGTCGCGACATAAGGCGCGCATGATATTATCTTCGGCTTTTGAAGTCAAAGCGGCGCACCGGCCGATAGCCAGTCGATGCCATCTTCTGGCCCGAAGCGATGCCGGCGCGCAGTGACTGGCCGCCCGATGAAGCCACCATCGCTGATCCTTGCCTCGACCTCGATCTACCGTCGTGAGCTGCTGGCGCGTCTTGGCCTGCCCTTCGCCACGGCGAACCCGGCGGTCGATGAAACGATGCTGCCCGACGAAACACCCGAGGATGGCGCGCTGCGCCTTTCGCAAGCCAAGGCCCGTGCGGTCGCCGACGCACACCCAAACGCGTTGATCATCGGCAGCGATCAGGTCGCCTGCCTCGACGGCCGGATTTTCGGCAAACCGCTGACGCACCCGAATGCCGTTCGCCAGTTGCAGGCGATGCGCGGCCGACAGGTCAATTTCTTCACCGGCATCTGCCTGCTGCACGCCCCGAGCGGGCGGGCCCATTGCCGCGGCGTACCGACTCTGGTCACCTTCCGCGACCTGAGTGATGCCGAGATCGAGCGTTACCTGCAACTCGAGCAGCCCTACAACTGTGCCGGCAGCGCCCGCTCGGAGGGCCTGGGCATTGCCCTGATCGCGCGCATCGACGGCCCCGATCCGAACGCGCTCATCGGCCTGCCGCTGATCGCCCTCTGCGACCTGCTGCGCCGCGAAAACGTCTCGCCGCTGCAGCCGTGACGACCACCGCGTCCGCAGCCGGATGAAGGCGGGCCGGCTCTACCTGATCCCGGTGCCCCTTGGGCAGACCGCCCACGGCTCGGTACTGCCGGCGGCGGTGCTCGAGCATGCCCGCCGGCTGAGCTGCTTCGTCGCCGAGAACGCGAAGACGGCACGGATCTTCCTGAAGGCACTGCCGACCGCCGCTCCGCTGCAGGAAATCCGGATCGCCGAACTCAACCAGCACACGCCGCCGGCGGCCCTGGCGCAACTGTTGGCACCGGCACTGGCCGGGAACGACCTCGGCCTCATCTCCGAGGCCGGTTGCCCGGCGATCGCCGACCCGGGCGCCGACCTGGTTGCCCTGGCCCATGACTTGGGTATCGAGGTGGTGCCGCTGGTCGGTCCGTCGTCGATCCTGCTCGCCTTGATGGCATCCGGACTGAGTGGCCAGAGTTTCGCCTTCCACGGCTATCTGCCGAGCGACGCGGCTGCCCGCGAGCGGCGCCTGCGCGAGCTGGAGAAGGAGTCGCTGCAGCAACGGCGCACACAGATTTTCATCGAAACCCCGTACCGCAACCGGCAGCTTCTGGCGTCGCTGATCGGTGTCTGCGCCCCGGCGACACGCGTCTGCATCGCCAGCGACCTGACGACGGCAGGCGAACTCATCTGCACCCGCACCGTTGCCGAGTGGCGGCAACGACCGCTACCCGATCTCAATCGCCGACCAACGGTCTTCCTCCTGCACGCCTGATCTGGCGCCGCCAGCGCCGGCGACGCACGCGGCACGGCCTCTCAGCGCAGTAGTGGACGGGCGAAGTCGAACATCGAACCGAGCGCCGCATCGCTCGTCCCGGCTCGCAGCCGGCGGGCGAGGCGCTCTGCAAGATTGTCCCTGACCGTGTATTCGACCAGCCGGTCGGCCTTGATGACATCGCGCGCCACCGAGCCGACGGTGCCGAGACCGTCTGCCAGGCCAAGGTTGACGCTCTGGCTGCCGGTCCACATCAGGCCGGAGAAGAGTTCCGGTGTCTCCTTCAGGCGATCGCCACGCCCGCGGCGGACGACCTCGATGAACTGCTGGTGAATCTCGCGCAGCAGCACCTGCGCATGCTCCTTCTGTTTCAGATCCTGCGGCGAGAACGGATCGAGGAAGCCCTTGTTCTCGCCGGCAGTCAGCAAACGCCGTTCGATGCCGAGCTTTTCCATCGTGCCGGTGAAACCGAAGGCGTCCATCAGGACGCCGATCGAACCGACGATGCTCGCCTTGTCCACGAAGATCTTGTCCGCGGCGACGGCGACGTAGTAGCCGCCCGAAGCACAGACGTCCTCGACCACCGCGTACAGCGGGATCTGCGGATGCGCCGTACGCAGGCGCAGGATCTCGTCGTGCACGATGCCCGCCTGCACCGGGCTGCCACCGGGACTGTTCACGCGCAGGATGACACCAGCGGTGCGCTTGTCCGAGAAGGCTGCTTCGAGGGCGTCGTTGAGGTTCTGCGCGCTGGCTTCACCCTGCGCCTCGATGGTGCCCCGCAGGTGGATCACCGCCGTGTGCCGGCGGTCGGCGAGCTGCTCGGAGTCCCCCCAGTCCATCAGCAGCGCGGGCAGGGCGATCAGGTAAGCCAGAGCGGCGAGCTTGAAGAAGATGCCCCAGCGACGCCTGGCGCGCTGCTCGCGCAGCGTCGCAAAGGCAACCTTTTCCAGCAACTGCCGTTCCCAGGGTGGTTCTTCAGGCGTATTCAAGACTCGTGCTCACTTGCGATCAGATAAATGGCATCATCACGTTCTTCGACGTCCACCGGCGTCAGCCCGCGGCCGTTGCAGCGACCACCGAGACAGCGGCCATCCGCCGGCGAATAGAGCGCGCCGTGTGTCGCGCAGATCAAGTATAGCTTGGAATCGTCGAAGAACTCGTTGTGCTGCCAGTCGAGTTCGACCGGCAGATGCCCGCAGCGATTGACATAGGCACGCACACGGCCGCCGAAACGAACGGCAAAAGCCGGTTCCACCACCCCCCGCCGCTCGATGGTGAAGCGGACGCCGCGACCACCATCGAGCAGCTCGGCGGAGGGGCAGATCAGGCGTGGGTCCGCAGCCATGCCGCCAGTTCCGCGAGTTCCTGCACGCACGCCAGCGGCTGCATGGCGTCGAGTGCCGCCACCGGGTGCGCGCCATAGGCAACCGCGAGCGCAGCCACACCGGCGTTGCGTGCCATCTGCAGATCGTGTGTCGTATCGCCGATCATCAGGGCCCGCTCGCCAGCGACGGCCAGCTCGTCGAGCAGTTCCTCGAGCATCTGCGGATGCGGCTTGGAAAAGCATTCATCGGCACATCGCGAAGCGTGGAAGAAGGGGCCGAGGCCGCTGTGCCGCAGGGCGCGCTCGAGCCCCAGGCGGCTCTTGCCCGTGGCGACGGCGAGCAGGAAACCCGCCGCCGACAGCTCGGCGATCAGCTCGGCGGCGCCGGCGAACAACTGCAATTCGTGATCGCGCGCCAGATAATGATGTCGATACCGCTCCACCAGCTGCGGGTAACGACTCTCCGGCAGTTCCGGCAGGGCGTGTCGCAGCGCATCGTACAAGCCCATCCCGATGACGTGCCGCGCGCGTTCCGCAGGAGGTGGCGGCAGCCCGAGATCGCGACAGGCGGCCGTGATGGCCTCGACGATGGCCGCCGCCGAGTCGAGCAGCGTGCCATCCCAATCGAAGACCAGCAGCTCAAATCTTCTCGCCATGATCCTGCCTCTCGCGCGCCGCGACAGCCTGCAGAAAACCTGCCAGAGCCGGCGGCAGTGCCGCCTCGAGCCGCAGTTCGCCGCCGGCCAGCGGGTGCGGCAGACGCATCTGCGAGGCGTGCAGGAACATCCGCTTCAATCCTTCCCGCGCCAGCACCCGATTCAGCGCAAAGTCCCCATACTTCTCGTCACCCGCCACCGGATGGCCGAGATGAGCGAGATGAACGCGGATCTGGTGCGTTCGCCCGGTCCGCAGTTCCGCCTCGAGCAGGCTGAAACGCTGCCAGCGGGCCAGCAGGCGGAAGATCGTGTGCGCCGCCTTGCCCTGCTCGGCCACCCGCACGCGCCGTTCCCCCGAATCCAGCAGGTACTTCAACAACGGCAGGCGGACATGGCGCAGCGGCTCCATCCAGCGGCCGGCGACCAGCACCAGGTAGCGCTTGTCCGCACCCCGCCCCGTACTGCCAGCGGCACCAGCACGGAACATTTCGTGCAGGGCGAGCAAGGTCGAACGCTTCTTGCCGACCAGGAGGATCCCCGAGGTTTCGCGATCGAGCCGGTGCGCCAGTTCGAGGAATCTCGCCTGCGGCCGCTGCTGTCGCAGCGCCTCGATCACCCCGAAGCTCTCGCCGCTGCCGCCATGCACCGCGACACCCGCCGGCTTGTCGACCACCAGCAATGCCTCGTCCTCATAGACGACGGGCAAGTGCAGCCGGCGTTCGGCGTCCACCATCACCTCATCGCTGCCGCCGATGCGCAGTGGCGGAATGCGCAGCAGGTCGCCACTCTGCAGGCGATGCGAGACGTCCACCCGGCGGCCGTTGACCCGCACCTGGCCACTGCGGACGATCCTGTAGAGGTGGCTCTTCGGCACCCCCTTGCACAGCTTCAGCAGCAGGTTGTCGACCCGCTGCCCGTGCTCGTTCTCGCCGATAAGCTGCTGGGTGACGCAGTTTTTGCCAACTTGGGCCATTTTGAATATACTTCAGCTGATTCGCGTCGTCGGCTGCAGGAGGAACTGAGCCGTGCGGCCGTCGGGCAATGCCGGCCTTGAAGCCGCTGCGAGACGCTTTCCGGCATGCAACACCCGACCGCTCGGCGCCCTGCTGCGCAACTCTCGCTGGACGCCGATCATCTGGTTAAGTTCGCTCACCACAAAGTAGCGATACTACTTGAACTGCGCGCGCCTGGCATCTGCGGAATCGCCCTGGCAACATCCCGAAACCCTCCAGGTCATCAACGCCCGAACAGTATGCGGGTGCGAAGGATGGTATCGCTGCTTCCATTGCCGACGAGACTTTCGAGTGTCCCGAAGACACCGGTTCCGTCGCTGCCCACACGAGGCGCAGCCCATACAACAGCGCGCGGGAGCCCCACGAATGAAACGAATGCTGTTCAACGCGACACAGGCCGAAGAGCTGCGCGTCGCCATCGTCGACGGTCAGAAACTCATTGACCTGGACATCGAATCGGCCAACAAGGAGCAGAAAAAGAGCAACATTTATAAAGCGGTCATTACCCGCATCGAGCCCAGCCTGGAAGCGGCCTTTGTCGACTACGGAGCGGAGCGGCACGGTTTCCTGCCGTTCAAGGAGATCTCGCGCGCCTACTTCCAGCCCGGCGCAGACGCCGGTCGGGCGACGATCAAGGAAGCGCTGCGGGAAGGTCAGGAACTGATCGTCCAGGTAGACAAGGACGAACGCGGCAACAAGGGCGCTGCCCTGACCACCTTCGTCAGCCTCGCCGGCCGCTACCTCGTGCTGATGCCCAACAACCCGCGCGGCGGCGGCGTCTCACGCCGCGTCGAGGGTAGCGAGCGGACCGAGCTGCGCGAGGTGATGGACCAGTTGCCGGTGCCGCCGGGGATGAGTCTGATCGCCCGCACGGCCGCCATCGGACGCGGCAGCGAAGAGCTGCAATGGGACCTCAATTACCTGTTGCAACTGTGGAAGGCAATCGAGGACGCAGCCCAGATGCAACAGGGAGCCTTCCTGATCTACCAGGAGGGCAGCCTGGTCATCCGTGCCATCCGCGACTATTTCCAGCCCGACATCGGCGAGATCCTGATCGACACCGACGAGGTGTTCGATCAGGCGCAGCAGTTCATGGCGCACGTCATGCCGGGCACGGTCAACCGCATCAAGCGTTACAGCGATGACGTGCCGCTCTTCTCGCGTTTCCAGATCGAGCACCAGATCGAGTCCGCCTATTCGCGCCAAGTCGGCCTGCCATCGGGCGGCGCCATCGTCATCGACCACACCGAGGCGCTGGTATCGGTCGACGTGAACTCGGGCCGGGCAACTCGCGGTGCCGACATCGAGGAAACGGCGCTGAAGACCAACCTTGAAGCGGCGGAGGAAGTGGCGCGCCAGTTGCGCCTGCGCGACCTCGGCGGCCTGATCATCATCGATTTCATCGACATGGAGAACCAGCGCAATCAGCGCGAGGTCGAAAACCGTGTCCGCGAGGCACTGCGTTTCGACCGTGCGCGCGTGCAGACCGGCAAGATCAGTCGTTTCGGGCTCCTCGAGCTGTCGCGCCAGCGCCTGCGGCCGGCGCTCGCCGAGACCAGCTACATTCCGTGCCCACGCTGCTCGGGAACCGGCCACATCCGCAGCACCGAGTCCGCCGCGCTGCACATCCTGCGCATCCTGGAAGAGGAAGCGATGAAGGACAATACCGCCGCCGTGCATGCGCAGGTCCCCGTCGATGTCGCCACCTTCCTGTTGAACGAGAAGCGGACCGACGTGCAGGCGGTCGAATTGCGGCACAAGGTGACCGTCCTGCTGATTCCGAACGTCCACCTCGAGACACCGCAGCACACCGTGCTGCGGGTTCGCCACGATGCAGCGGGCCAGGAGGAACTGCAGCAGGCATCGTACCGTATGGTCGCGCTGCCGGCCGAGGACGCCAGCGCCGACACGGCGAGCACGGCAGAATCCCGGGCACCCCGCGCCGAAGCGGCGATCAGGGGCGTCACGCCGGCGCAGCCAGCCCCCCTGGTCAACGAGCCTGCGGCAGCTGCCGTCGACGGCAGCAGACCCGATACGGCCGCCGGCCGCTTCCTGAAGCGGATCGTGTCCTGGTTCCGGCACAAGGAAGTGCCCGGCGCTACGACCGAAGCCGTGTCGCCACGCGCAGCCACCCCGGCTCCGGAAGTCGCCGGCAGCGTGCGCGACGGACGCCGAAGCGGTGGCACCACCCCGCGCGGCACGCGCCGCGACGACCGTCGCGAGCCTGCCGACACCCGGGTCAACCGCGAGCAGAAGGAAGCATCGCCTGCCAGTCGGGGCGAGAACCAGCAACAGCAACCGCGCGAGCCCCGTCAGCCCCGTGAGGGGCGCGAGGGCACCACGGGCCGCGAACCGGCCGCCACCCGTGAACCACGCCGGCAGCGCAACGAACGCAGGCCACAGCCCACGGAGCAGGTCAACGACGGCAACCCGGCACCACTCGCTCCCGCCGTGGCGATGGCGGCAGCGTCTCCGGCACCCGAGCAGAACGGCGACGAGTCCGCCAGCCCCTCCCGCCGCCGCGGTCGCCGCGGTGGCCGCCGCGAACGCAGTGAGAGGACCGAGACCGAGCCGACCGAAGCCGTTGAGCTGAGCGCCGCGGGCGCGAGCATCGCGCCAGTTGCCGGCACCGACAGCGCCGCAACCGCGCCGCCCGCAGCGCGATCGCCCGCCGGCGACGTCACGATGATCGCCGTCACGCCAGCGGTGGCTGTCGGCGAGCAAAGCGGAGTGGCGACCGCCGATCAGCGCGCTGAGCTTCCGGTCGCATCGGCAGCCGCGGTCGAGTTCGCACCACCGGCCGGCAGCCAGGAAGTTCAAGCGGTGGGGGCCGTCGCCGAGCCACTGCCGATCACGGTTGCAGCCGCCGTCGCCGAACCACTGCCCAGCGCCCCGGTCGAGCCAACTTCCGAGTTCGGGCCCGAGTCGCCGGCCACCGCACCCCGAGAAGAGGCTGCTGCCGCAGCCTTCGCGCCCGACGTGGCAGCCACCGGCGGCCCTGCGCCATTCGACATCCAGCAAGCACTCGAGAACAGTGGCCTGATCATGGTGGAAACCAGGCACCCCGCCGCCGTGGATGCGGCGCCGACGGCATCGGCCGAGGACATTGCGCCACCACGCCCGATGCGGCGGCGCCGGCCCGCGGTCGTCATCGCCGACGAGCCGATGGTGATGGTCGAAACGGTCAAATAGACGCATACTCAGGGCCCCGCTGCCGTCATCCCTGCGCTCAGGACCTCGTGTCGCCGGCGCAGCCGCCACGGCAGCCGGGGCGTCCGGGCGCGCAACGGAAAGAATCACGAATGCCACTGCCAATTGCCATCTGTCTCGTCCTGGCTGCACTGCTGTCGCCGCCACCACACGCCGAGGCGCAAAGCAGGGAGGAAAAACGGGCAGATTACCGCGTTGGCGACCGCCTGCCGGAAGACAGGAAGGGGTCGCAGGGCTACCGCCAGATCGGCTGGGACGATCTGGTGCCCAAGGGCTGGGACCCAATGGCCACCTTCAAGGGTCTCGACCTCGCTCGCCTGCAGGACAGCGACCCGAAAGCCCAGGAGGCACTGGAGAACGCCCGACGGCTCTGGGACCAGGCGCCGGCGGAGAAGGCGATGAACGGCCAGAAGGTCCGTATCGCCGGCTTCGTCGTGCCGCTCGAGCGTCGCGGCGAGCAGGTCACCGAGTTCCTGCTGGTGCCCTACTTCGGCGCCTGCATCCACGTGCCACCGCCACCGGCCAACCAGATCATTCACGTCGTCGCCGAGAAGCCGGTCGGCAACATGCGCACCATGGACGCGATGTGGGTAAGTGGCACGCTCGGGCTCGACCGCACCGATACGGGAATGGGCGTCGCCGGCTACCGGATGCGCGGCGAAGCCTTCGAGCCTTACACCAGGCCGCGCTCCTGATCCTTCTGCCGGCGATGGTCGCTGCTCGCGGCAGCGGTCGTACAATGGCGCACCCAATCCGATCCAGAGTGGAGATCACAGTCAGATGAGAGGGCGAATTGCCATCACCGGCTATTCCTTCCGCATGCCGGGGACGACTGCCGAGACCTATTGGCAGGACCTGCTGGACGGCCGCGACCTGGTCGGCACGGTCGATCCGCAGCGCTGGAACCTGGCGAACTTCCTGCACCCGCGCAAGGACCATCCGGGAACGAGCTACACCTTCGCCGCCGGATCGATCGGTGACGTGACCACCTTCGACGCCGCCTTCTTCGGCATCTCACCACGCGAAGCGGCCCTGATGGACCCGCAGCAACGGCTGCTGCTCGAGATGAGCTGGGAAGCGTTGGAGAACTCGGGCACCCCGCCGTCGCGCCTGCGCGGCAGTCGCTGCGGCGTCTTCATCGGCATCGCCAGCGCCGATTACTCTTTCCGCATGGCAGATGACCTGGCGGTCGCCGACTCGACGATGGCGACAGGAAACACCGCCAGCATCGCCGCCAACCGGATCTCCTACGTCTTCGACCTGCGCGGACCGAGCATGGCGATCGACACTGCCTGCTCGTCGTCACTGGTTGCCCTGCACCAGGCGTGTCGTGCGATCACCACGGGGGAAATCTCGCAGGCGCTGGCAGGCGGCATCAGCCTGCACCTGCATCCGTACGGCTTCATCGGCTTCGCCAAGGCGTCGATGCTGTCGCCACGCGGTCGCTGCCAGGTATTCGACGAAGCGGCCGACGGTTACGTTCGCTCGGAAGGTGGCGGCATCTTCCTTCTCAAGGACCATGACCAGGCGCTCGCCGACGGCGACCCGATCCTGGCGGTCATCGCCGGTTCAGCGGTCAACACCGACGGCCGCAAGTCCGGACTGACCGTCCCCAGCGCCGAGGTGCAGGCCGCCTTGCTCGAGGAAGTTTACGCGGACGCCGGCATCGATCCGGCGACGATCGACTACCTCGAGGCGCATGGCACCGGCACCGCCGTCGGCGACCCGATCGAGACGCTGGCCATCGGCAAATCGCTCGGCAAGCGTCGGCCGGCTGGCCGGCCGTTGCCGATCGGCTCGGTCAAGAGCAACCTCGGTCATCTCGAAACAGCCTCCGGCGTCGCTGGCCTGCTCAAGGCGCTGCACTGCCTCGAACACCGCGTGGTGCCGGCGACGATCGGCGTCAACCAGGTCAATCCGCGCATCCTTGCCAGCGACTGGAACATCGACCTGGTCACCAGCAATCGCTTCTTGCCGAAGACGGGCAAGCTGACGATCGGCATCAACTCGTTCGGCTTCGGCGGCTCGAACGCCCACCTCATCATCGAGAGCCCGCCGCGACGGCGCTCCCGTCCGCTGCCGGCGACGGCTGCTGCCGCCGTGCCGCCGCTGCTGCTCTCGGCGCGCAGTGAAGAGGCACTGAAGGCAGCCGCCGGCAGCCTTGCTGCCTTTCTCACCGACCAGCCGTCGGTGCCCTACTACGACGTCGCGTACAGCGCCGCTTTTCGCCGCGACTGGCTCGAACAGCGGCTGATCGTCGAAGCGCCGACGCTGCCGGAAATCAGAAATGCCCTGCTCGACTTCGCCGCCGACCGTGGCGGCCATGCGGCGCTGAACAGCGGCCGGGTGGTGGTCGCCGCCCGTGGGCCGGCGTTCATCTACTCGGGCAACGGCTGCCAATGGTCCGCGATGGGCCGGCGACTGCTGGCGGAAGAGCCGTTGTTCCGTCAAGCGGTGTGCGAGGTCGACGCCCTGTTCCGGCAGCATGCCGATTTTTCGCTGCTCGCCGAACTGGCCGGCGAAAACGGCGACGGGCGCTATCAGCGGACCGAGATTGCGCAGCCGGCCCTCTTTGCACTGCAGGTCGGCATCACCCGGCTCCTGCAACGGCAGGGGGTCACGCCGATGGTCGTCGCCGGGCACAGTGTCGGCGAGGTCGCAGCGGCTTGGGCAGCGGGCGCCTTGAGCCTGGCCGATGCCGTCGAGGTGATCCACCAGCGCAGCCTGCTGCAGGGAACGACCCGCGGCGACGGGCAGATGACCGCGGTCGCGCTGGACAAGGCAGCTGCTGCCAGCCTGCTCGGCGAACTCGGACTTGCCGGTCAACTGACGATCGCCGGCGTCAACAGCGTGCGTGGCCTGACGATCGCCGGCGCACAGTCAGCGCTGACGGTACTGGAGGAGGCGCTGTCGCTGAGGCACGTCGGCTGGAAGCGGCTTGACCTGGACTACGCCTTCCACAGCCCGGCGATGGACCGCCTCGAACCCGGGATCAGGCAGGCCTTGGCCGGAATCGAGCCGCGCGCGAGTGTGCTGCCCTTCTGCTCGACGGTCAGCGGCTCGCAAGTGCCGGGTGAGGAACTCGGCGCCGAATACTGGTGGCGCAACATTCGCGAACCGGTCCTCTTCGCCAAGGCCGTCGACTCGCTGCTCGACCAGGGGATCACCGTTTTCGTCGAGATCGGCGCGCACCCGATCCTGCGTACCTATCTGCATGACTGCCTGAAGACGCGCTCGATCGACGGCCAGGTGATCGCCACCGGCACGCGCGAAGACGACGGTGCGCAGCGGATCCGGTCGGCGGCACACGCGGTCGCGATTGCCGGCGCAGCGGTCGATTGGCGGACACATTTTCCCCGGCCAGGGCGCTTCGTCCGCCTGCCGGGTTACCCGTGGCAACGCGAACGGCATTGGCACCCGGTGACCAGCGAATCGCTCGGCCTGATCCACCGCCAGAAGATCCATCCGCTGCTCGGCTATCCGCTTGCCCAGCATGAACTGACCTGGGAAAACCAGCTCGACACGCAGCTCAACCCGGTCCTCGCGGATCATGTCGTCGGCGAGGCAACCGTTCTCCCCGGCTCCGCCTATGTCGAAATGGCGCTGACGGCCAGCCTCGCCTGGCAGCCATCGGCGATCGTCGAGATCGAGGACCTGGAGATCCGCTCGCCGCTCCTGCTTGCCGATGATCGCTCGGCGGTCGTTCGGCTGTCCATCGACCCCCGCGACGGCAGCCTGACGGTCCGTAGCCGCGAGCAGATGAGCCCTGCGGACTGGGTCGTCAACGCGTCGGCACGGGTCGTTCGTGAGGCACAGGAGATTCTGCTGCGCGAAGTGCTGCCGGATCTGCCGCAACGACCGCCTGACTTCGACGCCGACAGCCACGCGCGGCTGACGCGAGCCGTCGGCATCGCCTACGGCCCGTCCTTCCAGTGCATCGAACACGGCTGGATCGAAGGCCACTCGGCGTTCGCCGCCTTGCGCGTTCCGCCACAGGTCGAAACCGAAGTCGCCTGCAACAATCTCCATCCGGCGCTGCTCGACAGCACCTTGCAGCTGCTGTTCCAACTGCTCCGCCAAGCCATCGACGGACACGAAGAAATTGCCTTCATCCCGACGCGGTTCGGTCGCGTCATCTTTCGCCCGGGTACGGACAGGCCTTGTTTTGCCCGCGCGACGCTGCTGCGGCGCAGCGCACGTTCCCTGCAGGGCGAGTTCGCGCTTTTCTGTGCCGCCGGACGCCCCATCGCGATCGTCAAGGACGCTCGTTTTCGCGGCGTTCGCTTGAGCAGAGGTGGCCGCGACCGGCTGCGCTTTCTCGCCTTGCAGGCGATCCCGAAGCCGCACGCCGGGCAGCCTGCCGGGCCACTGGCGCTGCGCTTCGAGCGCGTCCATTCGACGCTCGCCAACGTCACGCAGCGAGCGGCCCTCAAGGGAACGCACCGCCGCTACACGGAAGAGGTCGATCCGCTCCTCGACAGCCTGTGCAGCCGATTCACGCGCCGTGCCCTGCAGCCGGTCGCCGGCGAAGACGGCACGCTGTCGGCGGCGGCCATCCTGTCCTGCCAGTCCGCGAATCCCGACGGTGCGCCTTTCTTCACGGATCTCATCCGCCTCGCCGGCGACGACGGTTCCCTGACGGCGACGGACGATGGTTGGACGCTGGTACCTGATCAGCGGGAAGAGTCGACTGCCGAGGATATCTGGAACAGCCTGCTTGCCGACTATCCAGACTACTTCCAGATCATCCATTCCGTCGGACGGATCGGCCTGCACCTGCCGGCACTCGTCGCCGGCAGTTCCTCACTGTGCCAGATCTGCCCGCAGGAATCGTCGTTGGCGACCCTGCTGCAGCAGGTCGTCGGTGGCCGCGCAAGAATGAAGCTCGGACAGGCGCTCGGTGCGCTGGTGGCGGAGGCGCTAGCGGCGCTGCCGCCCGGGCAGCGACTTGGCGTCGTCGAGATCAGCGATGGCGCGCCGGCATTTGCCATGGACATCTGCTTCGCCCTCGACTTCACGCGCTCCGACTACTGCTTCGCCAGCACGTCGACGACCGCTCTGGAAGAGGCACGGGTCCGCCTTGGCGAGTTCTTCCCGACGATCCGGACAAGCCTGATCGATGACGCCGCCGGCAGCAAAGCGGACCCGGAATCGCCAGCCGGATCATGCATGATGGCGATCGTCATGCTCGATTTCGCGACCACCGAGCAGGCGTTACGGGCCCTCCGCCATGCCCGCCGCTGCCTCGCGGCCGGCGCCTCGTTGCTCGTCCTCGGCCAGCATCCGTCGCGCTGGATCGATTTCGTCTTCGGTGCCCGACGCGAGGGCTGGTCGCAGAGCGCCAGCGGCCGTTGGCTCTCCAGCCAGCGACCGAGATCGTTCTGGCAGCAGCAACTCGCCGACCTGGGCTGCCGCTGCGCGGCCCCCTGCGAGTTTTCGCCCGACACACTCTCGGGTCCCTATCTGCTGCTGGCCGAGGCCGACGAGCCCAACCCGCAGCCCGACGTGACCGTGCAGGGCAGCGTGCGCAGCTGGATCCTGCTCGCTGATCCGGTGGGCTACTCCGCCCGTCTTGCCGACGAACTGGCAAAGAAGCTGCAGGAGCGAAAGGACCTGGTGATTCAGGCCAGCGCCACCGACACCGAGGAACTCGCCGGGCTGCTGCACGCAACCACCACCAGCTATGGTGAACTCGACGGCCTCGTCATGCTCACCGGTCTGGTACCGGCTTCGCCCGCCCTGTCGGCCGAAGAGGCACTCGACCACCAGGTCGAGCGCTGCGCGCTGGCGGCACGAATCATGCAGGCGTGCGAAAGGTCCGCCACGCGAACGACCTGCTGGCTGATCACTGCCAACGCCGGAGCGGCCCTCCTGCCTGCAGCCGCTGCCAGCGCGAGCGGTGCGCCCAGCCCGGACCCCAGCGACGATGCCGCGTTGTGCGGTTTCGTACGCACGATGCTCAACGAGGCAGAGCCCGGCAGCGTCCGCCTGATCGACCTGGCATTGCCGATGCCCGCACAGACTGCCGCCGGCCTCCTCGACCGCGAATTCGAGCAGCCCGATGGCGAACTGGAGATCATCCTTACGGCCGCTGGCCAGCGCTACGTCCCGCGCTTGCGCGACGAACCACGGCCGGATGCCCGAACGCCGCGACTTCTCGAATCGCCGACCGTCGCACTCGGTTTCGCTTTCGCTGGGCAACTGCGCAATCTGCGCTGGGAGACCCATCCGCGGGTAGCGCCCGCGCCGGATGAGGTCGAGGTCGACGTTCTGGCAAGCGGGCTCAACTTTCGCGATGTCATGTATGCACTGGGCCTGCTCTCCGACGAGGCCATCGAGAACGGCTTTGCCGGTCCGACGCTCGGTTTCGAGTTCGCCGGCGTGATCTCCCGTGTCGGCAGCAACTGCACTGGCTTCAGCCCGGGCGACGAGGTGGTTGGCTTCGCTCCGTCGAGCTTCGGCAACCGCGTCCTCACCCAGAGCAGCGCCGTCGCACATTTCCCGCCGGGGCTTTCCGCTGAAGCGGCGGCAACCATTCCGAGCACCTTCTTTACGGTCTACTACGCGCTCCACCACCTGGCCCGCCTGCAAGCCGGGGAACGGGTCCTGATCCACGGCGCCGCGGGTGGCGTCGGCATCGCAGCGATCCAGATCGCGCGCTGGCTGGGTGCCGAGATCTATGCCACAGCCGGATCGGACGAGAAGCGCGACTTCCTCCGCCTGCTCGGCGTCGTCCACATCTTCGACTCGCGTTCACTGTCCTTTGCCGACCAGATCCTCGAGCAAAGCGGCGGCGAGGGCGTCGATGTCGTCCTCAATTCGCTCGCCGGCGAAGCGATCCATCGCAACTTCCGGGTGCTGCGTCCTTTCGGCCGCTTTCTCGAGCTTGGCAAGCGGGATTTCTACGAGAACAGTCGCATCGGCCTGCGTCCCTTCCGCAACAACGTCAGTTACTTCGGCATCGACGCCGATCAGTTGATGCTGCTCCATCCAGAGCTGACGCGCAGGCTTTTCGCCGAGTTGATGGAGCTGTTCAGCGCCGGCATCCTGCATCCCCTGCCCTACCGCAACTTCGAAGCCGAGGACGTCGTCGAAGCCTTCCGCTACATGCAGCAGGCACGCCAGATCGGCAAGATCGTCATCACCTATCACCACGGCATCAGGCGCCTGCAGCCCCCACGACCCGGCGCGCGCAGGCGGTTGCAGCTCGCTGCCGATGCGTCCTATCTGGTCACCGGCGGCCTCAGTGGCTTTGGCCTGCGCGCTGCCGAATGGCTGGCGAGCAAGGGTGCCCGCCACCTGATCCTGATCAGCCGTGGCGGTCCAGAGTCGGCATCGGCCCGGGAGGCCATCCAACGCATCGAGGAACAGGGGGTCCGGGTATACGCTGCAGCCTGCGACGTCACCAGCCGCGACGCCCTGGTGGCACTGCTCGCCGCGACACGAGACGAGTTGCCACCGCTCAAGGGAGTCCTGCATGCGGCAACGGTGATCGACGACGCACTGGTGCGCAATCTCGACGAGACGCAGATTCGCCGGTCGCTGGCGGCGAAGGTGCTGGGCGCTCGCCACCTGCATGAACTGACGCGGCCCTGCGCGCTTGATCTGTTCGTGCTCTTCTCTTCGGCGACAGCAGCCTTCGGCAACCCGGGGCAAGCCGCTTACGTCGCGGCCAACACCTGGCTCGAGGCACTCGCGGCGCATCGTCGCGCACAAGGATTGTGTGCGACCGCCGTCGGTTGGGGTCCGATTGCCGATTGCGGTTTCCTCGTCCGCAACGAGAAGATGCGCGACGCTCTCGAGAGTCGCCTGGGGGGAGCCGCACTGACGTCCGAACTGGCGCTCGACGTGCTTGAGGAAATGCTCCTCAGCGACCGCTCCGGTCTGGCGGCGCTCGAGTTCGCGTGGCAGGCACTGAGCCGCGTCCTGCCGTCCGCCGGCAGTCCGAAGTTCGGCGAACTGACCAGCCCGTGCGGTGGCGTCAGTGACGACGAGCAGTCGCAGGACATCAGGCGACTGCTCGCCGAACTCGGCGACGAGGAGCTGCTGGTCGTCATTGCCGACATGCTGCGCAGCGAGATTGGCGAGATTCTCCGCATCGCACCGGAGAAGATCGACGCCAGCCGATCACTCTTCGACATGGGTCTCGATTCGCTGATGGGCGTCGAGCTGGCGGTCGCCCTCGATGCGCGCTTCGGCATCCGGTTGCCGGTACTGGCACTCAGCCAGAGCCCGACGATCAACCGGCTCGCCGAGCGCCTGCTGCAACAGTTGCGCGACACCGAGGAGGGTGCACGGGGCGAGGCAACCCAGGACGGGCTGCTGGCACAGGCGACACAGATCGCCCGACAACAGGGCGTCGCGGTCTCGGCCGAAGAGATCGCCCGCTTCGCCGCCGACCTCGACGCGGCGCAACAGGACAACCGCAGACCGACGAGCGATCACCATGGTGCGTAAGGGGCTTCCCGGGCTCAGCGCCCAGATCAAGGACCGGCTGATCCAGCAGGCACTGGAACGTCGACTGCGCCAAGCCACTCAGGACAGCGATCTGAAGCTGCCGGCCAGCGCGACGGGCGAGCCGGACAGCACGCCCGAGCAGCACTGGCGTTTCGACCTCCACCCCGGTTACCAGCAGGTGCGGATCATCAGCGAGGGCGCCGCGCGGCTCGACATCGAAAGCCCGTTCTTCATGCTGCACGAAGGCATTGCCGGAGCGCGGACGCGCATTGGCGGTCGCGAACTCATCAACTTCGCCAGCTACAACTATCTCGGACTTTCGGGCCATGACGAAGTCTGCCAGGCGGCGAAGCAGGCGATCGATCGCTTCGGTACTTCCGTTTCGGCAAGCCGGCTGGTCGCCGGCGAGCGCCCGATCCATCGCGATCTCGAAGAAGCGATCGCCGCCGCTTATGGTAGCCAGGGCGCTCTCACCTTCGTCAGCGGCCACGCCACGAACGTGACGACGATCGGCTACCTGTTCGGGGCTCGCGACCTCATCGTCCACGACGAACTGGTGCACAACAGCATCCTGCAGGGAATCAGCCTCTCGGGTGCACGCCGCCTGCCCTTCCCGCACAATGACTGGGCAGCCCTCGACGCACTGCTGGCCGAACAGCGGACCCACTTCCAGCGCGTCCTGATCGTGCTCGAAGGCATCTACAGCATGGACGGCGACTACCCCGAGCTGCCACGTTTCATCGACATCAAGCGCAAGTACCGCGCCTTCCTGATGGTCGACGAGGCGCACTCCTTCGGCGTCATGGGAGACAACGGGCTTGGCATCAGGGAGCACTTCGGCGTCGACAGCGGCGACGTCGACATCTGGATGGGCACCCTGAGCAAGGCCCTCGCCGGCTGTGGCGGCTATGTTGCCGGTGAGAGCGCACTCGTCGAACATCTCAGGTACCTGGCACCCGGCTTTCTCTACAGCGTCGGCATGCCACCGCCGGTCGCTGCCGCTTCGCTGGCGGCACTGCGCTGCCTGCAGCGCGAGCCACAGCGCGTACGAACCCTGCAGGCGCGCGGCCAGCTCTTCCTGCGACTCGCGCACGCGGCCGGCGTCGATACCGGCACCAGCGCCGGCCTGGCAGTGATCCCGGCGATCACCGGCGGGTCGGTCAGAGCCGCCCGTCTGGCCGCCGCGCTCTTCGCCCGCGGCATCAACGTACAGCCGATCGTGTACCCCGCCGTTCCTGAAAAGGCGGCGCGGCTGCGCTTCTTCGTCAGCTGCGAACACACTGAGGACGACATTCGCGACACCGTCAGCGCTCTCGGCGAAGAACTGCAACGCGTGTAGCTGCGACCAGGCTGCCACGGCCGGCTCCCCCGTTCACTCGCGCGCTGGCAGCAGCCCCATCTGCTGCAGGACTTGCCTGCCCAGTTCGTCGATGCGCAACTCGCGCGGCACGACCACGCGGGGTGGGTCGCCCTTGCGCCAGATGAGGTAGTCGGTGCGCCCGTCCGGCACACCGAGGACGCGGTAGGGCCCAGGCATGATCGGCACGTGGTCACCGAACCAGCACAGGCAGGCCGGACCAGGCAGTCGATCGATCGCTGCACGCAGCCGGCCGGCCATCCGGTCGGCGTTGACCAGGTGCCGCAGATAGATCGTCAAGTCGTCGCAGCCCGGCGGCGGCGACTCCGTATAGAGCCGCTCCTCGTCACCCGGAGCGACCTTCTCCAGATGCAGCGGACCATGGTTCTCCATCGTGATGACGAAGACGAACAGCGGCTCGCCGGCAGTCGTCGCCAGCAAGGTGGCGACGTGCTCGGCGACCGCCAGGTCGCCGACATAGGGACCGTCGCGCGCTGCGCCGACGAAGGAACCGATGTCGATGAACTCATCGAAGCCGAGTCGCGGGAACACCACGTGACGCGAGTAGAAACTGGCTGCGTACGGGTGAACACAGATCGTCCGGTAGCCCAGGCGCTTGAGGAAGGTGGCGATCGTCGCCACCCCCTGCCGCGCGACTCGGCGATACGGGTTGAAGCGGTGTACGCCGAGCGAATCGGCAGCCAGGCCCGAAAGAAAAGCGAACTCGGTACGCACGGTGTTGGCGCCCCATGCGGCCACCTGCAGCGGTCCGTGACAAGCGGCGCTGCGGCGCAACGAGTCGAACTCACCGAGAAGCTCGCCACGGATGCCGGAGAACAATCGCCGCGCATCGAAGAAAGATTCGCTCTGCACGACCACCAGTGTCGTCAGCGCGGCGCCGGGCTCGGGAGAGGGCCCAGGCCGTTCGTAGGTCGACCGTACGTGGCAGGGGGCGTGCTCCTCTTCGCCATAACGCCAGAGGGCGGTCAGCAAGCCGAGCTGCCGCAAGTCGGTGGTCGGATCGAGAGCGACACCAAGCCGGTGCCGTGCGCCGAACCAGAGCAGCAGCAACCCCACCAGCGCCAGCGTCGCCGCGCCGGAGAGGAACTCACCGACCGACATCCGGTCGAGCAGCGAATCCTCGATGGTCAGGCCGCCAGCAAGCGCCAGGGCAAGCGCCAGCAGCGACAGAAGCGCCCGCACCGCGCCGAGAAAGGGCATGTAGAGGCGCGGATGGCGCAGAGCATCGCTGAAGTACTCGAAGTCCTGGAAGATGAACGGTTCGCGCAGCGAATGCACCTTCGCGTTGCTGACCAGGACGACGAACAGGAAACCTGCGAGCAGCGAGCTGGCGGCAAAGACTGGGCGCTGCAGGAGCAGCAGCAGAACGCTCGACAACCAGAGCCAGAGCCCAAGGTGGATCGCCAGCGCCGCTGCCGGCCGCCGCCAGCAGGCCAGCGGTGGCGGCTCGAGCAGGCGCTCGACGAGCAGCGCCAGGCAGCCACTGCCGGCCAGCGCCGGCAGCACGGCCGGCCAGAACGCCTCACCCACGGTAGCCGAGCAGAGCGAGAATCCGTTCGGACAAGGTCGGCGGCAGCACCGCCAGAAACCAGGTGCCGAGAGCGAGCGGAAATGGGAAGCTGATTCTCGCCCGGTTGCGCAGCAGGCCGCGCCTGATCCGCTGCGACGCGCGCTCGGCTGACCACAGGAAGGGCTTCGGACCGGGCATCTGGCGACACATCTGCGACTCGACGTAGCCCGGCATGACGACGCTGACGCGTACTCCCTCTCTCGCCAGCCAACCGCGGATGGCCTCGCCATAGGCCTTGAGAGCCGCCTTGCTGGCGCAGTAGCTCGGTGTCACCGGCAGACCGTAGTAGGCGGCGAGCGAGCTGATCAGCGCCAGCTGGCCCGAACCGCGAGCGCGCATCGCCGGCAGGACCGCATCGACCGTTGCCATTGCCGCGAGCACGTTGACCGCGATCAGCTCTTCGACGGCAGCCCAGCTCTCGCCAGCCCCGTCGGCCCCGATGCTGGTGTTGACGCCGGCGTTGACGATGACGAGGTCGAGCGGCTCCGCGTGCGAGACCGACTGCAGCCATGCCACGAGCGCCACGCGATCACGCAGGTCGAGCACCTTGGTCAGCACGCGCGCGCCGCGCGCCGCGCACGCCTCGGCCACCGCAGCGAGGCGCTGCTGGTCGCGCCCCTGCAGCACGAGCATGCACCCGGGGCCGGCATAGGCTCTCGCCAACGCAGCACCGATACCGCCGCTGGCACCGGTGATCAGCACACTGCGTGGCGCCAGCGTGTCGCTCCGCGCCATCACGGGGCTACCACGAGGCAACCCGTTTGCCTTATCATCGCGGACCCGAACCAATGCGGGCGCTCCGGTCGCTGACCGGCGGCCCGACAGCCGCGCCACCGGTCGCGACCGCAGCCGACATCAGCTCGACAGAACATTGCACGTTCTCTTTCTCCAAGGACCGTCGTCATTCTACATGCACGAGGTGGCGCGCGAGCTGATCGCCCGTGGTCACCGCGTCTCGCGCATCAACCTGCATCTCGGCGACCGCCTGTTCTGGCGCCTGCCGGCGCGCGACTACCGCGGCGGCATCGATGGCTGGCGGAAGTACATCGCCCGCTTCCTGGATGAGCATCCGATCACGCATCTCTTCCTGCTCGGCGACCGGCGACCGCATCACCGGATCGCCATCGAGGAGGCTCGCGCCCGCAGCGCCGAGATCATCTGCAGCGAACTCGGCTACCTGCGACCGGACTGGCTGGTTCTCGAACGCGACGGCATGGGCACCCATTCGCGCATGCCGCGCGATCCCGCGCTCATCCGCTCGCTGGCGCAGCAGTACCCGGTGCCTGACCTGACTGTGTGCTGCACCACCCCGTTCTGGCGGCTGGCGATGCTCGACGTGGTCTACAACGTTGCAGAGGTGCTGTCGCGTCCGCTCTACCCGGGCTACCGTCGGCACGCCATCCACCACCCTTTCGCCGAGTACGCGGCCTGGCTACGGCGCTGGATCCTTGGCGGCGCCGAGCGACGACGCACGGCGCAGACCCTCACCGCACTGCAGCAGCAGGAAGTGCCAACCTTCGTGCTACCGCTGCAACTCTCGACCGATTACCAGATCCGCGACCATTCCCGCTACCCAGACATGCCGGCGGCGGCGCGCGAGATCCTCGCTTCCTTCGCCGCGCATGCGCCAAAGCCCTCCCGACTGGTCGTCAAGGTGCACCCGCTCGACCCCGGTCTCACCCCTTGGCCAAAGGTCATCGGCGAAATCGCGGCACAACTCGGGGTCGCCAACCGCGTTCATTGCGTCAGCAGTGGCGATGTGGTCGTCATGCTGCGTCGGGCGAGGGGCTGCGTGCTGGTCAACAGCACCGTCGGCATCTCGGCCCTGCTCGTCGGTTGTCCGCTCAAGGTTATGGGCAGCGCCATTTTCGACGTCGCCGGTCTGAGCTTCGGCGGCCCACTGGAGCGCTTCTGGCTTGCTCCGGAGCCGCCCGATGCCGACCTCGTCCGCGATTTCGTTCAACTTCTGGCTGGCGCACTGCACGTGCGCGGCGGCTACTACACCCGCGAAGGCTTGGCGGTGGCGGTTCCCGCAACGGTGCAGCGCCTCGAGGAAGGACTGCCGTGGCTGCCCGAACGCGCCGTCGATTGGTCAGTGCCGGATGTACAGGAAGCGCAGACCACCAACATCCTCGGAATCCCGTAGTTCTTTCCTCCAGGAAGCCCCGCGATGAAATGCCTGCTGGCCCGTGTCGGCCGGGGCGCAAACCAACGTCTGCCGCCACAACGCCCAACACGCAACCAAACAGCGAAAAAATGGACCGCCATTGGTGTACCATTGGCGGCTTTTCCCGCCCTCACTCCAATTTCTCCACCCGTTGCGGACGGCCCTGGCAACTGGGCGCGGGGTGAGGGCGAGGACTGTGAGGAGTCCGCTGCAGCGGCCGCTTGACGATGATGCTCATGCCTTTTTTGCCTTGCCCTGGAACGCAGCGAACGACGCGGCGTCAGTCTCCCCCCCTCGTTGCAACGTCAGTGTCGCACCGACCGCGTGCCGCACGCGGTGCCCCTGGAGCCGGCCACCGCGACGACTGGCAAGACCGCGAGGGCACGAAGCTAGACGGGCAAAGACGAGTCAGATGCTGCCACGCCCCACCGGTCGGCCGGCCCACGCTGTCCGCAGCCGCTTAGAACACGCCCACATCAGAGCGATACCCCATGACCCTAATCCACTCCATCGCCAGCAGGTGCAGGCCCGCGAGCGTCCGGCAATCGTGGACCACTCACAGACTGTTCTGGCTAACCGTACTCATCCCGACGTTTCTCGCCATACTGTATTTCGGCCTCGTCGCCTCGGACATCTACATCAGCGAGTCCCGTTTCGTCGTCCGCAGCCCGGAGCGACAAGCGACCTCGCCTCTGGGCATCATCTTCAAGGGCGCGGGCTTCACCCGTTCGCAGGACGACAGCTACACGGTGCAGGACTTCATACTCTCGCGCGATGCCCTGCACGTGCTCGACAACGAGCTCGACCTCCGCCGCGCTTTCGGCCAGGGGGATCTGTTCAGGCGCTTTCCCGGCCTCGACTGGGACGACAGTTTCGAGAACCTGCACCGTTATTACCAGAAGATGGTGGTCAGCACGCAACTCGATTCGACCTCGTCGATTTCCACGGTGACGGTTCGCGCGTTCAATGCCGAGGATGCCCTGCGGATCAACCAGATGCTGCTCGACATGAGCGAAAAACTGGTCAATCGCCTCAACGAGCGCGGCCGGCAGGACATGATTCGCTTCGCGGCCAACGAGGTCGTGGAGGCAGAGAAGAAGGCGAAGCTGGCGGCCTTGACTCTGGCCCGCTACCGCAACGAGAAAGGCGTCATCGACCCGGAGCGACAGTCCGCCATCCCTCTGCAGCAGATCGCCAGGTTGCAGGAAGAGCTCATCGCCGCCAAGACGCAACTGGTGCAATTGCAGATGATCACCAAGGACAACCCACAGATCCCGGTGCTCAGGAAGCGCATCGAGGTTCTCGAGCACGAGGTCGAACTCGAGTCGGCGCGGGTTGCCGGCGGCGGACGCTCGCTCGCCAGCAAGGCGGCCGAGTTCCAGCGGCTGGCACTGGAGAAGGAATTTTCCGACAAGCAACTCGCGAGTGCGTTCGCTTCGCTTGAACAGGCTCGCAACGAGGCACAGCGACAAGCACTCTACCTCGAACGGGTGGCACAACCCAGTCTGCCCGACGAGGCGATGGAGCCCCGGCGCCTGCGTGCCGTCCTTGCTGTTTTCGTCCTGGGCCTGATCGCCTGGGGCGTCCTGACGATGCTGATCGCCGGCATCAGGGAGCATCAGGATTGACGACGATGAACGGCACAAGCCTGGCCCGGTCTGTCGCCATCCAGCGGCGCGTCATCGGTGCGTTGTTGTTGCGCGAGGCGATCACACGCTATGGCAGGCATGGATTCGGGGTGCTCTGGATCATCATAGAGCCCGCCCTCTTCACTCTGGGAGTCGCTGGCTTCTGGTACTTGGCCGGAATGCACATCCTTTCGAGCATCCCGGTGATCGCCTTTGCCATCACGGGCTATTCGTCGGTCCTGATGTGGCGCAACACTTCCGGCCGCTGCTCGAAGGCGATCGAATCCAACCGCCCGCTGCTGTATCACCGCAACGTCAACGTCCTCGACATCTTCCTGGCACGAGTCATCCTCGAATGGGTGGGTGCCACGGCCTCGATAGCGGTACTGACGATGATCTTTACCAGTGTCGGCGCGATGAACTGGCCCGAGAACGCTTGGCCCATCATCGGCGGCTGGCTTCTTCTGGCTTGGTTCTCTCTCGGGTTGGGACTGATCGTCGGTGCACTGTCCGAAGGGTCGGAAACCTTCGAACGTACGTGGCCCATCATCACCTATTTGATGTTCCCACTTTCCGGTGCTGTCTACATGGTCGATTGGCTACCGAGGAGCGCTCAGGAGACCGTTCTCTGGCTGCCCATGGTGCACGGGGTGGAGATGATCCGCCAAGGCTATTTTGGCGACTTGGTACCCACCCATGCTGACCCAGCCTACTTTGCCGCGGCGAACCTCTTGCTGACGCTGATTGGGCTCGCATTGGCGCGCGACAGCAGCCGCAGGGTGCGGATGCGATGATCACGCTGCGGAACGTCCGCAAGGCTTACCCGACGCGCAATGGCCTCCACACCGTGCTCGATGGGATAGACCTGACGGTGCATCGGGGAGAGAAACTGGGTATCGTCGGTTGCAACGGCGCCGGCAAGTCCACGCTCATCCGGCTTCTCAGTGGAGCTGACCTTCCGTCATCGGGAATGATCCGCCGCGAGATGAGTGTCTCATGGCCACTTGCCTTTGGCGGTGCCTTCCAGACCCACCTTACGGGCCTCGACAACCTGAAGTTCGTCTGTCGCGTCTATGGCGTGGACTACAAGCCTCTCTTGCCTTTCGTTGAAGATTTCGCCGAACTCGGACCCTATTTTCGTGAGCCGGTCCTGCATTACTCGCACGGCATGCTCACTCGTCTGGCCTTTGCTCTGTCAATGGCAATCGAGTTTGACTGTTTCTTGATCGACGAGGCCATGGTGGTCGGAGATGCCCGTTTCCATGAGAAAAGCCATCACGAACTGTTGCACAAGCGAAAGGATCGCGCTTACATTCTCGTCAGCCACGACGCCAATGTGATCAAGATGTACTGCCAGACCGCGCATGTCCTGCACGAGGGTAAACTGCACCATTGTGACAGCGTCGAGCATGCCTACGATCATTATCAGGAGATCATTCATCAGCAGCCCGACCGGGTACCAGTAAAGGAGTTCTGACGTGCCCCCTGCCCAACACATGGATCGACTGCACCCACCGATGCCGCCCCACGGCGTGAAAGTACTCCTCGAGATGCGTCCAGCCCTGGACGGCTTTGCCGGCATTCCGCAGGAAACTCGGCTGCTGTTCAACGGCTTGCGCAGCCTGCATGGAATCAGTGTTGACGGCCTGATTCAGAGCAGTGGTCATGTTCTGGCCAAAGGATTGCCAGCAAGCGTCAGTCGGTGGCAAGCAGCACTGACCCGCGACAAGCAGATCAACCGCCTGTCGCGGGTCGTCATCTCATTGCAGCGAAAGGTTGCCAATGCCCATCTCGCGGCTATCGGGATGGCAGCGCGGCGACTTCTTGGTGGCAGCGAGAGACTCGGTCGGTTCGAGGCGAATCATTTCCGTGACTTCGTTTGGCGCATGCTGTTTGCCAGAACGCTGCCGTACGAGGACTTTGACGCGGTGACCTGCGCCGACTTCCGCATTGCACGCGTGCCGTGGACCGCAATGCATCGGTGCGCCCTACTGACACGGAAACTCGGGTACGCGCTGTACCCCCGCCTCGACACCTCCGACTATGACGCCATGATCGTCGAGACGCCATTTCCGGCGATCGTCTCGCCGTCGACGAGGCTGATCGTCCGCTATCACGATGCAATACCGCTGCTGATGCCCCATACGATCTCGGACAAGATCTATCATCAGGCGTCGCACTATCAGGCCCTCCGCAACAATGTGCTTCGCGGAGCTGTTTTCTCCTGCGTTTCGGACTCGACACGCGACGATCTCGTCTCGATATTCCCGCAGGCCGAAAGCCGTTCGACGACTATCTACAACATGGTCTCGCACCATTACTTCCCTGAGGAGTCTTCCGCTACCCGAGTGCCTGAAATCCTCTCCACCAGAAGAAATGACCGAGTTCGGGCACAACCGAGCGTCGCTTGGAGCGGTCCCGTGAATGATCCGGCTGGGGCGCCTGACTTTCTGCTGGTGGTATCGACCGTCGAGCCACGCAAGAACCACCTGACGTTGGTCGCAGCCTGGGAACAGTTGCGTACCGAGAGTTTCCCCGGCCTCAAGCTGGTGGTGGTCGGTATGCTCGGTTGGGGCCACAAGACAATCATCAAGAGATTCCTGCCGTGGATCGAGCGCGGAGAGTTGTTCGTTCTGGCAGACGTTCCGGCTCCAGAATTGCGATTGCTCTATCGGCACGCACGTGCTACCGTCTGCCCCAGTTTTGGTGAAGGATTCGATTTCTCCGGAGTGGAAGCCATGCGCAGCGGGGGCGCCGTCGTCGCTTCCGACATCAAGGTGCACCGCGAAATCTATCGCGATGCCGCAGAGTATTTCAGCCCGTACTCGATAGAAGATGCCGCATTGGCCATCGCCGCTGTGATCGGTGGGCAACGGCGCCAAAGGCGACTCGAGCTGATCGACAAAGGGGCACACAACTCGCGGCGGTACCTGCCCGATCGGATCCTGCCCAAGTGGCATGACTTCCTCTGCCAGAAGCCGCCAGCTCCTGCAGGCCAACCGCCGGAGCAGCAGCCTTGACGACCGACAGTGCATGGGAGGAGTGGGGGCGCAGAGATCCCTATTTCGGCGTCATTACCAACCCAAAGTTTCGCCGAACTGAGCTTACCGAAGCAGCGAGAAGCGAGTTCTTCGAGTCTGGAAGGACACATGTGGATTATGTGCTGCAAATGATCCGACAGTACATTTGCCCCGACTTTCAGCCGGCTTCAGTTCTCGATTTCGGTTGTGGAGTCGGACGGCTGCTCGTTCGTTTTGCGCAGCTTGCGGTGCAGGTGGTCGGCCTCGACGTCTCCCCGTCCATGCTCCAGGAAGCGAGAAGAAACTGCGACGACTTTGACGCCGGCAATGTTCAGTTGCTGGTATCGGATGACCAGCTTTCCACCGTTCCTGGCCAGTACGACCTGATCCACTCCTTCATCGTATTCCAGCACATCGAGGTTGAGCGCGGCCGCGAGATCTTCCGCCAACTACTGACCCGCATTGCGGCCGGAGGTGTCGGCGCTGTCCACTTTTCCTACTCCAAGACCTGCTATGCTGCCACACATGGGGTCGCCCCCAGCCCACGCGCTACCGGTCCGAGTGGCGGCCCTGTATTCGGGGCAGTCAGGTCTTGGAGGACTGCCACGGTCGCACGACGACCCGAGACGGACCCCGAGATGCAGATGAACCCCTACAACATCAACGAAATCCTGTTCATCCTGCAGGATGCCGGCGTACGCCGCTTCCATGTCGAGTTCACCGATCATGGTGGTGAACTGGGTGTCTTTCTGTTTTTCCAAGTGCGGCGCTGACGCCGTGCAACCGAAAGACATCTTCACCACGTCTGACTACGAAGTGCGTGCCAGACCAGGAACACGGAGAGATACGTGAATGTGATCTTGACCTGCGCGTTTCCGCATCCCGGGTATGAACTGCCCCATCGGGTGCTGGAGGCGGCCGGGCTGTCAACTGCAGCAAATGCGCCCGGACAGGACGTCTCCCCGGCTGCGCTGCACGACCGGATCGTCGGAAGCCGTGGCACCGCTGGCGTGAAAGGCATCGACTCAGCGTCCATCCTGCAGCTTGTCCCGGGCACCTCGTGGCGGGCACTGGCCAGCGAGCTGTTCAGGGCAAATGATGACCACGCGCCCTGGGGTTGGGTGGAGAGCCGGCTCATCTACCTGCTTGACTTCTGGCACACGTTCGACCCCGGGATTGGCTTCCTGCTGGCCTACGACACACCAGCGGCAGTCATCGGAGACATACTGCGCGGGCGGCAGGTGACGGAAACCGAACTCACAGCTGTTCTTTCTGCTTGGTGCGGATTCAATGCTGAACTGCTGCGCTTCCACTACGCCAATCGCGAGCGCTGCCTCTTGGTCAACTCCGCCAGCCTGCGTGAGGCGCCGGACACTCTGGTCGCGCTTGTCGTACAGGCATTCCAAGTCGATCTGACACTCGATGCAGCCGGCAGAACGAATCTACCGACACGAGCCGCGGACGCCCGGTTGCTGGAGTACTTGGCACAGGAGCTGTTGCGCGACAAGGATGAAGCCCGGACACTCTACGAGGAACTCGAAAGCACCGCCGACCTGCCGGTTACCTCGTCCCCGCCATCATCGTCCGCGTGGAACGACTATGCTGCGATCCAGTCCGCCCACATTGCCGAACTCCGGACGCAGTCCGACCGGACGGAAGCGCTGGTGGCAGAAAGAGCTGCATTGGCCGATGCATGTCGTGTGCTCGAACAGGAAGTCGAGACCCTGGCAGAGGCACGTGCCGATCAGACGAAGCTTGCTGAGCAAAGCCAGCGACAGGTAGAGGCGCTCAACAAGAGTCTGGAGGAACTGGGACAGCGAACCTCTGCGCTCAGCGCACGCACCAACCAGCTCGAGAACGACGTCGAAGTCCATGTGCTGGCACGTGCCGAACAGGCTAGGTTGGCAGCGGAAAGACTGGCGCAGATAGAGGCGTTGAACGTGGCCGGCGAAGAACTCGAACGCCAGCGATCGGCCCTGAACCACCGTCGCCGCGAGCTGGAGAAGAACATCGAGATGCTGGTAACGGAGCGCAGCGAGCAATCCCGCCTGCTCACCGACTGCCGCTCGCAGCTCGCCAGCGCGCAGGCTGCCTCGCCAGCAGTCGAGGCAGAACTCGCCGAGACCAAGGCGCATTCCAGAGCTCTCGCGGAGGAGAATGAGCTCCTGCTGCTGCAACTGCACCAAGTCGAGGGAGAACTCGAGCGTTACTACCTCGAGAACCGCCAACTACTTGACGCAGCCAGGAGCCCACCGCCCTCGCCCGTCGCCGCGAGCGAGTTCGCACCGGTCGAGGTACTTTACGACCTGCGCCAGGAAATCGACGGCGAAAACTGGTACTACGCCGAGCACGACGGACGCTGGGCCGGTCCCGAACTGCGCAGCACCCTGCGCGTTCCGGCACTGCCAGCTGGACACTATCGCCTGCAACTCTGCATTGTCGACGCGATGGAACCGGAGATTCTGGCCGGGATGTCGCTGGCGTTCAATGATATACCGCTGACGATCGGGATCCCCAACGATGATCACTACCCGACGATGTTGCAGGCTGATTTCAGCGTGGTGGCGACTGACATGGCGCCAGTCTGGCGGTTCGTTCTTGGCTTCAGCAAGGTGGTATCACCCGCCGAACGCGGTTCCGACGACCAGCGCCACCTCGCGATCCGTGTGGCATCTTTGAGCTTGCGAGTGCTGGACGATTCGGCTCCGTGGTCAAGAACGAGCCGACCGATCCCTTGGTGGGCATTCTGGAAGCGCAGACGGTAGAGGCTGGTGCAGATGCAAACCAATCCATCATTGCAACAATGGCTCACCTTGGTGAAGCGGTTCGTGCCGCCGCGAGGAATCCTGTATGCAGGCGCGGGCAGCGGGACCAGCGCTATGCCGTTTTGCGACGAAATGGGTGCTGCAACAGCCTTGTTCGTCGAGGCGGACGAGACCCTGTCCGCTCGCTTGACGGCAGCCATTGGGGGCAGGGCCACGTGGACCGCGGTCGGCGCGCTGTTGGCCGATGGGAACAGGGAAGACACTTTTCACGTGGCATCCAACCCGAATGAGAGTGGTCTCATCGCGTCTGATCGGTTGACGAGTCTCTGGCGCAACCTTCGGGAACGAGAATCGAGGCAAATTCCCGCAATCGCCGTCGACCACTTGTGGGCTATCACGGACCAGGCGGCCGAGGCCTTCAGCTGGGCAGTCATCGACTGCTTTCCGGCGGCACGGATTCTGGTTGGCGCCGAGAGAAGCCTCGCAGAGTGGGACCTCGTGCTCGCCCGGATCCTGATTGATGGTTCACTACTGCCGGGCTGCGGTGCAGGCAAGGACGAGGTCGATGCAGTCTTGGCCGAGAAGGGTTTCCGCTGTCTGGCACTTGAACCCGAACGGCACCCTGCCGTCGGCTTGGCGCTGTACGTCCGCGACTGGAAAGCGATTCTCAATCGCCAGCTCGTGCAACAGGCCGACAGGATCGCGCAGCTCACGCGTGCACTCGAAGAGGAAGCCAGCCTTGCGGCGAGCGGCCAAGCGCAGATCGCGGCACTCACACAAACAAGCGGCGAATTACAGCAGAAAGCGACGGCCCTAATCCGACGCCGCGACGAACTCGAGAACCAGGTCCCTACTCTCAGCCAGGACCGCGACGAACAGGCCGATCTCGCGGCCAGACGACTGGCGCAGATCGAGGAACTGGTCGTCGCCGGCAAGGTGCTCGAGAAGGAGAGAGCGGCACTCGCCGAACAACGCGACAAACTCGAGAGCGAGGTCAACACTCTCGCCCAGACCCGCGACGAACAAGCGAGCGTCCTGGCAGGTCACCAGGCGCAACTCGCGGCACTCGCGCAGGCGAACGACGCGTTGCAAAGCGAG
>WBZM01000600.1_pt2 | contig 43580 bp, 34 predicted proteins | sample 5204271 | NCBI WGS metagenome assembly WBZM01 (sample SAMN12344346, study PRJNA552823) | activated sludge metagenome | biome: Activated sludge suspended growth; feature: Nitrification reactor; material: Wastewater; isolation source: activated sludge from nitrification reactor of wastewater... | reverse complement strand
CAGAATCTCCGTATCAACCTTTCTGTGGAGCAGCGGCACGCTAAATAGAAACTGGCCGCTGGAAAAGAGATTTGGATTCGGTTATCCGCAAGTTGCGTTGATAAATTGATTCATGTCCCGACCTTTTAATACGCCCTTTCGTCCTTGCCCTCCATATAATTGATGAAGGCCCGGTTGACCACCTTGTTGCCGCCGGGGGTGGGGTAGTTGCCGGAGAAATACCAGTCGCCCGTATGGTTGGGGCAGGCAGCATGTAGGCCGTCAAGCGTTTGATAGATGACCTGCACTTTGGCGCCAATTCCTTTGGGCGTCACAATTTCAGCGATTTTCTGGCTTATCTGCTCATCGGAGAAAAGGCTGTACAAAGCTTGTACCTCGTTTTTGATTTCCTCTTTGGGAAGGTTTATCTGGGCCTTGCACCGCTGGTAGGTTTCTTCGAGCAGGTGCGATTGTTTGTTTTCCTCCAAGAGTTTCACCAAGGCACGGAAGGCCACGAAATCTTTCATTTTGGACATATCAATGCCATAGCAGTCGGGGTATCGAATCTGCGGGGCGCTGCTCACGATGATGATTTTCTTGGGCCTGAGCCTTGCCACGATGCGGATGATGCTCTCCTTTAGCGTGGTGCCCCTCACGATACTGTCGTCGAGCAGCACGAGGGTGTCTTCTTCATTGCGGACGAGGCCATAGGTCACGTCATAGCCATGCGTCACCATCGTGCCACGTGAATTGTCGTCGGCGATGAAGGTGCGCAGTTTTGCATCCTTGTGAACCAGCTTCTCCACACGGGGCATCATGGCAAGAATGCGTTGAAGGTCTTCGTCGGTGGGGTTGTCACCCAACTCCTTGATTTTCTGCAACTTGATACCGTTCAGCCGCTTTTCGATGCCCTTTACCAAGCCGAAAAAGGCGCTTTCGGCAGTATTTGGCACAAAGGAAAACACGGTGTGTTCCAGGTCATGGCCCACTGCCTCCAGCACGGTGTCAGTCAGTTGGTCGCCAAGCTGCTTGCGCTCGGTGTAGATGTCCCGATCGTTGCCACGGCTGAAGTAAATGCGCTCGAAAGAGCAGGAACGGCGCTCGCCAGGTTGCGTGAAAGGTAGTTCGCTGACCGTACCGTTGCGCTTCACGATGAGGGCATGGCCGGGTTTTATCTCCTGTATTTTTGAAAAATGCACATTGAATGCCGTCTGGATGGGTGCCCGCTCGCTGGTCACGACCACCACCTCATCGTCGGCATAGTAGAAGGCGGGCCGGATGCCGTTGGGGTCCCGCATGACGAATGCATCGCCGTGGCCGATCATGCCTGCCATGGCGTACCCGCCATCGAAGCGCTTGCTGGCCCGCTGGAGCAGTCGCTGCACATCAAGGCCATCGAAAATTTGCTCGTTGATTTCGAGGTCGGTGAGGCCGTCAGGTTTGTGCCAGGTGTGGAGTCGCTGCACCTCATCGTCGAGGAAGTGGCCGATTTTTTCGAGCACGGTGACGGTGTCGGTCTGTTCCATAGGGTACTGCCCAAGCTCGACAAGCTCTTGGAAAAGCTCGTCCACATTGGTCATGTTGAAGTTGCCGGCGATGACAAGGGTGCGGTGAATCCAGTTGCTTTTGCGGATGAAGGGGTGCACGTTCTTCACTGAATTGGCCCCGTGGGTGCCGTAGCGCAGGTGGCCAAGCATCAACTCTCCTGTGAAAGGGGTGTTCTCCTTTAGCCAAGCGGCGTCTTTCAGTTTATCCTTTTTGAGGTGGTTGAAATTGTCGTAAACCTCTTCAAAAATATTCTGGATGGAGTTGGTGCTGCTGCATCGCTTGCGGTGGATGATTTTGGTGCCAGGGCGGCTGTTGAGTTTTACGGTAGCGATGCCCGCACCATCTTGGCCCCGGTTGCGCTGCTTTTCCATGAGCAAGTGCAGCTTGTTGAGGCCGTACAGGGCAGTGCCGTACTTTTCGAGGTAGAAATCAAGTGGTTTTAAAAGGCGTATCAGTGCAATGCCACACTCGTGTTTGATAAAATCACTCATTTTTGCAATTCTGTGTCCGCAATGGGCAGTTCGTCGTGGGCATTTTGACAAAAAGAAACGTATTCTTGGGTTGCCAAATGCCAACTTAGGACTGCCAACTGGAAAGAAGCGGCAAAGGTAAGCTGAAAAGGATTTCAGCCAAAACGGAATAAAACTTCCAACTTCACGTCATGAACCAAACACCATTGTACAAGCGGCTCGAAAAGGAACTGGCGGGCTATAAAAAAACATTGACCGAGGCTGCCGAGGTCATCCAAGTTCAAGACGTTTCAATGTTCCCGATTTTTGTCATCCATCAGAACATTGTGGATATTGGCATAAATATCGTGAATAAGGAATCCGTCAAAGGAAATTGGTCGGTCAATGCTTCCACCTTAGAGGAATTTGTAACCAAGCAAGTGATTGCCGAGGAAAAAGTGGAAGACTTCCAGGCACTATACCGCTCCCACCATGGTGACCTGTGTCTTTTTGTACTGAGCGAGTTGGGTGCCAACTTTGTTTTTTTACCAAAAAATGAAGAAACAGCCAGCGAAGCCAATGAAGCCGACGATAGCGACAACGGCTATTCCCCTGACTGAACCGTGCCCCCCGCAGTAATTTTACTCAATAGTTGATCAACATTAACCGCATGGTCTCAACTTCCACTCTCGTTTCGACCAGTAAAGTGCTTTTGGTAGAGGACAACCCCGGCGATGCCCGCTTGGTGGAGATTTACCTGATGGAGTCCGACCTGCAGAACTGCGAGGTCATCAACAAGATTACCTTGGGCGAAGCCATAGCCACCCTCGAAACCGGGGAAGAATTTGCGGCCATCCTGCTCGACCTTACCCTACCCGATAGCCGGGGCTTTGAGACGCTGGAAAGGCTGCTCGCCAAGTTTCCTCAGAAAAACATCATTGTGCTCACCGGCTATTCCGACAAGGAACTGGGCCTTCGGGCAGTGAAGGCAGGTGCTCAGGATTTTTTGGTAAAAGGCGCTTTTGACTCGGAGCAGCTCACCAAATCGCTCCGGTTTTCGATAGAGCGCACCAAGGTGCTCAAGCGCCTGGAGGAAACCCAGCGGATGGCCCGCATCGGCAACTGGGAGTACTTTCCAGAGACCAACGCGTTCACGGCTACCGACGAGTTTTACCGGATTTTTGGCCACGAAGAGGACCGCATGAGCATTACTGGCGAAAGTTTTTACGAGCATGAATGCCCGCTCAATGTGCTGAAGGAAGTACATGACGAAGTTTCCATCCATGGGAATGTCAAAAAGGACATGAAAATAAAGCAGCGGGATGGCAGCTACCGATACGTCTCTGTGCAATGTACCCCTCGGCACGACGAGAGCAGCCAACTCGTTTACCAGGGCATCATACAGGACATCACCGAGCGACATTTGTCGGAATTGGAAAAGGCGGAAAGCCAGAAACGCTACCAAGAAATCTTTACCCAGTCCAAGGATGCCCTGTTCATCAGCACTTTTGCTGGCAAGTTCATAGATTTCAACCAAGCAACCGTGGACGTCTTTGGCTATTCGGCGGAAGAGCTGCGAACGATGGACGATACGCACTCGCTTTATTACCCTGCCGAGCGCAAGAACGAGTTCCTGCTCAAGCTGAAGGCCCAAAAGGCCGTCAAGGACTTCGACATAAGCATTGCCCACAAGAGCGGTGAGGCAAGGGAGTGTATGATGACCGCCACATTGATAGCCAACGAGGATTTCATTGGCTACAACTGTATCCTACGGGACGTGACCGAACTGCGGCAAGCCGAAAAAATGCGCAAGGCACGAGACCTCGCCCGCCAAAGCGCACAGATGAAGGAGCAGTTCCTCGCCAGCATCAGCCACGAGATGCGAACACCAATGAACGCCATCCTTGGCATGAGCAATATCTTGCTCCAGATGAACATGGCTTCGGAGCAAAGCAGCCTTGTTCAGAATATCAAAAACTCCTCTGAGATACTGCTCGGTGTGGTGAACGACATCCTCGAAATCAGTGCAATCCAGAACGGCAAAGTGGTGTTTGACAACCAACCCTTCGACTTGTCCGAACTGCTGAAGAACCTCATCAATGTGATGCAGTACAAGGCGCAGGAGAAGGACATATACCTACAGGTCGTCAGCGGCCCAGATGTGCCCCAGCACATCAGCGGTGATAAGCTTCGCCTAAACCAAGTGCTGTACAACCTCGTTGGCAACGCCATCAAGTTCACCGACCACGGCCATGTTAAGATATACATCGAAAAACTGCATGACATCGGCTCCAGCGTTCAACTGAAATTCAGTGTGGAGGATACAGGCATCGGCATTTCGGAAGAGAACATCGAGGCCGTTTTTGAGACCTTTACCAGGGTGCTGCGCAAAGACCGGGTCTTCGAGGGTACAGGGCTTGGCCTTTCCATCTGCAAGAACCTCGTGGAGCAGCAGGGTGGTAAAATTGGGGCAATCAGCCATATCGGTAGAGGCTCCACTTTTTTCTTTGACCTGATATTCGACCTGCCAGAGGACGGGCATGATGGCTTGGCTGGCGATGCCCCGGAGAAGCAGATACCCGTATTGCCAGCGGATGCCCGATTCCGCCTGTTGCTCGTCGAAGACCATATGATGAACCAACTCGTAGCACGTAAAACGCTGGAGCGCAAATGGAAGAACATTGACTTAACCATTGCCGATAACGGCCAAGTCGCACTTGACCTCCTTCGGGAGAATGTCTATGATATTGTGCTGATGGACATACAGATGCCCATTATGGACGGCTATGAAGCCACTAAAATCATCCGGGAGACCTTTCCATCCGACCGTGCCAAAATGACCATACTCGCCATGACTGCCCATGCTCATGTTGGTAGGGATGGCAAATACCTCGAATACGGCATGGACGATTTCGTACTGAAACCCTTTGAGCCGGACGACCTGTTTTTCAAGATTTCTAAATACATAAAACATGACTACAATGTTGAAGACAGCCACTTGCATTAACCTTGACTACCTGCGCCTCATGGCCGACAACGATGAGGAGATGATACAAACCATGCTCGCCATGTTGCTGGACGAGTTGCCAACCGAATTGGGAAAGATAAGAGAACTTTCAGCGGTCGAAAATTGGGACGAACTGACAAGGGTCAGCCACAAGATGAAATCCACGCTGGCCTTCGTTGGCAACGAGGCCATGAGCGCCGCCAACAAGGAGTTGGAGCGCATTACAAAGTACAAGACCGACCTGCATCAAGCGCCAAGTCTTGTCGCTACCTTGGACGAACATTTGCCTGCCGTGCTAAATGCGCTGTCCAACGAGGTAGCTGCCTGAGCGGAAAAAAACACCATTGAAAATTTTTTTTCAACCAAGAACTTTTCTGAAAGCGAAAATGGTTATACCTTTGCCACGCTTTTGAAAAAAAGCCAAAAGTTTGGCCTATAGTGTAACGGTAGCACATCAGATTTTGGTTCTGCTTGTCGAGGTTCGAATCCTTGTAGGCCAACGAAAAAAAGCCCGTGTCGGAGTATCCGCACGGGCTTTTCGTTTTGAAATCACCTTCTTTTCACCATCAAAAAGACTTGTATGCCTATCCACCTCGGGCACATCCACCAGCTCGTGCGCTATCCCATCAAATCCATGGCTGGCGTGGCCACGGAAACGACGTTCCTTGGCTGGCATGGCTTGGAGGGCGACCGCCGCTATGCCTTTCGCCGCCTTGACGAAAAGGGCGGCTTTCCTTGGCTCACAGCGAGCAAACTGCCAGAGCTGCTATTGTATCACCCCATTGGGCTGGAGGATGTCGGCAGCGAGCCTTTGCCCACCCATGTGCGCACCCCAGAAGGAAACATCCTTGAAATAGGAGGTAAAGACCTGCAGACTAGCATCGCTGAAAAGTTCGGAAGTCCCGTCGAATTGATGAGGCTAAAACACGGGATATTCGATGACGCTAACATTTCGGTCATCAACCTGTCCACAATTGGCGCCATCTGCCAAGCGGCAGGGCGGCCCACGGATACGAGGCGGTTCAGGGCCAATATCGTAATTGATGCTGTTGCGACCGAACCATTTCTGGAAGATAGCTGGGTAGGTGGAAAACTGGTCTATGGTGACTTGGAAACCGGCCCGATGGTTCATGTGACCATGCATGACCTGCGCTGCATGATGGTCAACCTCGACCCCGATACCGCCGTACAGGATGCCAATATCATGAAGGCCGTGGTGCGCCTGAACCAAAACAACGCCGGGGCTTATGGCACCGTGGTGCGTACTGGGCAATTAAGGGTAGGGGATGCGGTGGGGTTGATTGTGTAAACTTTTTAGCGGTAGTTCTTCGGCTACTGGGCTGACCAATTAGTGGATAACATCAGGAACATGGAGCGGGTGGGGCCTCACGTGGTCAATTCTTTTTTCAGGAATATCATCCCATCGCTTTCGATTTCCAGCAGCTTTTCAATCAGCTTCTGTACTGCTGGCAGCCTGCCGTTGAAGTTCATTGCCTTTGTCGGACGTTTTGGCTGTTGGGGACTTTATAGGGGAAAGCAGGTGGATGGTTCTTGTGATTTCATGGATTTGAATTTGGGCAAAGGTCTTGATTTATTCCAAGTCGCTCAATTCTGTCTTTTTGTAAAATCGCCAACTATGCCAGAAATAAAATAAAGCCATGAGCAATGAGAATGCAGTAGCTGCAATTGCCCAGCTATCATTATTAATAAGGGAATTAGCGGTAATGAACAATATTCCATAAACAAAGCAGGCTATCAAGTATTTTACCCTAACCATATCATTCAACCATGCAATAAAACAGAAAACACTTATAACCTGCACAATGCCCAAAACTGCTAACCCAAGCAACGCAATTATCAATATCATTTTCTCGAATATTGAGGCTATGAGCGAGATAATGATAACAATCAAAGGTACGGCTTGAAGCACCAAGTCTATTCTTAACGCCAGCCTTGTCTTTTTATTAATTTGAAGCATGGCTTAATTCCAATTTCAAAAACTCCCCCGTAAAGCTCCCCTTCTTCTTCACCACCGTTTCCGGCGTGCCTTCCACCACGATATTGCCGCCCCGGCCACCGCCATCGGGGCCCATGTCCACGATCCAGTCTGCCGTCTTCACCACGTCGAGGTTGTGCTCAATGACGAGGACGGTATTGCCCTTTTCCACTAATTTGTTCAGCACCCGCAGCAGGTGGCGGATGTCCTCGAAATGCAGGCCCGTCGTGGGCTCGTCGAGGATGTAGAGGGTATTGCCCGTGTCCTTTTTGGAGAGTTCTTCCGCCAATTTCACCCGCTGCGCCTCGCCGCCACTGAGGGTGGTGGCCTGTTGGCCGAGCGTGATATAGCCGAGGCCCACATCGTTCAGCGTCTTCAGCTTGCGGTGGATTTTAGGCACAGGCTCGAAGAAAATGGTCGCCTCCTCCACCGTCATGTTCAGCACGTCGTTGATGCTCTTGCCTTTGTACAGCACCTCCAAGGTTTCCCGGTTGTAGCGCCTTCCGAGACAGGTCTCGCATTCCACATAGACATCGGGCAGGAAGTTCATCTCGATGACCCGCTGGCCGCTGCCCTGACAGGTCTCGCACCTGCCGCCCTTCACGTTGAAGCTGAACCGCCCGGCCTTGTAGCCCCTGATTTTTGCCTCCGGCAAACCCGTGAACAAGTTGCGGATTTCACTGAAAAGGTTGGTGTACGTGGCCGGGTTCGAGCGGGGCGTGCGCCCAATCGGCGACTGGTCAATTTCGATGACCTTGTCCAAATGCTCCAGCCCTTTTATTTCCCCAAAAGCCAATGGACGCTGCACGCTTTTGTAAAAATGCTGCCGCAAAATCGGGTACAGCGTCTCGTTGATGAGCGAGGACTTGCCGCTGCCGCTCACGCCCGTTACGCAAGTGAAAGTGCCGAGCGGCAGTCGCAGCGTCACGTTTTTCAGGTTGTGGCCCGTGGTTTTCGTCAGTTCGAGGTGATGGCCGTTGCCCGTGCGCCGCTTCTTCGGCACCTCTATTTGGCGCTTGCCGTTCAGGTAGTCCGCAGTGAGGGTGTTCATTTGGGCAAAACTGCTGGGGATGCCCTCGCCCACGAGTTCGCCGCCGTGCTTCCCGGCACCAGGACCGAGGTCAATCAGGTAGTCGGCGGCGAGCATGATGTCCTTGTCGTGCTCCACTACCAGCACCGTGTTGCCGATGTCGGCGAGTTCCCGAAGGGCCTGTATGAGGCGCTGGTTGTCCCGCTGGTGCAGCCCGATGCTTGGCTCGTCGAGGATATAGGTAATGCCCGTGAGTTGCGACCCGATTTGCGTAGCGAGCCTAATCCGCTGGCTCTCGCCGCCGCTGAGGGTGCGGGCCGTGCGGTTCAGCGAGAGGTAGTCAAGCCCGACGTGCAGCAGGAAACCGATGCGCAGCCGGATTTCCTTCAAAACGTCTTTCCCTATCGTTAACTGCCTATCTGTCAGCTTGTTATCGAGTTCGTCCATCCAATCTGCGAGCGCCTGAATGTCCATGTCGGCCAGTTCGGCGATGTTGCGCTCCGCAATTTTGAAGTGCAGGCTTTCCTTTTTCAGACGCTGGCCCTGGCACTCCGGGCAGGTGTCCACGGTCATGAAATCCTCGGCCCACTGCCTGATTTTCTCGCTGCCCGTTTCCTCGTACCAGCGTTTGAGTTGCTTGAACAAACCCTCCTGTGCCAAGCTAAAAACCCATTCGTTGTCGCTGCTGATGGAGGGCAGTTTCATGGGTTCGCCGCCGCCGTGGAGGATGGTATCGAGGCCTTCCTTCGGAATCTTGTTGATGGGCGTATCGAACGTGAATTTGTATTGCTTCGCAATAACCTGGAGCTGCTTGAAGGTGTAGTTGTCCCGTACCTCGCCGAAGGGCACGATGCCCTCTTCGTTGATGCTCTTCGTGTCGTCGGGGATGACCTTGGCCATGTCCACGGCGTTGATTTGGCCGAGGCCGTTGCAACTGGGGCAGGCCCCGTATGGCGAGTTGAAGGAAAAGGAATTCGGGGACGGCTCCTCGTAGCTGAGGCTGTTGTCTGCGTCCATGAGGTGCTTGGAATAGGGACGAGGGATGAGGGATGAGGGATGGTCGGCTCCTGCGCCCTTCATCCCTAATCCCTCATTCCTCATTCCTTTTGAAGAATCTTCCAATTCCAGCACCATTAGCAATCCATTTCCCATTTTCAACGCCGTCTGCATCGAACCGGAAATGCGCTCCCGTCGCTCGTTGGCGACGCTCAATTTATCCACCACCAGTTCGATGTCATGGACTTTGTAGCGGTCCACCTGCATTTCGGGGGTGATGTCGAGCACCTCGCCATCCACCCGCATCTTGGTATAGCCCTGCTTGCGCATCTGGTCGAACAGCTCCCGGTAGTGGCCCTTACGGCCCCGCACGAGGGGAGCGAGCAACATGACTTTCTTGCCGTTGAACTGTTCCATGATTTCGTCTAACATCTGCTCCTCGGTGTAGCGCACCATTTTTTTACCAGAAATATGCGAATAGGCTTCGCCAATGCGGGCGTAGAGCAGGCGCATGAAGTCATAGACTTCGGTGATGGTGCCGACGGTCGAGCGGGGGTTCCTTCCCGTTGTTTTTTGTTCGATGGAAATGACGGGGCTGAGGCCCGTTATCTGCTCAACGTCCGGCCGCTCCATTTCCCCCAAAAACTGCCGGGCATAGGCATTGAAGGTCTCCATGTACCGGCGCTGCCCCTCGGCGTAGATGGTGTCGAAGGCCAGCGACGACTTGCCGCTACCGCTAATGCCGGTGATGACCACGAGCTTGTTGCGGGGGATGCGCAGGGAAATGTCCTTGAGGTTGTGCTCCTTGGCGCCGATTATTTCGATGACTTCGTCGTCGGAGACGGTTGACGGATGACGGATGACGGTTGACGGCTGGGTGATGCCGTTTGCGGATGATTTCTTTGCCATGAAAAAAGACTGGGTTTGCCGTGAGTTTTGGAACTAACAGTTATCCGGCATGTATGTTCTGGCTGAGGGGCGAAGGTAGGGAATTTTGGGCAAAGGGCTTCTTTTGGAAAGGGAAATAGGTTTTACTTTTCATAGAAAACTGGCCCCTCAATGCCCCCGCAACCGTTTTTCCAACAGCAATTTATACATGGCCCCAACAGGGATTTCCGTGGTGCCCACAAAAACGGACTCCTTCTCCAACTTGGTCAACTGCTCCACCTGCACGATATAGGATTTGTGAACCCGGATAAAAGCGCTTTCGGGAAGCGCTGCCTCCAATTGCTTCATGGTGATGGTGGCCACAATGGTCTGCGCTGCAACGGTGTGGACCTTGACGAAATTCCCATAGGCCTGCACATAAGCGATGTCTTCCAGCCTGACTTTGTGCTCCGCCGTGCCATCCTTTAAAAACAGGTAGTCCTGCGGGGCGGGCGTGACCGCCTCCTGCACGGGGGCAAGCTTGGGTTGCGCAGCCTCCCTTTTCAGTTCCAAAACACGGTTGACGGCCTTTAGGAATCGCTCGAACTTGATGGGCTTCAGCAGGTAATCCATTACGCCAAGGTCATAAGCTTCTAACGAATGCTCGGAATAGGCCGTGGTCAAAATGACCATTGGCGGCTGTGAGAGCGTCTTGAGCATGTCCAAGCCGGAGAGGTCGGGCATTTGTATGTCGAGGAACAGCAAATCCACTTTGTGTTCGCTCAAAAAATCGAGCACTTCAAAAGCATTGTAGGCATGGCCCACAATGGAAAGCGTCTTGAGGCGCCCGATATAATGTTCGAGCAGTTGGTGGGCTAGTGGCTCATCGTCGGCAATCAAACAGGACAGTACCATATCATTCAATTAGTTGGGTTAAAAATTTCAAGCCGGGCGTGGTAGGTCTGGCCATCGTTGTTGGTGGCCAATTGGTACCGGTTGGGGAACAGTAGCTCCAACCGTTTCCGCACGTTGCTCAGCCCGGTTTGGGTGGATTGTACGACCTGTTTCCGCTGCGGCACCGAGTTTTTCAAGTCAAAAATCAACTGTTCCCCTTCTATGGCCAAGTTGATATGGATAAAATTCTTGGGTTCATTGCCGATGCCGTGCTTGAAGGCGTTTTCCACAAAAGGCACGAAAAGCATCGGGGGAATCCAATACGCTGGCTCCTTAGGTGTTTCCGCTTGGAAAACCACCTCCGTATTGGGGGTGAGGCGCTTTTTTTCCAAGGAAATATAATTGTGGAGAAACTGGACTTCCTCCGACAGTAGCACGCTGTTTTTTCGGGAGGACTCCGTTTGGTAGCGCATCAGGTCGGCCAATTGGAGTATCATGTCGTTGGCGGCGTCTTGGTCGCTGATATTTTGGGCATAGATATTATTCAAGGTATTAAACAAAAAATGCGGGTTCACTTGCGATTGCAGGAGCTTCAGCTCGGCTTCCACTTGTTGGCGACGGCTTTTCTCGTATTGTATCTGGAGCCAGATGCCCTTGTAGGCAAAACTGATGGCCGTGGAGAAAAGGAGGAAAATGGCCATGTTCCGTATCAAACCCAGGAAGGTCATTTCTGGCCCATTGTCCGCAAAATGCAGCAAGTACCTTGACAGGAAAGCCAAGGCGCACAGTAGCAGCGAGACCCCAAGCCCATAGAAAACCCATTTTTTTTGCTGCGCAAACCGCTTGATGAGCCATTGGTGCGGATAAAAACCGACAATCAACAACAGCCAAAACCCAAGGCTGATGAAAAACCGCTCCGAATTGCTCTCCACCTGCACACCAAAGGGCAGCAACAACAGCACCAGCAGCCAAGCTTTTAAATCAAATAATAGCTCCTTTTTCATGGAACAAAGATAGGCGCAGGCTTGACGCCATTCCTCGCCAAATGACCAAGGCCGTTCATCCGAAATCAACCCGTTTCGTCATCATGAGTTTGGGTTCGTCACCTGTGCCAGCATGGGGCTTTTTTTTGCCCACACCTTTGCAGCAACACTTCGAGCATCGTCGATTGCCTCGTTTGGGCCAGGAGTTCAGGATTAATTCGAGATGGACAGAACTATGGCCAAAAGCAGTTTTCGGCTTGCTCATTTCAAAATAAAATCATGCAACACTTCACATTCAATTTCAAACGACTTGCCCCCTTCTGCCTGTTTGGCTTGTTTTTACTGTTCCAATTGCCCAGTGGCTTCGGCCAGGGAAAATGGTATTTTCAAGTGGGCAAAGACACGAAAATTGGCTATATCAACACCAAAGCGGGCCTGCCCAGCGACCCCCGGCTCGCAGGACTGGGCAAAGCCGTGGAGGAAATCATGTCCGCCTTCAACGTGCCCGGTGCGTCGGTGGTCATCGTGGAAAAAGACAAAGTCCTGCTGGCCAAGGGCTTTGGCTACAAAGACTTAAAAGCGAAGACCCCAGCCACGGAGCAAACCCTGTTCCCCATTGGTTCGTGTACCAAGGCGTTCACGGCAACCATCATGGGCACGCTGCTGGATGAAAAACTGGTGGATTTTGACAAGCCAGCACACCAGTACCTACCGGAGCTTGAGTTCCAACAACCCGAATTGACCCAGCAAGTCACCCTCCGTGACATGATGACGCACCGGACTGGCCTGCCACGCCACGATTTTGCTTGGTACATGCTGGGCAATGCCACGAACCGGGCCAGCCTTTTGCAGGCGATTCGGCATTTTGAACCCTCGGCGGGCCTGCGGGAAACTTGGCAGTACAACAATTTCATGTACATGGCGCAGGGCGCAATGGCCGAAAAACTGACCGGAAAATCATGGGAACAACTCGTTGCGGCACGCATCCTGACGCCACTGGGCATGAGCCAGGCCATGCTGAGCACACCCGACCTTCTCAAGAATGCCGACCACTCGCTCGGTTATGCCTTCAACGCTGAAAAAAGCACCGTCGAGCAGTTGGACTACTACCATTTCAGTGGCATGGAGCCTGCGGGAAGCATATCGGCCAGCGCCCAGGACATGGCCAAATGGCTCCACCTCTGGATTCACGGCGGCCAATGGGAGGGCAAGCCCTTGTTCTCCACCGCTTATTACCAACAAGCCATTAAAAACCAAATGGCCATTTCGGAAGGAGGGGACCGCCCGGAATTAGGGACGTACCTCTACGGCTACGGCCTCGGCTGGATGGTAAAAGGCTATAAAGGCCACTATTTCGTCGAGCATGGCGGCAATATTGACGGGTTCAGCGCCACCACGGGCTTTTTCCCCAGCGACAGCCTTGGCATTTATGTCTGCGTCAACCAAAACGGCTCTGCTGCCCAAGCCGCCATCCGTAACTGGATAGCCGACCGCATGTTGGGGGTAAAACAAACCGATTGGTTGGCAGAACTAAAACCCCAAGCATCCGGTGAAGCGCCCAGCAGGCAGGAAGCGGATTTGAGCCAAGTGGCTGGCACCCAGCCCTCGCACCCCTTGGCCGACTATGCAGGCACCTACCAAAACGGCGGCTACGGCAATGTCAACATCCACTTTCACAATAACCAGTTGTGGGCAAGTTTTAGCAACGATACCGCACGGGTGGAGCATTTCCACTACGATGTTTTCAAGCTAAAAAGTGAAGCCCTTGCCGAAGCTGGCGAGGCCAACGGCCTCAAAATCCGTTTCCACACCAGCTACGACGGCGCCATCACAGGCTTCGACGGCCAATTGGAGCCGACCCTTGCCGAAGGCGTGCAGTTCGCCAAGCAGCCCACGGCCGTAGCGGTTACGGCCACTGACCTGAAAAAATACGAAGGCAACTACGGGCTGAGCGGCATGACCGTCAAAATATTCGCCCAAGACAACAGCCTCCGCATGTCGGTGCCCGGCCAGCCGGAATACGAACTGGCCCCCCACAAGCCCGACGAGTTTAAGTTGACGGTCGCCGATGGCCATTTTGTTCGCTTTGAAATGCAAGACGGCAAGGCGGTGGCGGCCTATTCCATTCAGCCAAATGGCACTTTCAAGATGGTCAGGGAGTGATGTGCCTTGCCGCAAGGATAAGAAGGGAAAATCGGAGGACAAGCTGGGCGGCGATGAATGGGAATGGAGTTGGGGGGTAAGGTCGTTTTAACGTAAAATCGTCTTGAACTCAAAACCTCAATGCAAAGTGTCGGAATAATGAAGCTGTTTAGACTTTCCTGTTTGACCCCAAAATGGTCCTGCCAAAGGCAGACAAGGCTTTGGCAGGACCATTTTTTAGCCAAATGAGGAAAGTCTAAACAACTTCAATGCCTACAGACCTCGAAACAAGACGATAGCCAACGGGTTGGGAAGTAGTTTGCCCACGGAAAAAACCACCTCGTATTGGAATTTTTTCCACCCACCGTTTTGTTTTTCCAGAATTCGTGTAATTTCGCACCCGCAAACGACAAATGGGTCGTTGGGTTTTCAAAAAGGGGGTATAGCTCAGCTGGCTAGAGCGCTTGCATGGCATGCAAGAGGTCATCGGTTCGACTCCGATTATCTCCACGAAAAAGCCTCACCGCACTGGTGGGGCTTTTTTATTGTTGACACTCCTACATCTTTTCCTCCACCATTTTCACAATCCGCCGCTCGAACTCGTCCGTTTGCTCCGCAATGGAGGCTGCCCGTTGCAGGAAGTTGGCACCCAGTCCCTTGTCGGCGAGGCTGCTGGCGTTGATTTTCACGTTCATCCAAGCACCATGCACGGCGGCACGGGCGCAGAGCGCACTCACGCCCGCATCGCTCACGGAGTTGGGGTTGCCCTCCTTTGCCATAGCCTCTGCCAGCTCAAAAATCGCAAAAGAAACCTCCATCGTGCGCAGCGGTACTTCGATGGCATATTGAGTAGCAGCCTGAATGGCCGTCTTGCGGGCGGCCTTTTCCTCGGCGGTTTCCTTCGGCAGCTTGAACGCTGCCATGATTTGGTTGAAGGCGGCGGTGTCCTCGTCCACCAATTTCAACAGGGAGTCCTTCAGGGCCTGCCCCTTTTCCGCCCAGGCGGAGAACTCCTCCATGCGGTCGTCCCAGCCACGTTTGCCAGCGCTGAGGTTGGCCACCATCGTGCCCAAGGCCGCACCGAGCGCACCCACGTAGGCCGAAATGGAGCCACCGCCGGGGGCGGGGGAGTCCTTAGCCGTTTCATTGGCGAAGGCCCGCAGGCTCATGTGGACGAGCGGGGCAGATTTCTCGTCAGCTAATTGGTATTCGATGATTTTCTTTTTTGGGTCAAAAGGTGTCAACTCATCCAGCCCCAGCGACTTCACGGCGATGTGGATAAGCTCCTCTTCCGAGGCACCCGTGCTCCATTTTTGTTTTTTCAAAAAATAGCGGCCCGCATCGGTCAGCACCTTCAATGGCACAAGCCCAACCAGCTCCGAGCCAGTCACACGCAGGCCCCGGTTGTCGGCGCTCTTGCAGCATTCCTCGAAGGCGATGTGCAGCGGCGTCACGTTGATGTTCGTCAGGTTCATGCTCACCTGCGCCACACCATACTCCGGGATGTACCAGCCAATGCCCTTCACCGCTTTGCAAGCACCCGGCACCCGCACAGGCTCACCGTTTTCATCCTTCACAATCTCACCCTCTACGGGGTCACCCTTGCGCAGCACCCGCCCCTGTTCCCGCACGTCGAAGGCCACAGAGTTGGCTCGGCGCTCGCTGGTCGTGTTCAGGTTCACGTTGTAGGCCACGAGGAAGTCCCGTGCGCCAATGACTGTTGCACCAGCTTTCGGATTGAAAACAGCAGGGCCGTAGTCGGGCTTCCACTCCGGTTTTTTCAGCTTCTCTGGCAATGCCTCGTACTCGCCTGCCCGGATGGTGGCGAGGTTGCGGCGTTCTGGCGAGGTTGCGGCGGCTTCGTACATATATAAAGGTATGCCGAGGTCGGCCCCGGCACGTTCGGCTAACTTGTGTGCCCATTGCGCCGTTTCTTCCATCGAAATATTGGCGATGGGGATGAGCGGGCAGACATCGGTAGCGCCCATGCGGGGGTGCTCTCCCTTGTGCCTGCTCATGTCAATGACTTCGCCTGCTTTTTTGATGGCTAAATAGGCCGCCTGAATCACTGGTTCTGGTGCGCCTACAAAGGTGACGACCGTGCGGTTGGTGGCTTTGCCGGGGTCAACGTCAAGCAGGCGGACGCCCTCCACGCTTTCTATTTCGTCGGTGATTTGTTTGATGATGGTCATGGCCCGGCCTTCGGAGAAATTGGGGACGCATTCGATTAATTGATTGCTCACGATTGTTGTAATTGTTTGATTGTTAAATGGTTAGGTAGTCTGCGATAATGACAAGGCTGTTAGTTTGTCGAGAAAATGTTTGGCACTGGGGCAGTTGGGGTGGGCGGCGGCGGCTTGAATGCTGAAGCCAACTTTTAAAATGCCTGTAATGAGGGGTATCTTGCTTCCCACCCCACGTTGGGTAAGTCTTATCCTTTCTTGTTTGATGAAGTCAAAGGGGTCAGGAATTGTCTCTGGAAATTCACAATAGAATTTCAATTTGAAATATTGTGAAATGGCCTCGGTATCCGCAAGTAGCCATGCCTCTATTTTTTGGACTGCGATTACTACAATGTATTGTCCGTTTGGGTCAACCCGATTTTTAGCAGCTTCAATTGTTTTTTCATGTTCCAAATCGGTAAGAACAACTGTATGGGTTGCGCCCTCGTCCGCCAGCGTTTCCACGAGTTTGCTTAACTTGTCGGGTATCAAATTACCACCGCCTTCTGCATTGATGATGATAATTCTGTTGGTTTCAGCATCCTTTACGAAGTCAAGATTAATGCTGGTAAGGAAATCAATGAAACGCTGGTTCGTTAGTATTCTTTCTTCCGTGTCGCCTTCGACAATGAACCCAACTCTCACCATGGCAACCCACCTCCAAAGGCATTGCTCAACCAAGCTTCGTCGGTGGTCAAGCCATGTAAATTGAAATCTTTGCGAATTTGTTTGGCACGGGTTACTCCATCAATTTTATCCACGAGAATAATTTCAGATGGGTTTAAGGCCCGAACCAAGGTTGACGAATGAGTATTCAGCCAGATATAATGCCCCTTTTCTTCACAGGCATTCCTGAAGAAATCCACCAATGTCCGTACTACGTAGGGATTCAGCCCATTCTCTGGCTCCTCGATGCAAAGGAACTGCGGCTCGTCGCTTTGATAAACTGCGGCGAGCAGGGCGAGGATGTTGTAGGTGCCGTCGGAGATAAGGCTTTTACCGATGGGGTCGGGGAGGTTTTTTTCAAAAATGCGGAGGAAGTAATCGCCGCTGAGGTCACTCTTTGCTACTTCCACTTTTTCAAGACCGGGGATGAGCGATTCCATCCATTCGGTGATTTCGTCTCTTTTTATTTCGTCTTGGAGGATGCGGTGGAGGACGGGTTCGAGGTTAGCTGCGTCTATACGGAGTTTGTTAGAATCATTAGTATTGAGTTTTACAACTTTACTATTACCAACAAATACCCTTGAAAACTCACGGCGAAATTCATCAATTCTTTTTTTATTAAGTTTCTCTTGTTCGATAACTCCATCGTAACTTATTGAAGAATTGGTTTCCCCAGATATAGCTACATCAGGATATTCCAGCAAATTACCACCCTCTTTAATCAATGAAAGCAATCTCCTTAATTGTGAATCGTAAAAGTCAATTAGGATTTCAAATGATTTGTCTCGTCCGTCCTCATAGGCATACTGCTTGTTGAAGAAATTGTCTGGACCTCCAAAAATATTAAAAGTGATATTCTCATTTTGGAACCAATAACTCAAAAACTCCAACGCCTCAAACACATTCGACTTCCCCGCAGCGTTCGGCCCGACGAAGACCGAGAACGGGTTCGGCTCCAGCAGCTCGAAGTCCACGAGCGACTTGTAGTTGTTGATATAAAGGCGCTTGATTTTCATGCCCGCAAAGCTAATTCATTCTCCGCTTTCCGAAATTGTGGAAAAATGCCCCACTTCGGCTCTTTTTGCAAAATTTCTTAAAAATCGAAACCCGGTTTTTGATTTTTGGCATGATATTAGTTTTTGTAAACCCGGTTTAAAAAACAAAACTATAACAAACGATGCGTTCGAACACTATTACCAGCACATCCTACCGTCCTACCAGCGTTTCCCCTGAATTTGCGGAGTGGCTTGCCAATGAAAAGGCCGATGCAGTGCGTCACCAGCGCCGTATCATCAAAGCAACCATGTTGTTGGCAGCAGCAATTGTGCTGTATGTGCTAAAGGACAATACCCATCTGATTGCCGGACTGTTCGATTTGGACGCATACGCCGTTAACTGACAATCCATTCAAATCAAGAATAAGGATTACAAATTGCATGGCCCCCATTTCTTGCGGTGGGGGCCAAAAAACTTTTTTGGTAACAAATTTTCAAATTGCGAAACCTGTCCGGACTGACCGGACAGGTTTTTTTATTTCCCGTAGTGCGTAAAATCACGCAATTATTCCATTTCACTTGCCTAAATTTCCGCCCGTTTTTGCCCACTTGGCAATTTTGGGGTTTTAGGTTTTAAGTTTCAGGTTTCAGGGCGGGTTCCCAGCGAAACCTGAAACTTGGGACCTGAAACCAATTCACATATAGGTTTATGACCACTCAAGCACAAGAGAAAAAGTCAGTCATCATCAAGTTCGCCGGCGACTCCGGCGACGGGATGCAGCTCACGGGCGGCCTTTTCACCGACGATACTGCCTTCACGGGCAGCGACCTTTCCACTTTCCCCGACTTCCCGGCTGAAATACGTGCCCCGATAGGCACGGTGGCGGGCGTCTCCGGCTTCCAGTTGCATTTCGGTAGCCAGCGCATCTTCACGCCCGGCGACCGCTTCGATGTGTTGGTGGCCATGAACGCCGCTGCCCTCAAAGTGAACCTGAAATCGGTGAAAAAAGGCGGTACGGTCATCGTCAGCGAGGACGGTTTTGATTCCAAAAACCTGCGCCTCGCCAAGTACCCTGACGACCATAACCCCTTGGAAGACAATACGTTGGAGGGCTATGAGGTGATGAAAATCCCCGTGACAAAACTGACCCGTGAGTCCATCGGCGACTCGGCGCTCGGCACCAAGGAAAGGGACCGCTGCAAGAACATGTTCGTGCTCGGCTTCCTGCTCTGGCGCTACAGCCGCTCGCTGGACACGACGATGAAATTCCTCAACGCCAAGTTCAAGACCAAGCCCGACATTCTCGATGCCAACGTGAAGGCACTTCAAGCTGGCTACAACCTCGCCGATACGGTCGAGTTCGCCAGTGACCGCTACACCGTTGCGCCAGCAGAACTCGAAAAAGGCAGCTACCGCAGCATCAACGGGAACGACGGCATTGTGCTGGGCCTCACCGTCGCCTCGAAAAAATTGGGGCTGCCGTTGTTTTACGGCTCATATCCGATAACGCCTGCTTCGAGCATCCTGCATGGCCTTTCAAAGCATAAGAACTTTGGCGTTCGCACCTTCCAAGCAGAGGACGAAATCGCCGCCATTGCCTCGGCCATTGGTGCCAGCTACGGTGGAAACCTTGGCGTGACGGGCACTTCCGGCCCTGGCTTGGCACTCAAAGGAGAGGCGCTTGGCTTGGCCGTTATGCTCGAAATGCCCCTCGTGGTCATTGACGTGCAGCGGGGCGGCCCCTCCACGGGTTTGCCCACCAAGACGGAGCAGAGCGACCTCCTGCAAGCCATGTATGGCCGCAACGGTGAGTGCCCCGTGGCCATCGTTTCTTGCAGCCGCCCGTCCGATTGCTTTGAGGCAGCAATGGAGGCCTGCCGCATTGCCGTGCAGCACATGACCCCTGTCGTGCTCCTATCTGACGGCTATATCGCCAACGGCGCTGAACCTTGGCGCTATCCGAAGGCTTCGGATATGCCGGAAATGAAGGTCAGTTTTGCGCAGCAAGAAGAAGGCGGTAGCCACTTCATGCCTTACCAGCGGGACGAGAAACTGGCCCGACCCTGGGCGATTCCCGGTACGCCCGGCCTCTTGCACCGAATCGGGGGCATCGAGAAGGAGGACGTGACGGGCAATATCAGCTACGACCCCGCCAACCACGAGCACATGGTGAAAACCCGTGAGCGGAAGGTGGAGATGATTGCGGACTACATCCCTGCGCAAAAAATCGAGTCAGGCCACGAGAGCGGCGACGTGCTGCTGCTCGGCTGGGGCAGCACCTATGGCGTATGCGAGTCGGTGACCCGCAGTTTGACGGATATGGGCTACTCGGTGGGCCATGCGCACCTGCGCTACTTGCGCCCGTTCCCCGCCAATTTGGAGTCGCTGATGCGGGGCTTCAAAACCGTTGTGATTCCCGAAATCAACAACGGGCAGTTGGTGAAAATCATTAGGGACAAGTTCCTGCTGCCCGCCGTGCCGTTCAACAAGATTCAGGGCACGCCGATTGCGCACGAGGAGTTGTTTGAGTTTGTTGTCAATCTATTGAAATAGGGGTGTTTTGAAAAATTGCCTTGCAATTTTTCAAAACATCCCCTAAGTCTCCTTTTTGGCGGCGGAGCCGCCGCTGCCAAAAAGGAAGGCAATTTGGGAGCGTAACGCCCCCAAGCCCCCTTTACGGCAAGTACTGGCGGTCAATAAAACTAAAAATTAGCTGTTATGGCCATCGAATCCAATCCAAGCGGGATTCCCTACACACTGAAAGCCAAAGATTTTGCCACCGACCAAGACGTGCGGTGGTGTCCCGGCTGTGGCGATTATTCCATCCTGAAACAGGTGCAGACGACCCTTGCCGACCTCGGCAAGCAGCCGCACGAAACGGTCTTCGTGTCGGGCATCGGCTGTTCGTCACGTTTCCCATATTACATGGAGACCTACGGGATGCACAGCATTCACGGTCGTGCCCCGGCGTTTGCATCGGGCCTGAAGATAGCGAACCCGAACCTCAGCGTCTGGGTCATCACAGGCGATGGCGATGCGCTGTCCATCGGTGGCAACCATTTCATGCATTTGTTGCGCCGCAATTTTGACCTGAACATCATGTTGTTCAACAACCAGATTTACGGGTTGACCAAGGGGCAATATTCACCCACGTCGGAGGAGCACAAGAAGACGCCTTCGACGCCTTTCGGCTCGATTGACCACCCGGTGAACCCCATTGCGTTGGCCTTGGGCTGCGATGCCACCTTCGTCGCCCGCACGATGGACCGTGACCCCAAGCACATGAAGGACGTGCTGCAACAGGCCGATGCGCACCGTGGCACCTCGTTCATAGAGGTCTATCAAAACTGCAATATCTTCAACGACGGTGCTTTCGAAATCTTCACGGAGAAGGACACCAAGCCCGATACGACGCTGATTTTGGAGCAGGGCAAGCCGCTTGTTTTTGGAAAAGAAGGCGAAAAAGGCGTCCGACTCGACGGCTTTACGCCGCAGGTAGTTGACCTGAACTCCAGCGGCTTCACCAAGGACGACCTTTGGATACACGACAAGACCGACCATGTGAAGGCGGGCATTCTGGCCCGTTTCTTCGATAACCCCTCAGTGAATTCGGAGGCCCTGCCACGGCCATTCGGTGTGTTCTATGAAACACAGCGGCCCAGCTACGAGGCACAGTTGCACGAACAATTGGATGCCGTCATGGGCAGCATGGGAGATGGGGATTTGGACAAATTGATTGCTGGGGGCAGTACTTGGCAGATTGCTTAACGCATGTTTATGATTTGCTTGCTTGGCTAAAAAGGGGCTTTCCCGCTATTTGCTTTTTTGCATCAGCAAAAAAACAATTCGATGTCCCTAAAAAAAACTCATCACGGCGGCTGGCGGCTCTCCTGCCAGCCGCCGTGATGAGTTTTTTTTAGGTCGAAATGAAAATTTTGCGAAGCAAAATTTTCATTTCGCCCTTTTGTGGAGCTGCGGCACGCTAAACAGATATGCCGAATCCGTGACTTGTTTTTTGCTGTTACTAAATCATCCTTGAAATGAAAAAGCTACTCCCGGTAATCCTGCTACTGCTCGGACTGCCGACTGCCGACTGCCAACTGCCAACTCCCATCAACCCCCGCATCCTCGACAATTTCTGGAAAGCCCGCTGGGTGGTCTGCCCCGGCGAATCGCCCAAGCAGTACGGGGTTTATCATTTTCGGAAAAATTTTGACTTGAAAACCGTGCCGGGCAGCTTCGTCGTCCATGTCAGCGCCGACAACCGCTACCGCCTCTTCGTGAACGGCCAGCCCGTGAGCAGCGGCCCCGCCCGCAGTGACCTCGGCCATTGGAACTTCGAAACGGTGGACATTGCGAAGCAACTAAAACCGGGAAAAAACACTCTCGCTGCCATTGTCTGGAACGCCGCCGAGTACGCCCCTTTTGCCCAAATCAGCTATCAAACGGGCTTCATCCTGCAAGGCAATTCCGAGGCCGAAGACCTTGTGAACACCGATAAAACCTGGCGTGTGCTGCGCAACGAAGCGTACAAACCCCTGCCCGTTGACCGGGCCAAGCTCCAGAGCTACCTCGTCACTGGCGACGGCGACGATGTGGACGCCGGCCGCTACCCGTGGGGCTGGGAGCAGCCCAATTTCGACGATTCAAAATGGAAGGAGGCGCAGCCGCTCTGGTTCGCCGGGAAGCCACGTGGCCTCGGCTCGGATGGGAATTGGATGTTGGTGCCCCGCTCGATTCCGTTGTTTGACGAAGAAAAAATTGCCGTTGGCGAGGTGAAGTCCGTTAAGTCAGGCGGTGACTTGAAGTCGCCGCCTGACTTGGCCACCCTGCCTTGGGTCGTGCCTCCCCGCACCAAGACCACTATTTTGATTGACCAGAAAATATTGGTCAACGCCTACCCAATTCTCACAACCACGGGCGGCAAAGGCGCAAAAATCACCCTCACCTACGCCGAGGCGCTCTTCGACGAAAAACGCCAAAAAGGCAACCGCAACGAGTGGCTGGGAAAGCAAATCATGGGCATCCAAGACCGCTTCACGACTGACGGCGGCAAAGAGAGAACGTTCCGCCCGCTCTGGTTCCGCACCTGGCGCTGGCTGCAATTAGACATCGAAACGGGCGATGAAGCCCTGACCATCAACAACTTGCATGGCATGAGCTACGGCTACCCGCTCGTTGCGAAGGCAGATTTCAAGAGCAGCGACACAACCCACGCCAAAATCTGGGAAGTGGGCTGGCGCACCGCCCAACGCTGTGCCGGGGAGACCTATTTCGACTGCCCCTATTACGAGCAATTGAGCTACGTCGGCGACACCCGCATCCAGGCGCTCATCTCGCTCTACGTCAGTGGCGACGACCGCCTCGTGCGCAAAAGCATCGAGGACTTCGACAACAGCCGCATCCCCGACGGCCTCACGCAGAGCCGCTACCCCTGCAACGACATGCAGGTCATCCCGACCTACTCCATGTTTTGGGTCTCCATGATTTATGATTATTGGATGCTCCGCAATGACACTGCCTTCGTGAAGCGGTTCCTGCCCGGCATTGCCAGCGTGCTGGCATGGGAAGAAAGCCGCCTCGCTCCCAACGGCATGATGGGCCCCACCGAGTGGTGGAACTTCGTGGATTGGGCCTGGCCGTGGAGCGAAGAGGAGCGCATCGGCGGGGTGCCGCCAGGCGTGGCACGGGGCGGGTCGAGCATCCTCACCTTGCAGTTTGCTTACACGCTGAGGCAGGCGGCAGCGGTGTATGATTATTTTGGTAAAAAAGCGGATGCAGCCCATTGCACCGCACTTGCCGATAGGCTCGTTCAGGCCACCTATCGCCTTTGTTGGGACAAAGAAAAAAATATGTTGGCGGACACGCCCGCCAAAACGACCTTCAGCCAGCACGCCAACATCCTCGCCGTGCTGACGGATGCACTGCCATTTGAAGACCAAAAAGAACTGCTTTTTAAAATCATCGGCGATAAAAGCATCACACAGACGACGCTCTACTTCCGTTTCTACCTACTCGAAGCCCTGAAAAAGCACGAAATGGGCAAAGAACTCGACGCCCAATTAGACGACTGGCGCACTATGCTCAACATGGGCCTGACCACCTTTGCCGAGGAGCCGGAGCCTACCCGCAGCGACTGCCACGCTTGGAGCGCCGCACCGAACTACCATTTTTTAAGTACTGTGCTTGGCATCAACCCCGGTTCGCCGGGCTTTGAAACTGTCCGAATCGAGCCAGTTTTCAGGGGGTTGACCTTTGCCGAAGGCAAGATGCCACACCCCAAAGGCGAAATCTCAGTGAGCATGAAGTGGGGCCGCACTGGCATCAAAGTAGTGGTCAGCCTACCAGAAGGGCTGGATGGGGAAATCATCCTATTGAATGACCGTCGGCAACTGAAGGGCGGGATGGTGCATGAGATGATTTTCTGATTAAAGTTGTGGAGCAAATACCTACCATAAAAAAGTGTTTTTGCGGGCCTCTGGCCCGTATCTATTTAGCGTGCAGATCCTCTCTATAAAGTGCGAATCGAAAATTTTGCAAAGCAAAAGAACAGTTTGCTGCACCTTTAATAGTCCCGCCTCACGGCGACGCATGGAAAAACGCTAAGTGGATACGCTGGCCAGCAAAAACACTTTTTATATTCCTTTTTCTGTGGCGAAGCCGCCGAAAAAGGAACATAATTCAGGCATATTCAACTTGCATTTTCCAAAAGCCAATCACCTAAACCGCCAAATCGGGAACACCTCGCCCGCTTGGAACACCTGCCTTTCCAAGGGTAATTCGATAAATGCATCTGAGTCCACGAGGTTGGCCAAATCACCGGACCCTTGTCCGGTCACGGGTGTTGCGAGCAGACGGCCATCTTGGCCTGCGGCCAATTTTACCTGTAAAAAATAAGTGAGGTCGGGTTTGAAAATATAGTCCTCGGTCAATGCAGCGTATTGATTTTCAATGGGTTGTAAACCCATGCTCGCCCTCAGCCAAGGCTGGAAATAGCGGTGCAGGCACATGAACGACGACACCGGATTGCCCGGAAAAGCAAACACTACCGTACTCTCCGACCGCCCAAACCAAAACGGCTTGCCGGGCCGCTGCGATACTTTATGGAACAACTGCCGAACCCCCAATCGCTCCAGCGCCGAGGGGATATGGTCGAACTTGCCCATCGAAACGCCACCACTCATCAACAGCACATCGTATTTCGTCAGGCAGTCGCCGAGGGTGGCCTCGATGACGGCGGGGTCGTCGGGGAGGTGGAGCAGGTCGGAAGGCAGGCCCCATGTGCCCAGCACGGCGGCCATCACATGCACGTTAGACTTTCGGATTTGGTGGGGGAGGGGCGTCTCATGCACCTCCACCAGTTCATCGCCGGAGGATAGGATGCAGACCCGGGGCAGGGCCGCCACCTTCAGTTCAGACTTACCAATGGTGGCCGCTACGCCCAACTCTGCCGGGCTGATGAGGGTGCCTCCGGCAACGATGGTCTCGTCCATTTTGCGGTCAATACCTTTGGCATGGATGTTCTGTCGAGCCTGAATTTTTTCGATGGAAACCGTGGCAAAACCCGCATCAATGCTGAGGTCTTCGTAGCGGATGACCGTATCGGTGCCTTGCGGCAACATGGCTCCGGTCATTACTTCGATGCAGTTGGTTTTGTCCTTCAAGGCCAATTGCGGAGCACCAGCCGCCTGTATGTTTTCGATAAAAAAACGGCGCTGCCCGACCTCGAAAATTGCGAAGCAAATGGCAATCCCGTCCATCGAAACCCGGTCGAAGGGCGGGAAGTCACGGTCGGCCAGCAGTGGCTCCCGTAGCACCCGGCCCACGGAGCGGTGCAAAGGCACTACCTCATCGGGCAGCAGCAGGGCGTTTTCAAGGACGATGTCGGTGGCGGTTTGTACGGTAATCATGTTGCGGCAGCAAAGTTTTAAAACAGTTTCTCAGAAGGACAAAAACCACGGCAATATTAGGGATTGCAAGAAACATTTACCTTTGGCCGGAACAAGGATTGAAGGATTGAAGGATTGAAGGCAGCCCCTGCCAATCCTTCAATCCTTCTCGCCTTCAATTTGTCATTCTTGTAGAGAACCCAATCCTTTCCAATGTCCGTCACAAAAGAAGTCAAGCGCATCACCGTACACACCTTGCAGGCCATGAAGGGCCGTGGGGAGAAAATCACCATGCTCACCGGCTACGATTACTCCATGGCCCGCATCCTTGACGAGGGCGGGGTGGATGTGATACTCGTGGGCGATTCGGCCTCCAACGTAATGGCCGGGCACGAAACGACCCTGCCCATCACCCTCGACCAGATGATTTACCATGCCGCCTCGGTAGTTCGTGGGGTGAAGCGAGCATTGGTGGTGGTTGACCTTCCGTTCGGCTATTATCAGGGCAGCAGCCGGGTGGCCCTCGAAAGTGCCATCCGCATCATGAAGGAGGCAGGCGCCCATGCGGTGAAAATGGAAGGAGGTGCCGAAATCGAAGGGAGCATCAAGCGCATTCTGTCGGCGGGCATCCCGGTGATGGGTCACCTCGGCCTCACGCCGCAGAGCATCTACAAATTCGGCACCTATCAAGTGCGGGCCAAGGAGGAGGAAGAGGCCGCCAAACTGAAGGAAGACGCCAAACTGCTGCAAGAAATCGGCTGCTTCGCAATGGTGTTGGAGAAGATTCCCGCCGCCCTGACGAAGGAGGTCAGCGAGAGCATCCACATTCCGACCATCGGCATCGGGGCGGGCATGCACGCCGATGGCCAGGTACTCGTCACGCACGACATGTTGGGCATTACGCACGAGTTCCAGCCCCGGTTCCTGCGACGCTATGCCGAGCTTTTCGAGGAGATAAAAGGAGCGGTAGAGCACTATTGCCGAGATGTGAAGGGGAAGGAATTCCCGAATGAACAGGAGCAGTATTGAGGGACTATTATGACGTTATTTTTTTGATTTAAAATTTAAGATATGCGATATAAGATTTTAGATTGGAGAGGTCGAAAATGCCAATAAAGACAGGTGTTTTGGGTTTAATACCAACTCCGAAGATGTATAAAATCTTATATCGCCTATCTTATGCCTTAAATCAATTAATTAAGTGCAATTAAAGTGAAAAACATCAAACATCTCATCACCCTCGCCACCTTGTTCTTGGCGTATTTCGCTGCTGCGCAAACGACCTACCTGCACTGTGGCAAGCTCATTGATTGCGCCAGCAACGAGGCCAAATCCGAAATGACCATTATCGTGGAGGGCAACCGTATCAAGGACGTGGTGAAGGGCTACGCCAAAGCCCCCGCTGATGCCAAGGTCATTGACCTGAAGGGCAAAACCGTGATGCCCGGCCTGATGGACATGCACATCCATGTGGAGAGCGAGAGCAACCCGAAGAGCTACGAGGAGCGCTTCCGGCAGAACCCCTCCGACGTGGCTTATGTGGCCGAATCGTTTGGCAAAAAAACGCTGATGGCTGGCTTCACCACCGTGCGTGACCTCGGCGGCAGCGGTGTGAACGTATCGCTGCGCAATGCCATCAATGCGGGTTTGGTGGACGGCCCCCGCATTTTCACTGCCGAAAAATCCATCGCCACCACGGGCGGCCACGCCGACCCGACCAATGGCGTGCGGAAGGACATGATGGGCGACCCCGGCCCGAACGAGGGCGTTATCAACAGCGTGGACGATGCTTGGCAGGCCGTGCGCCAACGTTATAAAAACGGCGCCGACCTCATTAAAATAACGGCGACGGGCGGCGTGCTCAGCGTGGCGGCCAATGGCCTGAACCCCCAGTTCCGGCAGGAGGAAGTGGAGGCGGTGGTTGCGGCAGCGAAGGACTACGGCTTCACGGTGGCGGCGCACTGCCACGGCGACGAGGGCATGAAGCGGGCCGTGTTAGCGGGCGTGACGAGCATCGAGCACGGCACGTTCATGACCGATGAAATCATGCAGTTGATGAAGGAGCGGGGCACTTACTACGTGCCGACCATCAGCGCCGGGAAGTTTGTGGCGGAGAAGGCGAAGCAGGAAGGCTACTTCCCACGGGTGGTGGCCATGAAAGCGGCCATCGTTGGGCCACAAATACAATCCACCTTTGCGAAAGCATACAAAGCTGGGGTGAAAATAGCGATGGGCACCGACGCCGGGGTGAGCATGCACGGGCAGAACGCCTGGGAGTTCGTGTTCATGAACGAGGCTGGGATGCCGCCGATGGAGGCCATCAAATCGGGGACGGTCACTTCAGCGGCACTGCTTGGCAAAAGCGCCGACCTGGGTACCATCGAAAAAGGCAAACTGGCTGACATCGTGGCCGTGCAGGGCGACCCGCTGGCCGACATGAAGGCCATGCTGGAAATGCGTTTCGTGATGAAAGACGGGAAGGTTTATAGGAATGAGTAGTTGGCTGTTCGACAGTTGGCAGTTGGCAGTCAGGTTGCAGTTTTTATTCCCAATTTTTGCGAATTCAACAGTAACCAAAACCCAATAAAACAGTTAAGGCGTTAACCATATTTCACAAAAAGGAAAATTCTCATAGATACTCAGGCATGGAGAATCAACAACCAGAACCCGCCCCAAAAAGCTCAAAACTTAAAATCCTGCTGCTGGTTGGCCTCGTGGCCGTAGCGGTGGCGGGTTATTTGGCTTGGAGCTTTGTTTACAAGCCCAATGTGCCGGCTAGTTTGTCCAAGAAGCATGTGCTCGTACCTACTGGAGCGACGCTCGACCAAGTGGTGGACTCGCTGAAGGCTGGCGGCTTTATTATGGATGAAAACTCCTTCCGCACGATGGCCGGACGCCTGAGCTACAAGGGGCGCAGCGGGCGGTTTGAGATAAAGCCGGGCATGAGCAGCTACCACCTTGTAAAGCATTTGCGGGGTGGAGAACAATCCCCTGTGAAGGTGGTGCTGGTGAACGAGCGCCTTGCGGTAGACATCGCCGCCAAGGTGGCCAAGTCCATTGAGCCGGACTCGCTGGCACTGGTCACGCTGCTCAACGACACGACCTACTTGGACAGCCTCGGCTTCACATCCGCCACGCTGCTGTCTTTGTTCATCCCGAACACGTATGAGGTTTATTGGAACTCAACGCCACGCAAGTTCATGGAGCGGATGAAGAAGGAGTACGACCGCTTTTGGGCCGCCGATGACCGTGACGCCAAGGCCCGTGCGCTCGGCCTGAGCCGGGAGGAGGTTTACACGGTGGCCAGCATCGTGGAGCGGGAGACGAACGATAAGGGGGAAAAACCACGTCTGGCGGGCGTTTACCTGAATCGGGTAGAGCAGGGCTGGCGCCTGGATGCCGACCCGACGCTCGTCTTTGCCAGCCGTGACTGGGAGGCCCGTGACCTCGCCAAGTACAAAGACCTCGACTCGCCATACAATACTTACAGGGTAATCGGACTGCCGCCCGGCCCCATCAGCATGGCCAGCATCCCCAGCATAGATGCGGTGCTGAACCGGGAGAAGCACAACTATATGTTCTTTGTGGCAAAAGGCGATGGCTCCGGCACGCACATGTTCGCTGAAACCTATGATGCCCACAAGGTGAACATTGAGATTTATAAGCGGAATTTGATACAAAGGGGGCTGGGCCTTTAACCCACTTCCAGCCGATAGCCCACGCCATGTACATTGGCGATTTTCAGGGTTGGGTCATTCAGCAAAATCTTGCGCAAGCGGGACACGAACACGTCCAGGCTGCGCCCCACCATGATGCCTTCATCTTCCCAAACGGCGGCTAAAATGGCGTCCCTTTCCAGCACTTGGTTTGGCCGCTCCGCAAAGAATTGGAGCAACTTGGCTTCTCGGAACGTGAGCGACTGGCGCTTGTCATTGATTTCCACATAGAGATTGGTTGGGTCGAAAACAGTGCTGCCGATGCGCAAAAGGTGGTCGTTCCCCACTGGCACTTCCACTCGTTCCTGTGTAGCTAATTGATTGTTTTTCAGCTTTTTATAAACAAAAAATGCCAAAATGCCTAAGGCGGCGAGGTTGCCCAGCACCCACCAAGCCCATCCGTTGTTGTTGGTCTTTGCGGCCCTGCCGAGGAATGAAATCGAGAGGTTGTAGCATGTGCCCAATGGCTGCCGTCCGGAGCAAGGCACTTGTCCAACACCTATTGTCTCCTTAGAATAGCCAAGCATCAGCAGGTCGTCGAGGCAATCTAACACGGCCACATGGTATTTTTCATGGATGCCATATTGCGCCAGCGCCGCCTCCAAAAAACCGGGCAGGCTATCGTAGCTGAATTGGCTTTCCAATTGGAGCAGGTACTCGCCCTTACCGACTTGCTCCACGGGCGGTATGGTTCGGGTCGTGTCTCCTGCAAGGTCGAGTAGGCGGTCGGCGGTTTGCCGCATGGCAAGGTTGACCTGCTGTGAGAACTGCCGCTCATCGGTTGGCGGTCGTTCGAAGATGCCAGATGCCTGAACGGCCAACAGGCCAGTCAGCAGTGCCAACAGCGGCAATCCAAACTTGAGCAGGCTATTTTTCATGGCCCCAAAAATACGGCTGAATTGCTTGAAAAACAGGGTTTTACATTTCCTTTACACTGTTTTACAGGGTTTTTACGGCCTTCGCCGAAAAGCGGGTGCAACTTTGCTAAGTATTGTTCAACCATTGTACTCATCATCATTTAAATCCTTGACTATGTTCCAAAAATTCCTGCCCATTGCCCTGCTTATTTTATCTGGCTGCACGAAGGACTCTGATTCTTCGACAGAAGTCGCCAAAGCCACTATTGACGGCACCCACGACAAAGTAAATAGAAGCTGTATTGTTTGCCAATCCACCGACCAAGGCCATTCTTGGAACCCCACCGACGACGGCCTACCCGCCGATGTGGAAGTGCGGCGCATGGTCGCCCAAGGCAAGCGGCTCGTCATCACCACCAGCGACCACGGCATGTTCATCAGCGATGCCGAACAGCGGCACTGGCAGCCTTTGAGCACTGGCCAACTGTCCAGCAAGGACATCGTGGCCCTGACCACCGACGACAGCGGAATTTATGTGTCCGTGAAAAGCAAGGGCATTTTTGCCACGCATGACGAAGGCCAGCACTGGGCCAAGCTGAACGACAACCCGATGAACAACGAGGATTTCATCCATTCCATTTTCAAGGTGGGAGACGAGATTTGGTCGAGCTACCAAGGCATCCTGTTTGCCATGAATGAGGCCCCGGCAAGTGGTTGGCGGAGGGTCATGGAAGGGGTCTTTGCCACCCAATTGGTGCAGTCAGGCGAGAACATCATTCTGGGAACCAGCATCGGTATCGCTCTGTCCACCGATGGTGGTGAGCACTGGGATTGGGTGCGCAAAGGTGCTACTGTGCGGAAACTGCTCTCCGTTGACGGTCAGGTATTGGCCACCTACCAGGAAAAGGAACCGGAAATCTCGACCGATGCAGGTAAGACCTGGCACCCCATTCAGCATGACGATAAGGCGGCCAGAAACTTCATGAGCACTGTAAAGGCCGGACAGAGTATGCTTTCCGAACAGGACGGCGTTTACAGCCGCTGGCAAGATCGCTCCCTTAATTTTTTCGGGCTGCCTGACCATGTGGAGACGGATTATTTGCCCGCGGGCAATGGGGTTTACGTTTGGGTGCTGGGGAGGATGGATGGGTGCTGAGAAGTAAATGAGGCTGTATCATAAATCGCTTTGTGACAAATGCGAAAAGCGGCTTATGATACAGCCTCATTTTTATGCACGGCCTCATATGAAAACTCGATAGTCTTTATACTACCTGCCATAATGCACAAACACAACGGCTATTCTAGCACCAATGTCTTTCTCTTGGGGTATTTCACCGCATAACGCAACCCCAATTTGCGCTCATCACGAGGAGCCAGCTTTAAGTTCCAAGTGAGCTGTTGCTTTTCTTTATCGAGCATTGCGCCATCGTATTGCAGGTCTTCCACACTGATTTCCTTATCAGTCGAGATAGGGAACTGGTCAATGATGGTGATGTCAACAGGCTGCTTTTTATTGTTCCTAATCGTGATTTCAAAGGCCCGCAACTCGGTTTTGTTGGAGCCGATGAATTGCCGGGAACTAAAATCCTTCATACGGGTTCGCTTCACCACGATGCCTTTATCCATGCCCAGTGAAATGCTAAGTGTGTCGGCGCTATTTCGGGTATCGAGCAACGATTTGCCAAGATAGCCGCCCTCAAAGAAAAGATTCACTTCCCCATCGAGGAGGTTGAGGTTTTGCCAGTCGGTGATATGTGCCGTTAAGTAGGCGTTCTCGTCGAGTTTTGGCGTGGCGAAGTATTGGTAGTTGGCGGGAATGGTTTCTGTTTTGATGTCCACTGCGTAGGTTTTGCTATCATTGAGGATGGTATAGGGCAATTCTATCTCAAAATTGACCGAGGTGGGTTGGTACAGTTCTTTGGTAACAGGTGCTATGTACTCTTTTGGTGGCAAATTCCCAGTCACCCGAACTCCATCAATGTAATAGTTTGTTGCATCGGCCCTGCTTCCCCTGACTTCTAAGTTCTTGTTCATACTTACCGTTAGTTCATTTAATGCTTTGGCAGCATCTCCAAATACAATATTTTGAACCTTGTAAAAGACCGGGATTTCTTGGCTTTCATAGCCCGCATAGCTCGCAACCAAAGTCGAAGGGGTAGGAGGGATTTTCAGCAAATACTTTCCCTCCATGTCCGAAATAGTCCCGATGGAACTGCCCTTCAACAGCACTGTAGCACCAATTAAAGGCTCTCCGTTCTCATTTACCACAACGCCGCTTACCTCTGGGATGCCGCCCGTGCCTTGCCCGCCCCGAAAGGACGAAGGGGCAGTGTACCCATAGCCAATGTGCCAGGGTTTCAACTCCCTCGCCACCCCGTTCAGGGTAGGATCTGCATTGGAAAGAACCAACTTCACCTCCTTCCAATCTTCGCCGCTGCTTTGAAATACGTTGGCTTTGAGCGAGAGGTCAATGGGGCTGCTCACGTCCTTCACCCGAAGGTCATAGCTGGCGAACCAGCCCGCATCTTTTACGAAATAGCTCAGCTCAAAACTGGCGCTGGTGGCCGCCTTTGCCGACACCGTGACCAGCACCTCACTGGTGGCAAGGTCTTTCCGCTGGTGGAGCGCAGCCAATTGCTTGTTGATTTTTTGAACTGTGCTATCAATGCGGGCGATGTTCTTGTTCACTTCGAGTTGCTTGAGCAGCACGTCCGTCAACTGCTGGCGTTGGTATTCGACGGCTTGGCGCAGTTCGGCGGTGCTCACCCCCGTGTTTGCGCCGCCCACTGATTGGTTTTTTTCGAGCATGGCCTTCACTTGCTGGTGAACGGCCAGCATGGCCTGCTCAACGTTGCGAGACTCAAGCTGTCGAACTTTCTCGTTTTCCAATACCGTGATTTCTTCCCGGCGCACCTGTTCTTCCAAGTGGTTGAGCTGGTGCACAACCGAAAGGATGGTAAAAGCGCCATCGCCTTTTACTTGGATGCTTTGTCGGTCAATATTGGGTGAAATATCCTTGAACACCAATTCTGTCCGGCCCGCAGGCAGGCTGGTTTTTGCCGTTCGGGTCACTTGGCCGCCATTTAAAAATACCGTGACATTTTGGATGGTGGAGGCAATGGGTTGTTTTTTGCTCTGCCCAAAAAGGCTATGGACAAAGACGAGGAGCAGTAGCGGGAATAGATAGTTTTTTGACATGATGAAGCGTTTATTGGGAGAACGAGGGGAGGGGTTGGGAGGGTTGGTGAACGTTCGTTCGAGGCGGTGCATCACTCCTTTCAAAAAGCCTAAAAACCCTTATATTTGAGCCAAAAGGCGTATAAAATCAGTGCTTCGTCATTTATGTGGAAAAATACCATTGCCATCGTTCTCTTTTGCTTTCTGTGCAGTTGCACCGATAATTTATGGCCGAAAGAAAAGCCAAATCCCATTGTATATCCACCCGTCCATTATTCGCTTGAAGATACCGTTCCGCAAAAAACAAGGGACACCGTTGCCGCTATGGATGAACCCGAACCCGCTCAACCACCCAAAATCGTCCACAAACCACTGTGCAGGTACACGAAGCTGTCGGAGGAATTTGATTTTGCTTTGGCGGTGGATATGGACACAAACAGCAGGGAAGTGCCTATCCGAATATACGTAAAAGTGATTTCGAAAGCAGATGGTGAAACTTTACAAACTTTAATTATTGATGAGCTTGAAATGCTTTATAATGCATTTAATTGTGTTGGCCGCTCCTATTCTACTGGTCATAATAAAGATGCACTTGTTGTTGACGACCATTCTGGTGACATTGTCGTTGCCGACCTTAATTTTGATGGGAAGGAAGATTTTGGGCTTGCAAAAGACAATGGCTTTCATGTTTATTACCATTTCTATTTGCAGGGAGAAGATGGGCGCTTTAAATTTAATAAATACCTGACCAAAAACCTGAGAGGGTTTCCAAAGACGATTGATACATTGAACCAAACCATAGAGACATTGAACAGGTGGAGTTATTTTGGAGTAGTTTATAATACCTTCAAGTATGATAAAACAACTGGTAAATACAAGAAAATTAGGCATCAAGGATTTGGCGGTGAAAAGAATGAAATGTTGATGGATTGGCTGAATGGCATTGATAATATGAGGCATTGAAAACCTGTGCCTTCACCCTAAAATTCACCTACCTTCTGGTGCGCCCGCCCAGCTGATTCAAGCAGCCATAGCATACTCATACCTGCCTACCAATATTTCTGAAATTCCTTTTAGGTCAGGGCAAAGCTCAGGTTGGAAATAGCCGTCCTTTGAAGGCACATAATCAAGGGGCAGTTCTGGCTTGCCGATTTCCGTTACCGCTTTTACCAGGCCGTCCCCATTCAAGTCGAGCAATTTGGCGGTAGGGGACAGGTCCAAAAAGAAAACGTCTTGATTTGACAATTTGCCCTGCAAATAGAGTTGCAGCGCACGGGGCGAGACTTGGAAAAAAAGCCAGCGGTTGTTCCCTTCCGCTAAATCCACCCAATGGAGGAAAAACAGGTTCCTTGATTTTGGCTCGACGAAAAGCGAAAGCAGCGCACCCTCGAACCATTCGAGGTCGCCGACATGCTGGAATGTCTGCTTTCCGATATTGAATTTCGTGGATGCTTGCATGTTAAATTGGTTCAGTTGCGGTTGTTCGTTTCACAAAATCACACCAAAGATACTCATGGAACGTGAAATGCCCAAAATTCAGTTCCTCTGGTTGCGAAGCGACGCCATCCTCCAAAAATATAGGGATGGTGGCAAGATGGTTGCCCACGATTGCAGAAAACCTTGGAAACTTTAGTTGGCGTTGATGAAAAAAGGCCTTCGCTTTTTCTTTTTCTGAAAACATGGATAGCCCAAAAGCGGCGCAGTTGGCTTTGTCATTGTCAAAATGGCGGTTTGGTTGCTGAACCTTGACTGGCTTGAAATTATCAGGATGGTTCAAGTCCTCCCGCACAAAGCGAAAGGCAAGCATTTGTATTGCTTCGTAGTTTGCTGGAGGGCAATCTATCAGGCTTTCTGTCAAAGCAGCATATTTAAATTGTTTGGCTTCCATAGTCTCAAAGTATGTTTTGCAAAGCTACAACCCCATTTTAAAAATTGAAACCATTGATATTACCTTCACCCCAAATTCTACTACATGAAACTCACCACCTTCCTGTTCCTTCTTTGCTGCGCAACCTTCACCCACGCCCAATCCACCCACACCCTATGGTACGACGAGCCAGCCAAGTTCTTCGAGGAGACGCTCGTGCTCGGCAATGGCCGCATCGGCGCCTCCGTATTCGGCGGGGTGGCCGTGGATTCCATGTTCCTCAACGACGCCACGCTTTGGTCGGGTGGGCCAGTGAACGCCAATATGAACCCCGATGCGCATACCCACCTGGCCGCCGTGCGGGAGGCGCTGGCACGGGAGGACTACCACGCCGCCGACTCGCTCAACAAGCGGCTGCAAGGCTCCTTCTCCCAAAGCTTTGCCCCGCTGGGTACGCTGTACCTGCATTTCAACCATGAACTGGGCGATGTGAACAAGTACTACCGGGAACTGGACATCGAGCAGGCTGTGAGCAAGGTGAGCTATGAAATAAAGGGGGTGAAATTCCAGCGGGAATACTTCATCTCTGCGCCCGATTCGGTGATGGTCATCCGGCTTTGGAGCAGCAAAAAGGGGGCGCTGAATTTTGATATCGGCTTCAATAGCCTGCTGCACCATGCGGTTTTAGCGAGTGAAACCGAGCTTTCTGCGCATGGATATGCCCCCTTTTTGGCTGAGCCAAGCTACCGGGGCAACATGCCCAATGCAGTAGTGTTTAATGAAGGGAAAGGAACCCGCTTTGCTGCGCAATTCTTCATCAAAAACAAAGATGGAAAACTGACGAAGACGGGCAACAGGCTGGGATTGCAGGGAGCCAGCGAGGCGCTCATCTTCGTGTCTATGGCCACCAGCTTCAACGGCTTCGACAAAGACCCTGTGAAGGACGGGTTGGACGCCACGGCCATTGCGGAGCGACTACTAAAAAAAGCCAGTGCCAAATCCCACAAAGACCTCTTCGACGCCCACCGCAAGGACTATATGCGCTTCTTCAAGCGGGTAGAACTGGACCTCGGCCCCACCACCGCCCCAAACATACCGACCGATGAGCGGCTCATCCGCTACGCAAAGGGCGAGGAGGACAAAAACCTCGAAATCCTTTACTTCCAGTACGGGCGCTACCTGCTCATCAGCAGCAGCCGGACGCCGGGCGTGCCCGCCAATTTGCAGGGCATCTGGAACCCGTACGTGCGCCCACCGTGGAGCAGCAACTACACCATCAACATCAATGCCGAGGAGAACTACTGGCCCGCCGAGACCTGCAACCTGAGCGAGATGCACCACTCGCTGCTCTCTTTCATCGGCAACGTGGCGACGACCGGGGCCACCACTGCCAAAAACTTTTACGGCGTGAACCGGGGCTGGGTGGCCTGCCACAATTCCGACATCTGGGCCATGAGCAACCCCGTCGGCGACTTCGGCAAGGGCGACCCCGTCTGGGCCAACTGGAACATGGGCGGCACTTGGCTCTCGACGCACCTCTGGGAGCATTTTGCCTTCACCCAGGATGTGGACTGGCTCCGCAACGAGGGCTACCCCCTGATGAAAGGCGCTGCCGAGTTCTGCCTCGACTGGCTGGTGAAGGATAAAAAAGGCCAGCTCGTCACCTCGCCCAGCACCTCGCCGGAGAACAAATACGTGACGCCAGCGGGCTTTCACGGGGCCACGTTCTATGGCGGCACGGCGGACTTGGCGATGATAAAAGAACTATTCGAGCAGACCATTGCGGCAGCAAAAACACTGAAGACGGACGCCGATTTTGCGAAGCAACTGGAAACGGCGCTGGCGCAACTGCACCCCTACCAAATCAGCAAAACAGGCGGCCTGCAAGAATGGTACTACGATTGGCAGGACGAAGACCCCAAGCACCGCCACCAGTCGCACCTGTTCGGGCTGCACCCTGGCCACCACATAACGCCCGCCGAGACGCCTACCTTGGCCGACGCCTGCCGACGCACCCTCGAAATCAAGGGCGATGAGACCACGGGCTGGTCGAAAGGCTGGCGCATCAACCTCTGGGCGAGGCTGCAAGATGGCAACCGGGCCTATAAAATGTACCGGGAACTGCTCCGCTTCGTGCCACCGGACGGCATTAGGCCAGGGTTCAGCGAGGGCGGCGGTACTTACCCGAACCTCTTCGATGCCCACCCGCCGTTCCAGATTGACGGTAATTTCGGCGGCACGGCTGCCGTGGCGGAGATGCTGGTGCAGTCGGATGAAAAGCAAATACACCTGCTGCCCGCCCTGCCCGATGCCTGGAAAAGCGGCTCAGTGAAGGGCCTCTGCGCCCGTGGCGGCTTCGTGATTGACATGGACTGGAAGGATGGCCGGGTAGTGAAGGTGAAGGTCTTCTCACGGGTCGGCGGCACTGCGCATCTTACGGATGGGAAGGACGGTCGCTGGGATTTGGAGGTGAAGAAGGGGGAAAGTATGGAGGTGGTGTGGTGATGTTACGGCAAAATTTTGGGAGAATAAGCTTTGCAATTGGTTGAACATATCGTACCGTTCGTTTAAAATCCTTTCAAACAAAGGGGTAGGTCAATAATTTTCCCATCAAAATAAAACACATGAAAATCACGGACAGCAAACTGCGGCCTTGGCTCCACGTCACCTTTTGGGTGCTGCTGGGCGTGTTGAACCTCGTACTGTCCAATTGGTTCCTCGACCCCACGATGAACCTTTGGCGACCGCTCATCAACCATGTGCTCATGGCCCTGATTTTCTATGCCAATGCTTGGCTGGTCAACCGTTTTTTGGAGCCTAAAAAATACGTGGCCTATGTGCTGTTGGCCTCGTTGCTGATATGGGCATTGGTTCCAGTCAGGTATTATATCAACCTGCATTTCCTTGCGTCAACAGAGGGGGGGCAGCCGCCGAACCTCGCCAAGGGGCTTATCTTCGGGGCACTTGCGACGGGCTATGGCATTGCGATGCTGAGCACGATTTACCAATTGTTGGTGAATCGCTATGCCGCTGATAGGAAGGCGCTGGATGCCGCCAAGCAGCAATCGGAAGCCGAGCTACAGTCGCTGCGGGCGCAAATCAACCCGCACTTCCTTTTCAATACGCTGAACAATATCTACTCCCTCGCCGTGGTGCGCTCACCGAAGACTGCCGACATGGTGCTGAAACTCTCGCAACTGCTGCGCTATGTGGTGTATGAGCACAAGGAAAAAACGGTGCCCGTGGAGCGGGAGGTGGAGCATATCCGGCATTTTATTGAGCTGTTCCAAATGCGGAGCGAGGAGCCGCTGAACATCGAATTCGTGGTGGAAGGCGACCTTTCGCAGGTCAAAATCGAGCCGATGATTCTGATTCCGATCGTCGAAAACTGCTTCAAGCACTGCGATTTTGACAGCAACCCGGCAGCGTTTGTGAGCCTTCGGCTCAAGGTGGAGGAGGGGCTTTTGTCCTTTCAAACCGTCAACTCCAAAAACGACGGCGACCAGCAAAAAGACAAAGTCGGGGGTGTGGGTTTGGAAAACATCCGGCGCAGGTTGGAACTGCAGCACCCCGGCGAATATAAGCTTGAAACAAAGGCAAGTGACAATTGCTTCGGCGTGTTTTTTAGCTTAAAAATCCATTGAAACCACCTCCACAACAATACCATAATTCAACAATACAGCAATCCAACAATCACCAAATGTCCACCATCAATACACTACTCGTTGACGACGAATACCTGGCCCTGAACCTGCTTGAAACGTTCATCCAGGACGTGCCGGGGCTGGAGGTAGTAGCGAAGGTGAAGTCCGCCATGGCTGCCCTCGACGTGCTGAATTCGCAGCCCGTTGACCTGCTCTTTCTCGACATCCAGATGCCGACCCTGAGCGGGGTGAACCTGCTGAAAACACTTAACAATCAGCCAGTTACGATTTTTACGACGGCCTATTCCGAGTACGCCATCCAAGCCTTCGACCTGAACGTGGTGGACTACCTCGTGAAGCCCTTCCCCTTCGAGCGGTTCCTGCAAGCCGTGAACAAGGCGAAAGAACAACTGCGTTTGCGGCAGCCCGCCCCGCCCATTGGGGCAGCAATTAATTCAAATAATAATTTCATAACCGCCAAAGTGGATGGTAAAATAGTAAAGCTATATTATAATGATATATTGTTCGTGGAAGGCTTAAAAGAATATGTGCGGTTTATTTGCAAAAGCGGCAAATATGTGACGCTGGAAAGCCTGAAAAACCTGGAAGAACAGCTTCCTGTCGACCGGTTTTTAAGGGTGCATAAAAGCTATATTGTGTCAAAAGAAAAAGTGCAGTCGGTATTGGGCAATATGCTCGAAATTAATGCGAATAAAATACCGATAAGCCGGGGAAAAAGGGAGGAAGTGGTGGGGGAGATATTTGGAATTAATGGAGCACCTTCCACCACAAATGAAGAGGATGAGATTTGATTATACTTGGCGCTAAGTACAGTGTAAACTAAGTGGTTTTGTGCAAAATGGGGTTTGGGGCAAAGCCCCAAGGCTCCCACTCCCCCGACGAGCCGCCGCAGGCGGTGAGGAGGGGGAAAATGCGATTTGCATAAACCAATTGGCTTGCAGTATAATCGGATTTCAGATATAAGAAATACGATTTCAGGTTTAAGATTTTGCTGCCCCCTCCCCATTCGTTGAAACCTCCCCACCATTCGTTGAACAGTTTTGCCTACCGTCCCGCCTGCCCGCATTTTTGAACCACAAATAAGTTGGTTGATAAAGGTTGATAGCCACGGCCCTATCCCTGCCTGCCGGTAGGCAAGAACCCTTATCAACCCCATCAACTTTCATCAACAAAAAAGCAAAAACATGCATTCCATCATCGAAAACATCGGGCTACAGTTCGGCCCCGGCGCTGCTTGGGCAGCCACCTCGTTCTTCATTTTTTTGCGCTATGCAATTCCGGCGACGCTCGTTTTCCTGCTCGTTTACAAGTGGAAAAAGACGGCGTGGTTCGCCCGGAAAATCCAGCAGAAATTCCCGAAAGGCTCGGAAATCCGCTATGAAATCGGGTACTCCTTGCTCACGTCGCTCATATTTGGCGGCATGGCCCTTGGCGTTTTTTTCCTTCGGAAAATGGGCTACGGCGAGCTGTATTTCGAGGTGGCCGAGTATGGCTGGGTATATTGGTTCGGCAGCTTGGCCCTGCTCATCTTGGCGCACGACACCTATTTCTATTGGATGCACCGACTGATGCACCACCCGAAGTTGTACCGCCTTTTCCACTTGGTTCACCATAAATCCACCAACCCCACGCCCTACACTTCGTTCTCGTTCCACCCGCTGGAGTCGGTGCTGGAGTTCGCCATCGTGCCGCTGATTACGCTGGTCTTGCCCGTTCATGCCGTGGTTTTCCTGCTGTTCACGATGTGGAGCACGGCCTTCAACATCCTAGGGCACACGGGCTACGAGTTCTCGCCGAGTGGTTTCACCCGGCACTGGTTCTTCAAATGGCTGAACACGCCCACGCACCACAACATGCACCACCGCCAAGCCCGCTACAACTACGGCCTGTACTTCAATTTCTGGGACCGCATCATGGGCACGAACCATCCTGAGTACGACCGCTTTTTTGAGGAAGTGGTGGAACGGGCTAAGCAACCAGCAGATGGGCAAGCTACCCGCCCATTGCGGCAGCAACCCACCAAAAAAATGGCTGCGACGGTGGCCACACTACTGCTCTGTGGCTCGGTGGCCTTCGGACAAATGGGCATTGACGACCTGAAAAACGGCCACTACGGAACGCCAGAAACCCGCACCACGCAGATGGACCAGATGATGAAGGATGGCCTGAACCTCCGGCAAAACCAAGTACAGAAGGTACACGACATCAACTTGAAATACTCGAACAAAGTGGAAGAGGAAGTGGTGAAAGCTGACCTGAGTTCATGGTCGAAGTACCGCCGCATCTCGAAAATCCAGAATGAAAAGGACAAGGAGATGAAGCAGGTGCTCGATGCCTCGCAATTCGAGCAATACGTGACCAAGCGGGACGAACTGTTTTGGAAAGGGGTGTCGGAATTCTTTTTCTGAGCCATATGCCATTGGTTGAAACTTGGCAACCATTGGTTGAACGGATTTCCAGCCGCCCCCGAACCGCCCCCATTTTTGAACCATCAAATGAAAGCAAGTAGAGGAAAGACAATAGACGGTAGATGTTAGACGATTGCCGGACACCTGGGACTGTCTAATGTCTATTGTCTCAAATCTAATCTCTCAGAAACATCCAAATCGTTAACAATCAAAATTTTAAGAAACATGAAAAATCAAATGTTCAGCTTATTTGCCCTTGTAATTGCCATTTTTACTTTTAGTGCCTGCGGCAAAGACCATGAGGAAATCAAAGCGGCCATTTCAGAAACCCAGATTTCTTACCTCGTCGAGAGTGCCCTGTCGGAGGGTATGGCTGGCCTGACCGCCCAAGTGGAGGCAATGGTGGCCATTGCTGAAAAGAACATCAGCGGCCAGTGTGGCGTCACGAAGGACTCGACCGTGGTGCTCGAAAATAAGACCGCCATCGGCAGTGCGGAGTACACCACGGAGTACACCTGGACGCTCGAATGCCAAAGCGATGTAGTGCCCCTCAACTACGACTTCATCTGCCACACCGAAGGCAACTACAACAACAATCGCATGACCTCCAGCGACTACGGCGACGCCACTTGGGAACTGACCGGCCTGAACGAAAGCGTGAACGAGTTCACCGCCAATGGCACCTATGCCCGCAACGGCGAACAGACTTTCAAGTCCGACGGCATCGTGACGGAGTCTAACATGGACATCACAGTGACGAACATGAAGATTGACAAGGACAGCGAAGAAATCACTGAAGGTACTGCCGAAGTGACCGTCCACGGCACAGCCGATGGTGGCGAGAGCTTCGATTTTGAAGGTCAAATTGTGTTCAAAGGAGGAGGTAGGGCGACCTTGACCGTGAATGGTAAGACGTTCAATATCAACCTTTAAGGCTATTTGACGTGCTGCTGCTCCCCGGCAAGGCCGAAACGAAAATTTTGCGAAGCAAAAAAGCATTTCTCAGACCCTTCACGGAGTCCCGCCTTCCGGCGATGCGAGCTTTTAACACCTTCCCAAAAACAACAGCGGGGTGCAGTGACAAAGTCGCTGCACCCCGCTGTTGTTTTTGGGGAAGGGCAAATGGGAACCACTACTTCTTACTTGCCTTATCCCTCTCCACCATCGTCATAATTTGGTCAACGTGCAGGTTCTTGGCGATGATGGTGCGGTCGGGGTTCAGCACATATACCTCTGGCGTATTGTCCACATAGAACTTGGGATAGATGCTCTTGTTCGTTGGGTCAAACACGTTGAGCCAGGGCATATTGTATTTTTTGACAGCTTCCCGCACCTTGGCATCCTCTGCGTTCACGGCGATGCCATAAACATCAACGCCCTGGGCTTTTATCTGCTGGTACATCTGGGCAAGTTTGGGCGTCTGCTCGGCGCAATGCTCGCAATCGGGGTTCCACATATAGACCACGATATAGGGCGATTTCATGTCGTACAGCGCATGGACCTTGCCATCGAGGCCGGGTACTTGCACGTTTGCTGCCTTCTTGCCCATTAGGCTCGACGTCATTTCGTAAGCCCGCTGTTGCAAGCCGAACACCTCTGCCGAGTCAGACCACACCGCTTTATCATAGGTGAAATACCGCTCTATCATGTTCACGAAAACGGCCTGGGGGTCCATCAGGGTGGACTCTTTCGGGTCGTATTTCAGCACGATCCAATTGGCGAAGTACTTGAAAAACTCAGGCTTGTCCACCACCCAGTCCACCAGCTTGATGGAGTATTTCACTATAGAATCCGGGTGCTGGGGCGTCAGCTCTGTGATATAGCGCTCCAACATTTTCGACACCACAGGCGTGTAGAGGAGGCGCTCGTCGTTGAAGTCCATGCCGTCCCAGAAGCGGTTGCGGTAGAAATAGGTATAGCGGAGGGTGTCCATTGTGCCGTCCTGCTTGTAGCAGTCCCGGAGGTCGGGGTTTTGGCCGGCCCTTTTGAAGGAAGTGAAAATCGAGGTCGGGTTTTCTTTAAACAGTTTGTTCAGGGTATGTTTGGTGTACCTGCGGTAGTGGTACAATTCTTTATCAAACCCATTGTACAACGATTGAAAGGCCGGAACGAGAATAATAAGTTTACCCCCTTTTTTCAAAAGCTTGCGGCAATTATGAATAGCCAAGTGATCATTTTCAATATGCTCCACTACGTTTAGCGCGAAAATGGTATCAAAACTTTCAA
>WBZM01000669.1_pt1 | contig 43675 bp, 38 predicted proteins | sample 5204271 | NCBI WGS metagenome assembly WBZM01 (sample SAMN12344346, study PRJNA552823) | activated sludge metagenome | biome: Activated sludge suspended growth; feature: Nitrification reactor; material: Wastewater; isolation source: activated sludge from nitrification reactor of wastewater... | reverse complement strand
GTAACCTCTGCCGGTTCGTTTTCTCCGAGGAGCAGTTCTTCGTATGGCAGTCAAGCTTCGCCTCACCCGCGTGGGCAAGAAGAAGCAGCCGCAGTATCGCGTGGTCGCGGCCGACAGCCGCGCCGCTCGCGACGGCCGCTTCATCCAGATCATCGGCACCTACAACCCGCGGGTCGAGCCGTCGGCGATCAACATCGACAGCGACAAGGCCGTCAAGTGGCTCATGGACGGCGCACAGCCGACCGAGCGTGTGAAGAAGCTGCTCGAGGCCTCGGGCGCCTGGGAGGCGTTCACCTCGGCGAAGTCGGCCGCCAAGGCCAAGTGATCGCGTCGTGAGCGATCACGACGAGTCGGTCGACACCGGCGACGACCACGGGAACACCGTGCCCGCCCCCATCGCCACGGCCGTGCTCGAGCACGTGGTGCGTTCCATCGTCGACGACCCCGAGGCCGTGCGCGTCGAAGGTGCCTCCGGGCGCCACCGCGTGAAGCTCGAGGTCACCGTCGGCCCCGGCGACCTCGGCCGAGTCATCGGCCGCCGCGGTCGCACGGCGCAGAGCATCCGCACCGTGGTGCGTGCTGCCGCTGCCCGCGACGGCGTCGAGGTCGACGTCGACTTCGTCGACTGACGCGATGCCCGATCCCCGCCCGGCGGGTCTGCTCGAGGTCGGCCGTCTCGGTCGTGCGCACGGTGTGAAGGGCGGCTTCGTCGTCACCCTCGTCACCGACCGCCTCGAGCGGGTGCAACCCGGCTCGAGGTTGCACGACGGCCACGTCTGGCGCACCGTCGCCGCGTCGCGGCCCCTGCCGCAGGGCAAGTGGATGGTGCAGTTCGACGACGTCGCCGACCGCACCGCCGCCGAGGCGCTGTCGGGACGCACCCTGTGGGGCGAGCCCGTGCAGGACGACGATGCGCTCTGGGTGCACGACCTGATCGGGGCGCGCGTGGTCGACCAGACCGGCGTCGACCGTGGCGCGTGCGTGTCGGTGATCGACAACCCGGCCAACGACCTGCTCGAACTCGACACCGGCCATCTGGTGCCGGTCACCTTCGTCGAGTCGGTCGTCGACGGTGTGATCACCGTCGACACCCCCGACGGTCTGTTCGACCTCCTCGACTGATCCCGGTCAGACCACGAACGGGTCGGTCACGGCCACCACCGCATCGACGTTCAGTGGGCCGTACAGGTGGGGGAACGGCTCGGGGGCACCGTCGAGCTGCTCGACCTTCAACTCGGCGGTGAGCAGCGACTCGTCGACGTGCAACAGCACCAGATTCGGGACGTCGCGGTAGAACGACTCGGCGACGAAGGGCACCTGGGCCTCGAAGCTGAGGTGGATGAACCCTTGCTGCTCGAGCTCCATCCCGATGGTGCTGGCGGTGTAGCTCCCGGCGGCTCTCGAGCGGAGCCAGCGGTCGCGGTCGGCGATGTGGAAGATCACTCGACCATCATGGCGCGAGGGTGCCCGTAGGCTGGCGCACCGTGCGCGTCGACGTGTTCACCATCTTCCCGGGCCTGGTGGACCAGTTCTGCGCCGAGAGCCTGCTCGGCAAGTGTCGCTCGACCGGCCTGCTCGACCTGCGCCTGCACGACCTGCGCGAGCACACCACCGACGTGCACCGCACCGTCGACGACGCGCCGTTCGGTGGCGGAGCCGGGATGGTGATGAAGCCCGAGCCGATCTTCGCCTCGGTCGACGCCGCCGATCCGCCCCGGCCGCTGTACCTGCTCGGCCCGGGCGGACGCCGGTTCGACCAGTCCGTCGCCCACGAGCTCGCGGCCCTGGCCGATGGTCCGAGCGGCGGCTTCTCGCTGTTGTGCGGCCGCTACGAGGGCATCGACCACCGTGTGCGCGAGCACCTCGTCGACGGCGAGCTCAGCATCGGCGACGTGGTGCTGAGCGGCGGCGAGGTGGCTGCGTGCCTGGTCGTCGAGGCCGTCACCCGGCTGCTGCCCGGTGCGATGGGCAATGCGGAGAGTCCGGTCACCGAGAGCTTCGGCGCGACGGGCCTGCTCGAGGAGCCGCACTACACCCGACCGGCCGAGTTCCGGGGATGGGCGGTGCCCGACGTGTTGCGCAGCGGCGACCACGGCAAGGTGGCCCGCTGGCGCGAGGCACAACGGCTCCATCGCACGCTGCGGTGGCGGCCCGACCTGATCGAGGCCCGAGGAGGTCTCACGGATCCGGAGCGCCGCTTGTTGGAAGAGTTCCCCCCGACCCCGTATCCTTAGCTGTTCCATTTCTCCAGGCCTGCAGGATGTTCGCGCCATGAAGTCCACCGATCTCGTCGACAACCAGTACCTCCGCACCGATCTGCCGGCGTTCGGCCCGGGCGACGAGGTGAAGGTGCACGTGAAGGTCGTCGAAGGCAACAAGGAGCGTGTCCAGGTCTTCCAGGGCAACGTGATCCGCCGCCAGGGCAGTGGCGTCGCCGAGACCTACACCGTCCGCAAGGTCAGCTACGGCGTCGGGGTCGAGCGCACCTTCCCGGTGCACACTCCCACGGTGGCCAAGGTCGAGCTGCTGAAGCGGGGCGACGTGCGTCGCGCCAAGCTGTACTACCTGCGCGATCGCTCGGGCAAGGCCGCGAAGATCCGCGAGAAGCGCGACGCCTGATCCGCACACGGTCGAACGGCGCAGGTTCGCCGCGCCGACCGTCAGCGAGGGGCCCGTCGTGGCCCGATGAAAGGTCGTGGCCGATGAGCTCCGACGATCTCGAGAACTTCGAAGCCGAACGCGAACTCGCTCTCGCCCAGGAGTACCAGGACGTCGCGGGCATGTTCCGCTTCGCCGTCGAGACCGAACGACGCTTCTACCTGGCCAACGAGGTCGAGGTCACCGTGTCCGGCGACGGCGCCCGCCCGGTGATCGAGGTGCAGCTCACCGACGCCTGGGTGTGGGACATGTACCGCAAGAGCCGGTTCGTGCCGAAGGTGCGGGTGCTCAGCTTCAAAGACGTCAACGTCGAGGAGCTCCCCGTGCCCGACCTGCAGCTCTGATCCGCCCGCTCGGGTAGGTTGCCGACGTGCAGGTGCATGTGTGCGGAGTCCGCGGGTCCACGCCATCGCCGGGCGACGCGTTCGCCCGCGTCGGCGGTCACACCTCGTGCATCGCGATCGGTCACGATCCCGATGAGCGACCGTCCCTGGTGCTCGACGCCGGTACGGGTCTGCGATACCTGTCGAAGGTGCTCGCGGGCGAGGCCTTCGTCGGCACGATGATCCTCGGTCACCTGCACTGGGACCACATGATGGGGCTCCCGTTCTTCGCCGCCGGCGATCGCCCCGACAGCCGGGTCCGGCTGCTCGTGCCCGAGCAGGGCAGCTCGGCGCTCGAGTTGCTCGACCGGGCGATGGGGCCGCCGCTGTTCCCGATCACCGCGCGCGACCTGCGCGGCGACTGGAGCTTCGACACCTACGACGAGGGCACCTTCGTCGCCGAGGGCTTCACCATCCTCGCCCGCGAGATCCCACACAAGGGTGGCCGCACGATGGGTATCCGGGTGAGCGACGGGCACTCGTCGATCGCCTACCTCTCCGACCACTCACCGCACGACCTCGGCCCGGGCGCCGACGGCCTCGGCGAGCTCCACCCGGCGGCGATGGAACTGGCCGACGGCGTCGACCTGCTGGTGCACGACGCCCAGTACACGGCGCACGAGCTGCCCACCCGGTTCACCTGGGGTCACGCCGCCGCCGACTACGCGGTCACGCTCGGCCGCGCGGCCGGGGCGCGGACCGTGCTGCTGTTCCACCACGACCCGTCGCGCACCGACGACCAGGTGTTCGCGATGGGCGACATGCTGCGTGGCGACGAGGCCGACCCGCACGCGCCGACGGTCGAGATCGCCACCGAAGGGCGGGTCTTCTCGCTCGGTGCCCGTCGCCGCGGCTGATCGGCCTGGGTCCGAGCGGCGAGCGTCAGACGATGCCGAGACGCCAGGTGACCAGCTGCTCGGCGCGCTCGGTCGCCGCACCGTGCCCGGTGACGGCCGGCAGGAACAGATCGCGGTCGATCGACCGGACGACGGTGTCGGTCGCCGCGGTGACGGTGGCCGTGCGCGGGACGTCGCGGAGCAGGGCGATCTCGCCGAAGCTGTCGCCGGCCGTCTCCGACCGCACGAACTCGTCGCGGATGGTCACGTCGACCCGACCTCGTTCGATCACGTAGAAGCGGTCGCCCACCTCGCCCTCGCGGAACACGACCTCGCCGTCGGCCAGTTGCCGCACCTGCGACCCGCGTGCGAGCCGTTCGAGCACCGGCTCGGGCAGCACGGCGAGCATCGGCACCCGCCGCAGCACCTCGATGCCCGCCGGCGCGCGGTGCTGCTGGTCGATGCGCATCAACCCCGAGACGCCGAGCACGACGAGCGCGGTGACCGCGCCGCCGAGCACGGCCAGCCCGGCACGCAGACCGATGGTGTGCAGCAACACGGGCATCAGCGCTGCGCCGAGCGCCATGCCCCCGATCACGGCACTGTCCATCGCACCGAACACCCGACCCATCACCGCGTCGGGCACCAGCCGCTGCAGCAGCGTCGACGCGTTGATGTCGACCAACGAGTTGGCCATGCCGATCATCGCCATCGCCACCAGGGCGGCGGGCAACGCCGGCCAGGCGGCCACCAGGATCAGGGGTGCCGCCCAGAGCGCCACCCCGATGCCGAAGTCGAACGCGAGCCGCTCGCGCCGGCTGAGCACGAGCGCGACCAGCCCGCCGATCAGGCCGCCCACGCCGAGGGTCGCCTCGAGCAGGCCGACACCGCCGTCGCCGAGTTCGAGCAGGTCGAGCGCGATCGCCACGATGAACACCACCGAGGCGCCGGCGATCAGCGTCTGGGCGCAGTACAGGCCGATCAGGAGTCGGAGTTCGCAGCTGCGCAGGATCTCGCGGTATCCCGCCATCGACTCGCGGAGGAACCCGGCCGAGACGTCGGGCTCGGTCCCGGCATCGGGCTCGTCGCCGTCGCCGTCGCCGGGTCGGGGGTCGCTCGCCGCGGCGGACGCCTCGGCCGGCAACCGGAGGCCGAGCACCACCACGGCCGACCACACGAACGTCAACGCGTCGAACGCGTACACGGCGGCGGTGTCGGTGACGGCGAGCAGCAGGCCGGCCAGCGCGGGTCCGGCGAAGAAGCCGACGCTCTCGATCGTGCTCGAGGCCACGTTCGCCGCGGTGAGCTCGTCGGCTCGCTCGGCCAGCTGCGGGAGCAGGGCGGCCTGAGCCGGCCGGAACGGGGTACCGACCAGGGCGACGACGACCGCCAGCACGTACACGGCGACCGCCGGGCCGTCGGCTTCGATGATCGCCGCCGCGGCGAGCACCAGGACGGCGCGCACGGCGTCGGCCACGATCATCACCCGCCGGCGGTCGTAACGGTCGGCGAGCACCGACGCGAACGGCGTGACCACCGCGACCGACACGTAGCGGATGACGCCGAGGACGCCGACGGCGGTGGCCCCGCCCTGCGTGTACGCGTACACCGAGGCGGCCACCGCGTAGGCCCAGTCGCCGATCACCGAACCGACGAGCGCCAGGTTGAGCCGACGCAGGCCCGGATTGCGCACGACACCGGCGATCGCCGCGCGCGACTCCCGGATCTGCTCGCCCCACGTCGACACGGTCGCCCTCCCGTCCCTGCCGGCCCCCCGGCGCTTCCGGTGCGTCCGATGCTTCCGGCGTCGTGCGACTGTAGCGAGCGGCGACCGGTGCCGACGGCGGTTGAATGGCCGTGCGTCCCCCGCGACACGGTCGAGCGCGCCGTCGGCGTGCCACGGTGGGGGAGGACACGGATGAGCGGGAGCAACCAGGCGCGCGGGCGCTGGGGCGAGGAACAGGCGGCGGGCTGGTACCGCCGCCGTGGCGGGGTGGTGCTGGCCCGGAACTGGCGGTGCGACCGGGGCGAGCTCGATCTCGTCGTCCGGCTCGGGCACACCGTCGTGTTCGTCGAGGTGAAGGCGCGCAGCAGCGAGCGGTTCGGCCCGGCGTCGGCAGCGGTCGGCGAGCGCAAGCAGCAGACCCTGCGGCTGCTCGCGACCCGATGGCTGGACGAGCACCCCGATCAGCGGGGCGAGCTCAGGTTCGACGTCGTCGCGATCACGGGCACGCGGCTCGAGGTGATCGAGCACGCGTTCTGAGCGGCGATCAGCCGAACACGGTCCAGGCGAGCAGCACCACGACGGCCACCACCGCAGCGGCGACGAAGACGATGTCGGTCCGGCGTGCCACGCGCCTGCGGTTCGGGTTGAATCCCATGCCCTCAGTATCGTCGCCCGTCATGGAGACCATCGACGTCGAACGCAACGGTGGCATCGTCACCATCACCCTCAACCGCCCCGAGAAGAAGAACGCGGCCAACGGGACGATGTGGGGCGAGCTGCTCGCCACCTTCCGCGAGATCGCGGACTCCTCCGACGACCGGGTCGTGGTGATCACCGGTGCGGGCGGCGCGTTCTGCTCGGGCGCCGACCTCTGGGCGCCGAGCGACGGCCGCCCGCCCAAGCACCAGCTGGCCGCGATGCGCCACATCACCGACGTCGCGCTGGCCCTGCACCGCATCCCGCAGCCGGTCATCGCGAAGGTGCGCGGGGTGGCCGTCGGCGCGGGCTGCAACCTGGCGCTCGGCTGCGACCTCGTCGTCGCGAGCGACAACGCCCGCTTCTCGGAGATCTTCTCCAAGCGCGGCCTGTCGCTCGACTTCGGTGGCAGTTGGCTGCTCCCGCGCCGGATCGGTCTGCACCGGGCCAAGGAGCTCGCGTTCTTCGCCGACATCATCGACGCGGCCGAGGCCGAGCGGATCGGCTTGGTGAACCGGGTCGTGGCCGACGATCAGCTCGACGCGTTCGTCGACGACTGGGCGCAGCGGCTGCTCGCCACGCCACCGATCGCGGTGGCGATGTCGAAGCGGATGCTCGACAACGCGATGAACGTCACCTTCGAAGAGGCGCTCGACGACGAGGGCCAGTCGCAGACGATCAACTTCGGCACCAAGGACACCCCCGAGGCGATCCGGGCGTTCATGGAGAAGCGGGCTCCCACGTTCGAAGGACGCTGATCACCGCCGTCGGTGGTCCGCTCGCCGGCCTGCCGTCGCTCGCCCGGGCGCGCTCACTAGCGTTCGGGCCGATGGCTCCCCGTTCGTCCGCGCGCCGATCCGGCTTCGCCGCCGCGCTCGCGATCGGCGCGTGCCTGCTCGGCGGTCCGGCGGTCGCCTTCGCGGGTGACCTGCCCGAGCCGGTTCCGGTGCCGTCGCTGCCGCCGATCGAGGAGCCGGAGACCGACAGCGCCCGGCTCGTGCCCGTGCCCTCCGGGTGTCTCGCACCCGAGGTCGAGCAGACGGTGTTCATCGGCAAGCTGCTCATCGCCGACGCGGTCACCGGCCGGTACGAGGTCGAACAGGTGCTGTCGGGTTCGATCGAGGGCTTCTCGGTGCAGCAGATGATCGACGTCCGGTACGGCGACGAGGTCCGCTTCCTCCACGTGGGGCAGCGCTACATCGTCGGTGCCGGCATCGACCCGGACCTCGGCGTGCTCGCGTCGACCGTGCGGGCACCGGCGCCGCTGTTCGGCGGCAACGAGGTCGCCGGTGTCGACGACGGCGACGTCGACTGCCCGTCGATCGGGTCGCCGATCCGCACCGTTCTGGTCGACGGCTCGAGCGTCGAGACCGGGGTGCTCACCCCGCTGCAGGACGCCGAGAAGAAGATCCTGCGGGCGATCCTCGCACCGGTGGGGGTGGCGTTCGCCGTGCTGCTCGGCCTGGTGATCGTGAAGCACCTGCTGTTCGCACTCGGCCGGTCGCTGCGCGACCTGTCGGTGACCGAGCGGCCGACGCGGCGCGATCGGCGCAAGGCGGCGCTCGAGCGGCTCGAGCAGGCGGGCTGACGCAGCCGGTTCAGCGGCGGAACGCCGCCGTCGCGCTGGCGCGGAGTTCGGTGACCGCGTGCCCGAGCCCCTCGGGATCGCGGAACAGCGCGCTGCCGGCGATGAGCACGTTGGCGCCGGCAGCGGCCGCACCCGCGATCGTGGTGGGACCGATGCCGCCGTCGACCTCGAGGTCGACCTGCCCCGCCAGGCCGCGACGCTCGATCAGGTCGCGGACCTCGCGGATCTTCGGTTCCATCGTGGGGATGTAGGCCTGACCGCCGAAGCCGGGGTTGACGGTCATCACCAGCACCAGGTCGACGAGGTCGAGCACGTGCTCGATCGCCGAGGCCGGGGTGGCCGGGTTGAGCGCCACCGCCGCGTTCGCGCCGAGCGAACGGATGTTGCCGAGCGTGCGGTGCAGGTGCGTGCAGGCCTCGACGTGCACGATGAGCCGCGAGCAGCCTGCGGCCACGTACTCCGCCGCCATCACGTCGGGCGTGTACACCATCAGGTGGGCTTCGAAGGGGAGCGAGGTGTGCGGTCGCGCCGAGGCGATCACCGCCGGTCCGAAGGTGAGGTTGGGCACGAACTGACCGTCCATCACGTCCCACTGGATCAGGTCGACGCCCGCGGCCTCGAGCGCCGCCACCTCGTCGCCGAGCTTCGCGAAGTCGACCGGGAGGACACTCGGGGCGATCTGGATGCGGGGGCCGGTCGTGGGGTCGGTCGTGGGGTCGGCGGACACGCGAGCGAGGGTAGCCGTGCATACGCTGCGGAGGTGGCCTCGGTTCCCCCGCAACACCTGCACCTGCGCATCGACCAGGTGGTCGCCGGCGGTGACGGCCTGGCTCGCGAGGCCGGTGGGCGGGTGGTGTTCGTCCCCGGTGTGCTGCCGGGCGAGATGGTGGCGGTGCGGCTCGTCACCGCCAAGCGCGACTTCGCACGGGGCGAGGTGGTCGAGGTGCTCGAGGCCTCGCCCGAGCGGGTCGAGCCGCCGTGCCGAGCGCGGGCGAGGGGCTGCGGCGGCTGCGATTGGCAGCACCTCGATCCGGCCCGCCAGCTCGACCACAAGCGGGCCGTCGTCGTCGAGGCGCTGCGGCGCACCGCGCGGCTCGCCGATCCCGTCGTCGAGGCGGGTGGCAGCGTGCCGGCGTGGGCGTATCGCACCTCGATGCGCGTGGCGGTCGATCGCCACGGCGTGCCCTCGCTGCGGCGGCCGCGGACCAACGAGCCGGTGCCGCTCGAGCACTGCCTCGTCGCGCACCCGCAGCTCGACGAACTGCTGCGCGACGCCCGCTTCGTGGGCGCCGACGAGGTGTCGCTGCGGGTCTCGGCCGCCACCGGCGAACGAACCGCATGGTGGACGCGCAGCCACCCCGGGGACGAGGTGCACGTGTCGTTGCCCACCGACGTCCGCACCGGTCCCGACGCCGTCGTGCACGAGCGGGTGGCCGGTCGGCGATTGCGGGTGAGCGGCGCCGCGTTCTTCCAGTCCGGGCCCGACGCCGCGGCGCTGCTCGTGCGAACCGTGCGCGACGTGGTCGGACCGATCCCTGCCGGCGCGCGGCTGGTCGACGCCTACGGCGGCGTCGGGTTGTTCGCCACGACGCTCGACGCGGGGTCGGTCACCCTGGTCGAGGGATCGCGCGCCGCGTGCGAGGACGCGCAGGTGAACCTCGCCGACGCCGCGATCGACGGTCGGGTGGTCTGCGCGAACGTCGAGGCCTGGCATCCCGATCCGGGACCCGCCCCGGACGTCGTGGTCGCCGACCCGTCACGGCAGGGCCTCGGGCCTGTTGCGGCCGACGTGCTCGCCGGCGCGGGCGCGTCGCTGTTGGTGCTCGTCGGGTGCGATCCGGTCGCGTTCGCACGCGACGTCGGGCTCCTCGCGGGCCACGGCTACCGGCTCACGAGGGCGGTCGCGCTCGACCTGTTCCCCCAGACCCACCACGTCGAGGTGGTCGGCCGGTTCGAGCGGTGAGCCCGTGGCCGGAGACCACGTCATCCCGTTCGCGAACTCGTGTGATCCGGATCCGTCCGGGCTCCGTACAGACAGCGTGCGAGACGACCTGACCGCTGCGTCCGACCCGAGCCTGGTGCTCGCGTTGGCGCGGTACCGACAAGAGGCGCTGGGCGAGGTGTACCGCCGGCACGCCGGCGCGGTGTTCGGCCTGGCCAAGCGGATCCTCGACGACCAGGCCCGAGCCGAGGAGGTGGTGCAGGAGGTCTTCCTGCGCCTCTGGAACCAACCCGACCGGTTCGATCCCGAACGAGGCTCGCTGCGCAGCTTCCTGCTCGCGCAGGCCCACAGCCGTGCCGTCGACGTGCTGCGCTCCGAAACGTCGCGTCGGCGGCGCGAAGAGCGCGACGCCCGCCAGGCCGCTGCGGGCGGCTACGACCTCGATCGCCAGGTGTGGGACCTGGCACTCGCGGAGCACGTGCGATCCGCGATGGAACGACTGCACCCGGGGGAGCGCGCTGCGGTCGAGCTCGCCTACTTCGGGGGCCGCACGTATCGGGAGGTGGCCGTCGAGCTCGGGGAACCCGAGGGAACGGTCAAGAGCCGGATCCGCAACGGGTTGAAGCGCCTGCGCGCCGAACTCGCTGCGTCCGGGGTGACGGTGGGTGACGTATGAGTGCAGAAGAGCTGGAGCTCGACGAGCTGCTCGGGGCCTATGCGCTCGACGCCGTCAGCGACGACGAGCGGCGCACGGTCGAGCAGTACCTCGCCGTCAACCCTCGCGCCCGCCAGGAGGTGGCCGAGCACCGCGAGGTGGCCACGATGCTGGCATGGACCGGCATGTCGGCACCCGACGGGTTGTGGGACCGGATCGCCGCCAACCTCGACACGGACGACTCGTCCGCGCCGCATCCGAGCGGTGAGCTCGCGTCGGTCATCGCGATGCGCCCGCCGGCGGCTCGGCCGACGCGCCGGTGGCGTTCCGCCGGTTCATGGGTGGCCGCCACCGCCGCGGCGGCACTCGTCGCCGTGGTCGCGGTGACGGCGCTCAGCGGCGACGACACCGACCAGGCGCCGCTCGCGGCTGCCGTCGACGACGCCCGCGCCGACCGCGACTCCGTCGTGGCGTCGCTGGTGAACGCCGACGGTCGTGTCGGGGCCGAGGTCGTGATCGATCAGGACGGGCACGGCTACCTGATCGGTGAAGCGCTCCCCACCCTGCCCAACGACCGCACGTACCAGCTGTGGGGTGTGATCGGCGATCAGGTGATCTCGCTGGGCGTGCTCGGCGCGAATCCCGAGATCGAACCGTTCAGCGCCGGCGAGGAGTCGATCTCGCAGGTGGTGGTGACGATCGAGCCGGCCGGCGGGGTGGTGTCGAACGGCAATCCCGACGGCGCCTACGCCGGCACGCTCGCCTGACGAGCCGACGGCCCCGACGGCATCAGAGCTTCGCGATGCGAGCCTCGACCCGGTCGAGGAAGCGTCGCCGCGCGGCGTCGCCCGCCCGGTCGATGCCGTAGAACGCGATCCAGTGCGTGCGCACGCGCACGTTGCACGCGAACCGCAGCGCACGGGTCATCGTGCGCTTGCCGGTCTCGCCCTCGACGGCGTTCACCCACTTCGACGAACCGTGGGTGGTGACCGCCACCATCGTGTGGATGTTGCGCAGCAACGGGCGGATGCGGTTGGTGCCCGGTGGCAGGTCCCATGCGACCCCCATCACCCAGACCCGGTCGAACCAGCCCTTCAACATGGCCGGCTGGCCTGCCCACCACGTCGGGTAGACGAGCACGATCGTGTCGCACCAGCGCAGGTTGTCGAACGTACTCGGCGATCTCGGGACGCAACTCGGGGTGTTCGCGGTGGTCGACGTGGTGCACCTTCCGGTCGTGCTCGTCGAGTTCGGGGCGGAACCCGTCGGCGTACAGGTCGGACACGCGGACCTCGTGGCCCGCTCGGCGCAGGCCCGCCAGCACGCGCTCGAGCGCCGCCCCGGCGAACGACTCGTGGGTCGGGTGGCAGAAGACGACGTAGGACTTCACGGCTGCCTCACAACGCCCGCATCCTGCGCTCGACCTTGTCGAGGAACGCTTCGCGTCGGCGCGCCGACATGGTGTCCATGCCGTACAGCGGCAGCCACAGGCACCGCGTGCCCCAACCGGTGCTCAACCGCATCGCCCGCTTGATCGTGCGGCGCCCGTTGTCGTTGATGGTCTTGATGTAGCGCCAGGGCGAGCCGTAGGTGGTGATGCCGACGAGCCGTCGAACGTTGGTGAGGCCCGGCCGCACCTTGTTGTCCTCGTTGAACACGAAGCCGACGCCCTCCACCATGGTGCGTTCGAACCAGCCCTTCAGGATCGCCGGCACCGAGCTCCACCAGGTGGGGTAGACGAACACCAACGTGTGCGCCTGCTGCATGTCGGCGATGTGCGCGGCGACGAGCGGGTCGAGCACCGGCTGGTCGGTCGGGTACGCACGGCGCTCCTCGGCCGTCATCGCCGCCCGGAATCCCTCGGCGTACAGATCGCGCACCACCACCTCGTGGCCACCGGCCTCGAGGCCGAGCCGGACCCGGTCGGCGATCGCATGACTGAAGCTGGCCGGGTTCGGGTTCGCGATGATGACGAGCGCCCGCATGCGACGTGGAACGTACTGCGCGCCGGGCTGCACCGTGCTCATCGGTGATGACGGTCCGGTGAACGTCGCGTTGCCGCCCGGAGGGACGCCGTCCGGAGCGCGTGACGTCGGCGACAGCGCGATCGGTCAGCGACCGCCGCCGATGTCGATGAACGCCCCGGTCACGAAGCTCGCCTCGTCCGACACCAGCCACCGCACTGCCCCGGCCACCTCGTCGGCCGTGCCTGCCCGGCCCATCGGCACCGTCGGGGCCAGCCGGTCGAGGCGCCCCGCCGGTGCATGGTCGTGGAAGTCGCTTTCGACCAGACCGGGCCGCACCGCGTTGACCCGGATGCCGACCGTCGCGAGCTCCTTCGCGAGGCCCACGGTCATCGTGTCGATCGCGCCCTTCGAGGCCGCGTAGTGCACCCACTCGCCGCTCCCGCCGAGGACCGCGGCACGGGAGGAGACGTTGACGATCGAACCACCTCGGCCACCCCGGTCGGTGGCCATCCGAGCGGCCGCTTCGCGGGCACACACGAACGGCCCCGTCACGTTCACCGCCCACAGCCCGGCCAGCATCGTCGCGCCGACCGTGTCGAGGGTGCCGTACCCGCCGGCGATCCCGGCGTTGTTGACCAGCACGTCGAGCCGACCGAAGTGACCGTCGATCGCGCGGAACATGGCGACCACCTGCTCCTCGTCGGCGACGTCGGCGCGGTGCACGAGCACGGCGGCACCGAGCGCGGTGAGGTCGTCGACGAGTGCGTCGACGTGGTCGCCGGGCGATCGCGGCGACACATGGTTGACGACGAGGTCGTGGCTGGGAGCGGCCGCCCGGGCGACGGCGGCGCCGATGCCGCGCACGGCACCCGTGATCAGCATGACCGGCCGGCTCACGCCCGACCTCGCAGGCGGGCGCGCACCGACGGCCACTCGTCCGGCACGATCGAGTAGCAGGCGGTGTCGCGGGGCGCGCCGGCCACCGACTCGTGGCCCGCCTGCAGGCGGTGGTTGCGCAACACGCCCTCGAACGTCGCGCCGAGCCGTTCGATCGCACTGCGGCTGCGTCGGTTGCGGGCGTCGGTGCAGATGGCCACCCGCTGCACCTGCCACTGTTCGAACGCGTGGGTGAGCAGGAGGAGCTTGGCCTCGGAGTTGAGCGGCGTGCGTTGGGCCGACGCGGCGAGCCACGTGCCGCCGATCTCGACCTCGCTGGGCAGCTCGGCGCCGCCCCAGTACCTGATGTCGAGGTACCGGGTGCACCCGACGGGCGTGTCGTCGGCGAGGCGCCGTTGCACGAAGGGCACCACCAGGTCGCGTGCTGCCTCGTCGAGCAGGCCGCGCACATAGGGCTCCATCGCGGCCGCCGTGTCGGGCACGGGCGTGTAGCCGTAGCTCGACCGGTCCTCGGTGGCGGCGGCCACCAGCGCAGGCACGTGGTCGAGCGAGAGGGGTTCCAGTTGCACGACCGAGCCGCGCAGCACGAAGGGTTCGATGCGCATCGACAGCAGCTTGCCAGCCCGGCCACTCGTGCCGCCGCCGAGTTCCGGCTCCCGGCCGCGAGATGCGGCAGCATGGGCTCGTGCCCCTGCCGTCCGATCCCGATCCCCTCGACGCGGGACCCCTCGACGCGGGACCCCTCGACGCCGGGCCGTTCGGCCCGTGGCTCGATCGGATGGTCGAGTCGCTCGCCGGTCGGGCCGACACCGACGTCCCGTGCGGTTCGTGCGTCGGGTGCTGCTCGAGCCGCCAGTTCGTGCACGTCGAGCCCGACGAACACGACGCGTTGGCGCACATCCCGCCGGAGCTGCGGTTCCCCGCGCCGGGCCTGCCGCCCGGGTTCGTGGTCCTGCCGTACGACGAGCAGGGACGGTGCCCGATGCTCGGGGCGGACGGCTGCACGATCTACGAGCACCGGCCGCGCACGTGTCGCGTGTACGACTGCCGCGTGTTGACGGCGGCGGCGGTCGAGCCGGACGCCGACCAGCCGCTGATCGCCGAGCGCGTGCGTCGCTGGCGGTTCCAGGTGGCCGACACCGACCGTGAGCGGTTCGAGGCGGTGCGCGCCACCGCCCGCGTGCTCCGCGAGCCGTCGGCACATCCCGACGGCCGCGTGCCGACGCGAGCGAGCCAGCTGGCCGCGATGGCCGTCGGACTGCACCGTCTGGCGATGCGCGACGGGCACGCTGTGGCGCCCACCGCGGTGGCGGTGCGCGTCGAACTGTCGCGGCGTCGGGGCTGACTCAGCCCTGCTTGCGGAACCGGCCGAACAGCCCCTTCAACTTCTTCTTCGCACCGGCGGCGGCCTTGCCGGCGAGGCCCTTGGCCTTGGCCGCCTGCTCGCGCACCCGGGGGTCGTCGACCACCTTCTTGGCCGCGCCGGCGACGGCTGCACCGCCCTGCTTGGCCGTCGCCACCGCGCTGCGGCCGACATCGTCGAGCGCGTTGCCGTCGTGGTCGTCGTCGAGACGCCGGTTGGCGTCGCCGATCACGCGCTGCACCTTGCCGCTGCGCACACCCTGCACGGCGATCGCCAGCACCGCGGCCACACCGGCGGCGGTGATCGCGCCGAGGGCCACCTTCGCGATCGCGCCCATCGCCAACGGCGCCAGCGCGTCCATCGCGGTGCGCACCGCGGCTTCGGGCAGGTGCGTCTCGTCGCTGATCGTCTGCGCGGTCGCGTCGAGTCGGTCGCCGAAGACGTGGCCGAGGATGCCGGCGCCCGACGAGCCGCGGAAGCCGCCGCCGAGGAACCCGACAGCGTCGTCGAGCACCGTGCCGTCGTGGTCGTCGTGCACCGCGGAGGCGATGCCCTGGCTGTCGCCGCTCGCGGCGTTGTGCTGCAACTGTTCGACGAGTGCCGGCAGGATCGCCTTCACCAGCCGCACGACGTCGTCGAGACCGAGCCCGAGCTGCTTGGCCAGGGCGAGCAACGCCTGCGGCGTGAGCGCGCCACCGAGCGCGTCGAGGAGATCGGGTTGCGTCTGGTCGGCCATGGCGGCCGAGCGTAGGCGAGGGGTCAGGCGATGTCGTACGAGACGGGAAGCCGCTTGAGACCGCCGACGAACAACGTCTGCATCTCGGCGGGCTCGCCGGCCAACTCGATCCGCGACAGACGAGGGAGGAGCTCGGTGAGCAGCGCCTTGATCTCCATCCGGGCGAGCATCGCCCCGAGGCAGTAGTGCACGCCGAACCCGAACGCGAGGTGCTTGTTGGGTGAGCGGCCGATGTCGAACGCGAAGGGGTCGTCGAAGACCTCCTCGTCGCGGTTGGCCGACGGGTACGACAACAGGACGGCATCGCCGGGTCGGAAGGTGTGGCCGCGCAGCGTGTACTCGGTGGTGGCGTTGCGCATGAAGTGCTTGACCGGCGTGACCCACCGGATGATCTCGTCGACCGCCGACGGGATGAGCGACGGGTCGGCCTGCAGACGGGCCAACTGGTCGGGATGCTCGATGAGCGCCTGCATGCCGCCGGCCATCGCCGACGCGGTCGTGTCGTGGCCTGCGGTGGCGACGATGACGTAGTACGAGATCTGTTCCATGATCCCGATCGGCGCGCCCTCGACGGTGGCGTTGGCGATCACCGAGGCGAGGTCCTCGGTCGGTTCGGCCTTGCGTGCCTCGGTGAGTTCGGTGAAGTAGGCGAAGAAGTCCTGCACGACGGCGATCAGGTCCTCCATCGACACGCCGCGCGACAGTTCGGGGTCGGCGCTGCCGAACAGCTCCTGGGTGAGCTTCAGCATGCGGGGGTAGTCGCTCTCGGGCAGTCCGAGGATCGACAGGATCACCTGGAGCGGGTACTGCATCGCGACGTCGCGGGCGAAGTCGCACCGTCCGCCGAGCTCGATCATCCGTTGCGCCGACAGCTTCGCCAGTTCGGACAAGCGGCCCTCGAGCTTGGCCAGGTTCTTCGGGAGGAACCACTCGGCGGCCAGCCCGCGGTAGGTGCGGTGGTCGGGGTCGTCCATGTGGATCAGGGTGCGCAACAGGTCGCCCTGCTCCTCGCGGCGTCGATCGGCCTCGAGGTTCGCGATCACCGGTCGCGGCGCGTTCTCCCACTCCTTGTTGTGCAGTTCGATCTCGAGCACGTCGGCGTGCTTGGTGATCACGTGGAACGGGGCGAAGTCGGGATGCTCGATCCGGTGGATCGGATCGTCACGGCGCAGCAGCGCGCACGCGGCGTGGAAACGCTCGGGGTCGGCATACGCCGCGGGATCGACGAAGACCTGGCCTGCTTCACTCGGAGTCATCGGCGAACGGTACCGCAGCGCCCGAGGCCGATCCGAAGCCGGTCCCGAGCCGGTCCGACGGCGATCCGACGGCGATCCGACGGCGATCCGACGGCGAAGGACCGAGGTCCCTCGACAGGCGGGCGGCCGCCGTTCACACTCGGCCGCAGCGGCGTGAGGGGGACGGATGGGCGAGCAGTGGGATGCGGTCGTGATCGGTGCGGGCCTCGGTGGGCTCACCACCGCGGCGTGTCTGGCGGCCGCCGGCAGACGGGTGCTCGTGGTGGAACGCCACGACCTGGCCGGCGGCAACGCCACGGTGTTCCGGCGCCATCACCAGGGTGCCGAGTACGAGTTCGACGTCGGTGTGCACTACATCGGCGAGTGTCAGCCGGGCGGGCTGTTCCCGGTGATCCTGGGGGCGCTCGGCGTGGGGGACCGGATCGCCTTCCGGCCGCTCGACCCCGACGGCTTCGACACGGTGGTCCTGCCGGGTGTCGAGCTGCACGTGCCTGCCGGCTGGGATGCGTACACCGAGCGACTGCTCGACGCGGTGCCGGGCGACCGGGCAGCCGTCGAGCGGTGCATGCAGATCCTGCGTGACGTCGCGAAGGAGACGCGCGACCGCTACGTGCCGGGTGTGTCGACGCCGACGCTCGACGCGTGGGAGGGACGCACGGTGGCCGAGCTGTTCGACGAGTGCGAGCTGTCGCCGACGGCACGCGCGCTGATCGACCACTGGAACGGGCTGTACGCCGGGCCACCGTCGCGAGCGACCGTCACGATGCACGCAGGGATCATCAACCACTACATGCAGGGTGCCTTCTACCCCGAGGGCGGCGGCCAGGTGATCCCGGCCCGGCTGGTGCAGGTGATCGAGGCGCTCGGGGGTGAGGTTCGCACGCTCGCTCCGGTGCAGCGCGTGATGGTGACCGACCGTCGCGTCACGGGCGTCGAGCTGGCCGACGGCACCGTGGTCGAGACCGGACTCGTGGTGTCGAACGCCGACCACCGGCGCACCGTGATGCACCTCGTCGGGCCCGAGCACTGGGATCCCGCCTCGGTGCGCTTCGCCGAGCAGGCGACGATGACGCTCGGCCTCGCCGTGGTGTACGTCGTGGTCGACGTCGACCTGTGTGCCGGCATGCCCAACACGAACTATCACGTGTTCGCGGGCACCGATGTCGAGGCCGTGTACGCCGCGCTCGACGCCGGCCGGTTGCCCGACGACGACTGGGCGTACGTGGCGCTCGCGTCGCGCAAGGACCCCGACAACCCGCACCTGTGCCCGCCGGGCCACACCAACTTCCAGATCATGACCCTGGCGCCGCGTGGCTTCGAGTACTGGGGTGTCGAGACCGGCCCGGCCGACGGTGGCCGGTACCGCCGTGACGAGGTGTATCGCGAACGCAAGCACGAGCTGACCGAGCGGATGCTCGACGCGGCGGAGCGGGTGCTCGGTCCGTTCCGCGAGCACATCGTCCACCTCGAGACCGCCACACCGCTCACCCACCAGCGGTACACCCATGCGTCGGGCGGCACCAGCTACGGCTACGAGCACTCGCCCGAGCAGAGCGGATCGAACCGGCCGGCGCACCGCACCGAGATCGAGGGCCTCTGGCTCACCGGCGCGAACACCGTGTCGGGACACGGCATCGCCGGCGCGATGGCGGGAGGCGTGGTGTGCGCGGGCCAGATCCTCGGGCGCCACTTGCTGATCGAGATGATGCTCGGCACGTCGCTGGTCGACCCCGCGACCATCCCACCCGACGGCGACGACTTCGACCCGGTGCTCGCCAGCAGGGGAGCGCGCCTGCGGGCCAAGCGCGCGCACTGACGCGACCGACGGCCGGTCACGGAACTGGCCGCCACCGGAACCGATGTGTTGTAATGGACCTCAAGTAAGTGCGTTGCCTGGGGCGGGTGCGCACACGACGCGAGGGGGCCGCACGGTGACAGGGCAGCAGTGGGACGTTGATGCCGACGTGGTCGTGCTCGGCAGCGGCGGCGCGGCGCTGATCGCCGCGTTGTCGGCCCACCACCACGGCGCGAGCGACGTGGTCGTGCTCGAGAAGTCGGGCATGGTCGGCGGCACCACGGCGATGTCGGGCGGGATGCTCTGGATCCCGATGAACCACCACATGGCCGACCAGGGGATCGACGACTCGTTCGAGGACGTCGTGAACTACCTCGACGCGATGGCGCCCGAGCGGCTCGACCCCGACTGCGTGCAGGGTTTCCTCGAGGGCGGGCCCGAGATGGTGCGGTTCATCGCCGACCACACGCCGGTGAAGCTGCGGCTGTTCCCGGCCTTCCCCGACTACCAGCCCAACCTGCTCGGTGCGAAGAAGCACGGCGGTCGGTCGCTCGATCCGGAGGCCTTCCCGTTCGACGAACTCGGCTCGGCCGCCAGCCGTGTCAACCCGCCGAAGACCGGCCTGCCCAAGCTCACGAGTCGCATGGAGGACTACTACGCCGAGGTCGGACCCGAGGAGCTCGAGCGCCGCAGGGCGCACGACTACCGAGGGCAGGGACAGGGTCTGATCGGTGGTCTCTACAAGGCGATCCTCGACCGCGACATCCCGGTGCACTTCGAGACCCGCGGCCTGCACCTGATCCGCGAGGGCGAGCGCGTGGTCGGTGTGATCGCCGAGCAGCACGGTCGCGAGCTCCGCTATCGGGCGCGTCGCGGTGTGGTGATCGCGACCGGCGGCTTCGAGTGGAACGACAAGCTCGTCAAGGCGTTCCTGCGCGGCCCGCTCACCGGTCCGATCAGCGTGCCCGAGTGCGAGGGGGACGGCCTGATGATGGCGATGGAGGTGAACGCGAGCCTCGGCAACATGGCCAACGCGTGGTGGATCATGTCGTCGCTCGAGTCGACCGCCGGTCACCGCGACGCCCGCCCGAACTTCCTGCCGAGCCAGGTCGAGCGCACGTTCCCCGGTTCGATCATGGTGAACAAGTACGCGAGGCGGTTCGTCAACGAGTCGCTCAACTACAACGCCCTCGGCTACGTGCTGCACAACTTCGACGCGAACGCGTACGAGTTCCCGAACCTGCCGTACTGGCTGATCTTCGACAGCCGGTTCCTCAGCAAGTACCGCGTGTTCACCAGTCGGCCCGGCGATCCGGTGCCGCCGTGGGCCACCAAGGGCGAGACCGTGGAGGAGCTCGGCCACAACCTCGGTCTCGACGGTGCGCAGCTCGCGGCCACGGTGGCCCGGTTCAACGCCGACGTGGCGAAGGGCCACGACGACGAGTTCGGTCGTGGCGACAACACGTACGACAACTTCTGGGGTGACCAGACGCTCGAGCCGCCGATGTGCACCCTCGGCGCGATCGACCAGGCGCCGTACTACGCGATCAAGATGGAGGCCGGCGCGAACGGCACCTGCGGTGGCCCCCGCGCCGACGGCGATGCCCGTGTGCTCGACTGGGACGACCGGCCGATCCCCGGCCTGTACGTGTGCAGCAACACGATGGCCGCGGTCACCGGTGGCGGGTACGGCGGTGCCGGTGGCACCATCGGTCCGGGCATGACCTTCGGCTACCTCGCCGGCCGCCACGCCGCCAAAGAGGGCTGACCACTGCCGCCCGACGGAACGTCCTGGGCGCCAGTGAAGGCTCACCGGTGCTGGTGGTCGACGGTCGGTGGCGCCCAGGATCCGCAGCGTCGTGTTCTGGGCGCCGGTGAGGGCTCACCGGTGCTGGTGGTCGACGGTCGGTGGCGCCCAGGATCCGCAGCGTCGTGTTCTGGGCGCCGGTGAGGGCTCACCGGTGCTGGTGGTCGACGATCGGTGGCACCCAGGACGTGGGCGCTCGAGTCAGCGGGCTCCGGACGCGCAACGACGCCCGGCGGCAGCGTGTCCGCTGCACTCGGGCGTCGTGATCGTGCCCCCCCAGGGACTCGAACCCTGAACCTGCGGATTAAGAGTCGCCCCAGCGTCGTGCCAGCGAGTGTTGTTGTGTCACGTCGCACCTGCTCAGAGCGGGTGCGGCAGTCCAGACTGTACCGTCCGTCCCGTCCTGTCCCAGCGCGTTTCGCGGCAGAATTCGCGGCAAGGACTGAGCGGGGCCCGCTGACTCCGTGATCTGCAGTGCGTCACGGACAAGTGTCGGGCCTCAGCGTCGGGGTGGTTGGCGCCGGGCTTCATTCGTTTCTCAACGAGCGGATCCGTGCGATCTTGCGGTCGTAGATCCGACGTTGATGATCAGATGGTGCCGCCCACCTAGGGGGGACCGTGACAGCTTCGACTTCATGCGCTGCGCCCCGACTCATCCTCCTGCGAACAGCTGTACGAATCCGATCAGCAGGAAGATTGCCGCTAGCAACGGCAGGCCGTACCCCAGCACCACGATCGCCCCACTGTTGGCCGTCTCGAATCCATCGCGCATGATTCGGCGCTTCGCTCCCCTGCTGAGGCAGTAGAACAGGACGCCGGCACCACCCACCACGAGACCTAGGGTCAGCCAGTAGTTCACAGGATGACACTGTAGGCGTGAACACCGAGATCCTCGTCGTGTTGCTCAACCACACCGAACCCGACAACGTCGAACACGGAAACGCCAGTGGTTGTGTAGACATCTCCGAGCCGATAGGCATCGGCGATGCCGCCGTGGAAGAGCCCGGCATTCTTGAGGTAGGCCTCCAATGCTTCGCCGGCCCCAAAAGTGACTAGGGAGCCGGCCGCCACTCCAGCGCTCCATGCACACGAAGAGCTTGCGCCGTCCGTGCACGTGATGCCAGCCGACACGAGATCGGACAACGCTCCGACGCCGCCGGCCGTACCCGCCACAGCGCAACCAGCTCCGCCAGTGACTGCGCAGGACGCCACACCGGCCAGCTCGATTACCGTCATCGCTAGTCCGACGACTTGGAGCGCACCGGCCAGCATGTGTTTGAAGCTCGTAGTCGGGGCGTGAACGAGCGACACGACCACCTGCCCCTGTGCGCCGACCTCGGTTACGAAATTGACACTCTGCATGCTCGTGTAGAAGTCGGACTGCAGGAACTCGACGTCGACTCGGAAGCCGCCGCTCTGAGCGAACCCCAGCAGGACAGCTTGAGCTATGTCGAGCAGCACCTCATCTCGGCCCATTCGGCCACGCATCTGCTCGCATTGCGTAGCCCCTTGGTACCAGCATTCCCAGATCACCTGGCTGAACGAGTCTCGGCAACCGGTCGTCCATCTTCGATCAGGTCAAGGACCTTGCGCCGGAACTCAGCCGGGTATCTCCTCGGCACTCGATGACCTCCTCATCTCATCTCGTGCCCGCGATCCAACCATGCCGTCCGCGCAGAACCCGGTACACACCATCCCAACGTGAACCGAAGGAGACATCGATGCACCGATACACCAGAACACTCGCAGCGCTAGTGGGCGCTGCGTCTCTGACACTCGCCGCGTGCGGCGGTGACGACTCGTCGAGCAGCGACGACGTCATCTCGGCGGCCGATGTCGACAGTGGCTCGTCGCAGCCGGGCGCAACGAATTCGTCGACCGACGGTCAGACCGCAGCGACGGGCGACCGTGACCACATCACGCTTGAACCCCGGTCGGAACTTCTTCGGCATAACATTCTCCTCCGCGACCCAAGCCGATCCCGTCTGGCCGGACCTGCAGAAAGTGAAGTTCAGAGGTTCAGGATGTCGGGGCTGACCTGACTGCTAGAAAGCACGTTTTTGTCGTCAACCAGCCACACCTCACTGCCAAGCTCAAACCGAAGAACATGAACGAAGCAGGAAATGAACTGCTCATCCCGACAAGTTATCAAATAGAGATAGGGCGCTGTCACGTCTGCTTCAATCAGTCTCTCATTGAGAATCGGGTCGGGACCCTCAGGAACCGGATCTATGAGCAAACTAAGGTCCTGCGAAGCCAAGCGTAGTGATGACAAATCACCCGTTGCTTGCACATTCCAATGATCTGACCTCTGCACGCAATAGTGCAATAGCTCTGACGTGTCACACAATAAAAATGCGCACTTCATCCTGCCAGCTCCCTAACTATTGCAACAAGTTCCTCCGGAGTGCGCGCTATGGCGACCCCAGCGTTGGCGGCGAGTTCCCAGGCCATGTTCGGCATGGTGGGAGCGTAGCCGATGGTTGGAACTCCGGTCGTCGCGATGGTGGCTTCAATCTGACGTTGAAGTCCGCCTGCAGAGCCCTTCTTCACTTGAACATAGAGACCGTCCATGACCACATCCATCTCGCGAAACGCTCCGTTAGCCATCGGGACGTTCTTGTTGACGGCGATGATCTTGCCGGGCAAAGCGCCCTCAATCGCGTTGGCGGCCGCAGACTCCAGTGGATCGCTTGCTGCCCACGTTCGAATGGCGGCGTCGCCTCCGGCGCCGCCGAGTCCAGCCAAGCGGGCGTGCATCAATTCGCCCAGCTTGAATGTCAGTCCGCCAAGGATACCAACACCGACTTCGTCCCATCCGGGCACATAGTTGCCGTCTTGAGCGTCGGAAAGCCAGCTGTCAACGCTGGCCACACCGCCTGCGCACGCAACCCCGCCACAAAGAAGTGACATGCCCCAGAGAGTGCTGCGGACCATTCCGAGGGCAGCACGACGAGCGCCTTGGTCCAACCAGAATTGGCGACCCCAGTCCGAGTAGCGTCCTTGAGCATCAAGGCGAGGAGAGGACCTCCTTATGTCAACGGTGCCGTCAGGATTGACGAAGCCGTCACCACAAGTCTGCCGTAGAGTCGCATAGTCTCGTGCGCACGGGCTTCGACCACCACCGTCCGTCCAGGAGCACCCCGACTTCGGACAGGGCTCGAGTCCCGATGGGTCGGACAGTGAAGTAGGGTTCGCGGCCGCATAGAGGTACGGCTGTTTGGTTGAAATCAGCAGCGGATCGACCGAGAGGAAAGTCCCGATCGCCGGGTCGTAGTAGCGGCTGTTCAAGAATCCAAGACCCGTGCTCGCGTCCTCGTATTGGCCGACGTAACCGCGTTCCGAAGCAGCGATGGTCTGTGCGCCTCGTGGCTTGCCGTAAGGGTCGTACCACTGGGTCTGGGTGGTGGTCGTGCCCTTCTGGGTAGCGAGGCTGGTGGAGCCACGGACGTCACCCAGGAAGTAGTGGTAGGTGTCGACGCCAGCGCCGTCTCGCGTACGGCTGCCGATGGAGACGCCGCCGATTTGGTAGTAGCGGCGTTCGGTGAGGCTGGTCGCGGGAGGGATGGTGACGGCGGTGAGGGTGAGGTCGTCGATGTACCAGGTGCCGGTGCCGTCGCCGGAGAGTCGGATTCCTGCTTTGGTTGCGCCGGCGGGTGGTGTGGTGTGTTGGGTGGTGAAGGGGATCCAGTCGCCGGTGTAGTTCTCGGTTTGGACGATGTCGTCGGAGCGCAGCCAGGTGCCGCCCGAGTCGTACCAGTCGATCGCGGCGTACATGGTCGCGCCGCCACCAGCTGGGTATTTCTGCCAGCCGGTGAGCTGGTAGGTGTTGGCGGGGTTGATGGTGATGCCGCCGGTGGCGTCTTCGACGTACCAGAAGTCGGTGGGGTCGACTTTGAGGCTGTGGGTGCCGGTGTGGGCGTGGGTGGTGCTCGACGACACGGTTGCTTGCCAGGTGTCGGTCATGTTGTCCGTCCCCGTCTCGAACCCCTTCGCCGCAATCGTGGTCGTGGTGACCGTGCTGGTGGTGAGGGTGTAGTCGTCGAAGTAGTGGACGGCGGTGCTGCTCGGGTCGTCGATCTGCAGGCCGAACAGGACCATGGTCGCGCCGGGTGGGGCGATGATCGAGGCGGTGATCGGGGTCCAGGTGGTGGTGGTGTCGGTGCCGCCGGGGTTGGCCCAGGTGTAGCCGAGTTGTGTCCAGGACGAGTCGAACCAGCGGGCGACGATCTTGATCGACGCCCCCGCGGTCGCCGCTTTGGCGTAGACGGTGAAGTTGTAGTTCGTGCCCGGCACGACGGTTTGCATGTTGGCGTCGACCACGCCTTGCCATGCGTCGGTGGCGGTGACCTTGAGCGCGCTGGCGCCGGTGCGCTTGGTGGTGGTGGAGACGGAGGTGGTGGCGTTGTACCAGCCGGTCATCCCATCGGTGGTCGAGTCGAACGTCTTGGTCGCGATGGTGGTAGGTGCGCTGGCGCCGGTGGTGGCGTGGCGTTCGCCGTAGCTGTCGAAGTACAGGTGCACCCCGACGCTGTCTTTCATCAGGGCGCGTTGACCGCCGGGGTAGTAGATCATCGTCGTCACGTCGGCGCCTTTGGTGACCGAGCGGAGACGGTCGAATTGATCCCACGCGTACGTCGATGTGACCCCGGATGTGGTCTTGGTGGCCATGGTGCCGTCCGGGTTCCAGGTGAAGCTGTTGGCGCCGGCGGTGGTGGGTGCGTGCGGTCGGGTCGAGTTCCATCCGGACGCGGGGTAGGTGTAGGTGCCGGCGGGGCCGGTGGTGAAGTTGCCGATCTCGTCGATCGCGTAGCTGGTGCTGTAGGCGCCGGGGCCGCCGGCGACGTAGCCGGCGCAGGTGGTGAGGTTGGTGGTGGTGTAGGCGCTGGTGAGGTGGTTGCGGCCGTCGTAGCCGTAGCACTCGCGGTGATCGTCGGTGCTGCCGGGACGGTCGTGGCGGTTGGCGATCAGGTTGCCGTTGGCGTCGTAGGCGAACTGCTCGTCCTGGATCGTGGTGGTGCCGGACTGGACGGCGGTCATCGAGGTGAGTCGCCCGGTGTTCGGGTCCCAGCCGTAGCTGCGCAGGATCCTGTTGGCTGCCGTGGTGGCGTCGTAGGTGCGTGTCGACAGCCGCCCGAGATCGGTGTAGCTGGTCGCTCCGACGAGGGTTATGTTGCCGGAGGTGAGGGTGGTCGGCCTGCCGGTGGTGGTGTAGCCGTAGCTGACGGTCTCCGCCGGGAGTCCACCCGAGGCGGGGTAGCCGAAGCTGTTCGGTTGCCCGTCGGCCCTGTAGGACGGGATCGTGAACGTGGAGCTGCCGGCGAGGCCGTTGGTGTCGGTGAGCCCGGTGATCGACGGGATCGTGTACGTGTACCCGGCGGGCCGGTTGCGGGCGTCGTAGCCGGTGGTGTCGATGCGGAGCTCGGCACCTTGGTAGTAGCTGGCGGCGTAGTCGAGCAGCCCGGCTTCTCCGGTGGCGTCGTACACGTACTTCTCGAGCAGGGTCCCGCCCGAACTCGCGTTTCGGATCTCGGTGGTGCGGCCCAAGACGTCGGTGCCGAACCACAGTGTCGAGTTCGCGTCGGTGACGGTGGCGATCGTGCTGTCCAGGTTGTAGCTGGTGGTGACCGTGCCACGGTCGCGGTCGGTCGCCGAGTATTGGCGGCCGAAGTTGTCGTAGGCGGCGGCGGTGACATTGCCTTTCGGGTCGGTCGTCGACACCAAGCGCCCGCGAACGTCATACACGTAGGTGGTGTCCTTGCCACCCGTCCAGGTCGTGTTGTACTCGCGCAGGATGGTGGTCTGGCCGCGTCCGTTGATGTAGGCCTCGGTCTTCGAGCCGGTCGGAGGCCAGGTGCGGATCATGTCGGGGTAGTACTCGGTGATCGTCTGTTCGGCGACACCATTGGTGACCACCGCAGCGTTGTTCGAATAGCGGGCGCTGCTCGTCTGCCGGTTCATGAAGTCGAACGTCGCGCGGGTCTCGAACGCTGCGAGCGTCGGGTTGTACGCCCCCCAGGTCGTGACGAGCCCGCTGCCTGGTGTCCCGGTCGTGTACCGGTCCTGGTAGGAGCGGTACGGGTTGGAGCGGTCGTCGTAGTCGACACCGGAAATCACCCGACCCCCGTTCACCCCGCTGGTCTGGGTCTCATGCACCCGGCCGAGCCCGTCGTAGTAGGTGTAGGAGTAGACGAAGTTCGTGTTGTCTATCCGGGTCGCGGTGGCGATCATGCTGGGCGACGTCTTGGTCACCGAGTAGTTGTAGATGACGTTCGCGTCGGACTCGCCTGGCAATCGGACACCAAGGAATCGTCCGAGGGCGTCGTAACCGAAGACCGTCGTCTTGTCGTTGCCGTCGAACGCGGGCGCGACGGTGCGGTTGTTCCAGTCCGTACTGGACAGGACCGAACCGCGTGTGAGGTCGATTGACTGTTCGATCGTGTGCCCGGTGGCGTCGGTCGTCCGGTACCGGAACCCGTCCGACGTCGTGTACGCGTACGTCGTGGTATCGGCTGTGCCGACGAGTGGCCCGTCGACGGTGAGGACGTGACCGGCAGCGTCACCGGTGTACACGACGGACTGCATCGCACTTGTCGCCGACGGACGCGCCGACACAACGGTCACGAACCCGGTCGGCGAGGCGACACCATGGCCGTTGTTGTCGTAATAGGTGTCGACCCGGGCGAGTTCCTGCCCGGCGGTCTCGTCGCAGTTGTTCGCCTCACCACCGGGGAACGAGTTGTTGCCCTTCGCGGTGATCGTGCGCACCACCAACTCGACCAACCACGCATCGGTCGCTGCGCTATTACGCGCGTAACTCGTCGCCGTGCACGTGTCATCGGTTGACACTGAGGTGTCGCCAAGGTCCCACGTTTCGACCGGGAACCCGTAGCTGTCGTTGACGTACCGGGTCTCGTAGGTGCTGTACCCAGCAGACGTCGTCCGAACCTGATGGCGGGTCTTGGTGACATCGATCCGGCGCGTCAGAAGGCCGCTCCAACTCGACGTCGTGTACGGCGAGAACCACGTCTCGTCACGGGACTCCATCGTGACGCCGTTCGCGCTCGCGTCCCACACCTCAGTGCGATACTCACGTCCGCGCAGCCAGTTCTCGTCCGCAACGGTGGTGCCGTCGCCGTAGGAAACCGTTACTGAGCGTGTACCGCCTGTGGAGGCGACGTAGTCGCCGTTCATGCCGCGGAAGAAGAAGTGTCGGACGTGCGCGCCGCTTCCGGTCCAGGTGTCCACGCGCTGCCAGCCTCGTGGTTCGGAGTAGGCCTTGATCGTCGTGTACGGGCTGTCGTCGTAGTGATAGACGGGGGTGCTCCAATCGTAGTTGTAGTACGTCGTCACCGGTGTCTTGCCGGTCACCTGATCGGATCGGGTGACCGATAGGACCTGATAGGTGGAGAACTGGCCCCAGCCGACCGCCCCGCCGACGCTGGTCCAGCGCGGGAAGCACGTTTGGGTGTTCGTCTCCCAGCTGCCAGGGACATTGCATGTCCCCTGTGTCGTGTACACGACCGAGGTGAGACCACCGAGCTCGTCGGCGACAGCATCGATCCGCCACAGCCGCATCGTGATTCCGTCGGCGCGGTTATCCCGGAGCGAGCTGTACGAGTCGAACTGGATCGATGGCAGCGTGATCGACCCGCCGTCGGGGACACCGGTGCGGGTGATGGTCCGCAACCACAGCTGCGCCGGTTCTCCACCGAGCGCGCCGTTCGGGTCGGGCCAATCGAACACGAGCGCGATCCGGTCGGCCCGCACCGGGCTGGTCCCGAGCCCGGACCAGGTGTCGACCGATGTGAGTGCTCGTTCGGTCCAGAACGACGGTGCGAGCTTCGGGCACCATGACGTCGAGCAGCGCAGGTCGGTCGGGCTGTCCGGATACCACTCGCCGGAGATCGCCGCGTACCAGGCACACCCGCCGGTGCCGGCCGAGAAGCAGCGGGCGGCGGTGTTGAACACGACCTTGTCCCGGTACGTGCCCTCGGTGCCGGCTCGGGCGCCGTAACGGATCTCGGTCAACCAGCCACCCCGCACGTACGGGGTCGCGTTGGCCGGTCCTCCGTGTCGGCCGTAACTGTTGACCTCGGCCGAGTACTTGAACAACTGGATGTTGCCGTAACGGTCCTTCACCCGGTCCAGGTTCCAACGCCACGCCTGATGGCACCACGCGAGCGTCGGGTCCGTGTTGTAGCACGGCTCACCGGGGTGATTGCCGTACACCGGCACATGCCACGTCGCCTGAGTGGCCTCGCCGGTGTTGTCGATGTAACGCTTCCCGAACCGGTACTCGCTCCCGTCCGGCGTGTATACATACCAGACCTCGCCGAGATTGTCCCACGGGTTCGATTCGGCGTACCGGCTGCGAACGACCTTCCAGCCGGGGTTGTCCTTCAACCGCCACTCGGTCCAGACGCCGTCCGGGCTCGCGACGCCGGTGTAGTACATCTCGGTCGCGTGCCCGTCGAGGACGATCGTCGCGTTGTCCGACATCCAGCAGAAGTCGTTGATCCCCCACCCGTCCTGATTGCACGGCTTGTAGGTCCGCTCGATGAACCCGCCCACCGCGAGGGTCCAGCCCGCGCCGAGCAACCCGTTCTGCGTGTTTTCGTCCGACACCACCCCATCCACCGCCGACGACGAATACGACAGGCCCACCGAGGGGGCGGCACCGAACCCGGTCGGCGGGACCGGGACCGGATACGAGTACTCGAACGACCCCATCTGCAACCCGACATCCCACGACGCCGAAGCGCTCAACGGCGTCGCCGTGAACGACCCGAAATCCGACGAGAACCCGTTCTCGAGGCCGTACACCGACCCACCCGACCCCGACGCACGCCACCCACGCCCGAACCCTGCCGTCACCACCGCAGTCGAATCCGTCGTCACCGTCGTCACCGTCGTCGTCACCGTCGTCGACGTGGTCGTTGTCGCTGTTGGCGTCGTCGACGAAGATGTCGTCGGGGTCGAGGTCGTGGCAGGCGTACTGGTCGACGACGGATTGTCGGTCGACGGGACACTCGCTGACGTGTCCGCCGGCGAGGCCGGCGCGGACCCGGGGCTCTCCGGGACTGCGGGAACGTCGGTTGCCGCTGGTTCGTCGAGGCGGACCGTCGCGTCGTACGACACATCGGCGACCGCGGTCACGGTGCGCGAATCGCGATCGTTCGTGGCGCCCTTGATCACCTCCGGTGTGGAGCATTCCGGGTTCTTTCGATCGGTGAGCACGCACGCCGGGTAGCGCACCAGCTGCAGGCGCCCGGCGAAGTCCGCCCCATACAGCGACTCGAACCCGGCATAGTCGATCGCGACCTCCACCGACGTCGCGTCAGCGGCAGCCTCGAGCTGAAACCCGAACCCGACCAGACCCAACGACTCCGCGGTCTTCGAGTCAACCAACGTCACCCTCACCGCGTCCGGTGAACGCAGCTCGACACGATCATCCCCCAACGGAGCCCGCCCCACCGACAACGGAGCACCCGCCACCCGGACCGGCACACCACGATCGGCCGGCACCCCGACCGTCGACACCCCCGCGTCGACCGTCGGCAACTGCTCACCGGCCAAACCCTTGGCCAGCAGATCCGCCGTCTGCACCTGCGGCTCACCCTCGGTCGCGATCGGCATCGCCGCCACCGGCGCCGGCGAGTCACCCGACGTCGGACGACCATCCTGAGGATCCGCGGGCGCGGCCGCGTCGGCCGTGCCAGACGGCGTCGGGGATGGCTCGGGCGGTGCAGCCCCGACCTCGACCACACCGGCCGACATCGACACAGCGATCAACAGGGCAACAGTTCGGCGGAACATCACAACCCCCAGGACTTTCGGCGTACCTGAAGATCGGCCCCAACATCCCAGGACTGATGGAAGAGGTTCTCAAGATCGAACCGGTCAGGTTGCTGGGTGTTCGCGCCACGAGCGGTCGGACGGCTCGAGCGAGGTCAAGAGCGGGTCTCCCCCACCGCCACCCGTGAAGGTGAAGCCCCCGGGACTCACCTCACAGGTCGATCCCGAAGTCGTCGTCTCGGCTTGCAGCCGGTGCCCGCCAGTCCGGCTCGCGACCGGCCGGCGCCCACAGCTCGCGGGCTCGTTGGTGGGCGGGGAGGTCGATCCAGTCGTTGGTGAGGTAGCGGGCGAACACGTCGGCTGGTGTGTCTTCTCCTTCGATGGTGAGGTAGGCGTGGTTGGAGTCGCGGCCGCGGGTCATGGGGACGTAGATGTTGCGGACGTCGGTGACGCCGTCGATGACGGTGATGGCGTGGTCGATGGTGCGGCCCTGTGCGCCCATCGCGGTGACGGCGTAGGCGAGCTCGACGTGGTCGGCGACGTATCGATTGGGGAGGATGACCCAGCCGGTGTCGCCGACGGCGGCGATGCTGCCGTCGTCGTAGAGGTAGGTGATGGTGAAGGTGTTGCGGTTGCGGACCATCTCGTGTCGGTCGGTCTCGATGCTGCGGTCGTTGCGACGTGTCGCGATCACGTCGCCGATATGCAGTCTCACCCCATCCGTCGTCTCGGCGAACCTGTCGGGGTCGAGTTCTCCGGCGATGATCCGCCGCTGTTGAGCACGCTGGTTCAGTCGGTCGACGGTGTCGTTGGAGGGGGCCATGAGCAGCACGATCTCGTCGTGTTTCCAGTGTCGCCACCATGCGGAGACGGCGGCTCGTTCGATTTGTTCGCTGGTGCCTCCGTGGAGTCGGCCTTCACGCTCGTACAGGTCGGCGACGGCCGGGTCACCGCGACGCAGTTGGAGTGACGCGGCGCGTTCCCAGTCGTTGGTGAAGCGGTGGACACGGTCGAGTTCGATGCCGCCGTGGGTGTCGATGAGCATCCCGAACATCCCGCCTCGCCCGACAGCTGAGAACTGCAACGGGTCACCGACCATCGCCACCCGCCACGCCCGGTCGTCGGCGAGGCGGATGAGTTCGGCGAGCTTCGCGGTGGCGAGCATCCCGGCCTCGTCGACGATCACCGTCGCCCCGGCCGGGAGATCGAACGCGGGCTTGGGGTGGCCGGTGCGGTGCTCGGTGAGGAGCTTGTCGATCGTGTCCGCCGCCACCCCGGTCTCTGCCGAGAGCACACCGGCGGCGATCGCGGACGGGGCGACACCGAACACCGCCCGACGCTCGGCGTGGAGCTGCTCGACGCCGGGTCGCATCGCGGTGGTCTTGCCCGTCCCGGCCGGCCCGACCACGAGCACGACGGGTGCGGTGCCGGCGATCGCCGCGGCCGCTTCACGCTGCGCGCTCGAGGCCTCGTTCGGGCAGCGTGCGAATGTCGCCCGGTTCGACAGCGACTGTGTGGGGTCGATCCCGCGGGCGGCCCAATCGAGAACGAACGCCTCTTCCTGGAGGATCCACCATTGTGTGATCGCTCGATCCGACGCGCTCTCGGTGATCGGCCGGCCATCACTCACCCGCCGTTCCACCCCGGCAGGTGCGGGTGGGCCGAGTTCCATCCCCTGGCCGGCGCCGAGGCCGTAGCCGAGGATGTCCGCCACTGCGACCACCTCTGCCGCAGTCGCTGCGAGCGTGGTCGGAAGGACGGCGGCGAGCTCGCGGACGATCTCCGTCGGACGCCATGACGACTGCTGCTCCGCCAACACTTCGAGCGCGGCGTCCACCAGGCCACGTTGATCGAGCACATCGAAGTCCAGCAGGCGGTCGAGTGTGCGGCCGATCACCCCGGCCACCAGCCGCTCTGGATCGACTCCGAGATCGCGGAGCTGCCCGACCCAACGATCATGCAGGGCGTCGGCGTTCACGGCGTGGTCCTTCGCCGGCCGCGAGTCCACGGCGGCTTCGCGTTCGAGCTGCCAGCGCTCCCGCGGCGTCGGTTCGCGGCCCATCGTCTGCTCGAACCGATCCAACTTCTCCGACAGCCGGGCGGTGACTGCTTTGGTTCGGGTGGAGAACTCCTCGATCACCCGCCGGTCGATCCCGTCGATCTCGGCGATCCCGTTCACCACGGGACCCCACTCCACTCCGAGACGACGGGTCAGCTCTGCCCGCTCGGCGGCGTGGAACAGCGCTGACAGGGTGCGCTGATCGCGCTTCAGCGTGCGGGCGTCGAGGGCGAGCCAGCGGCCGTCCGGGGACTTCACCCGATTCGTGACCACCAGATGTGTGTGCAACTGCGGGTCCAACGCACGCGACGTGTGCTGCCGGAACCCCGCAGCGACGATCCCCTCCGCATCCACCACCACAACCTCACCACCCAACCGGAACCGGGTATGCGCATGCGCCTCGATCCACCCCGCCACCGCCGCGACCGCCGCGTCGTGCGCGGCGAGCACCTCGGCACGCACCCAGTCGCTGCCGACCGCCCACAACACCGACACCGACTTCGGTGACGACGCCGTCACATCGAACCCACGCACCGACCGCTCCGAGAACCCGTTGCCCAACAACCGCTCCGGGTCACGAGGATCGAAGCCGGCCATCAACGCAAGGAACGACTCCTCGTCCACACTCCCGGCAAGACCGAGCATCCCGGCGCTCCGCCCGTGCCACACTCCTCTCGGCTCGTCCGCGTCGAGGTAGTAGGCCGGTAACGCCTCCACGTAATACGCACCAGCCGCAGCACCCTTCAACGTCGTCACACGAACCGTCACCGGAACCTCCCCCCGACGCCCGTGCACTCGTCTGTCCTTCCCCGGTTCTGGATCGAGAACGTGTGAGCTCCCATGCGGCTCAGATCCCGAACGGCAGCTCTTGCTGCACGGGAAGGTCGGTTGTGGCCGGCTCGATCGCGCTCGAGGGTTCCGAGACCCTCGAGCTGTTCGTCGACTTCGCGGACGGCGTTGTCGAGCCAGACCTACTCTCACGGCGAGAGCGTCCCGCGCACCCGCCTGGCCTCTCGGCACGTGACGGACGAGCGACAGTAAGCGGTGCCGCCGTCGGAGCGCACGACGCCAGCAGCCGGTCCGGCAGGCCAGGAGGCGGCCACGTCACGCGGCCACCGAGGATTGCCTCGATGGCGACGCGGGGAATTCGGATCGACCGCCCGAATCGGATCGCCGGGATGCCAGCCGACCCAGCGGTCTCGATGAAGAGCTTCGCCAACTCGTAGGTCGTGTTGCGGCCGAGCCGCAGCACCTCCGCGGCTTCTCGGACGAAGAGGAAGTCCGGCAGCGCAGCGTGCACTTCGCACGCGTCGATCAGCGCAGATGCGCCCGCGACAGGATGCTGCGCGTCGTCGAGAGGGCTGCTCACATAAGAACAACTGGACAGCGAACTGCGCCCGCGTTGACGAGAGAGCCGGATCGCAACTCAATTGACACACGAATCCCGCGCGCCGTGCGGGATGAGCCGCGCAGCGTCGAAGAACGGTGCGAAGGCGTATGAGACGCTCAGTCGGGTTCGGCCAGGAACTCCGCGACCACTCGTGCCGCCTGTTCATCCGCTCGGCGTGTCCGATGGGCGTAGATCTTCATCGTCGTCGTCCCGTCCGCGTGACCGAGGCGTGCCGCGACCGTCGGGACGGGAACGCCTGCGTCGAGCAACTGCGTCGCCTGGAAATGGCGCAGATCGTGCAGTCGCACCGACTCGCCGTTCTCGACACGCGACCGTGCGACTTCCCATTTCGCGCTGGCGACGTCTGGTCGCCAGGCGGTTCGGCCGAGAGGATCCGCACCGAAGATGTACAAGCCGCGACGCTCGTCGACGTCCATCCCCGCCATCACAGCGATGCGCGTCGCCTCGACCCATCCATCGCAAAGCGCCGCGACTGTCGTGGGGTCCAGCGACACGGTACGAACCGAGCGCGTCTTGGTCGGGCGGTCACCCTTCGCACCCGGGATTGCGAGGTAGCTGCGTGAAACCGTGAGGGTGCCGGCCTCGAGGTCGATGTCGCTCCATCGGAGTCCGCACACCTCTGCCCGACGCGCACCGATCGCCACGGCGATCCGCACGTAGAGACCGAACAATGGATCGAACTCGCGGGCGGCGACCAGCAGGGCTCGCACCATCGCTGGCTCTGGCGGAAGCTGCTCACGCTGCTCCTGTGACGGCGCCGAGGCGAGCTTGGCGACGTTGCGGTGCACCAAGCCCCAACGCTCGGCCTGGTTCAGCGAGGCCCGCAGGATGGCGTGCATCTGCCTGATCGTCGACGACGACAGCCCACGCTTGCGGAGCTTTGTGTAGAAGCGGTCGATGTCGAGTGGGGAGAGCTTCGACAGCCGGTTCGAGCCGAGCGCCGGCACGATCTCGCGATCGATGTACTTGCGGTAGTTGTACAGCGTCGAGTCCGACCGGCCCAGCCCGGCGAGGTGCTCCATCCACCGCTCGAGCAACTCGGCGAGCGTCGGATCGTCGGCCCCCACTCGGCCAGCGGCGACTGCCACCTCGAGCTCCGCGAGCGCGGCCTTGGCCTCGCGCTTCGTCACGCCCTTCACGGTTCGGATCACGCGGCGGTATGCCCCGGTGTCCGGATCTCGTCCCGCGGCCACGCTCAACTCCCACGTGCCCTGCGCCCGCTCACGCATCGTCCCCATGTTCGACCCACCCTTTCGCGGCAGATTCGCGGCACGGACTGTAGCGGGGGAGGAACTCTGGTCTCAGAAAGTGGCTCTGACCAGATGCTTCGTGGTGCCCCCCCAGGGACTCGAACCCTGAACCTGCGGATTAAGAGTCCGTTGCTCTGCCATTGAGCTAGAGGGGCGCTGGTTGCGGTCCGGCAGTGTAGGGATCCACACCACCGGCCGACAACACGAGGGCCCGAAGGCCCCTGGGGTGACCGACGGGACTCGAACCCGCGACAGCCAGTACCACAAACTGGAGCTCTACCAACTGAGCTACGGCCACCATGTGAGGGCGCACAGTCTGCCACACGCGATGGCGACTTCCACCTGTCGAATCGCCGAGCCGCCACCCGGGCCGGCACCCGATCGGCGGCCGGCCGACACACGATCGCGACACGGCCGCGACGCGATCGAGAAGCGTGGCCGGAACTTCCGTTCACGACGGATTCCGTCGTGAGCTAGGCTCGTCAGAACGTGATCCGAAAAGGAACCAACATGAGTGCAACGGAATCCCTCCGCCACGACGAACTGGTCGCCCGAGCTCGGCAGATCACCACCCGCGAACTGCAGGTGTACATGCAGCGAACCGCAGGCTCGCAGCGCGCCACCGAGCGCGCCCGCAAGGTCCTGCCGCTCGGCGTGCCCTCCAGCTTCCAGGCCTACGACCCGCACCCGATCGTGGTGCGGCGTGCGCAGGACTGGTGGATGGAGGACGTCGACGGCAACCGCTACGTCGACTACGACATGGGCTACGGCGCCCTGTTCAGCGGGCATTGCCACCCGCTCGTGCGTCAGGCCGTCGAGACCCAGCTCGACAACGGCACGCTCTTCGTCACCCCGTGCGAGCTCAACGCCGACGTGGCCGAGTTGCTCGCCGCCCGCTACCAGCTGCCGATGTGGCGCTTCACCAACTCGGGCACCGAGGCCACGATGGACGCCATTCGCGTCGCCCGTGGCGTCACCGGCCGCGAGAAGCTCGTCAAGGTCGAAGGTGGCTACCACGGCCATCACGACGAGGTGATGATCTCGATGAAGCCGAAGGTCGAGCTGGCCGGTCCCGCCGACGACCCGACCCCGATCCCGGCCACTGCGGGCATCACCGAGGCCGTCCTGCGCGACACCATCGTCATCCCCTACAACGACCCCGAGGCGCTCGAGCGCGTGCTACGCAGCGGCGAGGTCGCCGCGTTCATCGTCGAGCCGGTGATGGAGAACATCGGCATCTGCATGCCCCAGCCCGGCTATCTCGAGGCGGTGCGCGAGATCACCCGCCGCTACGGCACGATGCTCATCTTCGACGAGGTCAAGACCGGCATCACCGCCGGCTGGAGCGGCGCCACCGGCGTGCTCGGCGTCCAGCCCGACCTGGTCTGCCTGGCCAAGAGCATCGGCGGCGGTCTGCCGCTCGGCGCCTTCGGCGGCACGCACGAGTGCATGGACCAGATCACCGCCGGCAAGGTGCTCCACCTCGGCACCTACAACGGCAACCCGCTGTGCATGGCCGCGGCCAAGGCCGTGCTCGCCGACATCTGCACCCCCGAGACCCAACAGGCCGTCAACGCGCTCAACGGCAAGCTCGTCGCAGCATGCCAGAACACGATCGACGCCGCCGGACTGCCGGCGCACACCGTGCAGTTCGGCGCCAAGGGCTGTGTCACGTGGTCGGTCGAGCCGATCAAGAACTACCGCGACTACAAGGCCACCGACTTCGACCTGGCGTTCGCACAGTGGATGCACGGCATCAACCGCGGCATCCTGCTGCCGCCCGGCCTCGACGAACAGTGGCTCATCTCCGTGCTGCACGGCGACGAGCAGGCGATGCGCTACGAGTCGGTGTTCCAGGAGTTCGTCGACGAGCTCGTGGCCTGACGGCCGCTCGCCGTCGGCGTCAGCTCCAGCTGCGCTCCTCGCGGTAGCGGTAGGTGCTGACGGGCGTGCTCCAGCGTCGGCTGCGTCCCATGCGGGTCGAGGCCAGGAAGAGCGCGAGGCCCACCGAGGCGAACACGAACGCAGCGAACATCGTGAGCCCCAGGCTCGCATCGGCCATCAGCGCCGGCGTGCGCGCCCACGCGCTGTCGTCGAGCACGGGCGGCAGGTACTTCGGGAGCACGTAGGCGAACACGATCGACAACGCAGCGAGCGCCACCAGGCCGATGCCGAGGGTGCGGAACAAGGCGCCGCGCTCGGGCCGGGCCAGGTACGTGAGCACGAAGAACACGACCGCCACGATCCCGCTGAGCGGCACGAGCCAGCCGAGCACGCCACTGCTCACGGCCAGCACGGTCACCTTCGGTACCTCGATCGACAGCGCGGGCAGCGTCGCGGCGCGCTCGTCGCGGGTGATCTGCACCAACTGGTCGGGCGGCACCACGACCGGGCCGTCCTGGTCGCCGATGAGCACCGCGTGCACGTCGCGCAGCATCGACCCGAACAGCTCGGCCCCGGCCGGCAACGACGCCACGATGGCCACGTTCTGGCGGATGATCGCGGCGCCCGTCGGATCGCCCGGATACATCTGGTCGGCGGTGGCGTCGGCGACGACCTTCACGACCTCCTGCTGGAGCACCTGGTCGCGCAGCACGGACTCGGCCTCTCCCGGGGTGCGGCCGGGGGAGAAGGCGGTGCGCTCGAGCAGGAACCCGCTCACCGCCAGGCACGCGAACGAGAAGGCGACTCCGAACAGCAGGCCGGCCAGGGAACGACGCACGGCTCCATCATGACCCATCGCGTCCTCGGCGCGTGCACGGACGCCCTTGGGCGGGCGCGCGCCCGAGCACCTAGCATGGACCTCGATGGCCGGTTCCCCCGCTCCGACACCCCCTGGATCACCCGCCGGACGGCCGGGCCGGAGACCGCCGGTCGCGCCGCCCGTCCGTCAGCCGGTGCCGCGGTTGTTCGGCCGGGCGATCGTGGCGAAGTGCCCGTGGTGCGGATCGCGCCGCACCTTCCTGGCGGGCTGGTTCAAGCGGTACGACCGCTGCCGGACCTGTGGCGTCTCGTGGCACCGTGAGGAGGGCTTCGAGCTCGGCACGATCACGATCAACACGATCGTCACCTTCGCCTCGATCGCGATCGCGATGGGCGTCGGGTTCGCGGTGTGGGGCACGGATGTGCCGCTGGTGACGTTCATGGCGATCGTCGGGGCGATCGCGGTGGTGATGCCGATCGCGATCTACCCGCTCACCTACACGATCTGGTTGGCGTTCGACCTCGCGGTGAAGCCGCCCGATCGGGCCGAGCTCGACGAGATGATGGCCGCCGTGGCCTCGGGTGCCGCGGCCCAGCCGTTCGACCCCCGTCAGCGCCGCAAGCGCTCGACGTAGGCCCGCGCCGACGCCTGGCCCTCGGGGTCGCGCAGTCCGGCGTACAGGCCGTCGGCGTCGGCCCAGCTGCGCCCGGTGCCCACCATCGACTCGGTCACCGCGTTCACGTGCGCCTTGGTCTCGAGCAGCGCCAGCTTCGGCTTGGCGAGCAGGGTCTGCACGAGCGCGTCGACCTCGGCGTCGAGCCGCTCGTCGTCGACCACCCGGTTGAGGAATCCGCTGCGCAGCGCCTCGTCGGCGTCGAAGGGCCGGCAGGTCATCACGAGTTCCTTGGTGAGGGCCGGGCCGATCTCGCGGACGAGGCGCGGGATGCCGCCCCACGCGAGCGGGATGCCGAGGTCGACCTCGGGGATCGAGAAGCGTGCCGAGCGGGCTGCCACGCGCAGGTCGCATCCCGCGGCGACGATCAGTCCGCCGCCGACGCACCACCCCTGCAGGCGTGCGACCGTGACGGCACGCATCTCGTCGAGCGCGCGGCCCATCCGCCAGCCCTGTTGACGGTCCTCGGGCGGGCCCGACGTCGAGAACGCCGACAGGTCGGCGCCGGCCGAGAACGAGCGGCCCGCGCCGCTGACGACGACCACCTTCAGGTCGAGGTGCTCGTCGAACCAGCGGGCGGCGAGCTCGATCTCCTTCAGCGTGTGCATGCTGAGCGGGTTGAGCTTGTCCGGGCGGTTCAGCACCAATCGGCCGAGTGCACCGTCGACCTCGACGGTGATGGTGTCGAACCCGGGGTCTGCGGGGACGTTCGTGGTCGCCATGCGCGGGGACCCTAGGTCGTGCCCGCAGGATTTTCGGTGTTCGGTACTTGATCGAACACCCGTTCGCAACTACATTCGTGTCGTTCGAACTCCCGGCGCCACGCCGAGCGGTCCGACCCGGCGGGTGCAGTCGATCCAGCCGTGTCACACCCCGTTCGTATGGTGCCGGCAACACCACATCGGGGCCGCCGAGCGATCGGTCCCCACACCCGGACGACCGGGGCCCACCGGGGCACACAGGCAGACCGGCAGACACAGGCAGGAAACGGAGACACGACGATGGCACAGAGCACCCCCGACCGCGAGCGCGCACTCGAGATGGCGCTGTCACAGATCGACAAGCAGTTCGGCAAGGGGTCGATCATGCGCATGGGCGAGAAGACGTCCATGGGCATCGACGTGGTGTCCACGGGCGCCCTGTCGCTCGACCTGGCGCTCGGCGTGGGCGGCCTGCCCCGTGGGCGCGTCGTCGAGATCTACGGCCCGGAGTCCTCGGGTAAGTCCACCCTCGCCATGCACGTGGTGGCCGAGGCCCAGCGCAACGGCGGCATCTGTGCCTACGTCGACGCCGAGCACGCGATGGACCCGGTCTACGCCAAGTCGATCGGCGTCGACATCGACCAGCTGCTCATCTCGCAGCCCGACACCGGTGAGCAGGCGCTCGAGATCGCCGACATGCTCGTCCGGTCCGGTGCGATCGACGTGCTCGTCATCGACTCGGTCGCCGCCCTCACGCCTCGCGCCGAGATCGAGGGCGAGATGGGCGACAGCCACGTCGGCCTCCAGGCCCGCCTCATGAGCCAGGCGCTGCGCAAGCTCACCGCCAACCTCAACAAGACCGGCACCATCGCGATCTTCATCAACCAGCTCCGCGAGAAGATCGGCGTCATGTTCGGTTCGCCCGAGACCACCCCCGGTGGCCGTGCGCTGAAGTTCTACTCGTCGGTGCGTCTCGACATCCGCCGCATCGAGTCGATCAAGGACGGCACCGAGGTCACCGGCTCGCGAACCCGCGTCAAGGTCGTGAAGAACAAGGTCGCACCGCCGTTCAAGCAGGCCGAGTTCGACATCATGTACGGCAAGGGCATCAGCCGTGAGGGCTCGCTGCTCGACATGTCGGTCGACATGGGCATCGTCAAGAAGTCGGGCGCCTGGTTCACCTACGAGGGCGAGCAGCTCGGCCAAGGTCGTGAGAACGCGAAGAACTACCTGTCGGAGAACCCCGAGGTGATGATGGAGATCTCCGACAAGGTCCGTCGTCAGGCCGGCCTGGGTGACGAGTTCACCGAGGCCGACGACCAGCCGCTCGGGGTCGAGCTCGACCGCTGACCTCGCTCAGCGTCGTTCCCTGCGAGCTCGCACGGGCGCCGGCACCGGGCCCTCGCCCCGGCCGGCGCCCGTGGCGCGTCCGGGGTCGGTTGGCCCACACTGATTCGAGTCCGTGAGCGTCCGGTCCTCGGACGGGACCTGTCACTCACGGACGGCTCGGTGCGTGCGCCCGGGGTCCTCGGACGGGACCGCTCGCTCACGGAGCGAGCGTCAGATCCCGGTGCTCTCGAACGCGTCGCCGGTCAGCCCTGGGGTCGATCTGCCACGGTCCGCGGGTCGTGGGGCGGGTCGGCCTTGAGCCACGGCGGGCGGGTGGGCTGTGGCGTGAACCCGCTCATCGGATTGCCGAGCGGGCTGCCCGGCGCTGCGAAGCCGCTCACCTCGGCGTCGGCACCGCCCTCGGCCTGCTCGTCGTGGTCTGGTGCGGACATCTCGTCGCTCTCGCTCATGTCCGCCCACGACGCCGTCGGCGTCGGGCGGTTACACCCACGGCACGACCGATAGCCTCGAACGACGTGACCGCGGAGCCCCGTCGATACGTCGTGCACACCTACGGGTGTCAGATGAACGAGCACGACTCCGAGCGGATCGCCGGGCTGCTCGACGCCGACGGGATGGAGGCGGTCGACAGCGACGCCGACGCCGACGTGGTGGTGCTCAACACCTGCTGCATCCGCGAGAACGCCGACAATCGGCTCTACGGCAACCTCGGCCACCTCAAGCGGTGGAAGGAGGCCAAGGAGGGCCGCCAGATCGTCGTGTCCGGGTGCCTCGCGCAGAAGGACCGCGAGCTGGTGCGCCAGAAGGCGCCGTGGACCGACGTGGTGCTCGGCACCCACAACGTCCACCGGGCGGGCGAACTGCTCCAGCACGCCGGCGCTCACGGGCCGATCACCGAGATCCTCGACGAGGCGGTCATCGACGACCACGCGCTGTTCCCGTCTGCGCTGCCCGCTCGTCGCGAGACGTCGTACAACGCGTGGGTCACGATCCAGATCGGCTGCGACAACTCGTGCGCGTTCTGCATCGTGCCGGCCGTGCGCGGCGCCGAGATCAGCCGACCGTTCGACGACGTCGTCGCCGAGGTGCACGACCTCGCCGCACAGGGCGTCACCGAGATCACGTTGCTCGGCCAGAACGTCAACAGCTACGGCCGCGACCTGCAGTTGGCCGCTCGCCGAGACGGGGACGGCGAGGCGAAACTGCGGCCGCTGTTCGCCGACCTGATCACCGCCACCGCGGCAGTGCCCGGCATCCGCCGCGTGCGCTTCACCAGTCCGCACCCCAAGGACATGCGGCCCGAGACGTTCGCCGCGATGGCCGGGTCGCCACAGGTGTGCGAGCACCTGCACTACCCGCTGCAGAGCGGCTCGGATCGCGTGCTGTCGCTGATGCACCGCGGCTACACCGCCGAGCGCTACCTCGAGCGGCTCGCGCAGGCCCGTCAGGCGATCCCCGACCTCGCCGTCAGCACCGACATCATCGTCGGCTTCCCCGGCGAGACCGACGACGACTTCGAACGCACGCTCGAGGTGGCCGCGGCCGCCGAGTACGACTACGCGTACACGTTCATCTTCTCGCCGCGCGAGGGCACCGAGGCCGCCACCATGGTCGAGCAGTTCGTCGATCCGGCCGTGGTGTCCGAGCGCTTCGAACGGCTGCGGGTGGTGGTCGAGCGCAGTGCGATCGCGAAGCACCGTGCTCGCATCGGCCGCGTCGAGGAGGTGCTCGTCGAGGGACCCTCGAAGCGCGACCCGTCGATCATCTCCGGACGCACCCGGCAGAACAAGCTGGTCCACTTCACGCCGCCGCACCCGGTGCGCACCGGCGCCTACGCCACGGTCGAGGTCACCGGTGCCGCGCCGCACCACCTGACGGGCGAGTTCCGCGAGCTGCTGGCCGACCCGTCGCACAAGCGGCGCATCGCCGTCGCCGCCGGCTGAACCAGGTGCGCGCGTGAGCACGTCGCTGGTGGTGCTCGGCCCCACGGCGAGCGGCAAGAGCGATGTCGCGATGGCCGTCGCCACCGACCCGGGGCTGGGGGAGTGGGGGCCGTTCGAGATCGTCGCGGTCGACGCGATGCAGGTGTATCGGCACATGGACATCGGCACGGCGAAGCCCACGGCCGACGACCGCGACCGGGTGCCGCACCACCTGCTCGATCTGGTCGATCCCGATCACGACTTCGCCGTCGCCGAGTTCGCCCGCGCCGCCACCGTCGCCACCGCCGGCATCGCCGCGCGTGGCAACCGGGCGCTGCTCGTCGGCGGCACCGGCCTCTACCTGCGGGCGCTCACCGACCCGATGGAGATGCCGGGCACCTGGCCCGTGGTGCGCGCCGCGCTCGAGGCGCGTCTCGCCGACGAGCCGGTCGAGATGCTGTACGCCGAGCTCGCTGCGCTCGACCCCGAGGCCGCGGCGAAGATGGAACCGACCAACGCCCGGCGGGTCGTGCGCGCACTCGAGGTGTGCCTCGGCTCGGGGCGGCGGTTCAGTTCGTTCGGACCGGGACTCGACCAGTACCCGCCGGTCCCGTTCGTGCAGGTGGGCTTGCGCTGGCCCCGACCGACGCTGGCGCAGCGGATCGAGACCCGTGTGCACCGGATGGTCGCCGCCGGACTCGTGGCCGAGGTCGCCACGATCGTCGAGCGATACCCCGGGATGTCGCGCACGGCCCGCCAGGCGCTCGGCTACAAGGAGGTCATCGACCATCTCGAGGGTCGGTGCAGCCTCGACGAAGCCATCGCCACGGTGGTGCTGCGCACCCGCCAGTTCGCCGTCCGCCAGGAGCGGTGGTTCCGGCGTGACCCGCGCGTACGCTGGCTCGACGTCCACGACGATCCCGTCGCCGAAGCGGTGCCGGTGATCGCGGCGATGCTGATGGGAACCCGATGACCACGCTGCAGCTCACCAAGCACCACGGCCTCGGCAACGACTTCCTCGTCGCGTTCCACCCTCCCGTCCCCGTCGCACAGCTGCCGGCGCTGGCGGTCGCGCTGTGCGACCGACGCACCGGCATCGGCGCCGACGGCCTGCTCATCGCCGAGAGCGAGCCTGGCTACTCCGCTCGCATGTGGCTCTACAACGCCGACGGCAGTCGGGCCGAGATGAGCGGCAACGGGATCCGCTGCTTCGCGCAGGCGCTCGCGCTGCGCCGCGGCGACCTCGACCCGCAGACGATCCTCACCGACGCCGGCGACCGTCGGGTCAGCCTGTTCGCCACCGACCGGCTCGACACGATCGAGGCGACGGTCGACATGGGCGAGATCCGCACCGGCACCGAGCCCGACGGCTGGGCCGCGATCGGGGCGCACCCCGACCGTCCGGTGCTGCATCTCGACACGGGCAACCCGCACACGGTGGTGGGTGTCGACGAGGTCGCGGTGGTCGATCTGCAGGCGCTCGGCGAACAGGTGCCCGGCAC
>WBZM01000668.1_pt1 | contig 43694 bp, 46 predicted proteins | sample 5204271 | NCBI WGS metagenome assembly WBZM01 (sample SAMN12344346, study PRJNA552823) | activated sludge metagenome | biome: Activated sludge suspended growth; feature: Nitrification reactor; material: Wastewater; isolation source: activated sludge from nitrification reactor of wastewater... | reverse complement strand
CTGTGATCGGCGTCTTCGAGAAACGGTCCCATCTGCCGCGTGTCGTCGCCGGCGCCGGGCCGCTCGATCTTGATCACTTCCGCGCCGAGATCGGCGAGAATCTGCGTGCACCACGGACCCGAGACGACGCGCGAAAGATCGAGCACGCGCACGCCAGACAGAACCCCAGCCATGTATCCTCCCTGCCTCGGCGCGCCGCGCCGTCCGCCATTATGGCGCCGCCTGCGCCGCCCGCTCCAGTCGTTCCGGGCAGGCGCCAGCCATGCGCACAATTTGCATCGAATTGGGCCCCGCGCGGTAATCGCGCGGCAATGCCGCTGTGGAAACCTCTTGTTTACCGCAACGCGATGAGGAGGACGCGATGCCGAAGGCGCCGTGCAACATCGACCAGGACTTCCGCAAGTTCGATCCAACCAGCATGGATGCGCCGCTGACCCTGACGATCAGGGGCGACGAGAGACGCGCGTTCAGGATCGTCGGGCTGGCGCTGTTCGCTGTATTTTTCAGCGCGCTCAGCGTCGTCATGATGATGACGATCGGCTCGATCGGCTGAAGCGACCCTACTGCCCGCGGCGCGCTCCTACTGCCCGCGGCGCGCTCCTACTGCCCGCGGCGCGCTCCTACTGCCTGCGGCGCTCTTTCTTACTGCCTGCGGCGCTCTTGCAACTTGCGGAAATCCTCGCCCGCGTGATGCGAGGATCGCGTCAGCGGCGACGACGACACCAGCAGGAAGCCCTTGGCGTAGGCCACCGTCTCGTACGCCTTGAATTCGTCGGGCGTGACGAAATCGACGACTTCGTGATGCTTGCGCGTCGGCTGGAGATACTGGCCGATCGTCAGGAAATCGACATCCGCCGAGCGCAGGTCGTCCATCAACTGCAGCACTTCGTTCCGCTTTTCGCCCAAGCCGACCATGATCCCGGACTTGGTGAAAATGTGCGGATCGAGTTCCTTTACGCGCTGCAGGAGCCGGATGGAATGAAAGTAACGCGCGCCGGGGCGCACGGTCAGATAGTTGGACGGCACGGTCTCGAGATTGTGATTGAAGACGTCGGGCCTGGCCGCGACCACGACTTCCAGCGCGCCGTCCTTGCGCAGGAAATCGGGCGTCAGGATTTCGATCGTCGTCTTCGGGCTCGCCTTGCGGATCGCGGCGATGGTCGCGGCGAAATGCGCCGCGCCGCCGTCGGCGAGATCGTCGCGGTCGACCGACGTCACCACCACGTGCTCGAGGCCGAGCTTGGCGGTGGCCTGCGCCACGCTATCGGGCTCGCTGGCGTCGAGCGCGCCGGGCAGGCCCGTCTTCACGTTGCAGAAAGCGCAGGCGCGCGTGCACGTGTCGCCCATGATCATGAAGGTCGCGTGCTTCTTTTCCCAGCACTCGCCGACGTTGGGGCAACCTGCCTCCTCGCACACCGTCACGAGCTTGTTCTCGCGCACGATGCGGTTCGTCTCGGCCCATCGCGGGGAGCCGGGCGCCTTCACGCGGATCCACGCCGGCTTGCGCGCGATCGGCTTGTCCGGCCGATGCGCCTTTTCCGGATGACGTTCGCCCTCGCCCGATTTCGCGCGAGGGTCGTTGTTCAGCGTATCGATCAGGGTGGCCATGGGAAGTCCCGCGCCGCTCGGTCCGCGGCGTCTGCGCCTATATAGAGCGTCGCGGCGTCGCGCTCAAATCAGGCAAAATCACCCTTGCCGATTGCGGGTCAACGCCTGCCAGATGAACAGGATGACGATCGAGCCGACGAGGGCCGCGATGAAATGGCCCATCCGGCCCATGACCGCGACATCGGCGATTTCCGCGAACTTGAACCCCAGCGCCGAGCCGCAGATGCCGACGAGAATGTTGGTGAGCAGGCCGTTGCGGAAGCCGACGATCTTGCCGCCGATCCAGCCGGCGAGGCCGCCGATGATGATGAGGCCCATCAGGCCGACGCCGGGCGTGCCGAGAAGGCCGACTTGATCGTGCATGACAATTCCTTATTGAACGCTGGCGCTGCGCCAGCCAAATGAACGCGGCTGCGCGGCGGAAATGCCCACGCCGTGCATTTTCTAAGGGATTTTGCGCTTCCGCGCCAGCGCGCGGCCAGAGAGGGGGCGGTCATGACCATGCGGCGCTGGCGCCTCGTCTCGGGGACCACGATGTTCGTGTACATCGCGACCCATATGCTCAACCATGCGCTTGGCGCCTGGTCGCTCGGCAGCGCCGAGGCGGGGCTGGAGACGGCGACCGCGATCTGGCGCAGCCTGCCCGGCACTGTCCTGCTCTATGGCGCGGCCGCGGTGCATTTCGCGCTGGCGCTCGACACGCTCTACGAACGGCGGCACTGGAAGCTGCCGGTGATCGAATGGGTGCGGCTGTGGGCGGGTTTCAGCCTGCCGTGGCTGCTGATCGGCCATGTCTATTCGACGCGCGTCGCCGACGACTGGTTTGCGGCGGCGGCCACCTATCAGAATATCGTCGGAACGCTGGCGCGCGGCGGGCTGCAGGGCTGGCAGGTCGCCTTGCTCGCGCCCGGCTGGATTCACGGGTGCCTCGGGCTCTGGATCACGTTGCGCCGCTACCCGCTCATGCAGACGCTGAAGCCGGCGCTGGTCGCTTTCATGATCGGCTTGCCGCTGCTCTCGGCGGTCGGCTTCGGCGCGATGACGCGCGCGACGATCGCGGCGCCGGCGCCGGCCAAGCCCGACCGCGTCGAGAAGGCGGAGATCGAAACATGGCGGCGCGCGACGGTCGCCGCCTATTTCGCGCTCGTCATCGGCGCGGCGGGCGCCGGCCTGTTGCGGAACGCCCGCGAAAGGCGGAAGCGCATATAGCGCTCTGCGGGCACAATGCCGCCCTTGCGGGGCGGCGGGGCGTCACATGTGGATGACGCGCCCGTAAGCGTCCAGCACGCTCTCGTGCATCATTTCCGACAGCGTGGGATGCGGGAAGACCGTGTGCATCAGCTCTTCCTCGGTCGTCTCGCAATTCATGGCGACGACGAAGCCCTGGATGAGTTCGGTGACTTCCGCGCCGACCATGTGCGCGCCGAGCAGCTTGCCGGTCTTGGCGTCGAACACGGTCTTGATCATGCCGTCGGGCTCGCCGAGCGCGATCGCCTTGCCGTTGCCGGTGAAGTTGAAGCGGCCGACCTTGACTTCGAATCCCGCGGCCTTCGCCTTCGCTTCGGTCAGGCCGACCGACGCCACCTGCGGATTGCAATAGGTGCAGCCGGGGATCATGGTCTTTTCCATGGCGTGCGGATGCAGGCCCTTGATCGCCTCGACGCAGATCACGCCTTCGTGCTCGGCCTTGTGCGCGAGCATCGGCGGACCGGCGACGTCGCCGATGGCATAGATGCCCGGCACGTTGGTGCGGCCGTAGCCGTCGATGACGACGCAGCCGCGATCGGTCTTCACGCCGAGGGCTTCCAGACCGAGATTCTCGATATTGCCGACGACGCCGACCGCCGAGATCATCCGCTCGGCCGTGATCTCCTGGATCTTGCCCTTGTCGTCCTCAATGGTCGCGGTGATGGAATCCGCGCCCTTGGCGACCTTGGTCACCTTGGTCGAGAGATGGATCTTGAGGCCGAGCTTCTCGAACTTCTTCTGCGCGACCTTGGCGATCTCGGCATCCTCCACCGGCATGACCTGCGGCAGCACTTCGACCACGGTCACGTCTGCGCCCATCTGCCGATAGAAGGACGCGAACTCGATGCCGATGGCGCCCGAGCCCATGACGATCAGCGACTTCGGGAATTTTTCCGGCTTCATCGCTTCGAAATAGGTCCAGATCAGCTTGCCGTCGGGCTCGATGCCCGGCAGCGTGCGCGGGCGCGCGCCGGTCGCGACGATGATGTGCTTGGCGGCATACGTCCCCTCGCCCTGCACGCCCTTGGGGATCGGGTTCTGCGGCTGCACGATCGCTTTCCTGGTCGCGGTCACCTTGACCTCGCCGACCTTGGAGATGACCGCTTCGCCCCAGATGACGTCGATCTTGTTCTTCTTGAGCAGGAAGGCGACGCCGCCATTGAGCTGCTGCGACACCTGCCGCGAGCGCTTCACCACGGCTGCGGGATCGGGCGACACCTTGCCTTCGAGCTTCAGGCCATAGGCGCTGGCGTGCTCCGCGTAATGCAGGATTTCAGCGGAGCGCAGCAGCGCCTTGGTCGGGATGCAGCCCCAGTTGAGGCAGATGCCGCCGAGATGCTCGCGCTCGACCACGGCCGTCTTGAAGCCGAGCTGCGCGGCGCGGATCGCGGCGACATAGCCACCGGGGCCGCCGCCGATGACGATGATGTCGTAGGCGCTCATGCTGCTCTCCTCACACCAGCATCGACATCGGGTTCTCGATGTACCGCCTGAACGCCGCCAGAAGCTCCGCGCCGAGCGCGCCATCAACCGCGCGATGGTCGGTCGAGAGCGTGACGCTCATCATGTCGGCGACATCAGGCGCGCCATCCTTCACGACCACGCGCTTCTCGCCGGCGCCGACCGCGAGAATCGTCGCGTGCGGCGGGTTGATGACGGCGGAAAAGTTCTTGATGCCGAACATGCCGAGGTTGGACACGGCGCTCGAGCCGCCCTGATATTCCTCGGGCTTCAATTTGCGATTCTTCGCGCGAGAAGCGTAGTCCTTCATCTCGTTGGAGATGGCGGAAATCGTCTTCGTCTCGGCCTTGCGAATGACGGGCGTGATCAGGCCGCCGGGGATCGAGACCGCAACGCCGACGTCGCAATGCCTGTGCTTGAGCATCGCCGTGTCGGTCCACGAGACATTGGCGTCCGGAACGTCGCGCAGCGCCAGCGCCAGCGCCTTGATGACGAAGTCGTTGACCGAAACCTTGAAGGCCGGCTTGCCGTCCTTGTCCTTCGGCGCGCTCGCGTTGATCTGCTCGCGCAACTTCATGAGCGCGCCGAGGTTGCAGTCGATCGACAGATAGAAATGCGGGATCGTCGATTTCGCCTCGGTGAGGCGGCGCGCGATCGTCTTGCGCATGTTGTCGTGCGGGATTTCCTCGAACGAGCCCGCCTCGAACAATTTGCGCACCGTGTCGCCGGACATGCCCTGCGGCGCGGCGGCGGCGGTCGCGGGCGCCGCGGCCGGAGCGGCCGCCGCGGGCGCGGCGGCTGCGGGCTTGGCGCCGCCGGAAGCAATCGCCGCCTTCACGTCGCGCTCGACGACGCGGCCGTGCGGACCGCTGCCCGTTATGGCGGACAGATCGAGGCCCGCGTCCTTGGCGATGCGACGCGCGAGCGGCGAGGAGAAGACACGGGCGCCAGACGTTGCCTGCGGGGCAGCGGATGCGGGCGCTGACGCTGCAGTGGGCGCTGCTGCGGCCGGAGCAGCCGCAGGCGCGGCCGCTTGCGGCGCGGCCTTGGGCGCAGACGCCGGCGCGGCGGCGGCGCTGGCGTCCTCGCCGTCGGCGGCGATCACCGCGATCGGCGTGTTGACCGCGACGTCCTGCGACCCCTCAGCGACGAGGATTTTCGCCAGCACGCCCTCGTCGACGGCTTCCACTTCCATCGTCGCCTTGTCGGTCTCGATTTCCGCGATCACGTCGCCGGACTTGATGGCGTCGCCTTCCTTCTTGAGCCATTTGGCGAGATTGCCCTTCTCCATCGTCGGCGACAGGGCGGGCATGAGAATGTTGGTCGGCATGGTCGGCCTCAATTCATCGCTGACGTCGTGCCGAAATCGGTCGGGCGCGACCATTCGGCGTCGAACATGTCCTTGATCGCCTGGAGAGCGTCGTCTTCGCTCACCTGCGTCTCGAGCGCGTAGATGCGGGCGGCGTGGCGCGCGAGATCGGCGAGCAGGACGCCCCAGGTTCCCGGCTCGTCGAAGGAGCGGCGCAGTCCCACGCTGAGCCCGCCGTCGACGACGAAGCAGCGCAGCACTTCGTGCCCGCCTTTTTCACGCGCGTCGGGCGGCGGCTCGAGCTGATGGAGTTCTTCCGCCATGGTTCACCGATAGAGAACGGCTTTGGCCGCGGCGACGACCTCGCCGACGTTGGGCAGCGCGAGCTTTTCGAGATTGGCGGCGTAGGGCATGGGCACGTCCTTGCCGCAGACGCGGATGACCGGCGCATCGAGATAATCGAAGGCTTCCGTCATCAGTTGCGCGGAAATTTCCGAGCCGACGCCGGACTGCGGCCAGCCCTCCTCCACCGTCACACAGCGGCCGGTCTTCATCACCGAGCGCACGATGGTCTCGACGTCCATCGGGCGGATGGTGCGCAGGTCGACCACTTCGGCGCTGATCCCCTCTTCTGCCAGCGCGTCGGCGGCCTTCAGCGCATAGGTCATGCCGATCGACCAGGAGACGATCGTCACATGCTCGCCGGCGCGCGCGATGCGCGCTTTGCCGATCGGCAGGACGAAATCGTCGAGCCGCGGCACGTCGAAGGTCTGGCCGTAGAGAATTTCGTTCTCGAGGAAGATGACTGGATTGGGATCGCGGATCGCCGCCTTCAAAAGGCCCTTGGCGTCGGCGGCCGAATAGGGCGCGACCACCTTGAGGCCGGGGATGTTGGAATACCAGGCCGCATAATCCTGGCTGTGCTGCGCGCCGACGCGCGCCGCCGCGCCGTTGGGGCCGCGGAACACGATGGAGGCGCCCATCTGGCCGCCGGACATGTAGAGGGTCTTGGCGGCGGAATTGATGATGTGGTCGATCGCCTGCATGGCGAAGTTGAACGTCATGAACTCGACGATCGGCTTGAGGCCGGCCATCGCGGCGCCGACGCCCATGCCGGCGAAACCGTGCTCGGTGATCGGCGTATCGACGACGCGGCGGGCGCCGAATTCCTGCAACAGGCCTTGCGTGATCTTGTAGGCGCCCTGGTATTCGGCGACTTCCTCGCCCATGACAAAGACCGTGTCGTCGCGGCGCATCTCTTCAGCCATGGCGTCGCGCAGCGCCTCGCGCACGGTCATGGCGACCAAGGGCGCGCCTTCGGGATATTCGGGAGCGGCTGGCGCAGCAGCGGCCCTCGGCGCGGCGGGAGCGCTCGCGGCCGGCGCAGGCGCTTCAGCCTTCGGCGCAGGCGCTGCGGCAGGCGCTGGAGCAGGCGCGGCGGCGGCGGAAGCGTCTTCGCCTTCGCCCGCGATCACCGCGATCGGCGTATTGACCTTCACGGCCTCCGTGCCGGCGGGAATGAGAATTTTCGCGAGCACGCCCTCGTCGACGGCTTCCACTTCCATCGTCGCTTTGTCGGTTTCGATTTCCGCGATCACGTCGCCGGACTTGATCGTGTCTCCCTCGGCCTTCAGCCATTTGGCGAGCGTGCCCTCTTCCATCGTGGGGGAAAGGGCCGGCATCAGAATATTCGTCGGCATCTGCAATCTCGCATCTGTATGGGAAATGGCGGGGGCGCGGTCGCGCCGCCCGCGTCAGAGCAGAATGTCGGTGTAGAGTTCCGACGGATCGGGCTCGGGATCCTGCGTGGCGAATTCCGCCGCTTCCGAGACGACCGAGCGCACGGAACCGTCGATCTTCTTCAATTCGTCCTCGGAGACGCCGCTCGCCAGAAGCCGCGCGCGCACCTGCTCGATCGGGTCGTGCTCCTCGCGCATTTTCTGCACTTCTTCCTTGGAGCGATATTTCGCCGGATCGGACATCGAGTGGCCGCGATAGCGGTAGGTCTGCATCTCCAGAATGTACGGGCCGTGGCCGGCCCGGCACCATTCGAGCGCGCGCCCGGTCGCCGCCTTCACCGCGCGCACGTCCATGCCGTCGACCGCCTCGCCGGGAATGTTGAAGGCGGCGCCGCGCTTCCAGAACTCGGTGAGCGCCGACGAGCGCGCGACCGATGTCCCCATGGCGTAGCGGTTGTTCTCGACGATGTAGATGACCGGCAGCTTCCACAGCGCGGCCATGTTGAAACTCTCGTAGACCTGGCCCTGGTTGGCCGCGCCGTCGCCGAAATAGGTGAGCGAGACGGAATCGTTCTCGCGGTAGCGATTGGCGAAGGCGAGCCCCGTGCCGAGCGCCACCTGCGCGCCGACGATGCCGTGGCCGCCGTAGAAATTCTTCTCTTTCGAGAACATGTGCATGGAGCCGCCCTTGCCTTTCGACAGGCCGCCGCGGCGTCCGGTGAGTTCGGCCATCACGCCCTTGGGGTCGAGCCCGCAGGCAAGCATGTGGCCATGGTCACGATACGAGGTGATGACCTGATCGCCGGGCTTGGACGCCATGGCCACGCCGACGACGACCGCTTCCTGGCCGATGTAGAGGTGACAGAAGCCGCCGATGAGGCCCATGCCGTACATCTGGCCCGACTTTTCCTCGAAGCGCCGAATGAGCAACATTTCGCGATAGGCGCGAAGCTCCTCGTCCTTCGTGAAGGCCGGCACGGTCGGCTCTGCCTCGGTGTCGGATTTGGCTTGACGCGATTTGGCGTTCGCCGCCATGGCGCTCCCTCCTGTCGGCGTTTCCCTGTTCTTGATGCAAAGCTAGCGCAGGGCCGGATTTTTGACGAGAGGCGCCAAACCGGACGACAGGTCAGATAAGCTGACATATTTCAGAGGGTTGCAAACGTAACTCAATTTCAGTTAATTCGTTTTTCGTAACCGAAATCGAGTTATTTACTCGACGGCATAGGAGTCAGGATCACGACTTCGTTCTTTTGGATGCGGCCGAGCTCCACCCTCGCCTGCTCCTCCAGAATATCGCGGTCCATGGCTTCGCCGCGCACGAGGTCGATCTTGTGCTTCCACCGCGCGCGCTCCGCGCGCAACCCGTCCAACGTCGCCTGCAATTCCGCGACCTTTTCGGAATTCTCGTCGCGTGTCTTCAGGCCGCGCTGCCCGTGAAGCGCGTGCCAGATGAAATAGCCGGCGACCATCGCCGAGAAGACGTGGAAGACGATGGGAGCGATATTGGCGCTGAACCGCGTGCGAACCATGAATAATGGTTGGACGAAGACGGTTAGCGTCCCGTTAAGATTTCAGCCGGGGGACGCGGAAGCGGCCGGAAATCAACGCAAAAACTATCTTCCCCCGCGCGCCACGCGCTCGATCTCCGCGCGCACCAGGCGCTCGACCATCACGGGAAGATTGTCGTCGAGCCATTGCTTGAGCATGGGTCGCAGCATGTCGCGCACATGGCGGTCGACCGCCTCGACGCTCGCAATCTGCACGCTGGCCGACAGCGCCTGGAAGGCGGAAGCGACGGAGGCATTGGCTTCGGCCGAAAGCATTGCGCCCGCGCCTGCAGAGGGACGTTCGGCCGCCGGAGGGTTCGCCGCGACGAATGCGCGGTGGTCGCGCGTCGCCTCGAAGAAGCGCGGCGGCTCGGGCGGAATCAGCCGCTCGGGCGCCGCCGGTTCGACCGAAGCGAACGGTTCCTCATAGCTTTCCTCATGCGGAACGGGATTCACTTCGGCGTCGTCCGAAGCGTCGATTGCCGCCATTTCGACGCGCGCGTCGGCCGGCTCGTCATCAGCGGGCGCATCGAGCGTCGCGCGCAACGCCTCGCCCTGCTCCACGTCTTCCTCGGATTGCGCCGGCGCATCGAGGCGCGCGAGTTCGCGGCCAACCTCGGCGAAGGACGCCATTTCGGACGCATCGAGGCGAACCTCGGGCGCGGCGGGCGGAACGCGGTCCTCAACGGGCGGCTCGCTCGCCCAAGCGGACTGCTGCTCCGGCGCGGCGGGTTCGCCGCGGACCTGCGCCTCTGCGCGCGGCGGCGGTTCGGCGCGCGCGGACGTCGGCTGGGGCGGCGGCGCAAATGGCGTAACGTTCGTTTCGAACAGGCGCGGCGCGGCGGAGGGCCGGCTCAACGGCAGCGCGTCATCGTCCGCGATAATCTTGCGGATCGAAGCAAGAATCTCTTCCATCGAGGGCTCGTGCGCGCGGCGTTCGTTCTCGAGCTGCGAGGGAATGGATGCATTGGCTGCGTTCATGGCGGCTATGTACTCTGCCCTGTGCGCGATCCGCATCGCGAGGATTCGCTGCGACGCCGCGAATCACGATGTACGTTCGAAACGAACGTCTCACGCGCAACAGGGCCGCGCAACACGCGCGGCCGCGCAGCCTGTGGACTGCGCAAATCGAAACTTTGCGTGATGCTTTAACGGCCGTCCGGCGTGCCCGTGCCGATCAGCTTGCTTTTCACCTGATCGAAATGGACGGTTGGATCGTACAATTGCGCCGTCAGGTTGAGGCGGTCCGCCGACAGGTGTCCCATGGCGGAGAGCACGGCGTAGGAGGCGACGACGCGGTCGCGCTGCGCGGTCACGAGCGCGACGCGCGCATTGAGCAACGTCTGCTGCGCGGTCAGCACGTCGAAGGTGGTGCGCTGGCCGACCTTGGCTTCCTCGCGGACGCCGTTGAGCGCAATCTCCGCCGCGGTGACGTTCGCCTGGCCGGAAATGAGCTGCGCCTTGGCCGTCTCGAGCTGCCCCCAGTTGGTGACGATCAGCGCCCGCACCTGGTCGCGCGCGAGATCCGCGCTGAGGCGCGCCTGCCCGAGTTGTTCCTTGGCCTGCCGGATCGTCGCGTATTCCGCGCCGCCCTGATAGATCGGCACGTTGATCTGGCCGGTGACCGAAGCGGTGAACAGCTTCTGGCCGGTCAGCCCCTGGGAATCGAGCTGGCGGTTGACCGCGCCGTTGACCTGAACGGTCGGATAGAGCGCGGCTTCGGCGACCTTCACGGCATAGGCGGCGACATCGACATTGTGCAGGGCCGAGCCGATCGCGGGATGCTCCACCTGCGAGACGTCGACGGCCGCGTTCAACTGCTTCGGCAGCAAGCCCTCGACGCTCTTGGCGGGCGCCAGGTTCTTTGGCTCGATGCCGACATACTGGCGGAAGGACGCCACGGAGGCGCGCAGGTTCGCTTGCGCGGAAAAGAATTCGGAGCGCGACTGCGCGAGGCTCGCTTCGGCCTGCGCCACGTCGGTGCGCGTCACTTCGCCGACCTGGAAGCGGTCGCGGGTCTGGCGCAATTGCTCTTCCAGAACGCTGATGTTGTTCTTGCGCAGGTTCACGATCGCCGTGTCGCGCAGAACGTTCATGTAGGACGTCGCCGCATTGAGCAGAATCGTCTGCTCGGTGTTGCGCATCGTCTCGCGCGCGCCGAAGGCCTGCGACTCGGCCTGTCGCACAGAATTCAGCGTCCGGAAGCCGTCGAACAGCGTCTCGGTCGCGGTCACGCCGTAGCCGCGCGGCGTGGCGTCGTCATATTTGGAGCCGTTCGGACGCTGGCGGTTCAGATGCGTTTCGTCGATACGCGTCGGGGCCACGCGCAGATAGGTGTATTGCGCGCCGACGGACGCGGTCGCGCTGACCTTGGGCAACCAGCCGGATTTCGCCTTGGGAACGTTTTCATCCAGACCGCGCACGGCCGCACGCTGCTGGTTGATGTCGGGGTTGGACGCATAGGCGCGCGCGAGCGCGCTGGACATCGTCTCGGCGCAGGCCGGCGCCGCCATCAGCAGCGCGCTTGCGACGCTCGAAAGCGCAAGAACGCGAAGAGACGTCCGCCCGCGGCCCGAAAGCCCGGCGCTGCGCCCCGGGCAGACAGCCGACGATTCGGCCGACGCCGCTCCGCACATACGCATCCGTTCAACCTCGCCCACCGCCGAAAGCGGCCCAAATCGTATCGACAAATCGAGTCGAATCTCGCGGCATTCTAGCGGCTTAGGAAGCAATTGCACCCGCCGGGCGAGATCGGGGGGCGAGAAACTGGGCGGGCGCTGCAAAAATACGACACCCGCGCCGCGCGCCTGCGCCGCGACAATCCCTTAGAAAACGAAGGCGGGCGCGGCGGCGAATTCGGGAATGAGCTTGCCGGCGGCCTCGAACAGGGCGCGTTCGGACACCGTCTCGCCGTCCTTGCGATAAAGGAAGGCGCGGGCCGAGCCGGCGGCGTGAGGCTTGAGCAGGACCATGCGGCCGCCCGGCGCAAGCTGCGCAATGAGCTTGTCGAGCCCCTGCTGCGCTGCGCCGTTGACGATGATCACGTCGAACGGGCCCTCGGCGGCGCACCCCTCGACGAGCGGGCCGCAGACGGCCTGCGCGTTGGAAATCCCGAGCGATTCGAAATTGCCGGCGGCCGCCCTGGAAAGCGCCTCGTCCGATTCGAGGGCCACGACCGAGGCGGCGAGACCCGCCAGAACCGCGGCCGCGTAGCCGGAGGCGCCGGCGACGTCGAGCGCGCGATCGCCCGGGCCGATTTCGGCAGCCTGCAGCAGGCGGGCCAGCACCAGCGGCATCAGCATGGGGCGCACGCCCTTGCCGTCCGCCAGCGGGCAGTTCAGTTCGATATCGGCGTAGGCGACGGGCTCGAAGCCGGCCGGCACGAATCTTTCACGGGGAATGTCGAGGAAGGCGCTGAGGATGCGCTGGTCGGCGACGCCGAAAGGACGGATCTGGCAGTCGATCGCCGTGCGGCGCAGCGCCGCAAAATCTTCTGCGGAAACAGCGGCTACCTGACCCTGCATCGAACGCTCCCGTAGGGCGGCTGAAATGAACGCCGCCCTTATATGGCGTCGCACACGCCCTGTCCACGCGATCGGGCCGGCCAGACAGCGTTGAACAGCTACCAATTCGTCGCGTTCGCGGCATCCCTCGCGGCCACATCCGCCGCGTCTCGTTTGTCCGTCCGATCCTGTTCTCCCTTGCATCTCGCGGTTTCGCCGCGATAACGAGGGGAGCGGACGGACTGGAGCGCGCCGCAGACCGCGCAGAGGGGGAATGATGGCCGAACACGCGACGACCGAACATTTCGAGCAGCTTGAACATGCCGAGCACGCCGCTCATTCCGGCGACAATTTCATCACCAAGGTGTCGATCACCGTGGCGATCCTCGCCGTGCTCGCCGCCTCCGTCGGTTCGCTCGAGACAATCGAGACTTCGGGCGTGACGGTCGCGAAGAATGAAGCCGTGCTGCTGCAGAACAAGGCGACGGACGCGTGGAACTTCTTCCAGGCCAAGAGCATGAAGAAGAACATGTACGAGATCGCCGCCGCCGGCGGCGGGCCGAAAGCCGACGAGTTCGCCAGGCAGGCCAAGCGCTACGGCGACGAGCAGGACGACATCAAGAAGCAGGCCGAGGATTTCGAAAAGAAGGCGGAAGCGCGCCTGCACGCCAGCGACGGCCATGCGCATCGCCACCACGTGCTGACCATCGCGGTCACCATGCTCCACATATCGATCGCGGTCGCCACCGTCGCCATCATCACCCGCGGCCAACGGTGGCCGTGGTACGCCTCGATGATCCTGGCGGGCGTCGGCGTCGCGGTCGCGGCCTCCGCCTATGTCGGCGGCGCCATTCACTGACGCCAGGGAAGACGCCCCGGACTTTTGTCCGGGGCGCATCCGGGGCTTTCGTCAGGCGCGGGCGGTCAGCCTTTCAGGCGCTTGTTGCATTCGCTGTAATAGCCGCCGCCCTTCTGAATCCACTTCAGGCTGCCATTGCCGGCGCCCGCCTTGTTGGCGTTGTACTGGTCGAGACAGGTCTTCATGCGCTGCTTGGAGGGCGTCTCGCTGGCGTATTTGGCGTCGACCTTGGAGGGAAAGACGGCAGGACCGCTTGGCGCGGCGGGCGCGGCCGCGGCCGCCTTGTCGGCAGGCTTCAACGGATTGGTCGCCGGCTTCTCCGCCGCGGGTTTCGCGGCCGGCGCGGCGGCCTGGTCGCCCGCGTGACGGACGCGACAGTCCTTCAGATACTCGTTCCAGCTCTTGCCGCCGAGCGTGTTGGCGGATTTCGCCGCCTGATATTCCTTGCCGCATTCCTGCATGACATTGGCCTGGGCGTGCGCCGGCCCGGCCATCGCAAAGCCGGCGACGGCCAGCGCGAGCGCAGGGGCCGTGAAACGGATCAACATGCAAATTCTCCCTGTGGGCGATGCGAAATCCTCGCGCGCCGAACGTCCGTCGATTCAGTCGTCTGGTCAACGGCCGCATTGACGCGGACCTTCCATAGGCCCGCGCTGCTGAACCGCGGCTGAACGCGGGAAACCCGGCGGCCTTGCGGCGCCGGGTCGTTATTCGAGCCCTGAAGTATCAGCGGGAGACGTAGGCCGGCGCGCTCGTCGGCTCGCCGATCGAAACCCAGGTGTTCATGTCGCTCTGGCTCTGGCGCTTCACGAAGCGATAGCCCGTCTGCTTCCAGCCCTTGACCTCGTCGTTCATGTTGTCGAGCACGTAGTCGCCGTGGTCGGTGCGGACGGTGAGAACGGCGTGGCCGTCGTTGTTCTTGTCCTTGACGACGGTGACGAGGAGCGACTGGATCGGGAAACCCTGCTCGGCCAGCAGCTTGCGCTTGAGAAGGACATAGTCCTCGCAATCGCCCTTGCCGTCGGTCGGATAGTCCCACTGGTCGATCACGCCCCAATGATCCATGTCCGACACGGATTCGATGTTCTTGTTCACCCAGCGATTGATCCGCTCGATCTCGCGCAGCGCCTTGGCGCCGAGTTCGATATTGCGCGGCATGGTCGCGGGCGAGTCGCACTCGCCCCTGTAGCGCTGGCAGAAGTCGACCCAGCCGTAGGGAACGCTGGTGACGCCGCCGACCGGCGCCCAGCCCACATTGTCCGGACCGGCGAAGCTCGGGCTGACGGCGAAGGCCGCCGCGGCCGCAAGGCCGGCTCCGAAAATCGCTTTGGCAAGTTTGAAGAACATGTCGGTCCCCGTTGTTGGGGACAGAATGCGCGGGGCGTGTCAGGATCGCTTGAAGCAAAACGCGCGTATTTTACGCGAATACGTTCAGATTTCGGGTTGACGGGGTTTAGTATAACGAAGCCTCAACGGCCCGCCACCGGACGCCTCGAGGCGCCCGCCAAGACCCTCAATTCCGGGTGTTTTGCGACGACGCCGCGTTCAGCCGTGAGGCGACTTTCCGCCGGCTTCGCGGCGCTGCGAGGGCAAGAGGTTAACGGCGCGGGGGTCCAAATCGTTAATTCGCCGGATCGGACGGCGCGCAAGCCCATTTCTGCGGGAGGGCGCGTTGCGCTCTTGCAACAAGCGGAACGCCACCCGATCTTTCGTGCGCCCGGCTTGTCCGCGCGGAGAATGAAATGGCCGACGCCCGCACATCTTCCTCCATGAGCCCCGCCGACCTTGCCGCTCTCGCCAATGCGGTGGAGGCGCTGGAGAAAACGAGTTTCGCCGCGCGCGCCACCGCCCTGCTCGGCCGACAGATCGAACTGGCCGGCAAGCTCGTGCCGGCAAAAATCTCGACGGCGGTGTCCAAGGCCGCCGCCTCCGCGCTGAAGGCGGCGATGCACGTCGCGCTGTCGAGCCTCAAGAACAGGCCGCAGAAGGACAGCCGCGCCTTCCACCGGACGCTCGCCGCCGCTTCAGGCGCGGCGGGCGGCGCTTTCGGACTCGCAAGCCTGCCGGTCGAACTGCCGGTCTCGACGACCGTGATGCTGCGCTCCATCGCCGATATCGCGCGCGCCGAAGGCGAGGATCTGACGAACCCCGAGGCCGCGCTCGCCTGCCTGCAGGTCTTCGCCCTCGGCGGGCAAAGCGCGGGCGCCGACCTCATGGACGGCGGCTATTTCGCCATGCGCGGATTGCTCGCCAAGTCGGTGTCGGAGGCCGCCGCCTATGTCGCGCAGAAAGGCGTTGTCGACGAGGCCGCGCCGGTGCTGGTGCGCCTGCTCGGCCAGATCGCCGGCCGTTTCGGCGTGGTCGTTTCGCAGAAGCTCGTAGCGCAGGCGGTGCCTCTGATCGGCGCCGTCGGGGGCGCCGCGGTCAATGTCGCCTTCACCGATCACTTCCAGTCGCTGGCCAAGGGCCATTTCACCGTGCGCCGGCTGGAGCGGCTCTATTCGCCGGATATCGTGCGTGCGGAATACGAAAGAATCGCCATCGCCAGCGGCCTGACGCCCAAGCGCCAGAACAAGACGGCCGACGCATCCGCGAATGTCTAGCCGTGTGGCGGGGCGCCCGGCCCCGCATATGAATCGGGCCCGTTTCCGGGCCCGATTGCGTCTTGGATGAACCGGGCCCGTTTCCGGGCGCGATTGCGTCTTGGAACTCAGTACCTGGCGACGACGGGAGCGTAGCCGCCGCCGAACTTGTAGGCGATGCCGGCGCGCACCGCGTTGTCGTTCACGCGCTGCGTCGTCGGACCGACGATGGGCGAGAAGTGGCTGAAATTGCCAAACGACGTGAACCGGTACTCGACGCGGCCGATCCAGTTGGGGGTGAAGGCGTATTCGACGCCTGCGCCGAGCGTCCAGCCGGAGCGTCCCACGTTCCACTGCTCGCTGAACGCATTGCCCCAATTGGACTTGAGGTTGAAGTTGCCGAAGGCCGCGCCGCCGGTTGCGTAGAGCAACGCGCGATCCATCGCGATGCCCGCGCGCGCGCGGACCGAAGCCCGGAAGTCGTTCGTGAGCGTGACATTGCTGCCAAGCGGGATCGCGAGCGCGATCGGGTTGACGCTCTGACGGACGGAACCGCCCTCGACGTCGCCCTCGACGCCCAACACCACGGAAGGCGCAACCTGGAAGTTGTAGCCGACGTAGCCGCCGCCGATCACGCCGTTCGGGTTGAAGTTGTTGGTCGTCGCCCCGAAGTTGTTATACGCGACGTTTTCCCAGGCGTAGCCGAGGCTGAGACCGACGTAGAAGCCCTGCCAGCTATACACCGGCGTCGGCGCAAGCATGGGAGCAGGCGCCGCGGTGCGCTGCGGGAGGTCCGCCGCCAACGCGGGAGCGCCGATCATTGCGCACCCGAGCGCGAGGATTGAAATATACCGCTTCATTTCCTGATTCCTTATCGGCCTTATTGAGCTCGGCCTCGTTGAGCTTCATTTCTATTATAACGACTTGTTCCGCCGCGCGCTTGACGCCTTGCGCTGCAACATTGACATTTGGGGACAGAGCGCGCGCGACGCGCGTCCTGAAGGGACCGCCGGGCGAAACGCGTCAAGCGGGCGCAACGGGAAGACAGGGGCGCCGACGTTCAACGAAGATTCGACCAGCCGTCTTCGACCGCCCCCTCGCCGGGCGGCGACGTCAGGTCTGCGTATCGCGCATTGCCGCGCGGGCAAGAGCCCTGCCCTCTACGCTTCGTACAGTTTTCCGGGGACTTTTCGCGTATCCGCGATCGCGGCGCGCGAAGGCGCGACCGGATTATGGAGGCCTCGCCCGGAATCGAACCGGGATACAAGGATTTGCAGTCCTCTGCGTAACCATTCCGCCACGAGGCCTCGTGGCGCCGCTATAGCGCAGGCCGAAGCGGTTCTGCAAGAAGCGGATTTGTCGCCGGGATGCGATTAGCGCTTTGCAATCGCGAACGACCTTGTTATAGCCACGGCCCACACCGGAACGTTCCCCGATAGCTCAGCCGGTAGAGCAAGCGACTGTTAATCGCTGGGTCGCAGGTTCGAGTCCTGCTCGGGGAGCCATCTGCCTGATATGGTTTATCAAACTGCCGGCGGCTCAGGTTTCGGCCTTCGTCGCGAACCGGCGCGCGACCTCATCGTCGTCGTTGCGCATGGGATCGGCGGCAAACCACGGATACCCCTCGCCGAGCGTCGACTTCGCCAGGCGCTCTGCGGCTTCGGCCATCAGCCGCGCCGTGAAGTCGCGCGCGTCTGACGCGCGCCAGCCGGCGCGCTCGCAGCTCTGGTAGTCGTAGCAGCGGACGAACCCCACGACCGCCGCGGGATTCGCCTCGACCCAACGCGTCCAGCGATAGCCGGCGACGAGTTCGGCATAGGCGACCGATTCTTCGCCGTCCGGCGACAGGTCGTAGCGGTGGCGGACGGAAGCGGCGTTCTCGCTCCACAGCATCCGTCCCATCGCGCCCGCATGTTCGGCGGCCATCGCCACAAGGCCAGGCGCGCCGGCATGCGGAAGGCGCGCCCACAATTTCCATTCGATAGCCGCGGAAACCAGCAGGTCGATATGCGTTTTGGGCAGGAAGAAAGCGGACATGTCCCTGATCTCGCGCTCGGCCGGCGCGCGGCAACCTTTGAAGCGCGCCATACGACAGAATGCAGCGCCCCGCCCTATTTTCGACATGTTAAGATATATCTTGAGCGCATCAAGAAAGGAATCGTCCAATGCGACATGCACACAATTACGGAAACGGATGCGGGCCTCGCGGCCTGTTCTTCATGACCCGGGGATTTGGCGGACACGGCTTCGCGCGCAGCTTCATGAGCGAGGAGCGCGGCGAGCGCGGCCGTCGCCGGATGTTCGATTCGGGCGAGCTGCGGCTCGTGCTGCTCAAGCTCATCTCCGACCAGCCCCGCCACGGCTACGACCTGATCCGCGCGATCGAGGAGCTGACGGGCGGCGCCTATGCGCCGAGCCCCGGCGTCGTCTATCCGACGCTGACCTTGTTGCAGGACATGAGCCATATCGACGAGCAGAAATCGGAGGGCGCGCGCAAGGCCTTCGCCATCACGCCGGAAGGCGCCGCGCATCTTGCCGCCAACAAGGCGGAGGTCGACGCCGTATTCGCCAAGCTCGCTGAACTCGCCGCCGTGCGCGAACGCTTCAACGGCGCTTCCGTGCGCCGCGCGATGCTGAACCTGCGCATGGCCATTCGCGGGCGGCTCATGCAGGATGGCGCGGACAAGGCGACGCTCCGCGAAGTCACCGCCGTCCTCGACGAGGCCGCGCGAAAGATCGAGGGGTTGTGAGATGAGCAACGTCAGCGTCGCGCATGTGCCGACGACCAACGGCAGCCGCTATCTCCAGCAGCTCTGCAAGCACTGGAGTCACAACCTGAAGGTCGAGTTTTCGCCCGATCACGGCGCCGTCGTCTTTCCGCGCGATTCGCGCGGCGCCGACTGGCCGGCGGACGGCAAGCTCACGCTCGCCGCGCATCTCGCCGATCTCGAATGCCGGATCGACGCCTCCTCGCCCGCGCATCTCGAGGCGCTGAAGGGCGTGGTCGCGCGCCATCTCGACCGCTTCGCCTTTCGCGAGGCGCCGCTCGCCTTCGACTGGCGCGATCAATAGTCGATCCGCATCGCGCAGGCGGCGTATAAAAGGGCGATGAATTCGCCCTCCCCCGCCATCGTCTGGTTCCGCGAAGACCTGCGGCTTGCAGACAATTCCGCGCTGGCTGCGGCCGTCGAGAGCGGGCGACCGGTTCTCTGCATCTATATTCTCGACACGGAGTCGACCGGCCTGCGGCCGCTCGGCGGCGCCTCGCGCTGGTGGCTGCATCACTCGCTCCTCGCGCTCGACAAGGATCTGCGCAGGATCGGCAGCCGGCTCGATATTTTCCGGGGGCGCGCGCAGCCCGTTCTCGAAAAGCTCGCAAGGCAGACCGAGGCCGCCTCGCTCGTCTGGACGCGGCGTTACGACAAGGCCGGCGTCGCCATCGACATGGCGATCAAGGCGGCGCTCGGCGCGCGCCTGTCTGTCGATAGCTTCAACGGCAAGCTGATCGCCGAGCCCTGGACAATGAAGACCAAGGCCGGCGCGCCGTTCCGCGTGTTCACGCCGTTCTGGCGCGCCATGCTGGCGACGCAGGAGCCGCAGCCGCCCCTGCCTGCGCCACGCAGAATTACGGCGGCGCCGGCGCCGCAGGGCGCGCTCGCGCTCGACGATCTCGGGCTCCTGCCGACACGACCAGACTGGGCGGGCGGCCTGCGCGCGGCGTGGACGCCGGGCGAGCGCGCGGCGGCAAGACGTCTCGCGGATTTTCTCGACGAGCGCGTGTCCGACTACGCCGATCAACGCGACTTTCCCGCTGTCGAAGGCACATCGACGCTGTCGCCGCACCTCGCCTTCGGCGAAATCTCGCCGCGGCAAATCTGGGCGGCGACGCGCCATGCGGCCGCCTCCAACCCACGCCTGCAATGCGGGTGCGACAAGTTTCTGTCCGAACTCGGCTGGCGCGAATTCTCCTATCATCTCCTGTTCGCCAACCCCGATCTCGCAACCCGGAACTTCGACGCGCGCTTCGATCGCTTCGTGTGGAACCCGCCGGACGACAAGGTTCTGGCCGCCTGGCGCAGGGGCCGCACCGGCTATCCGATCGTCGACGCCGGAATGCGCGAACTCTGGGCGACAGGCTACATGCACAATCGCGTGCGCATGATCGTCGCGTCCTTTCTCGTGAAGCATCTGCTGATCGACTGGCGCATCGGCGAGGCATGGTTCTGGGACACGTTGTGCGACGCCGACCCCGCCAACAATGCCGCGAGCTGGCAATGGGTCGCGGGTTGCGGCGCAGACGCGGCGCCATATTTTCGCGTGTTCAATCCCGTGCTTCAGGGCGAGAAATTCGACGCCAACGGCGCTTATGTGCGGCGGTGGGCGCCGGAGCTGAGCGACCTGCCCGACCGCTTCGTGCAGAAGCCTTGGGACGCGCCGACGCCGCCGCGGGACTATCCCGCGCCCATCGTCGACCATGCGCGCGCCCGCGCGCGGGCGCTGGCTGCGTTCCAGCAGCTCAAGGATTGATCATGGCCCGCCCTTGCGCCGTGTCCGCGAGGGATGCAGACTGAAGCCTGAGGGTTCCGCTCGGGGATCGCGCGGAACAAGGGCGTGCGACGAGAAGCTGGAAGCCGGTCTTTCGCGGACGCGCGTCCTGCATTTTGAATTCGATCGGCTTTTTCCGCCCTTGAGCATTTGCCGTTCAAAGGCCGGCTGATCCGGGTCTTTCGCGAATTTCGTCGGAGCGCCGCAATGACCTTGCCGCCTGTTCGACAATTCGATTCCGCGGCGCGCGCCGACGCTGCGGCCTATCCGTTCGCCGCGCGCAAGGTGCTCGATTTCGCCGGGCTGATCGAAAACGGCCGTCTCGAAATCGCCATGCCCGACGGGCGGGTCTTTTCGTTTGGCGGCAAGGCGGCCGGTCCTCACGCGCGCATGGACATTCACGATCTCGCCTTTGCGCGCGCCTTTGCGCACGGCGATATCGGGGTCGCGGAATCCTACATGCGCGGCGAGTGGTCGACGCCGGATCTCACGGCCTTTCTCGAAGTGTTCTGCGTCAACCAGCACGCAATCGCGCGACTGCTTTCGGGCAAGCCTTTGGTGCGCATCGCGCAGATGGCGTATCACTGGCTGCATCGCAACACGCGCGCGGGCGCGCGGCGCAACATCCACGCGCATTACGACCTCGGCAATTCCTTCTACGCCAAGTGGCTCGATGCGAGCATGACCTATTCGTCGGCGCTCGATCTCGCCGCCGGCGGCGACCTTACCGACGCGCAGGAACGCAAGTACAGGGCGCTCGCCGACGCGCTCTGCGCGCGCGAGGGCCAGCACATTCTCGAGATCGGTTGCGGCTGGGGCGGCTTCGCCGAACATGCCGCGCGCGAACGCGGCTGCAGGGTGACGGCGCTCACCATCAGCAGGGAGCAATTCGATTTCGCCCGCGAGCGCGTGCACAAGGCCGGCCTCGCCGAGCGCGTCGAGGTGCGGATGCAGGATTATCGCGACGAACGCGGCGTCTACGACGGCGTCGCCTCGATCGAAATGTTCGAGGCGGTGGGCGAGGCCTATTGGCCCGCCTATTTCGCGCAGGTGCGCGACAGGCTCGTCAGCGGCGGACGCGCGGCGCTGCAAATCATCACCATCGACGAGGAGATATTTCCGCGCTACCGGCGCGAACTCGATTTCATCCGTCGCTACATATTCCCCGGCGGCATGCTGCCCACGCGCACCATCCTGGAGAAGCTCGGCGCGGGCCACGATCTCGCGCTCGTCGCGCAGCGGGCGTTCGGGCGCGACTATGCGCTGACGCTTGCGCAGTGGCGCGACCGCTTTCGCGCCGCCTGGCCCGATATCGTGCAGCAGGGGTTCGACGAACGCTTCCGCCGCCTCTGGGAGTACTACCTCTCCTATTGCGAAGCGGGTTTCCGCTCGGGCGCCATCGACGTCCGGCACATCATTTTCGCCCGGCGATAAGTTTTTTTTTACGACGAGAAACAGTCCCGATTGATCCGGGCGCCGCCGCCATGCTCTCCTGAAATCAGTTGCTTGGAAATTTCTCGATCAGCATTGCCCCTGCGTCAATTCAGCGCTTTTCGTTCAAATGCGGCAGTTTGCCTAAACGTGGTCTTCACGCACTGCGCGCAAGAGTGCCGGGCATCGACACGCAGCCCAACGCAAAGCCATGTCGCACTCGCTCCCAACCGCCGCAACGGCGCCTCGAAACCAGCCGCAAAGGCATGGATTCCTGCGCGATCAGCGCGGCACGATTTCGGCGGCCTTCGCGCTCACCGGCCTCGTGGCGTCAATGCTGGTCGGGGCCTCGATCGACTACGGCCGCAGCGTCGGCATGCAGCAGAAACTTCAGGCGGCCGTCGACGCGGCGATGCTTGCCGCGCTGCAGGCGCCCTCGGCCAATCGCACAACGGTCGCCACGCAGATCCTGAACGCAAGCCTCGGCGCTTCCGGCGTCAGCGCGAGCTGGACGCAGGCGCCGACCCAAAATTTCGACGGGTCTCTCACCGGCGTCGCGCAAGCGAACGTTCCGACGTTCTTCATGAAGATTGCCCGCGTCAACACGATGACGGTCTCGGCCAGCGCCACGGTCGAGCTTCCCTCGGCGCAGACCGCGTCGACCGTGTCCTTCTCCCTGACCGGCGCCTATGGCTGGTGGTGGAAGAAGGTGGAGCTGTACATCCACACCGCGGGCGCGACGAGCGACACCTTGCTGGCGAGCTACGTCTACCAGCCGGTGACGCTCAGCGCGCAGAGCGGCCGCGGCACGGGAACGACCACGGCGAGCTTCCTGACCGGCGGCGCAATGGTCGCGGGTCTGGTCAACACGGCCGTCGCCATGGGCTCGTCCTACGACAACGCCTATCTCAAGATGACCGTCTACACCGACGGATGCGGCCCGGGCATGGCCGGCTACTCGACCACGAGCGGCTCGGTCACGACGCAGAACTGCGTGACGTCCGGCACGCAGGTGCAGACCGGCACGAACCGCTACGGGCAGCCGACCTACACGACGTATACGAAGTCGGCCACCCCGAACGTCTACAGCACGAACAGCGCGTCGACCGCCCAGTATCTCTTCGTCAATGGCGTGCAACTGCCCGCCAATTCGACGCCGACGATCTTCACGCTGCTGCCCTGCAACCAGACTTCCACGCACGCATGGGAAGACGGCGGCGGCTGGTCGCAACAGGATATTTTCTTCAGCGTCGCGACCACCTGCTCGGCCAATCCCAACTACACGCTGGCGGCGCGCGTGAAGTCCTGATCACGGCCGCGCTTCCAGCACCATGTTGAAGGGCGTTTCCGCCGCGCGGCGCACGCTGCCGAATCCCGCCTCGCGAATGACGGACGCCAGCCGCGCCTCGCCTGCCTGCGCGCCAAGCGCCAGCCCGACCTCCTGCGACAGCGAGGCCGGCGTGCAGACGAGCGTGGACGCCGCGTAGAAGACCGCGCCGACCGGCGTGAGATTGCCCTGCAAGCTGTCGCTGGCGAAAGGCTCGACGACCATCCACGTTCCATCGGGCGCAAGCGCCTCGCGCACGCGCTTTCCCGCGCCGACGGGATCGCCCATGTCGTGCAGGCAATCGAAGAAGCAGACGAGATCGTAGCCGCGCGCCGGCAGCGCCTTCGCCGTGCTGACCTCGAAGGCGATGCGGTCGCCCAGCCCCTCGGCCTGCGCCGCGGCCCGCGCCGCCTCCACGGAATGCGGGTGGTAGTCGAAGCCGTGGAAGCGCGAATTGGGGAAGGCCTTGGCCATGATGATGGTCGAAGCGCCGTGTCCACAGCCCACGTCGGCGACGGACGCGCCGCGCTCGAGCTTCTCCACGACGCCGTCGAGCGCCGGCAGCCATTCGGCCAGCAGGTGGTGGTTGTAGGCCGGCTGGAACACACGGCGCGTTCCGCAGAACAAGCAATTGTTATGCTCGTGCCAGGCGAGCTTGCCATCGGTGCGAAAAGCGTTGAGCAGCTTGGGGACGTCGTCGAACAGGCCGCGCGCGATGTCGAAGAAGCCCGCCATGTAGACGGGACTGCCTTCATCGGCAAAGACCATGCCCTGCGCCGCGGACAGCGAGAACTTGTCGCCCTTTTCGTCGTAGGAGACGTAGCCCTGCGCGGCCTGCGCCGACAGCCATTCGCGCACGAGGCGCGGCAGAGCGCGCGCGCGCGTGGCCAGCGCGTCCGCCGTCATCGGACCTTCGCTGGCAAGTATCTTGTAGAAGCCGAGCTGATCGCCGATATGCGTCAGAACGGAATTGGTCAGAGCGCCGAGATCGCCGAGCATCCGACCGACGAAGGCGTTGAGCGCATCGGCGTCAAACGCCGGGGGTTGCGGGACATGTTGATTGAGCGCAGGCGCAGCCATGATCGTCCTCCCCTGGACAAGCCGCGCCCCCGCGCGGCGCGGGGTCGGAACTAGGCGCGAAAACTTGCAGATCAAGCCTGCCGCCGCGCCGCGTAGCTTGTCGATCGGCGCCCATGCCTTTAGGCAGGAAGGAGAGAGGATCCGCACGCCATGCAATTCGCGCCAAACGTCATCGACGCCATCGGGCATACGCCGCTGATCGAACTGCAGGCCGCCTCGAAGGCGACGGGCTGCCGCATTCTCGGCAAGGCGGAATTCATGAACCCCGGCGGATCGGTGAAGGATCGCGCAGCGCTCGCCATCGTGCGCGACGCCGAAGCGCGCGGGCTGCTGAAGCCCGGGGGCGTGATCGTGGAAGGCACCGCCGGCAACACGGGCATCGGGCTCGCGCTGGTGGCCAATGCGCTCGGCTATCGCACCGTCATCGTCATCCCCGAGACGCAAAGCCAGGAGAAGAAGGACATGCTGCGCCTGCAAGGCGCGGAGCTGATCGAAACGCCCGCCGTCCCCTACTCCAACCCCGACAATTACGTGAAGCTGTCGGGCCGTCTCGCCGAAAAGATGGCGCGCGAAAGCGCGACGGGCGCGATCTGGGCCAATCAGTTCGACAATGTCGCCAATCGCGAGGGCCACCGCCTGACGACAGGCCCGGAGATCTGGGACGACACGAACGGCAAAGTCGACGGATTTATCTGTGCGGTGGGCTCGGGGGGCACGCTCGGCGGCGTTTCGCTGGCGCTGAAGGAACGCAATCCGAAGATTCAAATCGGATTGGCCGATCCGATGGGAGCCGCGCTCTATTCCTGGTACACGACCGGCGAACTGAAGTCCTCGGGATCGTCGATCACCGAAGGCATCGGCCAGGGGCGCGTGACGAAGAATCTCGAAGGCGTCGTGGTGGACAAGGCGTACCAGATCGAGGACGCCGAGGCCCTGCGCATCTGTTTCGACCTGGCGGAGAACGAGGGCCTGCTGCTTGGCGGGTCCTCCGGCGTGAATATCGCCGGCGCGATCCGGCTGGCGAAGGACATGGGGCCCGGCCACACGATCGTGACGCCGCTCTGCGATTCCGGCGGCCGCTACGCGGCGAAAATGTTCAATCCGGAATTCCTGCGCTCGAAGAACCTGCCGGTTCCCGGCTGGATGGAGCGGAAGTCGAATATCGTCCCGCCCTACGAGTCGCGCTGACGCACGCGACCGAAAAATTCGCTCAGTGAACGACCAGCCACGCGGTCGCCATCAGGACGGACAGGACCGAGAGCATCGGGACGGTAAGGCCGCTGGTCTGCTTGGTCGGGTCCATGGTCGTCTTCCCCAGTCGCGAATGTCGCTGTCAACGAAGGGGAGGATGGATTGTTCCGAACCGGCTTTCGGTGCGCGCGCGCACGCCGCGTCAAGACCTCGGCCAGCCTTGCCGCCGCAAGGGGGATCGCGCTAAATCCGAGGTGCGGAAACTGACAAGGATGGAACCATGGCGGCCCACGGCGCGCACAAGCATTTCGTGACGACCCAGTGGCTTGCCGATCACCTGGCGGCGCCCGACCTGTTCGTGCTCGACGCGAGCTGGCACCTGCCGACGTTGAACCGCGACGCCAAGGCCGAATATCTGGCCGGCCATATTCCCGGCGCCGTGCATTTCGACATCGACGCGATCTCCAACAAGAAATCGCCCCTGCCCCACATGCTGCCGGACCCCATCGCCTTTTCCAGCGCGATGCGGGCGATGGGCCTCGGCGACGGGATGCGGGTCGTCGTCTACGACAGCTACGGGCTGTTTTCCGCGCCGCGCGTCTGGTGGACGCTGCGCACCTTCGGCGTCACCGACGTCTTCGTGCTGGACGGCGGCCTGCCGGCCTGGAAGGCCGAGGGACGGCCGTTGGAAGAAGGGCCGGTGCGCAAGCAGCCGCGCCACTTCACCGCCCGCCTCGACCACGGCGCGGTCGCCAGCATCGACGACGTGAAGAAGGCGCTGGCGACCGGCGCGCAGGTCGTCGACGCGCGCGCGGCCGACCGTTTCCGCGGCGAGGCGCCGGAGCCGCGCCCGGGTCTCAAGTCCGGGCATATGCCGGGCGCGAAAAACCTGCCGTGGGACCAGATCATCGAGGGCGGCCGCCTGAAGCCGCCGGCCGCGCTCGCCGCCGCCTTCAAGAACGCCGGCGTGGACCTTACGAAGCCGGTGCTGACCACATGCGGCTCTGGCGTCTCGGCCGCCATCCTGTCGCTGGCGCTGGAAACGGCGGCGAACCGCTCGGCGCCTGTCTACGACGGCTCCTGGGCGGAATGGGGCGGCCGGCCGGATTGCCCTGTCGCGTACGGGTAAGTCGAGACCGATCACACGAGGTCGGCCACGGCTACTTCGCCGTCGGTCAGGTAGCGGTTCACCTTGCCGATGGTCAGCCGTTCGCGCGGGAGATGAGAACGCACGTTCTCAACGACGCCGGCGCTTTTCAGCTCCCCCATGATGTACTCGCGTTCCTCGTTGGTGTCGGCGTCGGTCGCGTGGGTGATCTGGAAGCTCAGCCGGGTGAGGGAAATGCCGGTGTCTTTCGTGCCTGCGCCTATCCACAACACCCTTTCGTGATCGGAAGGACGGCGCGCAGCCAGCCAAAAGGATGGCGTGCCGATGGATTCCTCGGCGAGTTCGAACGGCAATCCCCAGAAGCGGATGTGGTGACGCTTTCGCGGGCTATCGCCGATCGGCTTTTGAAAGCCGATGTCCTGGCCCCGTCCGAACAGATACAGGGTGCTGAATGGGGCCGACGGATAGGGCCGGTTCAGGACGAACGCCCTGGCCATGCGCCACGAACTCGCCAGCCCCAGCGGGTCGGCGTGCGACCAGCCGGCATCCGCGAATGCGCGCTGCAGTTGGGACAGGTCGCCGATCAGAACGAGATTGACGGGATCTCCCGGCAAGCCGTCGCCCGTGATCGTGAAGCTCGGCACATGTCCTCGATTCAGGATTCGCAGCCCCAGCCTTATGGCGCGCGGCAGGACCACGTAGGCGGCAAGGCCATATGTAGCGGCCACGGCCAGCGTCGCCGGCAGGCGCTGGTCCGCAAAATCGAAAATCACGAACACGATGAGCCAGACTGTCGCCGCGCCGAGAGCGAAGACCAACAGACGTTGCAGGAGAAGCTTGAGCCATCTCATGCCGACACCTCTGAACGCGCGGGATGTCGCTGGCGCGCGGAACCGGCGCCGCGGCGCTCGCTTCTTCGGGCAGACATTGCCCGCGAACCGCCTATCCCGGCCCTACGCCGATCTCACAACTTTTCCGCATTCCCCGGCAGAATCTTGAACACGCGCGCCTTGCCGGCCTCGTCGGTCAGCGTCAGCGCATCGCCCTGAACGGACAGCGCGTAGCAGTCGGCCTCTTCGTCGGAGCCCGAATCGTCGTCGCTCTCGTCGTCTTCCTCGTCTTCATCGTCGTCGGCGTAATCCGTGCAGACCTTGTCGCCGCGCAGCGTCCATTCGCCCTCGCCGGGTTTGCCGTCGATCTTGTTCTTCGCGACGCCGTCGGGCGCAAAATATTCAATCGAGGCTTCGCCTGTCGGCGTCTTGCCGACGATGGTGTTGCCGACGACCGCCTTCCAGGCCTCGAGCCCGACGACAGCCGGCGCTTGCGCGGAAACGGGCGCCGAGACGATGGCCGTCAGAGCGGCGGCGGCGGAGAAGAGGAGAGGTTTCGAAAGCATGGCGTAAGCGTCGCCGATTGACGCATCGGCGTCAACGCGCGTCAGCCGGTCCCGCAGAGCGCCGCGTAAAGCGCACGGTCGCTTTCAGAGAAACAGCAAAAGACGACTTTCGCGATGCGCGAGCCGGCCGCCGCGCGCACGGTCGCCACGGCTATTTGCGCCGCGGCGTCTGCCGGATAGCCGTAAACGCCGGTCGAGATGCAGGGAAAGGCGATCGTGGCGAGCTCGCGTTCGACGGCGATTTCGAGGCAGCGCCGATAGCAGGAGGCGAGCAGTTCCGCTTCCCGGCGGTCGCCGCCGCGCCAGACCGGTCCGACCGTGTGGATTACATAGCGCGCCGGCAGGCGATAGCCGCGCGTGATCTTGGCGTCGCCGGCGGCGCAGCCACCGAGCGCACGGCATTCGGCGAGAAGCTCCGGACCGGCGGCGCGATGAATCGCGCCGTCTACCCCTCCGCCGCCGAGAAGGCTCTGGTTGGCGGCGTTGACGATGGCGTCGACGTCCAGCGTCGTGATGTCGGCGCGGACCGGCGTCAGTGCGGTCGGCATGATCGCCTCCCGTTAGAGCCCCGCCCGCCGCGGGTCACGCGCTCTCAGCGATCGCAGGCGTAGAGCAACTGGTTGGCGCGCGCCGCGGCCCGCTGCGTGCGGCCCGGCGAACTGCCCAGGCAAAAGTCCATATGAGCGTCGAAATTGGTGTGCAGCCCCTGCGGGCCGTATTGCAGGCAACCCTTGCGCGCCGCTTCCAGGCCGATGGCGACCATTCCCTGGGCCCAGGTGCGGCAATAGCGGTAGCCACCGCCGCCGCCATAGCCGTCGTCGTATCCCCCGCGTCGCTCGTAGTATTGCGCCAATTCGATGCGCGCGTCCTGGCGCGGCCCTGAAGCGACGCCGAAGCACGCGTTCGCGGAGCCGACGAATTGCCCGATCGCAGACGCGTCGCAGGCCCCCGCCCGCGCCGCGCCCGAGACGGCAAGACCCGCGGCCATCGCCGCCAGCATGAGATGTGTCGTTTTCATATGCCCGATCCTGAAAGGCGCCGTTTCACCGCTTGCGCGTGACTGCAGACCATACAGTCGCGTGGATGGCGCCATCAAGAACCGCCGGGCCCGTCGTCGACGCTGGAGCGCGCCGCGAAAAGGCGGACGCCGTCCCCATTGCAAGGCCAAGTCAAGGCTGGCTTCGGAATTTTCTGTTCACGCGCTGGAACCTTCGCGACGACACACTAGTTGCGGATTCAAGGTGCGGCTGACGTTCGTCCGCCGCAGCGCCGGAAGGCCAGGAGGCGTGTCGCCTTCGTCACTTTGGCCCGAAGCGCCGGCAGGCCCGTTACGCCGCCACTGAGCCGGGATTTCGTCCAAGAGAACGGGCGGCGCTGATGCGTCGAGGGCCTTCTATCGGCCGTTCCGAGACGATCCCGCGGAAACCGGAGACAGCGACATGTGCGACTATTCATTGGAAATGTACGCCTCGCGTCCGGCCCGTCAGAGCGAGACCTATACGACGTCCCGTTTCCCCAGCGGGTCGATCGGACTGGTCTCGCCGGGCGATCGGTCGTGCGCGATCTGCGTTCAGTATGACACGAAGCTGGAGCTCACCGACATTCCGACGCCCATTCGTGAACGCTATGGACTCGGCGAAAGGGAGACGGTCGTTTTCGCGCGCATCGAAAGCGGCGCGTACCATGACGGCGTCGCGCTGAAGGACGGCAGCATCGTCTCGCTGCAGCAGATCGGCCCCGGCGTCACAGTGGCGGTCGAGGGACTGCTGGAGAAGGCGGAGCCCGTGAAGGAGCCGGCGCTGGCAGAATGAGTCCGGCGAGGCCCGCCTCGCCGCCCTTGCATCGGACGCGCCGGGCCGGCCATGGCTGAGCGCGTCCGGATGCGGACAGACAACCTCCCTGTCACAGCCCGCAGCTTGTTGGTCTGCGGGCCTCCCCCTTTGTCGCCGTGCGGGCCTTTCGCGCCCTGCCGCGCGCCTCGGCGCGGCGCCCAATAATCAGGCGACTTACCCCCAAAAATGCCTACGAAGTAATCAACTGCGGCGGAGAATCGCCTTGGCGGGTTGGCACGGCCGGTGCTAATGAGCGCTGCGGTTGGACGAATTCGGACGGAATTGACCGATTTGGAAGGCCGCGCGTCGGGGACGAGGCACGCGAATGAAGAAAATCGAGGCGATCATCAAGCCATTCAAGCTGGATGAGGTGAAAGAGGCGCTGCACGAGATTGGCCTGCAGGGCATCACGGTCACCGAAGCCAAGGGCTTTGGCCGGCAAAAGGGTCACACCGAACTCTATCGCGGCGCCGAATACGTCGTCGACTTCCTGCCGAAGGTGAAGATCGAGATCGTGCTGGCGGACGACGCCGTCGCGCGCGCGGTCGAAGCCATCCGCAATGCGGCCCAGACCGGCCGCATCGGCGACGGCAAGATCTTCGTCTCCAACATCGAACAGGCGCTCCGCATCCGCACCGGCGAGACCGGGACGGACGCGATCTGACCATCCCGCAGTTCCAGAAAACGCAATCTTTCCAGCAGCGAGGCAGCACATGAAGACCGCCAAGGACGTCCTCAAGTATATCAAGGACAACGACGTCAAATACGTGGACCTGCGGTTTACCGATCCGCGCGGCAAGTGGCAGCACGTCACCTTCGACCAGACGCTGATCGACGAGGAGATTTTCGCCGAAGGCACGATGTTCGACGGCTCCTCGATCTCCGGCTGGAAGGCGATCAACGAATCCGACATGACGCTGATGCCCGACCCGGCGACGGCGACCATGGACCCGTTCTTCGCGGCGCCGACGCTGTCGATCGTCTGCGACGTGCTCGAGCCCTCGACCGGCGAGCCCTACAACCGCGACCCGCGCGGCATCGCCAAGAAGGCGATGGCCCACATGAAGACGCAGGGCGTCGGCGACACCGCCTATTTCGGCCCGGAAGCCGAATTCTTCGTGTTCGACGACGTGCGCTTCAAGGCCGACCCGTACAACACCGGCTTCGTGCTCGACTCGATCGAACTGCCGACCAACCAGGACACCGCCTATGAGGGCGGCAACCTCGGCCACCGCATCCGCACCAAGGGCGGCTATTTCCCGGTTCCGCCGATGGACTCCGCGCAGGACATGCGCTCCGAGATGCTCGGCGCCATGGCGCAGATGGGCGTGAAGGTCGAGAAGCACCACCACGAGGTCGCTTCCGCCCAGCACGAGCTCGGCATGAAGTTCGACACGCTCGTGCTGATGGCCGACCACATGCAGATCTACAAGTACTGCATCCACCAGGTGGCGCAGAGCTACGGCAAGTCGGCGACCTTCATGCCGAAGCCGATCTTCGGCGACAACGGCTCGGGCATGCACGTGCACCAGTCGATCTGGAAGGACGGCAAGCCGGTCTTCGCCGGCAACAAGTACGCCGACCTGTCGCAGGAGTGCCTGTGGTACATCGGCGGCATCATCAAGCACGCCAAGGCGCTGAACGCCTTCACCAACCCGTCGACGAACAGCTACAAGCGCCTCGTCCCGGGCTATGAGGCCCCCGTGCTGCTCGCCTATTCCGCGCGCAACCGTTCGGCGTCCTGCCGCATTCCGTACACCTCGAACCCGAAGGCCAAGCGCGTCGAGGTTCGCTTCCCCGATCCGACGGCGAACCCCTATCTCGCCTTCGCCGCCATGCTGATGGCCGGTCTCGACGGCATCGCCAACAAGATCGATCCCGGCCCGGCGATGGACAAGGACCTGTACGACCTGCCGCCGAAGGAATTGAAGAAGATTCCGACGGTCTGCGGCAGCTTGCGCGAAGCCCTCGCCAACCTCGACAAGGACCGCAACTTCCTGAAGGCCGGCGGCGTGTTCAACGACGACTTCATCGACAGCTGGATCGAGCTGAAGATGCAGGAAGTCATGCGCTTCGAAATGACCCCGCACCCGGTCGAATTCGACATGTACTACTCGGTCTAGTCCTTTCGGACTCAGACTTGCGAAGGGCGGCCCTCGGGCCGCCCTTTTGCTTTCAGGCGTCGCCTAGATGAAGAACAGCGCGAACGCGATCGCCTGCACGAGGAGACCGGCGCCGACCATGCCGCCGAAAACCCAGGTCAGCAGCGCGCGTTTCCCGACCCAGAAGAAGGCGAGGCCGCCGGGCACGACCGCGAAGGCGCAGAGCGCAATGCCGATCGCCATGGCGACAAGGAGCGCGACATGTTTCTCCGGCGTCAGTCGCCCGGAATCGTTGGCCATCGCGGCGGCCGACATCTGCAGGACGGTCCAGCCGGCCGATCCAGCGATCCAGACGAGAATGAAGGCGAGGCCGCCGACGATGGCGAGAGGCGAAGGGCCGGTCATGCCTCTGCGTAGCACGCCGCAAGCGGAGCGCTAAGACCGCGTCAGCGGGGCAAGGAGTCGAGGAGCTTTTGCGCGCGCGCGAGCAGCGTCGCATGGACGGGCGACGCCTTGATCTTCTCGCCGTAGCAATCGCGAAACGCGCGATCGCCGTCCGAACGCAGCGTCTCGCCTTCCTTTGAGGCCGCCTCGTCCTTCAACCCGGACTGCTGGTAGCGCTCCTGCGCGGCGTCCGCCTTCTTCAGGTAGTCTTTCCACACCTTCTCGCAGGCGGCGATCACGGGCGGCTTCGGCGTCGCGGGCGCCGTCACGATGTATACGCGGCCGCCGCGCACGAGCGAGACGATGATCTCGTCCGGCGCGCCGGGACCGTCGTCCTGCTGGCGCCGGTCGAGCATCGCTTGCGCGAAGCCGGCGCCTTCGGGGGGCTTGATGGCGAGTTCCGCGAATTTCACGACAGCGGCGTCGTGGCTCAGCGCCTGCGTGTAGAAGCCGTCGAAGGCGAGCGCCGCCGCCGCATCCTGCGGCACATTGGGCGCTCCCTTGTCCCACCAGTCCCTATGCTCGTTCAACCAGGCGCCGAGCAGGCCCGTCGTCGTCACATAAGCCCGGCTCTTGCCGCTATCCAGCCCGAAGACCAGAGCGTCGAGCGCGCCGAATTCGATGTCGCCTTTCATCAGGCTCATCTCGTTGAGCTTGCCTTCGCCCGACGCGCCCCTGATGTCCGGCTTGCCGACGATCTTGCGCAACCTGTTCTGAAGATCTGCCTCCGCGCGCTTCAACGGCGCCTCGACCTTCTTGTAGTCGACTTCCTTGTCGCCCGCATCGAAGCGCGCGATGTAGGCGTTGCGCGCCTTCAGGTAATCGTCTTCCAGCGGATCGGCGCGCAGCGGCGCCGACGGGAAGGCGGTCGCCGCGAAAAGGCCGAGAGCGGCAAGAGCGCGAATTGCTGTCATGGACGTCTCGCTTGAATCGTTTTCGGCGCATTCCCCGCGCCGGCGCGCGTGACAATGCGGACTTCATCGCCCGATATCGTCGCATCGCCGTCCCAGCGGTCGCCCAGCGGGACGCTGCGCAGATTGGCGAGCGCGATGCGCGTCGCGACCTTGCCTTCGTCGTCGAATGCGCGCGCGGGGCTAAGGTCGAGAATGTGCAGCGTGTGAAAAACTCCCGTGCCGCCGCCATTGTAACTGGCGACGACGACGAGCAGCCCGTTCTTCGTCGTCCCGATGTAGCGATACGCCGTCTCTTCGGCTTCGCGGCCATTGCCTGCCGCCCTGCCCTGCACGGTCCAGGCGCCGTTCGTCCTGATCGGATCGAAATAAAGATTGCTGCCGACGGCGGCGTCGAGATCGACCGATGTCCAGATCGACGCGGAATCCGCGAGATTGCCGTCGCCGAAATCGCGAAAGATTTCCGGGGGAATTGGCTTGCCGCGCAGGGTGAAGCTCTTGCGCACTTCGGCGATCAGGCCCGCCGCTTCGCCGACCTCTGCGCCGAGCGCGCGACCCGGCTTCGCGCCGCAAGCAACGGTTGCGCAGAATGCGCCGATGAGCGCGCGGCGCGTGATTGCGCCATTTGGAGGATCGGCAGCTTTCATGCTGCGCATTTTCCCGTCCCTCGCGCGCGCAGGCTGAGACAAATCGCACAGGCGCGTCAAAGCGCGCCGTTCAGACGATGACGAAGAAGATGGAGAGAAAGGCGCGCCAGAAACCGTGGCGCCTTTTCGCGCGACGCAGGACCGGCAGGTCGTCCTGCTCGAAGGAGACCGCGCCATAGCCCGCAGCGTCTGCGCAACGCAGAAGCAGGGCGGAATTGGCCGGCGTCGGTCTCATGCCAAGAATTAAGGCATGAGACTTTGAAAGTTTCGTTACACGGCAATATCGGCGCCGAGCGAGGCGAAAAGCCTTCGATAACGCGCAGCCGCATCGTCCCAGGAATAGAGCCTGGCGCGTTCTTCGCCAGCCGCCGACAGGCGCGTGCGCAACCAGGAATCGCCGGCCAGCGCCTTCATGCCGGCTGCAATCTGCGCAACGGACGCGGGGTCGACCAGCAGCGCCGCGTCGCCCGCGACTTCCTGCGTGGCGGTGGCCGCGCTCGTCAGCACCGGCGCGCCGCACGCCATCGCCTCGATGATCGGCAGACCGAACCCCTCGTAGAGCGTCGGAAAAAGGAAGGCCTCGGCGCCGGCGAGCAGCGGTCCCATGTGCTCGTCCGCGACATAGCCCACGAGCTTCGTTCGCGGGAAATCGCCGACTGGCCCCGTGGCGCCGAATACATGCGTGCGCGCGAGATTGCCGGAGACGACGAGATGCAGGTCGGGCGGCAGGTCGGGCAGCGCGGCCGCCCAGGCTTCCAGCGCGCGCGCGAGATTCTTGCGGCGGTCGGAGGTCGCCTGCAGCAGGAAGTAGCGGCGCGGCAGGTCGAGCGCCGCGCGCGTGGCGGCGACGGCGACGGCGTCGTAGCGGCGGAACTGCGCGCTCACGCCATTGCCGATGATCTCGATGCGCGACGGGTCGAGCCCGTACCAATGCGCGATGCGCTTGCGCGAGAAGTCGGAGACAGTCACCACCCGCGCCGCACGCTTCATCAGCGGCGGCAGCAGCAGGCGATAGGCGCGCGCGAAATTGGCGGAGAAGAACTCGGGCGCGTCCAGGTAGGCGACGTCGTGCAGGGTGACGACCTGCGCGCGCTTGACGATCGGACCCGTGGCGGAGGGCGACCACAGCAGCTTGCCGATCGTGCGCAACGGCAGCACGCATTGCTCCCAGGCGTGGCCCTGCGGTCCGCCGAGCGGCTTTGTCGGCGCGACAGCCTCGACCGGGCCGAGGCGCTTCAGGATTTCGGCGGTCACGCGCTGCTGCCCGCCCATGGAAAAGGCGGTGACGCGCGCGTTTACGGCGAGACGCATGCCGCCGCTCCCGTCGCGTCCTGCAGCGCGCCCGATGGCGCGGCGGCGAGCATGCCGCGATAGGCCTTTTCCAGCCGCTCGACGTGACGCTGCAATGTCGGCGGGTCGCGCCAGTAGGCGGCGTGCGCGGCGTTCGACATTCTTCGGACTGTCGCGTCGTCCTGCATGGTCTTCAACGCCCGCGCGAGATCGGCGGCGTCGCCGGATTTGAACCACAGGCCCATTTCGCCATCGACGATTTCCTCGCGACCGGCGCAGACGTCCGAGACGATGACCGGCGTTCCCGACGCCTTGGCTTCCAGCACGGTCAGCGGCTGGCCTTCATACCAGCGCGAGGGGAAGACGAGCGCGCGCGCCGCGCGCAACGCCTTGCGCGCCTCCTCGGGCTTCTGCCAGCCGAGCACGCGCGCCTCCGGATATTTTTCGCGCAATTCGGCGGCGGCCGGACCGTCGCCGACGAAGGTCGGGACCATGCCCGCCATGCGCGCGGCTTCGGCGAACAGCAACGGCCCCTTCTCCGGCGAGACGCGGCCGACGAAAATCATGTCGCCCGACGCGGGCTGCGCCTTCGGCCCGCAATTTTCGGCCGCGACAGGATTGGAGATGGCGTGCACGCGCCTGCCTTTCGGCAGATAGGGCGCGATGATCTCGCGCTGCACGTTGGAGATGCAGATGAAGTCGGAAAAGACGTCGCGCAGGCCGACGATTCCGTTCGCCATCGCGAGGCGTGCGCTGCGCCAGACTTTTCGCGGATAGGAGACCGCGTCGCAATTGGTGGCGAGGCAGGACGCCCCCAGCGGCCGGCGCTCGCACAAGCGGTGGGCGTTATAGTCGTAGAAGCCGCCGGTCGGGCAGAACAGGAAGTAGTCGTGCAGCGTGAAGATCGCCGGCAGGCCCGACGCGCGAATGGCGGGCGCGATCGAGGGCGACAGCGCCTTGGCCCAGCCGTGGACATGCACGATCGTGCGTCCCGGCGGCATGCCCGCCAGCAGGTTCGACAGGGCGCGCTGCGCCGTCGTGTTCCATATGCCTTGCGCAGCCGCCACGAGCTTCGACGATGCGCCCAGAAGATCGGTCTGGCCAAGGCAGACAACCTCGATCCTGTTGTCGCGGAGCTGCGGATCGACCGGGCCGGCCGCGGCGAAGACGATGGGCCTGTGGCCCGCCGCCTTCAGGCCGATCGCCGAATCGAAGGCGACCTTGGCCTGCCCGCCGGTGACCGAGGCATGGTCGAGGCAGATGACGATGGTGAGCGGATTGTCTGTACGCCGTGCGCCGTCTTGGCCGGGCTTGTCCCGGCCATCCACGCCGGGAGGCGTCAGCGATGGCTGCATCATCGTCCGTCCTTGCTTGCCAGCCTTCCCGAAGCGGCGCGGCGTGGATGCCCGCGACGAGCGTGGGCATGACGGCAGGTGTAGCGCGGGAGCTTTTAAAGTCGCGTAACCGCTGCCGTTTCCGTTTCGTTCGCATTTTGCCCGGCGGCGTGGCATAGAGCCCCATGACGAACCGAATCAGCGTAAAACGCGGCATGGCCCAGAACGGCGACCTGTTTGGCGGCGCGGCGCGCAAGCCTGCGCCCGCGACATCCGCGAAGAAAGACGCGCCCCGCGCCGGCACGCCCGGCGAGGCCGGCTATACGGCCGCCTCGATCGAGGTGCTGGAGGGGCTCGAGCCCGTCCGGCGACGGCCCGGCATGTATATCGGCGGCACGGACGAGACCGCGCTGCATCACCTTTTCGCGGAAGTCATCGACAATTCGATGGACGAGGCGGTGGCGGGACATGCGACCTTCATCGAGGTCGATCTCGACGCCGAGGGCTTCGTCACCGTGACCGACAACGGGCGCGGCATGCCGGTCGATCCGCACCCCAAGTTTCCGAAGAAGTCGGCGCTCGAAGTCATCATGACCATGCTGCACGCCGGCGGAAAATTCGATTCCGGCGCCTACCAGACCTCGGGCGGCCTGCACGGCGTCGGCGTCAGCGTCGTCAACGCGCTGTCGGATACGCTCGAAGTCGAAGTCGCGCGCGGCCAGCAGCTTTATCGCCAGACTTTTTCGCGCGGACTTCCGACCTCGAAGCTGCAGCAGCTCGGCGCGGTGAAGAACAGGCGCGGCACGAAGGTCCGCTTCCATCCGGACGCGCAGATTTTCGGCAAGGGCGCGCATTTCCGCCCGGCCCGACTGTTCCGGATGGCGCGCTCGAAAGCCTATCTGTTCGGCGGCGTGGAAATCCGCTGGAACTGCGCGCCTTCGCTGGTCGAAGGCACGGATACGCCGGACAAGGCCGTGTTCCGCTTCCCCGGCGGCCTCAAGGACTATCTCGCGCGGGAAATCGAGGGCAAGGAAACGGTCACGCCCGAACCTTTCGCCGGCAAGGTGGAGCGCGAGGGCGGACACGGCTCGCTGGAATGGGCGATCTGCTGGCTGCCGGCCGACGACGGTTTCACCAATTCCTATTGCAACACGATTCCGACGCCCGACGGCGGCACGCATGAGGCTGGCTTCCGGCTGGCGCTCTTGCGCGGCCTGAAGGACCACGCCGAGCGCATCGGCCAGTCGAAGCGCGCCGGCAATATCCAGGGCGACGACGTCATCGGCCAGACGGCGGCGATGATCTCGGTGTTCATCCGCGAGCCGGAATTCCAGGGGCAGAACAAGAGCCGCCTGATGACGGTCGAGGCCTCGCGCATCGTGGAAGCGACCGTGCGCGACGCTTTCGATCACTGGCTTGCGGGCTCGCCGTCGCAGGCGACGCAGTTGCTGAATTTCGTGATCGAGCGCGCCGAGGACCGCCTGCGCCGCCGCGCCGAAAAGGACGTGGCGCGCAAGACCGCGACGCGAAAGCTGCGCCTGCCGGGCAAGCTCGCGGATTGCTCGAATTCCGGGTCGGCCGGCTCTGAACTGTTCATCGTCGAGGGGGATTCGGCCGGCGGCTCGGCCAAGCAGGCGCGCGACCGCAGCAACCAGGCCGTGCTGCCGCTGCGCGGCAAGATTCTCAATGTCGCCTCCGCCACGCGCGACAAGCTCGCGGCGAACCAGCAGATTTCCGATCTCGTGCAGGCTTTGGGCTGCGGCGTCGGCGCGAGCTACCGCCACGACGATCTGCGCTACGACCGCATCATCATCATGACCGACGCCGACGTCGACGGCGCGCATATCGCCTCGCTGCTCATCACCTTCTTCTATCGGCAGATGCCGCGCCTGATCGACGAAGGCCATCTCTTCATCGCCGCGCCGCCGCTCTACAAGCTGACTCAGGGGTCGAAGAGCGTCTACGCGCGCGACGACGCGCACCGGCTGGAGCTCGAGAAGAGCGTGCTGACCGGCAAGGGCAAGATCGAAGTGTCGCGGTTCAAGGGGCTCGGCGAAATGCTGCCGGCGCAATTGAAGGAGACGACCATGGACCCGAAGAAGCGCACGCTTCTGAAGGTCATGATCTCGCCCGAGGATCGCGACGAGACGGCCGATTCCGTCGAGCGCCTGATGGGCAACAAGCCCGAGGCGCGCTTCCATTTCATCCAGGAGCGCGCGGCTTTCGCGCAGGATATCGTGGACCTCTGACGCCGCGCGCCGCGCCTTGGCGGCGCCGGCGCCGCTGGATGCAACGCCGCGAAGCGGGATAGCCAGCGGGCGGCGCGGCCTGTTATCTCGGACGCCATGTCCATCCCGCCCCCAGAATTCGTCACGCTCGATCTCGCCACGATCGAGGCTGCATCGCGCGCGGCGCTGATCGCGGCGGGCTGCGACGAAGCCCATGCGCGCGCGGCTGCGGCAGTTCTCGTGCGCGCCGAGCAGGATGGGTGCGCCTCACATGGGCTATTCCGTCTGCCGGGCTTCGTCGCCGCTCTAAAATGCGGCAAGGCGAAAGGCGATGCGGCGCCAAACGTCACACGCCTCGCGCCGGGCGTGGTGCGGGTGGACGGCGGACGCGGCCTTTCGCCTCTGGCGACCGAAGTCGCGCGCGACGAGGTCGCGCACGTCGCGCGCGAAAACGGAATCGCAGCGGCGGCGATCACCGACGTTCATCATTTCTCGGCGCTGTGGGTCGATATCGAGCCGCTCGTCGAACAAGGGCTCGGCGCACTGATCTGCACGGCCTACGTGCCCTTTGTCGCGCCGGCCGGCGCGCGCCAGCGCTTCTTCGGCACCAACGCGATGGCCTTTGGCTTCCCGACCGCAGACGGCGGCTTCATCTTCGATCAGGCCTCCGCCGCCACAGCGCGCGGCGAACTGCAGATCGCGGCGCGCGACGGCAAGCTCGCGCCCGAGGGCGCGGGCGTGGGGCCGGATGGCGCGCCGACGCGCGACCCCGCGCAAATCCTGCTCGGCGCGCAATCGCCGTTCGGCGGCCACAAGGGGTCGTCGATCGCGCTGATGGTGGAATTGCTCGCGGGCGTCCTGATCGGCCAGCCGACCAGCCCCGAGGCCGGCCGCGAGGAGTTTTCACGCGGCGCCCTCGAAGACACCGGGCCGCCGAACGGCGGCGCGCTGCTCATCGCCTTCGATCCGGACAAGTTCGGCGACCCCGCGGGGTGGCGCGCGCATGCGGCGTCCTTCTTCGCGGAATTGCGCGCCCTGCCCGGCGTGCGGCTGCCCGGCGACCGCCGCAAGGCGGAACGCGCGCGCATTGCGCGCGAGGGCGTGCGCTTGCCTGCGCAACTATGGCGGCACGTTGTCGCAGCGGCGGACGAAAGCTCTCCAAAACGCTGAAGGCTGCGGCCACATGACGAAAGATTTATTAGGCGCGGGGCTGCCGTCCCGCCAATCTCGCGTGGACAAGAGGGGTCTTGAATCATGCAGCAATTGGCGCTTCCGCAACGCTACGATTCTTTCGCACGCAGCCTCCACTGGGCGAGCGCGATCCTGATCGTCGCGGCCTTCGTCATGGGCCTGACCATCGACCTGCTGCCGCGCGAGCAGCGGCCGCCCTATCTCAACGCGCATGTTCTCGTGGGCCTCGCCGTCGTCGTTCTCGCCGTCGCGCGGCTCGGCTGGCGCGCCGGTCACGCCATGCCGTCGCCGCCCGCAAATTCGAGCGCGCTGGCGACGCTCGCTCTCAAGCTCGGCCACGGCGCTCTCTACCTTCTGATGATCGTTGTCCCGCTGATCGGCTTCGCGCCGCTTTTCGCGCGGGGGCGCGGGGTCAACTTCGGCCTGTTCCAGATCGCCTCGCCGATCGAGCGCACGAAGGACTGGATCGGGCCGACCACCGAGATCCACGAGATCGCCGCCTATGCGCTGATCGCGCTCGCCGTCGGCCATGTTGCGGCGGCGATCTATCATCAGGTCGCGCTGAAGGACGGCCTTCTCCTGCGCATGATGCCGGAACGGCGCTGACGGCGCGTTAATAAACCCTTCATTTACCACGATGCGCGAAAGTCTCCGGCGAGGGGAGACGAGCGCATGGCCGGCATCAGGGACTTCATTCGCGACACGCGCGGCGGTCTGGTCGAGCGCGTCGCCGTCATGGCCGGCGCGATCGCGCTGGCGAGCCTCGGCGGCGCGCATTTCCTCGACGTCGCCTCGCGCGACCCGAACTCCAAGCTCTACGCGCTGTTCAACAACAAGCCGAACGTCGACTACACCACGACCGCGACCATCCGGAAGCAGGCGGGCCAGGTCGTGCTCGACCCCTGCACCGGCAAGCCGAAATAGTCAGCCGGCGAGCCACGCCATCAGCGCCTCATTCACGGCCTCGGGCCGCTCCATCGTCGACATGTGCCCGCAATCCGGCACGATGATCAGCGAGGCGCCGGCGATTCCGCCCGCCATCTCCCGCGCCTTTTCAGGCGGCGTCAGCTGATCCGCGTCGCCGGTCAGCACGAGCGTGGGGACCTTGATTGCCGCGAGGCCGGCGCGGGAATCCGCGCGGCTCATGATCGCCGCGCAATGCCGCAGATAGACTTCTGTTCCGGTTTCGAGGGCCATGCGGCGCACATCGTCCTTCAGGCGCGCGTCCCCGTAGCGCATGGGGTGCACGAGCTGCTCCCATTGCAGCTCGGCGAGAGCGCCCATGCCGCCCTTGCGCGCGGCCTCCATGCGGGCGAGGCGATTGGCGCGCTGCGCCTCGCCCTCCGGCGTCGCCTGCGTGTCCAGCAGCGCGAGCTTGCGCACGCGCTGCGGCGCCTGGCGCATGATCTCGAAGGAGAGATAGCCGCCCATAGACAGGCCGCAGAGGGCGAATTGCGGCGGCGCGTGCACGAGAATGTCGGCCGCGATATCCGCCATCGTCGCGCCGCGCCTGTGATCGGCGACGCGGCAGTCGTATCGCCCCGAAAGAGCGGCGATCTGCGGCGCCCAGAGATCGCCGGTGCAGGCGAGGCCGGGAACGAGTAGCAGCGGTTCGGACATGGATGTTCCTTTCGAGCGCTCTTAGATCATGTACGCCGCCTGCGTGTCATCCCGGACGCGCGGCGCAGACCCTGGCGCCGGGCTCGTCGCTTCGCTGCGGCCGGGACGACAATTCCGAACGACCGCGAAAGGAAAACACCCGCGCCCTGCCCTCGTCCTCGCCGCTGTCGCCGAAGTCGCGCGCCGGATAGTCGGCGATCGGCGCGAGCCGGGCGAGCGGCAGGAAGGCGCGGCCGGGATCGCCGACGAGAACCTGCGCGCCGCCTTCCACGCAACGCTCGAGAAAGAGGGTTGCGCGCGCGGCGACCGCGCGGTCGTAGAAGAGATCGCCGACCAGCACGACGTCGGCCGCAGGCGGCGGACCGTCGAGGAGATCGCCGTGCAGGCATTCGATCGTCACGCCATTGGCGGCGGCGTTGGCCTCGACCGCCGCGAGAGCGTCAGCGTCGCTGTCTGCGGCGAGGACATGCGCGGCGCCCGCCCGGGCGGCGGCGATGGCGACGAGGCCCGAGCCCGTCCCGAGGTCCAGCACGCGCCGGCCGGCGACGGTCTGTGGACGGGCGAGGGTGTGACGGGCGAGCGCGAGGCCGCCGGCCCAGCACCAGGCCCAATAGGGGTTGCGGCCGGCCGCCAGGCGACGCAACCCGCTCGCGGGCGTCGCCGTGTGGATCACGATCTCCGGCAGGCCGGGGGCGGGTTTCAGGGGCAGATTCGCCGCGATGAAGGCGCGCGCGGCCCCGCGGCCAGCCCGCGCTTCAGCCATTTCTGCCGGTTTCTCGGCCCAATCGCTCAATCCGATGTTTCCTTGAGAACTTTCGACCCCAATATCAGCCCTGGCCAACGGCCCGGCCCGCAATTCCTTGACTTTCGGGAATTTCAGCCTATTGCATAGCAACGGAAGCGGGCAGGCTCCACGGGGCCGGATACCCAAGCGGCGCGTCCAGCGCTCGCAACGTTCCCGTCCTCCCGGCAATCTGGCGCTTTAGTCGCGGCCCGCGCCTCCATTCCCGACAGTACGAAGCCGCGTTCAGGACATTTGATGCAATTCAACGAATTGGGCCTTTCGCAAAAGGTCCTCCAGGCGGTCGAAGCATCCGGCTATACGACCCCGACGCCCATTCAGGCGCAAGCGATTCCCGAAGCGCTCGCCGGACGCGACGTGCTCGGCATCGCCCAGACGGGCACCGGCAAGACGGCCGCCTTCACGCTGCCCATGCTCTCGCGCCTCGAACAGGGGCGCGCCCGCGCAAGAATGCCGCGCACGCTGATCCTCGAACCGACGCGCGAACTCGCCGCGCAGGTGGAGGAGAGCTTCGCCAAGTACGGCGTGAACCATCGCCTCAACGTCGCGCTGCTGATCGGCGGCGTGTCCTTCGGCGACCAGGAAGCCAAGATCATGCGCGGCGCCGACGTGCTGATCGCCACGCCCGGCCGCCTCCTCGACTTCTTCGAGCGCGGCAAGCTGCTGCTGACCGGCATCGAGATCCTCGTGATCGACGAAGCCGACCGGATGCTCGACATGGGCTTCATTCCGGACATCGAGAAGATCTGCAAACTCGTTCCGTTCACGCGCCAGACGCTGTTCTTCTCGGCGACCATGCCGCCGGAAATCACGCGGCTGACCGAGCAGTTCCTGCACAATCCCGTGCGCGTGGAAGTGGCGCGCGCCGCCTCCACCGCCACCACGATCCGCCAGGGTCTCGTCGCCTCGCACGGCCACGCGGCCAAACGCGAGACGCTGCGCAAGCTGATCCGCAGCGAAGAGAACCTGAAGAACGCGATCATCTTCTGCAACCGCAAGCGCGACGTGGCGATCCTGCACAAGTCGCTCGTCAAACATGGTTTCTCGGCGGGCGCGCTGCACGGCGACATGGACCAGCTCGCGCGCATGGCGTCGCTCGACGCCTTCAAGAACGGCGACGTCGCGCTGATCGTCTGCTCGGACGTGGCCGCGCGCGGTCTCGACATTCCCGACGTCAGCCACGTGTTCAATTTCGACGTGCCCACGCATTCGGAAGATTACGTGCACCGCATCGGCCGCACGGGACGCGCGGGCCGCTCGGGAACGGCGCTGACCATCGTGACCGATGACGACAAGAAGTACATCGACCAGATCGAGAAGCTGATCGCCAAGCAGATCGACTGGATCGGCCCGAAGCTC
>WBZM01000666.1_pt1 | contig 43860 bp, 43 predicted proteins | sample 5204271 | NCBI WGS metagenome assembly WBZM01 (sample SAMN12344346, study PRJNA552823) | activated sludge metagenome | biome: Activated sludge suspended growth; feature: Nitrification reactor; material: Wastewater; isolation source: activated sludge from nitrification reactor of wastewater... | reverse complement strand
TCGAGAAGGCCAAGTCCACCGATGTCGACAAGGTCATCCCGGCCGTCGCCGGCCAGAACTTCGCCGCGCCGTCCGGCTACACGCTCAAGATGGACGAAACCAATCACCACCTGTGGAAGCCGGTCTTCATCGGCGAGATCAAGGCCGACGGCCAGTTCAACGTGGTCTGGAAATCCAAGGGCCCGATCCGCGCCCAGCCGTGGAGCCCGTTCATCGCCGGCAACGAGAAGAAGAAGGACGCTCCGGAAGGCAAGTGATTCTCTCCTCGCGTCGCAAACTCAGCGGGGGCTTCGGCCCCCGTTTTTCATTGTGCAAAGACTTTGAAAACAGGCCTTCTTTCGGGGTCGACCGCAACAGGCACGATATTCGTCACGAAATCCGCCGCGTCGCCTCGCGGGCACTGAGCGGCGACAGGCGCCCGCCCAGCGCGGCGACGAATTCGCGCACCGCTTGTGCGTTCCACCGTGCGTAATCGCGCAAGGCCCAGCCAATGGCCTTGCGGATGAAGAAATCGCCCTCCGGCGCCAGCGTTTCGGCATAGCCGAAGAGTCGGGCGGCGTCGGTTTCCAGCCGCCAGCCGAGCTGGTGGATCATGGCGATGCGCCGCACCCACAGGCACTCGTGGCGCAGCGCGGCATCCATCAACTTCTGCGCATCGGGATCGTTGCGGCGCGCGGCGCGCAGCACGTCGCCGACGATGCCGGCCAGCCCATCGACGGTATCCCACCACGAATCGCGCTGCGCCAGCGCCAGCAGCGGCGCCACGGCGTCCAGGTCGAGCCGCCCGACGTGGCGCGCCAGCAGGTCGCCGGCCGCGTAGCGGTATTCGCGCTCGGGCAGGTCGTACAGCAGGGTTGCTGCGGTCAACAGCGCTTTCTGGTCGAAATCCACCCTGAGCAGCGGTCGCAGCGCGGCGCGCCGAACCGGCGTCTGGATGCCGAGAAACGGGAAGCGGTCGCGCATGTAGGCGCGCATCGGCACCGCCCGCGCCGGGTCGGCGAGCGCCACCAGCGCATCGCGGATCTGCCCGGCAAGCTGTTCCGGCGTCGTCGCGGTCTGGCAGGCGGACAGGCTCACCCCGTCCGGCGCCGCGTCAGCATCACCCCGCATTCGAGATGGTGCGTGTAGGGAAACTGGTCGAACAACGCTGGCGCGCTTACCGCGTGCGTGGCCTGCAGGGCGGCGACGTTGTCCAGCAGGGTTTGCGGGTTGCACGAGATGTAGAGGATATGGTCGAAACCGGCGGCGAATTCGAGCGTCGTCGCATCCAGCCCGCTGCGCGGCGGGTCGACGAACAGCGTCGAGAAACGGTAGCCGGCGAGGTCGATATCCTTCATGCGCTTGAGCACCGTCCGGCCCGCCAGGGCGTAGGCGATCTCTTCGCTGGAAGCGCGCACCAGCGCCACGTTCCCCGCCTCGTTGGCGGCGATGTTGTACCGGGCAGCCTGCACCGACGAATTGCTGACCTCGGTGGCCAGCACCTTGCCGAACAGCGGCGCCAGCGCCACCGTGAAATTGCCGTTGCCACAATAGAGTTCCAGCAGGTCGCCGCCGAGGGGCGCCGCCTGCTGGCAGGCCCAGCCCAGCATCTGCCGGTTGACGCCGCCGTTGGGCTGGGTGAACCCGCCCTCGATCTGCTGGTAGCGCAGCCGGCGGCCGTTCAGCTCGAATTCCTCCAGCAGCCAGTCGCGGTCCAGCACCACCTTCTGGCCGCGGCTGCGTCCGACGATCCGGATGTTCAACTCGGCTGCCAGATCGCGGGCCGCCAGTTCCCAGCCCTCGCCCAGCCGACGATGGTAGGCCAGGGTGACCATCAGCTCGGCGCCCAGCGTGGCCAGGAAATCCACCTGGAACAGCCTGCCGCGCAGGGTCTGGCTGCCGCGCAGGCGCTCCTTCAGGCGCGGCATCAGCCCGCAGATCGATTCCGCCGCAATCGGGAAATGCTCGACCATCACCGGCCGCTTCGGGTTCTCCGCGTCGAACATCGCGTAGTGCAGGTCGTCCCCCTGATGCCAGATGCGGAACTCGGCGCGCAGGCGATAGTGCTCGGGGGCCGACGGAAAAACTTCGGGCTCGGGAATGGCGAACGGCGCAAAGGCAAGCCGGAACTGCGCCACCTTCCCGGCAAGCTGGGCGGCGTAGTTGGCGGGGTCGAAGTGGGACAGAGGCATGGGCTGAAGGGCGGCAAGCCGGTTTTCGGGAAAGCATCATCCGAAACTGCAATCAAGAAATACGAACCCCGGATTCCGGGGAGCAAGCGAGGCTGGAATATACGCCGGGCGATCACCTTCTGGGTGAGTTTGGCGGCAAATTCCTGTTAAATGGGTGCAAACGGGTTTGGAAATGGAAACCCGCCTTATTGGGTGTAAATGGGTATATTATTGGTTCCATGATCCATTCCCAAACACTCCAGATCACGCCAGAGATTCTGAACCTCATCGCCAGAATCGATGAATTCAAAGGTGCATGGCGCGCCCTGGGCACCCTGGCCCCCGATCGGTTGTCGGCGCTACGTCGTGTCGCCACCATCGAGAGCATCGGTTCCTCGATCCGGATCGAGGGCAGCAAACTATCCGACCGGGAAGTCGAGCGCCTGCTTTCCAGGCTCCAGATCAAGTCGTTTGCGACCCGGGACGAACAGGAGGTCGCCGGATACGCCGAGTTGATGGATCTGATATTCGGTTCGTACCAGGACATCCCGCTCAACGAAAACCATATCAGGCAGTTGCACCGGATTCTGCTCCAGTACAGCGAGAAGGATGACTGGCACCGAGGCAACTACAAGACCAATTCGAACAGTGTCGCCGCCTTCGACGAGAACGGTGCGCAAATCGGCATCGTCTTCGAAACGGCCACGCCTTTCGATACCCCGCGTCTTATGAGCGAACTGGTGGAATGGACCCGGCAGGAAATCGACAGGAAGCAACTTCACCCACTGCTGATCGTCGCCGTGTGTGTGGTTGTCTTTCTTGAGATCCACCCGTTCCAGGACGGCAACGGCCGGCTTAGTCGTGCCCTGACCACGCTTCTATTGCTACAGGCAGGTTATGCCTATGTACCCTACAGTTCACTCGAAAGCGTGATCGAGCACAACAAGGAAGCCTACTATCTGGCATTGCGTCAGACCCAGGGCACGATCCGGACGGCTACCCCAAATTGGCAGCCATGGCTGATATTTTTCCTCCAAGCCCTGTCCGAGCAGGTGAAGCGACTTGAAAAGAAGATCGAGCGCGAGAAGCTGGTCCTGGCGACTTTGCCCGAACTGTCGTTACAAGTCGTCGAGTTTGTCCGCGAACACGGGCGCATCACCATCGGCCAGGCCATCAGCCTGACGGGCGCCAGCCGCAATACGCTCAAGCAACATTTCCGTGGACTGGTTGAGCGAGGCCATCTCGTGTTACGCGGCAGCGGTCGCGGCGCCTGGTATGAGTTGCGGTGACTGGCAAGACCGCAAGGCGCTTTTCGTATTCACACCATTCGTAGTTCAAGGTCTGCCATGAACGAACTCGTCTGGCTTTACGCGGCGCTTTCTGCCGGCATGTGGACTGCCTTCTTTGTTGTTATAGGCACATCAAGGCAGTGCAAATAATCAAACTCTCGCGCAATAGATGAATTCCGACGTTCCGGTCCAGGTGCCTCCTCGGTAGTCTCAGATCGGCTGCAAGGCCCCACACAGGGCTACGCAATTCACCGTATTCCCGCCTCCCCGTCCGCCCCGTAATCTGTCGCTGCGCTGCACAAATTGCGGACGGACTGTTCATGACCAAAACAATACTCATATTCCTGCTCCTGGCCAGCAGCCTGTCGGCGCAGGCGGCGCTCGATGCGGCGCAGGTGCGCCAACTGACCGCCGAGGATTCCGGCGACAAGGTGGAGGCGATCCGCCAGCTGACGCAGACGGCGGACCCCGACGCGGTGCGCGTCCTGCAGGCGATGGCCGACGACAGCCTGTATCTGGCCGGCGACAAGGCGGTGATCATCGAGGGCGACAAGGCTTTCGATGCGGCCAGCGGCGCCGCGATCAAGGTGCCGGCCGACGCGGAGTCGGTTACGGTCAACAACCGGATTCGCGGCGAATTGGCCAATGCGCTGGCCGCGCTCAAGCTGTTCGACGCCGATGCCGGCGTCCGCCTGGCTTCGGCGCAGAAGCTGCAGAGCAGCGTCAGCCCGGAGATGGCGCCCCTGCTGGCGCAGGCACTGGAAAAGGAGAGCGACCCGCGGATCAAGGGGATGCTCGCCATCGCCAAGGCGCAGGCCGATCTCGCCAGCACGGACCCGATTGTGCGCCGCGCTGCCGTCCTGGTGCTGGGCGAAACGACTTCGCCGGCGATCCGCTCGCTGCTGTTGCCAGTCACCGACAAGACCAACGAACCCGACAGCCGCGTGCGCTACGCCGCGATCAGCGCGGTGAAGGCCATCGATGGACGGCTCTCGGCGACCGAGAACCTCGGCCGCGTCTTCACCGGCCTCTCGCTCGGCAGCATCCTGCTCCTTGCGGCACTCGGTCTGGCGATCACCTACGGCGTGATGGGCGTGATCAACATGGCCCACGGAGAACTGCTGATGGTCGGGGCCTATTCAGCCTACGTCATGCAGTCGATCTTCCGCACCTGGCTACCGGAACACGTCGACTGGTACCTTCCGGCGGCTGTTCCCCTCGCCTTCTTCGCCGCCGCTGCCGTCGGTGTCCTCATGGAACGGACGGTGATCCGCTGGCTCTACGGCCGCACCCTGGAGACCCTGCTCGCGACCTGGGGCCTGTCGCTGATCCTGATCCAGGCGGCGCGCGTGCTGTTCGGCGCCCAGAACGTCGAGGTCGCCAACCCGGGCTGGATGTCGGGCGGCATCGAACTGCTGCCGAACCTGATCCTGCCGTGGAACCGCATCATCATCATCGGCTTCGCGCTGTTCGTTCTCTTCCTCGTCTGGGTCCTGATGAACAGGACGCGGCTCGGCATGTTCGTGCGCGCCGTGACGCAGAACCGCGCCATGGCCGGTTGCGTCGGTGTGCCCACGGCCCGCATCGACACGCTGGCCTTCGCGCTCGGCGCCGGCATCGCCGGGCTGGGCGGCGTTGCCCTGTCGCAGATTTCGAACGTGGGCCCGGACATGGGCCAGGGCTACATCGTCGATTCGTTCATGGTGGTGGTGGTCGGTGGTGTCGGCCAGCTTGCCGGCGCGGTGTGGGCCGCGCTCGGCCTGGGCATCTTCTCCAAGCTGCTCGAAGGCTGGGCCGGCGCGGTGATCGCCAAGATCACGATCCTCGTCTGCATCATCATCTTCATCCAGAAACGCCCGCAGGGAATCTTCGCCCTCAAGGGCCGCTTCGTCGATTGAGCACCGCGCCATGACCAGCCACAGCAGCGAACGCACGCCTGTCACGATCCGCCTGTGCGCGGCGATGACGCGCACCCAATGGATCGCGCTCGCCACCTTCCTCGCCGTTGCCCTCGTCGCCGTGCCGGTGCTCAACCTCGCCGTGCCCGAAGACAGCGCCTTCCATCTCTCGGCGTACGCGATCACGCTGGTCGGCAAGATCATGTGCTACGCGATGGTGGCGGTGGCGATGGACCTCATCTGGGGCTACGGCGGCATTCTCTCGCTTGGCCATGGCCTCTTCTTCGCGCTCGGCGGCTACGCATTCGGCATGTACCTGATGCGCCAGATCGGCCGCGACGGCAGCTACCAGAGCGACTTGCCGGACTTCATGGTCTTCCTGGACTGGAAGAGGCTTCCCTGGTACTGGAGCGGCAGCGACAACTTCCTGTGGGTGTCGCTGCTGGTGGTCGCGGTGCCGGCCATCGTCGCCTTCGTGTTCGGTTACTTCGCCTTCCGTTCGCGCATCAAGGGCGTGTATTTCTCGATCATCACGCAGGCGCTGACGTATGCGGCGATGCTGCTCTTCTTCCGCAACGAGACGGGCTTCGGCGGCAACAACGGCTTCACCGACTTCAAGCGCGTGCTCGGATACGGCATAACGGCGCCGGAAACCCGGCTCGTCCTGTTCGGCCTGACCGCCCTCGCCCTCGCGGGTACGCTGGTCCTGGCCCGCTGGCTGATCACCTCGAAGTTCGGCCGCGTGCTCACCGCCATCCGCGATGCCGAAAGCCGCGTCATGTTCATCGGCTACAACCCGCTCTGGTACAAGCTCACCATCTGGACGATCTCGGCCGTGCTGTGCGGCATCGCCGGCGCGCTGTACGTCCCGCAGGTGGGCATCATCAACCCGTCCGAGATGTCACCCGGCAACTCGATCGAAATCGCCATCTGGGTCGCGGTGGGCGGGCGCGGCACGCTCGTCGGGCCGGTGATCGGCGCCTTCGTGGTCAACCTCGCGAAGAGCTGGTTTACGGTGAGCTTTCCGGAGTACTGGCTGTTCTTCCTCGGCCTGCTGTTCATCGTCGTCACGCTGCTGCTGCCGAAAGGGCTGGTGGGATTGTGGCAGACCCTGCGCGCCCGGAAATCGGCACAAGGAGCCAAGTGATGGGCACCCGCGACGTACTCCGCAAGATCATCGGCATCGACCCCGACGAGCCGAACAAGTTCGGCTACGAGAGCAAGCGGCGAGTGCTGGACATCTCGCACAACGTCATCCTCTACCTGGACGACATCACGGTCAGCTTCGACGGCTTCAAGGCGCTCAACAAGCTGAACCTGGCCATCGACGTCGGCGAACTGCGCTGCATCATCGGCCCCAACGGCGCCGGCAAGACGACGATGATGGACGTCATCACCGGCAAGACGCGCCCGGACAAGGGCAGCGCGTTCTTCGGGCAGACCATCGACCTGACGCGGCTCACCGAGCCCGAGATCGCCCACGCCGGCATCGGCCGCAAGTTCCAGAAGCCGACGGTCTTCGATCAGCACACCGCGTTCGAAAACCTGGAACTGGCGATGAAGACCGACAAGCGCGTCCGCCGGAGCCTCATCGCCGCGCTCACCGGCGAGGATCACGATCGCATCGCCGAGACGCTGCGCCTGATCCGCCTCGACAAGCAGGCCGACCGCCCGGCCGGCCTGCTCTCGCACGGCCAGAAGCAGTGGCTGGAGATCGGCATGCTGCTGATGCAGGAGCCCAGGCTGCTGCTGCTCGACGAACCCGTCGCCGGCATGACCGACGACGAAACGATGCGCACCGCCGAGCTGTTCGTGTCGCTCGCCGGGCAGCATTCGCTGGTGGTCGTCGAGCACGACATGGCATTCGTCGAGAAGCTCGGCGGGAAAGTGACCGTGCTGCATGAGGGGTCGGTGCTGGCTGAGGGCGACCTGGCGACGGTGCAGAACGACCAACGGGTCATCGAAGTCTATCTGGGGCGCTGAATCATGCTGAATGTCGACTCCCTCCACCAGGCCTACGGCGGCAGCCACATCCTGCGCGGCCTTTCGTTCGCGGTCGAGACCGGCAAGGTCACGGCCCTGCTCGGCCGCAATGGCGTCGGCAAGACGACGTTGCTGAAAGCGCTGATGGGCGTCGTCAAGACCCGCGAAGGCAGCATCACCTTCGACGGCCGGGACATCACGCACCTGCCGCCGCACGAGCGCGTCAGGGCCGGCATCGGCTACGTGCCGCAGGGCCGCGAGATATTCCCGCGCCTGACGGTCGAGGAAAACCTGCTGATGGGCCTCGCCACCCGGCCGGGCGGCACGCCGATCCCGCAGCGCATCTTCGACATGTTTCCCGTCCTCAGGCAGATGCTGAATCGCCGCGGCGGCGACCTTTCCGGCGGCCAGCAGCAACAGCTGGCCATCGGGCGCGCGCTGGCGATGGGCCCCAAGCTGCTTATCCTCGACGAGCCCACCGAAGGCATCCAGCCGTCGATCATTAAGGACATCGAACGCGCCATCCGGGCGCTGGCCGCCACCGGCGAAATGGCCATCCTGCTGGTCGAGCAGTACTACGACTTCGCTGAATCGCTGGCCGACCAGTACCTGCTGATGGAGCGCGGCGAATTCATCATGCGCGGCCGCGGCGACACCATGCCGCAGGACGGGGTGCGGGAGGCGCTGGCCGTCTGAACGCCGGCTGCCCGAGTTTGAAAACCGCCGCTCCCTGCAAGCGGGCCGCTTCCGGCTGAAGCGGTGGAGGGAACGGCTTGTCTCGCTGGCACCGTGCAAATCGATGCGAACCATTCCGGGCAAACGGAGTCAATGCTGACTCACTGTCCGTGAGTAGGAAAATGCCGGCAAACGACCATGATTTCATCCAGAAGATGCATCGGGACCACGAGAGCCTGCTGCGGATGATCGACCGGATCGTCGACATGTGCGATCGCCAGGGCGTTGCCGATCAGTGCAAGGGTTGCGATTCGGGGCGGCGCGTGGTCTGCGGGGGAAACATCGAGCAGTCGATCCGCTTGTTCGTCGAGGCCACATTGATGCACAACCTGCTCGAATCGGCGCTGATGAAGGACTACGTGCCGCACGATCACCGGGTGGCCCACCAGCGCGCCCATATCGACCTCGCCGAGCAGCTCAAGGGCATTCGGACGGTTCTTGCCCGCGATGGCAACGGTATCGTCGCCATTCACGGCATCGACCTTGTGCGTGACGCACTCGTCAGGCATATCGAGGAATTCGATGCCGTGTTCGAGCAATTCCTCGCCTCCGCCAGCCCGGATCCCCTTGACCCGGCTGCCAGGGGCAGACCGGCAGTCGACGGCATGATCGGCTATCGGGCCGGCGGTACCGGTTTCTTGTCGTAGTCGGCAGTCGTCGCGGTGCGCCGCGACGGCGGCGGGCGTCGCTGGGGAAGGGGCGGAGAATTGCGGCTTGCGCATGGCCTGACATCGCCTGGCCCGCACTGTCGGCACGCTGCGCATTCCTGCGTATTTGCCTTATCCCGGGGATGCTCCACAATCCCGACATGAATGCACCGCTGCCCGTCTCCCAGGCCCGGCCCGTAACGCCATGGCACGCCCGATTGCGGCTGGGATTCGCGCGGGCGGGCGAACGGACCATCCTGCTCGACAATCGCCACCATGGGCCCTTGCGGGTCCAGAAGGCACTCTACCCGGAAGGCGGTGCCGTCTGCCAGGCCATCGTGCTGCATCCGCCCGCCGGCATCGCCGGCGGCGACCAACTCGACATCGTCGCAGGGATTGGGCCGGGGGCGCACGCCCAATTGACCACGCCAGGCGCCGGCAAGTGGTATCGCAGCAGCGGCGCCGATGCGTCGCAGCAAATCCATTTTACGGTCGGCGACGGGGCGACGCTGGAATGGCTGCCGCAGGAGACGATCGTTTTCGACGGCGCCCGGGCGCGCATGGAAACACGGGTCGATCTGGCTGCCGACAGCCGCTACATCGGCTGGGACATCCTGTGCCTGGGGCGCACGGCCGCTGGCGAACGCTTTGAAAATGGCGAAATTTCGCTGTTTTTTCGGGTTGACCGCAGCGGCCGCCCGATCTGGCTGGAGCGCGGCCGTGTTGCCGGCAATGATCCCGTACTGGCCAGCCCGACGGGCTGGGTTGGGCATGCAGTGTGCGGCACGCTGCTGTGCAGCTTCCCGGAACTGCCGAAACAGGCTGCCGCCCTGCTCGAAGCGCTGCGCGCCGTCGCCCCGGGCGACGGCGCGCAGCGCGGCATCACCGCGCTGCCCGGCGTGCTGATCGCCCGTTACCTTGGTGACGGCAGCGAAGCGGCCCGCCTGTGGTTCATCGAACTCTGGAAAATCCTGAGACCGGTCTGCTGCGGTCGACCGGCCGTCTTGCCAAGAATCTGGAATACCTGAACAAGGAGTCTTCATGGAACTGACACCCCGCGAGAAGGACAAGCTGCTGATCTTCACCGCCGGCCTGCTCGCCGAGCGGCGCAAGGCCAGGGGTCTGAAGCTGAACTACCCGGAAGCCGTGGCGCTGATCACCTGTGCGATCATGGAAGGCGCCCGCGAAGGCAGGACGGTGGCCGAGTTGATGCACGCGGGCACGCAGGTATTGACCCGCGCCGACGTGATGGACGGCATCCCCGAGCTGATCCCGGAAATCCAGGTCGAGGCGACATTCCCCGACGGCACCAAGCTGGTGACCGTACACCACCCGATTGTCTGACCTGGAGCGCACGATGATCCCCGGAGAACTCCTCGCCGAACCTGGCGAACTCGAACTAAACGCCGGCCGCCCGACGATCACGCTGGTCGTGGCCAACACCGGCGACCGGCCGATCCAGGTCGGCTCGCACTACCATTTCTACGAGACCAACGCCGGTCTCTCCTTCGACCGCGACGCCGCCCGCGGCTACCGCCTCGACATCGCCGCCGGCACCGCCGTGCGTTTCGAGCCGGGCCAGACGCGCACCGTGCAACTGGTCGCGCTGGCCGGTGACCGGAAGGTCTACGGCTTCCGCGGCCTCGTTCAAGGGGGGCTGGCATGAGCTACCGAGCAGGGGCCGCTTTGGGTATGCGAGCATGGCGAATGCCAGCAGCAGTCGACAGGTTGGCGCATGAGTCCACGAATTCGTTTAAGGAGGCTGCGTGATGGCGAACAAGATTTCCCGTCAGGCCTATGCCGAAATGTTCGGCCCCACGACCGGCGACCGCCTGCGCCTGGCCGACACCGAGCTGATCATCGAGGTCGAGAAGGACTACACGATCTACGGCGAGGAAGTGAAATTCGGCGGCGGCAAGGTCATCCGCGACGGCATGGGCCAGGGCCAGCGCGTTTCCGCTGAAACGGTCGATACCGTCATCACCAACGCGCTGATCGTCGATGCCGTGACCGGCATCGTCAAGGCCGACATCGGCTTGAAGAACGGCCGCATCGCCGCCATCGGCAAGGCCGGCAACCCGGACATCCAGCCGGGCGTGAGCATCGTCATCGGCCCCGGCACCGAGGTCATCGCCAGCGAAGGGATGATCGTCACCGCCGGCGGCATCGACAGCCACATCCATTTCATCTGCCCGCAGCAGATCGAGGAAGCGCTCAATTCCGGCGTGACCACCATGATCGGCGGCGGCACCGGCCCGGCGACCGGCACCTTTGCCACAACCTGCACGCCCGGCCCGTGGCACATCCACCGAATGCTCGAAGCGGCCGAGGCTTTCCCGATGAACCTTGGCTTCCTCGGCAAAGGCAACGCCAGCCTGCCGGAAGCGCTGCGCGAGCAGGTCGAGGCCGGTGTCATCGGCCTCAAGCTGCACGAGGACTGGGGCACGACACCGGCGGCCATCGATTGCTGCTTGAGCGTCGCCGACGAGATGGACGTGCAGGTCGCCATCCACACCGACACGCTCAACGAGTCGGGCTTCGTCGAAGCCACCATCGATGCCTTCAAGGGCCGCACCATCCACACCTTCCACACCGAAGGCGCCGGCGGCGGCCACGCGCCGGACATCATCAAGGCGGCCGGGCTGCCCAACGTGCTGCCCAGCTCGACCAACCCGACCATGCCCTACACGGTGAACACCATCGACGAGCATCTCGACATGCTGATGGTCTGCCACCACCTCGACCCGAGCATCGCCGAGGACATCGCCTTTGCCGAATCGCGCATCCGCCGCGAGACCATCGCCGCCGAGGACATCCTGCATGACCTCGGCGTCTTCTCGATGATGTCGTCCGACTCGCAGGCCATGGGCCGCGTCGGCGAGGTGATCATCCGCACCTGGCAGGCGGCGCACAAGATGAAGCTGCAACGCGGCGCCCTGCCCGAAGACAACCCGCGCCACGACAACTTCCGCGTCAAGCGCTACATCGCCAAATACACGATCAACCCGGCGCTGACGCACGGCATCGCGCACACCGTCGGCTCGATCGAAGTCAGCAAGCTGGCCGACCTGGTGCTGTGGCGGCCAGCCTTCTTCGGCGTCAAACCGAGCCTGATCCTGAAAGGCGGCATGATCGCCGCTGCCGCGATGGGCGACCCCAACGCCTCGATCCCGACACCGCAGCCGGTGCATTACCGGCCGATGTTCGGCAGCTTCGGCAAGGCGCTGAAAACCTCGGTGACCTTCGTCTCGCAGGCGGCTTTGAAGAATCCGGCCGTTGCCGCCCTTGGGCTGTCCAAGCCGCTGATCGCTGTCTCCGGCACTCGCACGCTGACCAAGGCCGATATGGTGCACAACGGCGCTACGCCGGAAATCACCGTCGATCCCGAAACCTACGTGGTCAAGGCCGACGGCGTGCATCTGGTGTGCGAACCGGCAACCGAATTGCCGCTGGCGCAGCGTTACTTCCTGTTCTGAGGGCACGATGCAGCACTGGCTCATTCTCGGCGTGGCGATTGTCAGCGAAGTGATCGCCACGTCGGCACTGAAGGCCGCCGACGGCTTCACCCGGCTGCTGCCGTCGGCGATTGTCGTCGTCGGCTACGGCATCGCCTTCTATTGCCTGTCGCTGGTGCTGCGCACGCTGCCGGTCGGAATCGTCTATGCCATCTGGTCCGGCGCCGGCGTCGCACTGATCGCGCTGGTCGGCTGGCTGGTCTACGGCCAGGCACTCGACCTGCCGGCCATCGTCGGCATGGGCCTGATCGTCGCCGGCGTTGTCGTCCTCAATGTCTTCTCGAAAACCGTCGCTCACTGATTCCATGCTGATCCTGAACCAGCGCACTGCCGCTCCCGCCACCGACTCGGTGGCGCTGGCCTACGACGAACGCAAGCGCAGCCGCCTCAAGGTGGCGCTTGCCTCAGGGCGCGAAGCGGGCATCTTCCTCGAACGCGGCGACCACCTGCACGGCGGCGACAAGCTGATCGCCGAGGATGGCTCGGCCGTCGTCGAAATCGTCGCCGCGCCGGAAAAGCTGATCGAGGCCGCCGCCGACAGCCCGCTGCTCTTCGCCCGCGCCGCCTATCACCTCGGCAACCGCCACGTGCCGGTCCAGATCCTGCCGACCGGCAACGGCGGCAAGCTGCGCTTCCAGACCGACCATGTGCTGGCCGAGATGGTGAAGGGACTCGGTTGCACGGTGAGCAACACCGAAGCCCCCTTCCAGCCCGAATCCGGTGCCTACGGCGCACACGGTGGCCACCATCATCACCACGGCGAGCACGATCACGACCACGCAGACCTGCACAATCCCGGCCACGGTCCGCACCGCTCGGTGCCCAGGATTCACGAGTTCAAGCCCCGTCTTGATTAGCCACAAAGTTCAGCAAGCTCATGTGTTGAGCCTGTCGAAGTGAAAAATGGGCGCATCTTTGGCGAAGGAGATGCGCGATGGGAATCAACCTGGTTCAGTTTCAGAAGGGTTTGTCGATGGGGCAGTTCATGGAGCGCTACGGGACTGAGGAGAAATGCCATGCTGCGGTGGTGGCGCTGCGCTGGCCCGACGGCTTCGTCTGCCCCAACTGCGGAGAGACGCGCCATTGCGTCTTTGAACGCAAGGGGCTGACGTACTGGCAGTGCTTGACATGCCGGGAGCAGACAACGGTCATGTGCGGGACGATCTTCGAAGCCACCAAACTGCCGCTGACCACCTGGTTCCTGGCCATGCACCTGTTGACCCAGGCCAAGAACAACGTCTCGGCCCTCGAACTCAAGCGCCATCTGGGTGTGCGTTACAAGACCGCTTGGCTGCTCAAGCACAAGTTGATGCAGGTCATGAGCGAGCGGGAAGCGTTGCGTCAGTTGGATGGGCGGGTCGAGATCGACGACGCCTATCTCGGTGGCGAGTTGCCTGGCGGCAAGAGCGGACGCGGCTCGGAGAACAAGGTGTCGTTCATCGCTGCGGTGGAGACCACCGAGACCGGAGCTCCGTTGCGGGTCTGCCTCAAGAAGCTGGAATTCACCAAGGAAGCGATTGCCGAATGGGCGAAGACGGCGCTGGCCGCCTCGGCGCACGTGGTGTCGGACGGCCTGTGGTGCTTCAAGGCGGTCACGGGATCGGGGGCAACGCAGGAGAGGATCGTGACCGGTGGCGGCCCGGCCTGTGTCAAGCTGGAACAGTTCCGCGCGGTCAATACCTTCCTCGGCAATCTGAAGACCGCCTACTCGGGCACCTACCATGCCTTCGACTTTGCCAAATACGCTCATCGCTATCTTGCCGAAGTTCAATATCGTTTCAATCGTCGCTTCAATCTGTCGTCCATCCTGAAGCGCCTGCTCGCCGCGGCAGTTGTCACGCCGCCGCGTCCAGAGCGATTCTTGAGGGCGGCTGAACATTGTGGCTAATCAGGAGCCCCGTTGAATCAGCAACTGCAACTCGCCCGCCTGCTGCAACTGGCCAGCCCGGCGCTGCCAGTGGGTGCTTACACCTACTCACAGGGGCTGGAGTGGGCGGTCGAAACGGGTGTCATCCGCGACGAGGCGACGGCAAGGCGCTGGATCGCCGATCTCATGCAACACGGCATCGGCCGCTACGAGGCGCCGCTGGTTTTTGCGCTGATGGCGGCGTGGACCGCAACCAGGGTGCCGGAAATCCAGCGCCTGAACGACGAGTTCCTGGCCAGCCGCGAGGCAGCCGAGTTGCGCGCCGAAACGATCCAGATGGGCTTTTCGCTGCGCCGGCTGCTGCATGACCTGCGCGACGACTCGCTCGCCGGCGTGGCGGAAACGGTCGCTGCCTGGCCAGAAGTCGCCTTCCCCACCATCTGGGCCGGCATCGCCTCCGCCTGGCGGATCGCGCCGGAAGCGGCAGTCACCGGCTACCTGTGGTCGTGGGCCGAAAACCAGGTGATGGCCGCGCTGAAGGCGGTGCCGCTCGGCCAGGCTGCCGGCCAGCGCCTGCTGGCGGATCTCGGCAGCAAGATACCCGCTGTTGCGGTCGACGCCCGGAAATTGCCCGAATCCGCCTGGTCCAATTTCACGCCGGCTTTCGCCATCGCCTGCGCCCGCCACGAGACCCAGTATTCACGCCTCTTCAGATCGTAAAACCATGAGCAAACAAGCCCTGCGCGTCGGTATCGGCGGCCCCGTCGGTTCCGGAAAGACCGCCCTGACGCTGGCCCTGTGCCAGGCCCTGCGCGACAAGATCGACATGGCCGTGGTCACCAACGACATCTACACCGCCGAGGACGCCAGGTTCCTGGTCGATCATTCGGCGCTGGCGCCGGAGCGGATCATCGGCGTCGAAACCGGCGGCTGCCCGCACACGGCGATCCGCGAGGACGCCTCGATCAACCTCGAAGCGGTCGACCGTCTGCAGCGGTCCTTCCCCAATGTCGAACTGATCCTCGTCGAGTCCGGCGGCGACAACCTCGCGGCCACTTTCTCGCCCGAGTTGTCCGACCTGACCATCTACGTGATCGATGTCGCGGCCGGCGAGAAGATTCCGCGCAAGGGCGGGCCGGGCATCACCAAGTCCGACCTGCTGGTGATCAACAAGATCGACCTGGCGCCGATGGTCGGCGCCTCGCTCGAGGTCATGGCGCACGACGCCAAGGCCCAGCGCGGCGAGCGCCCGTTCGTCTTCAGCAATCTGAAGGTCGGCCAGGGGCTGCCCGAGATCATTGCCTTCATCACCGAGCGCGGCATGATCGGGGACTTTCCTGCCGGGCAGGCTTGACCGACCCGGCAAAGACAAGGGCATGGGCCGCTGGTGGCTGACCACCGGGACCGTCATCGGGATCGAAGGCCAGGACAAGCCGGCCATCGTCGCCGTCCTGCCGGGCTATCTGATCGAACAGGTGCGTGCAGGCAGATGACGGAGCCGGAGACGCCAGGCCAGTTGGCCGAAGGGGTGATCACAATGTGCAGCCGACCGGCGTTGCGCGGCTTGATCCCGCAGCGTTCGGTTGAGCACAGGGTCAGGCGCAGGCGATGGCTTTTGTCTTTTCATGGATGCACAAGCATTAGATAGATCGCAAGGGCAACGCCGAATGCGGAGACGAGAAGCGAGAGAACAAGGGCGACAGTTCTGGAGTAGCGCGGGGGCAGGTCACGCATGGGCAGGGTGGCCACAAAGCGATGATGTTGAAAGGCGGCTACCGCAATGGCGAGGGTACCCACGATAACAAAGCCGATGCCAAGCGCCGCCGACATGGAGGCGTGGGTTTGCGCGGAATGCGGTTGAGATTGCATGCCGAGAAGCTGCAGGAATAAGCCGAACCGAGAGACGACGAAACCCAGTGCGATGAGGGTGAGACCCGTGCGAAGCCATGCCAGAAGCGTGCGCTCGGCAGCGAAAAATACTCGGGGATCGGAGTCGGAAATTGGCATGGCTTATGGCGCCTCAACGTTGAAGGTCAGGGGCGCTGCGCGGCCTCATCGCGCAGCGCCCCTTGGAGCGCAGTGTTAGAGGTTTGCGCATGCAGCACGAATAATGGCCGGCATGTGGTTGGCACACTTTGGGCTTGTAAAAAGTGTCCATGTTGATAAATGCGGAAGATACAAAAGTTGAATTACTTCTGATTGCCTCTTGAACTCATCAATTTCCGCTGTATATGAACCCCAGCCTGTCAAATACGATGCTGTGCCTTCTAGGCGCGAACCAGTAGCCATTGGAATAAGCTTGCGAAGCTCAGTCTGAACGTCTCTGCCAAGACATATGATCAGTTTTGGCGCGGAGAATGGAAGCAATTGCCGCCAAAGACGATGCCCGAACTCGAGTGACTCACGTCGCCGGGGAAGGTCGGCTAAGCGTGGCGAGCGAAAGGGGACGAAGTGGGCGATTAGTGACTTTGCCATTAACTGCTGGTATGTGCCCTGAAAAGCAATGGCTTCGGCCAACATCCGAAACAACCCCGTGACCTGAATTTGTAATTTCGATTGGCCGGGTTGCGCGCCGTCCCAACTTTCAACTAAATACGAAACGCCTGATTCGCAGCTTGCTGTTGGGTGGTCTGGTGGGTTGACGTTTCCACCGGGATTCAATGTGATAAGCGCGATCTTTGCTGGTGCGTCAAGAACATCTTTTCCAACAGAAAGAAATCGCCAGCCAAGCTGATGGCCTAGCTCAGAATACGCGTCTTCAATCTCTCTTACGCATTGCTCGTAAATCATATTAGTGGTTGTGTTCAATTGTGCATTTGGCAAGGCCGGACCTCTAACGCAGGGCTAACCGGCGCTGCGCGGCTTTATCGCGCAGCGTCCAGCGACCGAAGGGAGCGAGGTCGAGCGCCGGGTTAGAGCGCTTTGTATGCATTAGCAACCTCAGCGTTGATCTTTGAGGCGAGTTCTTGCGACTCGCGCATGAGGGACTGCACCCGCTCCAGATTGTCTTGGTGCTGTGCCCAAACCTCTTGCCCTACGATAACGGAAAAATCCATTCTTGTCGGAGCCTTGGAGTTCTCGTAAGCCTCCAGCCGCTTGACTCGTTCAGGAATGTCTTTGATGCCGCGTGCTGTTGGAGATAGTTTCGCGGTGCTGAGCATCCAGCTTTTCCATTCCTTGTTGCCCTTTGACTGATTGCACTTTCCGCAGGATGGCACGAGGTTGTGGATTTCCGAGATGTAACCAGTTGGCTTCTTGTCTTTGACGAGCGGGCGGAGGTGGTCCCATTCCGAAGCAACGCTGCCACAGTATGCGCATTGAAAAGTGTCAGGGGTCATCCCGAGTATCTCCAATGCCTGCTTTACTTCCTCCGCGCTGGGCGGCACGACCGGAATTATCGAGTTGATGAAAGCGTTCGTGATGCTTGAGCTACGCCCCGTGATTTTCATCGGGGTTGGCATTCTGAACAGCGACAGGTAATCCATTGGGGTTGCGCTCTACGAAAAGTCGATGGCTATTTTGCAGTATAAGCTGGCCGGGCGCGGTCTATCCTGGAAACGGCGGCAGTCTGGAAGCCTTGCCAATACTGGCACCCCGCAGATTCTTGAAGATATTCGCGAGAATGGATGGCGTTCATGCGCGGCTCTGTATCGATGACATGGGTATCGTGCCGACAATGCTGTTCATTGTCATGCTGAAGCGCATTCGTCAATGCCCGCTTTGCCTCGCTTGGCCCTGCGCTCCGTGTTGGCCGAACTGCGACGTCCAGTCTGCCAACTTGCGCCAGATCGAGTCCGAGTTTCTGCACCTGATGAATCCCCATGTTTTCGCTCGCCGACCGCGGCCTCCCCGATCCCCCGGGCACCGGCCGGGATCAGGACAGGCGCTGCCAGCTCCGGTGATACTTGCGCAGGCGCTCGACGTCCTCGTCCAGCAGTTCCCCCAGGCGCAGAAGGTTCATGTTGTCTTCGAGGTCGGCAAGTTTCACCGCCCTGGCCAGCGGGTGGGTCGCGGCACGTTCGATGAACGCGGCGTAGTCTTCGTCGTCCGCCAGCTTGGTGACGCAGCGCAGCGCGTCGATGACGCCTTCCGGAATGCCGGCCGTGGCCAGACGCTCGAAGGTCCAGCCCTCGTGTTCGTGGTCTTCGGCCACGTCGTGCAGCACGGCGGCCATGCGCGCTTCATCGCTGTCCATCCGCATCATCATGCGCAGCGGGTGCAGGATGTAGGGGGCGCCGCCCTTGTCCGGCCTGTGGGTCGCATGGGCATTGGCGGCGATCTTGATCGCCAGCGCCAGCGGATGCATCATCGGGCCGGCCTTCAGTTCCTCGAACCGGGCGAACAGCGCGTCGAACTCGGCGAGAAGCGCCGGAGCCGCGAGCGGCGGGGTGCCGTTGCGCAGGCCGTCGGCGACGTCGTTGGCCCAGACGAAGTAGCGCAGTAGTCGCTCGAGGCTCCAATTGACCGGGGGATGCACCAGCATGTCGGCGATGTTGGCGACCAGGTCGGCAAGCTTGAGGATCTTGGCGCGCGCCGACTTGTGCGGGGCCTGTTCGATCTGCAACGCCTTGCGCTCTTCCTTGGGCAGCGACTTGTCGTCGGTGACCTCGGCGACGAGGGCGGCGACATCTTCCCCGAACCGTTCCTCGATCTCGGCCCGTGTGACCCCGCAGTCCTCGATGCAGTCATGCAGGTAGGCGGCGATGACCAGATCGGGATCCTGCCCCCCGGTCGCCCTGGCAACGTTGGCGGCGACGGCGGCGAGGTGGTTGAAATAGGGGGCTTCGCTGGCTCCCTTGCGGCGCTGGTGGGCGTGCCTGACGGCGGCAAATTCAACAGCCTGGGCGATACGCAGCAGGTCGGACATGGCGGACTCTCGATTGGCGGGCGTGGCGGTACCGCCAATATACCAATGTCGCCGCGCTGGCGCTCGCCGCATGCCCTGATTGCATGCCCCATTGGCCAAGGTCGGGGCGTCGACGGTGTTGCTGACCGGCCTACCGTCGGCCATGGTTCCGGACGATAATGGGCTCCCTGGCAGGATGCCATCCCGGTGCAGTTCCAACAATCCGCATGCATGAGACACGCTATCGCGGCCGTTTCGCTCCCTCGCCGACCGGCCCGCTGCATTTCGGCTCGCTGGTCGCCGCCGTCGGCAGCTATCTCGATGCCCGCGCCCATGGCGGCGAGTGGTTGCTGCGCATGGAGGACGTCGACAGGCCGAGGAATGTTCCGGGCGCCGCCGCCGACATCCTGAAGACCCTGGAAGCATTCGGCTTCGAGTGGGATGGCCCGGTGCTCTGGCAGAGCCGGCGCGGCGATGCCTATGCCGCGGCGCTCGACAGGCTCAGGGCCGCGGGCCTGGCTTACGGCTGCGCGTGTTCGCGCAAGGAAATCGCCGACTCGGCGACGCGCCCCGCCGTCGATGGCGGGCTGGCCTATCCGGGAACCTGTCGCGACGGCGTCGCGCACGGGCGCGGCGTCCGTTCGTGGCGGCTACGGGTGGGCGGCGAGGAGGTCGCGTTCAGCGACCGGGTGCAGGGCCGGCAAGCCCAGGACATCGAGCGCGACGTCGGGGATTTCGTCCTGCTGCGGGCGGACGGTTTGTACGCCTACCAGTTGGCTGTTGCGGTCGACGACGAATTTCAGGGCATTTCCGATGTCGTCCGCGGCGCCGACCTGATCGCCTCGACGCCGCGCCAGATCTGGCTGCAGCGCTGCCTCGGCTACGCGACGCCGCGTTACGCGCATTTGCCGGTGGCGACCAACAGCGCCCGCGAGAAGCTGTCGAAGCAGACCAGGGCGCCCGCCTTGCGCCCGGATCAGGCCGGCCGCGCCCTGGCTTCGGCACTGGCCTTCCTCGGTCAGGCGGTGCCGCCGGATCTGGAACGTGCGGGGTTGCGCGAGATCTGGGACTGGGCATTGGCGAACTGGGCGTTCGCCGCCATTCCGCGGCACGCCGCCGGCCGGGATGCGCTTGCCGGCTGACCCGGGTTGCCATGTCGGGCCGGCTTTTTCTGGCGTAATCGGCAACGGCGAGAAGGTGGAGCCAGAACTTCAACGATAATTGCTGATGGCTCACGATTCCCCAACTCCGCCGGCAACGGTCCGCAGACTTTCGACGCTGGCCGGCCTGTGGCCTTTCGTCCGTCCCTACCGGGCGCGCGTTGCCCTCGCCTTCATCCTCCTGTGTCTCGCTTCGGCGACGATCCTGCTGGTGCCGCTGGCATTCCGCGACCTGATCGACTTCGGGTTCGGAGAGCGGGAGCGGCAAGGCGCGGGCCTGCTCGGCAGCCTGAGCCTGAACGGGCATTTCATCGCGCTTTTCGGGCTGGCGAGCCTCTGGGCGCTGGCGGTGGCGGCGCGCTACTACATGGTTTCCTGGGTCGGCGAGCGGGTCACCGCCGACCTGCGCAACGCCGTCTATGCGCGGGTGCTGGCGCAGTCGCCGCAATTCTTCGAGACCCTGCAGACGGGGGAAGTGCTGTCGCGACTGACCGGCGACACGACCTTGATCCAGACCGTGGTCGGCAGTTCGATCTCGATGGGGCTGCGCAGCGTCTTCCAGTTCGTCGGCGGCATGGTCATGCTGGCGGTGACCAGCTTCTACCTGTTCTCGCTGAACCTGGGACTGATGGCGCTGCTGATCCTGCCGATCGTCGCCATCGGGCGCAAGGTCAAGAAGCTCTCGCGCGAGTCGCAGGACCGCATCGCCGACGCGTCGGCGCTGGCCGGCGAAATCCTCAACGCGATGCCCACGGTGCAGGCCTACACGCAGGAAGACCGCGAGGCCAGCCGCTTCGCCGAGCGCACGGAACTGAGTTTCGCCACCGGGATCAGGCGCACCCGGGTGCGCGCGGCGCTGACGGCGCTGATCATCACGGCGGTGATGGGAACGATCATCTTCGTCCTCTGGATCGGCGCGCGCCAGGTCCATGCGGGCGCCCTGACCGGCGGCGAGCTCGCCTCCTTCGTCCTTTACGCGGCCCTGGTGGCCGGCGCTGTCGGAACCATGGCGGAGGTCTGGGGCGACGTGATGCGCGCCGCCGGCGCGACCGAGCGCCTGCTCGACCTGCTGCATGCCCGCTCGGCCATCCGCGAGACCGCGACGCCGCTGAAGCCGGTGGTCATGGCGCAGGCGGCGATCAGCTTCGAGCATGTCGTTTTCGCGTATCCGGCCCGCCCGCAGGTCCGTGCGCTTGACGACATCTGCCTCGACATCGCGCCCGGCGAGAGCGTGGCGCTGGTCGGTCCCTCGGGCGCCGGCAAGACCAGCCTGTTCCAGCTCATGCTGCGTTACTACGATGTTTCCGGCGGCTGCATCCGGATCAACGGGCAGGACATCCGGCAGCTGAGCCTGCGCGACCTGCGCAAGGAGATCGCGATCGTCTCCCAGGACCCGGTGATCTTCTCCGCCAACGCCCTGGAAAACATCCGCTACGGCCGGACCTCGGCGAGCGACGAGGAGGTCAGGCAGGCGGCCCGGGCGGCGCTGGCCGACGAATTCATCGAACGCCTGCCCGAGGGCTACCAGACGTTTCTCGGGGAGCGCGGGACGCGGCTGTCGGGCGGCCAGCGCCAGCGCATCGCGATTGCCCGCGCCATACTCAAGGGCGCCCGCCTGCTGTTGCTCGACGAGGCCACCAGCGCCCTCGACGCCGAGTCGGAGATCCTCGTGCAGCAAGGTCTCAGCGCCGCCATGACGGGGCGGACGACGCTGATCATCGCGCATCGCCTGGCGACGGTGCAGAAGGCCGACCGGATCGTCGTCATGGACCGCGGGCGCGTCGTCGAGACCGGTACGCCGGAGGACCTGCGCCAGCAAGGCGGGCTCTACGCCCGGCTGGCAACCCTGCAGCTCGATTTCTGAGCCGCGTTCCGGGGAGGCCGAGCGAAATGGCAGGTCAGGAGGCCAGGGCTTCCGGAATGGCCCTTGCCAGGAAGTCGTAGACCGCCCGGATGCGCGCGCTCGAGCGGATCTCGCGGTGCACGGTGAGCCAGATCGGCATCGTCACGCTCAGGCCGGGCACGACGCGCCGGACTCCGGGCTCCCGGTCGCCCAGCCAGATTCCGGTAAAGCCGATCCCCAGTCCGGCGCGCAGCGCCTCCCAGAGCACGAGCTGGTCGTCGCTGCGGATGGCGAATCCGTCACGCGCGATCGACAGCCCCATTTCCTGAAAGCGGCGGATGATCAGATCGTCCTGGTCGAAGCCGATCAGGTCGTGTTGCAGCAGGTCGACCGGCTCCAGCGGAACGCCGCGACGGCGCAGGTAATCCTCGTGCGCATAAGCGCCGATCGTCGTGTCCGCAATGTGCCGGGTGATCAGCGAGCCCTGGTCCGGCCGCACCATGCGGATCGCGATGTCCGCTTCGCGCCGCAACAGATTGCTGATCGCATTGGACGCCACGACCTCGATCGCGATTCCTGGCTCCTGGGCCCGCAGCCTGGCAAGGATGGGCGGCAGCAGGTGCCCGGCCACCGTCTGGACGGCGGTGATGCGGACCGCGCCGGCCAACTGCTTGCTCTGGCCGGTCAGGATGCGGCCGATGGCATCGGCGCTGTCCGCCATGGCGCGGGCGTGATCGGCGATCGAGAGCGCGACCTGGGTCGGCACGAGACCGCGTCCCGTGCGCTCGAACAGCACCATGGCGAGCTGGCGCTCGAGTTCCGCGACATGGCGGCCGACGGTGGGCTGGCTGCTCCCCAGATGGCGGGCGGCGGCCAGCAGGCTTCCCCGCTCCAGAACCGCCAGGAATGAACGCATCAGGGTCCAGTCGAAGGGCGCGCCGGCTTGCGAGCTATTCATTATCGAGATCGTGATATGTCATTGCATGCAATTGTGGAGCACCGCGCAGCTCCGCACAATGGGGGCTCCTGCAACGTCAATGGGAGCACATCATGTATCCGGATCCCTTCATCAGCGCCACTCCGCTTCTCCTGATCGTATTAGCCTGCGGCATCGCTTCCCTGCTGATCCTCGCGATTGCCATCGTTCGCGATTCTCTCGCCCGGCGCGCGAGCGATCCGGCACCGGCAGTAGCGGCGACGCCCGCCGGGCAGGCGACTCCGGCCCGGCGGGCGCCCGGCTCGCGCCCGCAGCGGGCGGCCGGCAGTCGCTGGTTCACGCCGTGCGCCTCGTAAGCATCCGGTGCGCTCTTGCCGGACGATCGCCGGCTTCCGCCCCCTGGCCGCGAACCAGAGGGGCCGCGGCTCAGGAGCCGGAGCCCGACGTCTGTCCGTCAGAGCGCCAGTGCCGTGATCCGTAGCCGGTCAGGCCGACGATCGCCCGGACCAGTCCGTAGCTTAGCCAGCGCAGGCTGCGGATGTACCAGGGATGGGCAGTCAGTTCGTCGGCCAGCACTTCGCGCGCGCCGGCGGCGATGGCCTGGCCGACGCTGGCATGAAGTTCGGCAGCGAATGCCGGGTCGCGCACGAACAGGTTGGCCTCCTTGGCCAGCAGCAGGCTGAACGGGTCGATGTTGGACGACCCGACCGTCGCCCAGAGGCGGTCGATGACCGCGACCTTGGCGTGCATGAAGCTCTTCTCGTACTCGAAGATGCGCATCCCCGCCTTCAGCAGCGCCGCGTAAAGCGTTTGCGTGGCGTAGCGGAGGAGCGGGTGATCGGTCTTGCCCTGGAGCAGGACGGTGATCCTTACCCCGCGCCTGGCGGCCGCATGCAGCGCCAGGCCGAAGCGCAGGCCCGGCAGGAAGTAGGCGTTGGCAATCAGGATTTCCTCCTGCGCGCCGTTGATCGCCGCGATGTAGGCATGCAGGATGTCGTTGCGGTGGCGGATGTTGTCGCGAATGAGAAACGCAGCTTCCTGTTCGCCGGCAACTTCGGCACCGGGGGTCGCCGACAGGTTGTGGCGGAAGCGGCGCCTGAAGTTGGCCCAGGAAACGACCTCCCACATGCGCCGGACCGCGTGGTGAACCTGGCGCAGCGTCGGGCCTTCGATGCGGACGGCGTAGTCATAGCGCGGCCGCATGTCTTCCGGCGCGTTGTTGTCGTCGACGATGTTGATGCCGCCGACGAAGGCGACGCGGGCATCGACGACGACCAGCTTGCGGTGCAGGCGGCGCAGGCGGTGACGGCGCAGGTGAAAGGGGCTGATCTCCGGCCGGTAGAACATCGCGCGGACGCCGGCAGCGGACAGCCGCGGCAGGAAATCGGCGCGGAAATTGCGGGCGCCAAAGCCGTCGACCGTGACATTCACCCGGACGCCGCGCCCGGCGGCACGGGAGAGGGCTCCGGCGACTTCGTGGCCGATCTCGTCGTCGGCGAAGATGTAGGTTTCAAGGTAGATCTCGACTCGCGCCGACTCGATGGCCGACAGCAGGGCGGGAAAGTACTCGGCGCCCGAGTTGAGCAGCGTGATCCGGTTTCCTGGCAGGAACTCAGCGAGCATGCCTTGCCAGATGGGCCGACAGCGCCGCGTGGTCGGAGATCGCCGACCACGGTTGCCCGAAATGGACCTCGGTCCGGCGCACCTTGAAGCCGCGAACATAGATGCGGTCGAGGCGGAACATCGGCAGGGCGGCGGGATAACTGCGCACCGGCGCGCCATTCCGGTTGCTGAAGACTTCGGTCAGGCCCAGCCGCTTCACCAGCTGGTGGCCCGCCCGGTTGCTCCAGTCGTTGAAATCGCCGGCGATGATGAGCGGCTCGTTGGGGGCGGAAACGCTGTCGAGATAATCGGCCAGCGCGGCGACCTGCAGGCGGCGCGAATAGCCGAACAGCGAGAGATGGACGCAGACACAGTGCGCTCCCGGGCCACCCGGCAGGTCGATCCGGCAGTGCAACAGGCCGCGCTTCTCGAACTGGAGATGGGTCACATCCTGGTTGTGCGAGTGCAGGATGGGGAAGCGCGAGAGTATCGCATTGCCGTGGTGGCCGTGATCGTAGACCATGTTGCTGCCATAGGCGGCGTCGTGCCACACCTCGTCGGCGAGGAATTGGTGCTGCGGCTCGCTCGGCCAGTCGTCGTGATTCTCGGCATGGCCGAGATGCAGCCCCTGGACCTCCTGCAGGAAGACGATGTCCGGATTGAGTTCGCGCAGGCGCTCGCGCAGTTCATGCACCATCATGCGCCGGTTGAACTGCGAGAAGCCCTTGTGGATGTTCAGGGTCGTGACGTGCAGCGCTGCGGACTTGCTCATCAACGGTCAGGAAATCGCCAGCATACGATCGAGCGCCAGCCTGGCCAGCCCGGCCTCGTGCTCGGGAACGCTGATCTGATTGACGACCTTGCCGGCCGCCAGGTTTTCCAGCGTCCAGGCGAGATGCTGGGGGTCGATGCGCTGCATCGTCGAACACATGCAGATGGTCGTCGCCATGAACTGGACGATCTTGTTCTGCGGCAGGACCTCCCGGGCCAGGCGGTCGACCAGGTTGAGTTCGGTGCCGACCAGCCAGCGCGTGCCTTCCGGCGCCTCCTTGATGGTCCTGACGATATGCTCGGTCGACCCGACATAATCGGCGGCGCAGCAGACTTCGAAGTTGCATTCGGGGTGGGCGATGACCAACCCCTCCGGGTACTTCGCCCGGAAGGCGTCGATGTGCGATTTCTGGAACATCTGGTGCACCGAGCAGTGGCCCTTCCACAGCAGGATGCGCGCCTTGTCGATCTGTTCCGGGGTGAGGCCGCCGTATTCGAGGTCGGGATCCCAGACGACCATCTCGTCCAGCGGAATTCCCATCTTGTGGCCGGTCCACCGCCCGAGGTGCTGGTCGGGAAAGAACAGCACCTTGGGACGGCGCGCGAAAGCCCATTCGGCGATGGTCCCGGCATTCGACGAAGTACACACGATGCCGCCATGTTCGCCGCAGAAGGCCTTGAGATCGGCGGCGGAATTGATGTAGGTGACCGGGGTGACCTGGTTCTCGACATCCAGCACTTCGCCCAGTTCGCGCCAGCAGCGCTCGACCTTGGCCAGGTTGGCCATGTCGGCCATCGAGCAGCCGGCGGCGAGGTCGGGCAGGATGGCGATCTGGCTCGGCGCGGTCATGATGTCGGCGACCTCGGCCATGAAATGCACGCCGCAGAAGATGACGTATTCGGAATCGGTCTGTGCCGCCAGTTTGGACAGCTTCAGCGAGTCGCCGGTCAGGTCGGCATGCTGGTAGATGTCGGCCCTCTGGTAATGGTGGCAGAGGATAACCGCGCGTTTGCCGAGCCTGGCGCGGGCGGCGCGGATGCGTTCCTGACAGTCGTCGTCGGACAGGCTGTTGAAGGGCGTGAAGGCGATCACGTTCGATTGCATGCGGGTCTCCGAAATGATTTCCGGGTCAGGGGTTACCCCTGGTACCAGGGCAGCCCGGCATGACGCCAGCCACCGCAGGTGTTGCGCTGACCGCTGGCGTCCTTGTCGCCCTCGAAACCTTCGAGGACGTTGAAGCAGTCGCCATACCCGGCTTCGGTCGCCAGGCGCGCCGCCGCATCCGAGCGGACACCGCTGCGGCAGAGGAACAGGACCAGTGCTTCGTGATCGACCTGGCGCTTCAGTTCGGCCACGAAATTGGGGTTGCGCCCACCGCCCGGGTAGACGTTCCACTCGATCTCGACAGCGCCGGGAACGCGGCCGACCCAGTCCCACTCGGCGCGGGTGCGCACGTCGACCAGCCTGGCGCCGGGCGCCAGATGCAACAGGTCGAAGGCTTCCCGCGGCGTCAGCGCGCCTTCGTACGGCAGGCCCATGGCCTGGCCGCGCTGTTGGGCGAGGGTGAGGATCTCGGTTAACTTTCCCATAATCCGCGACGATCGGAATTCGAATTCGATAGTATAGGGCACAGACAATCGGTCTCGACCATCTCGATCACGCGCAACCGCCTGCGGGAGCGCCCGCTCCCGCCGCCCCGGCGCGGCGCCCGGCCGCGGTCGGCATGACGGCCGACGTGGCGCTGACGGGCGTTCAGGGCATGGCTGGCTGGCCGGCCGGTTGCCTGCCATGACCTGCATCGCTTCGCCGGCCCGCGAATGCACCAGATTGGTTCAATCATTGAACCCGATTGCACGGAAATGGTGCGCCAAATCTTTCGCAATTGGCGTATCTCCTTGTGGCAAAATGGTGTGATTCGCGCACAGGCGTTGGCACGGTTTCTGCTAAAGACGTCTCGTTGGATTTTTTTGATTGTCGCCGGCCTCGCCGGCTTCTTTATTAGTTAGGAGATTGACGGTTATGGCAACCCCGCAGGACGTGATGAAGATGGTCAAGGAAAACGACGCCAAGTTCGTCGATTTTCGTTTCACCGATACCCGTGGCAAGGAACAGCACGTCACCGTGCCGGTTTCCGCCTTCAACGAAGACAAGTTCGAGAACGGCCATGCTTTCGACGGGTCGTCCATCGCCGGCTGGAAAGGCATCCAGGCTTCCGACATGCAGCTGATGCCGGATCCCGCCACCGCCTATATCGACCCGTTCTTCGACGAAACCACCATCGTCCTGACCTGTGACGTCGTCGATCCCGCCGACGGCCGCGGCTACGACCGCGATCCGCGCTCGATCGCCAAGCGTGCCGAAGCCTACCTGAAGTCCTCGGGCATCGGCGACGCCGCCTACTTCGGTCCGGAACCCGAGTTCTTCATCTTCGACTCCGTCGAATGGAACGTCGACATGTCCGGTTGCGCGCTGAAGATCTATTCTTCCGAGGCGGCGTGGACCTCCGGCGAGAAGAGCGAAGGCGGCGGCGGTTCCGGCCACCGTCCGACCGTCAAGGGCGGCTACTTCCCGGTTCCCCCGGTCGACAGCCTGCACGATATCCGCTCGGCGATGGTTCTGGCGCTGGAAACCCTCGGCGTTCCGGTCGAGGTTCACCACCACGAAGTCGCCACCGCCGGCCAGTGCGAAATCGGCACCCTTTTCAATACCCTGGTCAAGCGTGCCGACTGGACCCAGATCCTCAAGTACGTCGTGCACAACGTCGCCCACCAGTACGGCAAGACCGCCACCTTCATGCCGAAGCCCATCGTCGGCGACAACGGCTCGGGCATGCACGTGCACCAGTCGGTGTGGAAGGACGGCAAGAACCTGTTCGCCGGTGACGGCTACGCCGGCCTTTCCGAGTTCGCCCTCTTCTACATCGGCGGCATCATCAGGCACGCCAAGGCCCTGAACGCGATCACCAATCCCGGTACGAACTCGTACAAGCGCCTGGTGCCGCACTACGAAGCCCCGGTCAAGCTGGCCTATTCCGCCAAGAACCGTTCCGCTTCCATCCGCATTCCGCACGTCGCCTCGTCCAAGGGCCGTCGCATCGAGACCCGTTTCCCGGATCCGATCGCCAACCCCTACCTGTGCTTCTCCGCGCTGCTGATGGCCGGTCTGGACGGGGTCCAGAACAAGATCCATCCGGGCGACCCGGCCGACAAGAACCTGTACGACCTGCCGCCGGAAGAAGAGGCGAAGATCCCGACCGTCTGCGCATCGCTCGAGGAAGCCCTGGCCGCTCTCGACAATGACCGCGAGTTCCTGACCCGTGGCGGCGTCTTCTCCAACGACTGGATCGATGCCTACATCGGCCTGAAGATGGACGAAGTCAACAAGGTTCGCATGACCACGCACCCGGTGGAGTTCGACCTCTACTATTCCTGCTGATCTCGCGCCGGGACGGCAACAGAGGGCGGGGTTCTCCCGCCCTTTTTTTGTCCACCGGTTGATATGCGCAGACGTTAAGTCCGGTACACTGGAGCGGTTACGAGGAATGATGACGATGACACGCAGTACGCTGGCTACCCTTCTTCTTGTGCTCGCCTTGCCGGCGTCGGCGCAGACCATCTACCGCTGCACGGATCCGAACGGCGGCACGCTGATCTCGAATACGCGCGTGGACAAGAGCTGCAAGGCGGTGGCGCTGCCGCCCGACTCATCGCTGCCGGCACCCAGGGCCAGGCCCTCCGGCGCCGCCGCGAATCCGTCGCCGGCGGGTTTCCCAAAGGTTCCGGAGGACGCGCAGAAGGCGCGCGACACCGATCGCAAGCGCATCCTCGAGCAGGAACTGGCGGGTGAGCAGCGCAGCCTGGATCAGGCGCAGCGCGAGCTGGCCGACCAGGAATCGCTGCGCGGCAGGGACGCCTCGGCTTCGGCGCTCGACCGTGTGCAGCCCTATCGCGACCGCGTTGCGCAGCACGAGCGCAACATCGTCGCCATCCAGAAGGAACTCTCCGGCCTGCGCTGATCAGACGGCGTCAGGCTTGACCTTGTACCAGGCCGAATACAGCGCCGGGAGGAAGAGCAGGGTCAGCGCGGTGGCGACGATCAGCCCGCCCATGATCGCCACGGCCATCGGTCCGAAGAAGTCGTTGCGCGAGAGCGGCACCATGGCCAGCACGGCCGCCGCCGCGGTCAGCACGATCGGGCGGAAGCGGCGCACCGTTGATTCGATGATCGCTTCGCCGCGTGGCTTGCCCGCCGCCATGTCCTGTTCGATCTGATCGACCAGGATGACCGAGTTGCGCATGATCATCCCGAACAGGGCGATGGTGCCGAGCAGGGCCATGAAGCCGAACGGCTTGTTGAAGAGCAGCAGGAAGAGAGCGATGCCGATGATTCCGAGCGGCGCCGTCAGAACCACCATGATGACCCGCGATACGCTCCGCAGCTGGATCATCAGCACGGTGATGACCAGCAGAACGAAGACCGGTATTCCTGCCATCACCGAGTTCGAGCCTTTCGCCGATTCCTCGACCGAGCCGCCGGTAACGATGCCGTAACCGGCCGGCAGGCTGGCGATGATCCGGTCGATCTGCGGCTGCAGACTGGCGACGATCGTCGCCGGCTGGGTCTTGCCGTAAAGGTTGGCGCGGACGGTGATCGTCGGCAGGCGGTCGCGGCGCCAGATCAGGCCCGGTTCGAACGAGTGCTTGACGCGGGCGACCTGGCTGAGCGGAACGCTCTTGCCGCTGCGCGTCGGCACCGCCAGCTCGGGCAGTGCCGAGAGGTGGCTGCGCTCCTGGCGGTCGCCGCGCAGCACGACGTCGATGGTCTTCTCGCCTTCGCGGAAGCTGGTCACGGTGAGTCCGCTGAGCGACATGTTGAGCAGCGCCGCGACATCCTGGCCGGAGACGCCGAGCAGGCGGGCCTTGTCCTGATCGATTTCGATCTCGACGACCTTGGAAAGCTCGCTCCAGTCGAGGTTCACGTTCGACAGTTCCGGGTTGCCGCGGAGGACGCTCGCGACTTCGCCGGCAATCCGGCGCAGGGTGTGCAGATCCTCGCCGGAGACGCGGTACTGGAGCGCGTAGCCGACGGGCGGGCCATTTTCGATGCGGGCGATGTTGCCGCGCACCCCCCACGCTTCATTTTCGAACAAATCGATCAGTCGACCGCGCAAGGCTTCGCGCGCCTCCTGGCTGCGCGTCATGATCACCAGCTGGCTGACATTGGTGGCGGGCAGCTGCTGATCGAGCGACAGGAAGTAGCGCGGCGAGCCCGAGCCGACGTAAGTGATGAAATGATCGTGCTGGCCGAAGCGCGCCTTGTCCTCGTCCAGCCACTCTTCGAGCTTCCTCGTCGCGGCGTCGATGGCGGCGAGCGACGACCCTTCGGGCAGCCGCAGTTCGACATTGAGTTCGAGACGGGTCGAATTCGGGAAGAACTGCTTCTGCACCTTCGCCATGCCGGCGATCGACAGCGCGAACAGCAGCAGTGTCGCCAGGATGATCAGCCAGCGGCGCCTGACGCAGTTCCGCACCAGAATGCGGAAGCGGTTGTAGAACGGCGTCCCGTAGACATCGTGCTCTTCGCCGTGAGCTTCGCCGCCGAGCCCGAAGCGTTCGAGCCGGGCGGCCAAGGCAGGCCAGCGGCGCTTGATGAAGCCGGGTGGTCGCGGGGCCCGCGGATCGGGGAGCAACTTGTAGCCCAGCCAGGGAATCGCGACGACAGCGGCGACCCATGAAATGAGCAGGGCAATCGCATTGACCTGGAAGAAGGCGAAGGCATATTCGCTGGTCGATGACTTGGCGATGGCGATCGGAATGAAACCGGCGACGGTGACCAGCGTGCCCGACAGCATCGGGCCGGCGGTGCTGGTATAGGCAAACGAGGCGGCACGGGTGCGCTCCCAGCCCTGCTCCATCTTCACCCACATGGTCTCGACGGCGATGATCGCATCGTCCACCAGGAGGCCGAGCGCCAGCACCAGCGCGCCGAGCGAGACCTTGTGCAGGCCGACGTTGAACAGGTCCATCGCCAGGAATGTTGCCGCGAGAACCAGGGGAATCGAAAGGGCGACGACCATCCCGGTGCGCATGCCGAGACTGAGGAAGGTGACGAGCAGAACGACGGCAACCGCCTCGGCCAGCGCCCGGACGAAGGTCTTGATCGACGTGCGGACGGCGTTGGGCGCGCTGAGAACCTCGGCAATCTCGATACCCAGCGGCAGGCTTTCGCGAATCGTGGCAACCTTTGCCTCCAGGGCGTTGCCGAGCTCGATGATGTCGGCGCCGCGCGCCAGCGACACGCCGATCGCCAGCGCCTTCCTCCCCCCGAAGCGGACTTCGGTCGTCGGCGGGTCACTGGTGCCGCGCCGCACGCTGGCGATGTCGCCGAGGCGGAAGCTGCGGCCGCCGCTGCGGATAAGGGTATCGGACACTGCCTGAACCGTGTCGAAGGCGCCGCTCGGCCGGATCTGGATGCGTTCGTCCTGGAGCTCGAAAAAGCCGGCGGCGTTGACCGAGTTCTGCTGGCTCAGCGCCTGGATGATGGTGGATTGGTCGATGCCGAGTGTCGCCAGCTTGGCGTTGGCGAGTTCGACGAAGATCCGCTCGTCCTGAATCCCGAAGATTTCCACCTTGCCGGCACCGGGAATGCGCAGGAGCTTGTCGCGAATGCGCTCGGCGATGTCCTTGAGCTGCGGGTAGTCGAGACCGTCGGCGGTCAGCGCGTAGATGTTGCCGAAGACGTCGCCGTATTCGTCGTTGAAGAACGGACCCTGAATGCCGGCCGGCAGGGTGTGCCGGATGTCGCCGACCTTCTTGCGCACCTGGTAGAACAGATCCGGGACGAGGCTTCCGGGAACCCCATACCGGGCAAAGAACATGACCGTCGACTCGCCGGGCCGCGAGAAACTCTGGATGCGGTCGATGTACGGCATCTCCTGCAGCTTCTTCTCGATCTTGTCGGTGAGCTGCTGTTCGACCTGGACCGCCGTGGCGCCCGGCCACAGGGTGCGGATCACCATCACCCTGAAAGTGAATGGCGGGTCTTCGGCCTGACTCAGGCGGCCGTAGGAGATGATCCCCAGCAGCGCGATGGCGAACAGGAGAAAGCCGACCAGGGTCCGGTTGTGGAGTGTCCAGTCGGACAGGTTGAAACGCTGGGCCACAACTCAGCGCTGCTGCGCGGGGGGCACGGCGGGCTGGGCCTGCACCACCTGGCCGTCAACCAGCCGGCGCTGCCCGGTCAGGATCACCATCTCGTCGGCCTTCAGTCCGCTGGCGATGGCCGCGCCATCCTCACGGAACGCCGCCACCTCGACCGGCCGCAGCGTCGCCTTGCCGTCGCTGGCGACCCAGACCTGCGGCCCCTTGCCGTTGTCGACGATGGCCGTCAGCGGAACGACGATCGCCGCGCCCGCGGGCGAGCCGAGAACGACGCGCGCCGTCATCCCGAGTTGCGCCGCCGGCAACGGGTCGATGATGCGCACCCGGGCTGCGTAGGTGCGGGTAGCCGGGTCGGCGGCCGCGGCCAGTTCGCGGACCTCGCCCTTCATGAACAGCTCCGGCTGGGCCCACAGATTGACCGCAATCTGCCGTGCCGCCTTGAATTCGGCGAGGCGGCCTTCCGGAATCGCGATCGCCACCTCCTTTTCCTCCGGCCGCGCCAGGCGGAAGACCGGCTGGCCGGCGCTGACGACCTGCCCGGCGTCGGCGAGAACGCCGGTGATCACGCCGTCATGATCGGCGACGAGGGTGCCGTAGGCCGCCTGGTTGCCGCTGATCTCGCTCTGGGCGCGCGCCTGCTCCAATCGCGCCCGGGCGCTGCGGTAGGCGTTCTCCTTGGCATCGAAAGCGGCCTGGCTGACGAAGCGCCTGGCCAGAAGGTCGGCGTAGCGGGTGCGTTCGTTGCTCGCGGTGGTGAATTCGCTCTGTGCGGCCGCCACCTGCGCCTGCGCGGCTTGCCTGGAAAGCTGCAGGTCGGCGGGATCGAGGCGGGCCAGCGCCTGGCCGGCCTTCACGGCCATGCCGGCATCCACCAGGCGCGAGGTGATCTTGCCGCCGACCCGGAATGATAGGTCGGCCTCGTGTCGCGCCCGGATTTCGCCCGTGTAGACGGCATAGCCGGCGTCCCTCGTGCTCGCAGGTTGAACCAGGACCCTGGCGACCGCCGGCGGGGGTGCTTCCGTGCCGTTGCAACCGGCCAGGACCATGGCGACGCAGAGGGTGGCAGCTGATGGCACGAGGTTGCGGGGAGGCATCGGAGCGGCGCCAGGCGAAATCCTGCAATCATAATGAATGTGGGGTCGATAGAGCAACGGCTTCGACGCCGCGCCGCTTGAATCGCTACAATGGCGGACATGAATGACACACTCCGACCCTTCGCCGGACTCGATCTCCTGGCCTCGACCGTGCTCCTGCTCGACGAGGAACTGGTCGTGCGTTATGTCAATCCGTCGGGAGAGAACCTGCTCGCCGTCAGCCTGCGCACGGTGGCGGGCAAGCCGTTGGCGGCGGTGTGCGCCTGTCCGGCAACCCTGCAGGCGGCGTTCGACCATGCCCTGAACAGCAACTGGGGCTATACCGGGCAGAACATCGAGTTGCAGCGCAACGACGGCGAACTGCTCCACGTCAACTGCACGGTGACGGCGCTGCGCCAGGACAAGGCGGAGGACGTGCGATTGCTGGTGGAATTGCAGCCAATCGAGCACCACCTGGCGGCGACCCGCGAAGAGCACCTCATCGAGCAGCAGAAGGCGAGCCGCGAACTGATCCGCAATCTCGCGCACGAGATCAAGAACCCGCTGGGCGGCATCCGCGGCGCGGCGCAGCTGCTCGAGCACGAACTGAACAACCCGTCGCTGAAGGAATACACCCAAGTCATCATCAAGGAGGCCGACCGCCTGCAGAACCTGATGAAGCGCCTGCTGACATCGCACCGGACGATGCTGCCGACCACGGTCAATATCCACGAAATCCTCGAGCGCGTCCGCAGCCTGCTCACCTCGGAGTTCCGGGGCTCGCTGGCGATGCGCCGTGATTACGACACCAGCCTGCCGGAAATCGTGGGCGACCGTGAGCAACTGATCCAGGCGTTTCTCAACGTCGCGCGCAATGCCGCGCAGGCGCTGCGCGGCGAGGGAGAAATCGTCTTGCGCACGCGGGTGCTGCGCCAGGTGACGCTGGCCAAGAAGCGCTACCGTCTCGCTCTCGAGATCAAGGTCATCGACAATGGGCCGGGGATTCCCGAAGCGGTTCGCGAAAGCATGTTCTATCCCCTGGTCTCGGGCCGTGAGGGCGGCAGCGGGCTGGGTCTGACGATCGCCCAGAATTTCGTCCAGCATCATCACGGGACCATCGATTGCTCGAGCCGGCCAGGCGAGACGGTGTTCACCATCCGCCTGCCGGTGGAGCAGGCCTGAGTCTTGCTTCCCGCAGTCAACCGCCAATAATCAGATGGACAGGAAAGTCATGAAACCGGTCTGGATCGTCGATGACGATCGCTCAATCCGCTGGGTTCTCGAGAAGACGCTGACGCGCGAGGGGATCTCGTTCAGGAGTTTCGCGTCGGCCAGCGAGGCCATTTCCCAGCTCGAACAGGGCGCCGAACCGCCGCAGGTGCTGCTGTCCGACATCCGCATGCCCGGCCAGTCGGGGCTGGATCTGCTGCAGGAAGTCAAGACCCGCTTCCCGACGGTCCCGGTCATCATCATGACCGCCTATTCGGACCTCGAGAGCGCCGTTGCCGCCTTCCAGGGCGGCGCCTTCGAGTACCTGCCGAAGCCCTTCGATGTCGACCAGGCGGTCGAACTGATCCAGCGGGCGATCGAGGAATCGATGCACCAGACTGGTGCAAAAGAGGAGGAGTCCGTGGCGCCGGAGATCCTCGGGCAGGCTCCGGCGATGCAGGAGGTGTTCCGGGCCATCGGCCGCCTCGCCATGTCGCACGCCACCGTGCTGATCACCGGCGATTCGGGCAGCGGCAAGGAACTGGTCGCGCGGGCGCTGCACCGCCACAGTCCGCGCGCCGACAAGTCTTTCGTCGCGATCAATACCGCGGCGATCCCCAGGGATCTGCTCGAATCCGAACTTTTCGGCCACGAGCGCGGGTCATTCACGGGAGCCCAGACGCAGCGGCGGGGACGCTTCGAACAGGCCGAGGGCGGCACGCTGTTCCTCGACGAAATCGGCGACATGCCATCCGAATTGCAGACCCGCTTGCTGCGGGTTCTTTCCGACGGACATTACTACCGGGTCGGCGGCCATTCGCCGATCAAGGCCAACGTCCGCGTGATCGCGGCGACGCACCAGAATCTCGAAGCGCGGGTCAAGGAAGGCCTGTTTCGCGAGGATCTCTTCCATCGCCTCAACGTCATCCGCATCCGCCTCCCGGCATTGCGCGAGCGGCGCGAGGATGTCCCGCTGCTGACCCGGCACTTCCTGCAGAAGAGCGCGCGCGAACTCGGCGTCGAGGCCAAGCGCCTCTCGGATGCCGCGATGGCCTACCTGAGCGGGCTCGACTTCCAGGGCAACGTCCGGCAACTGGAAAACCTGTGCCACTGGCTGACCGTCATGGCTCCCGGACAACTGGTCGAGATCGGCGACCTGCCGGCCGAACTGCGCGACGCCGAGTCGATCGCGCTGGCGACCGACTGGGAAAGCGGGCTGGCCGGCGAAGTCGATCGCCTGCTCGCCGCCGGCGTCGACAATGTCCATGGCCGCCTCGCCGAAACCTTCGAACGCATCCTGATCTCCCGCGCGCTGGCGCGGACCGGCGGGCGCCGGATCGAGGCGGCTCTGGCGCTCGGCATCGGGCGCAACACGATCACGCGCAAGATCGCCGAACTGGGCATCGAGGGGGGCAAGGAGACGGCGGCGGAGTAGAATCCGCCCCATGCCACTGATCGATCCTGCCCTGCTGGAGTCCGCGCCCGGCCTGCCTGCCGGGAGCTTCGCGGTCATCGCCGTCGACGAGTGCGACTCGTCCAGCAGCGAATTGCTGCGCCGCGCCGCCCAGGGCGCGCCGGCCGGGACGGTCGTGGTCGCGGACCGCCAGACAGCCGGACGCGGCCGCCGCGGGCGCAGCTGGCTGTCGGCGCCGGCGGCCAGCCTGACGTTTTCGCTGCTGTGGCGCTTCAGCGGGCCGACGGCGAAGCTCTCGGGCCTCTCGCTGGCTGTCGGCGTGGCGCTGGCCAGGGGTCTTGAAAGCCTCGGCGCCAATGGCATTCGCCTCAAGTGGCCGAACGATGTCCTGCTCGCAGCGGCCGGGGATTTCCCCAAGCTGGCCGGGATACTCGTCGAACTCGCGACTGACCGCGAGGGCACCCAGGCGGTCATCGGCATCGGCGTCAACCTGCAGGCGCCCGGCGCCGATCTGCCGCAGCCGGCGGCCGGACTCGATCAGGCGGTGACGCTGCTGCCCGACCGGCATCTGGTGCTCGCCGCGATTCTTCGGGAACTGGCCCAGGTTCTCGAGGCTTTCGCGGTCGACGGCTTTTCCGGGGCCAAGATGGCCTGGCAGCAGCGCCATGCCTGGCAGGGCCTCGCGGTTCGCCTTGTCGCCGACGATGGAACAGCGGTCGACGGCATCTGCGAGGGCGTCGACGACGACGGCGCGCTGCTGCTCGCGACAGCCGCCGGCGTGCAGCGCATCCTTTCCGGCGACGTCAGCCTGCGCCGCGCATGATCCTCTGCATCGACAGCGGCAACAGCCGCATCAAGTGGGGCGTGCACGGCGCGGGGCGCTGGCTTGATGGCGGAATCATCGAGCATGCCGAAACGGATCAGCTGGCCTCGCTGACCTCCCGGCTGCCGCCGGCGACGCGGATCATGCTGGCCAACGTCGCCGGCGATGCGGCGCTGGCGCGAATCCGTCAGGCGCTCGCCGACTCCAGGCGCGAACTGCACGAAGTGAAATCGGTGCCCGCGGCGGGCGACGTCGTCAATCTGTATGAAGACCCGGCGCGTCTCGGCGTTGATCGCTGGTGCGCGCTGCTCGGCGCGCGCAGCCTGACGTCGGCCCCCTGCGTCGTGGTGATGGCCGGCACGGCGACGACGATCGACTCGCTCGACGCCGAAGGCTGCTTCCGCGGCGGCTTCATCCTTCCCGGATTCGACCTGATGCGCCGCTCGCTGGCGCAGGATACGGCGGCGCTGCCACTGGCTGCCGGGACATATTCCGCCTGGCCACGCTGCACCGACGACGCGATCACCTCCGGCTGCATCGAGGCCCAGGCCGGTGCCATCGAACGCGCCGTCGCCAGGCTGGACAACGGCGCCGCGTGCCTGCTTTCCGGCGGCGCCGCCGGCGTCATCGCCGAGCATCTCGGCATAGCGCACCGGCGCGTCGAAAATCTCGTCCTCGAAGGCCTGCTGCGGCTCGCCGGGGATTTGCCGGCATGACATGCCGTCGGCAAAAACAGCAGTTGTAGATTGTCCCCTTAGCGGCGACAATTGACGCCCACTCGACTCCTTTCGGGAGGCCCCATGTTCGATCCGGTCATCAGCAACCTGCCCGCGTTCGCCAGCTTTTTCGTGACCGCCATCGTCCTGATGCTGGCGTTTCTCGCCATCTACGTGGCGATCACGCCGTACAGCGAACTGGCGCTGATCCGCGCCGGCAACGAGGCCGCGGCGGTCAGTCTCGGCGGCGCGGTCATCGGTTTCGCCCTGCCGATTGCGGTTTCCGTCGCCGTCAGCCACAACCTGTACGCGATGATCGGCTGGGGCGTCGTCGCCTCCGTCGTGCAATTGCTCGCCTTCGTCGCCGCGCGGCTGGCGATGCCACGGCTCAACGATAGCATTGCCCAAGGCAAGCTGGCCTCGGGAATCTTCCTCGCCTCACTGGCGATCGGCGTCGGCATTCTCAACGCCGGCTGCATCGTCTGAGAACTTGTGAATAAATTTACTGCGCAATCCGATTGCTTCGTTGGGCGGTGCTCGCTCCTCGCCTATCGTCTTGATATGTCTCGTCGCTGCGCTCCGTCCGCCTCGCACTCGGATCGCTCGCGACAATTTCTTCACAAGTTCTTACCATTCAACCTAGGTTCAAGGAGAATTTCATGGCACTGATGGACTTCATCAAGAAGCAGTTTATCGACATCCTCCAGTGGACGGAGGACACCGACGGCACGCTGGCCTGGCGCTTCCCGATGGCGGAAATGGAAATCCAGAACGGCGCCAGCCTGACCGTGCGCGATTCGCAACTGGCGCTGTTCGTCAATGAAGGCACCGTAGCGGATGTCTTCGCGCCCGGCATGTACAAGCTGACGACGCAGACGCTGCCGGTCCTGACCTACCTGAAGAACTGGGACAAACTGTTCGAGTCGCCCTTCAAGTCCGACCTCTATTTCTTCTCGACGCGCACCCAGCTTGACCAGAAGTGGGGGACGCCAAATCCGATCACCATTCGCGACAAGGAATTCGGCATCGTCCGCATGCGCGCCTTCGGCATCTATTCGTATCACCTGAACGACGCCAAGGCGTTCTACCAGAAGATCTCCGGCACCCGCGATAGCTACACGCGCGAGGAGCTCGAAGGCCAGCTGCGCAACACCATGGTCGCCGGGATGACCGATCTCTTCGGCGAATCCGGTGTCGCCTTCATCGACATGGCGGCCAATCAGGACGAGTTCGGCAAGGCGATGCTCGCCAAGGCGGCGCCGATGTTCGCCGAGTACGGGCTGACCCTCGATTCGCTGGTGGTCCAGAATGTCTCGCTGCCCGAGGAATTGCAGAAGATCCTCGACCAGCGGATAGGCATGAACATGATCGGCGACATGCAGCGCTTCACGCAGTACCAGGTCGCCACCGCGATTCCGGAAGCGGCAAGGAACGAGGGCGGCATGGCCGGCATGGGTGTCGGCCTCGGCGCCGGCGTCGGCTTCGGCCAAGTCATGGGGCAGGCGATGGCCTCGGCGATGCAGCCAGCGTCGACTGGCGCCGCGCCGGCGCCGACCGCCGTGGCGCCGGTGTCCGCCGACGACGTCGTGGCGACCATCGAGAAGCTGCACGGGCTGGTCGAAAAGGGCATCCTGAGCGCCGACGAATTCGCTGCCAAGAAGGCGGAACTGCTCAAGAAGCTGGGTTGACCGCGTCCTGCTGGAAGTACCCCCGGGGTACAGCCGCGTGGCCCTGACCGCCTCCTGTCCTTCGTGTGGCGCGCCGGTCGTCTTCAAGTCGGCGGGGTCGATCCTCGCCGTCTGTGAATACTGCCAGAGCACGCTGGTCCGCCATGACACGGCGCTCGAGGACATCGGCAAGATGGCGGCGCTCGCCGAGGACCGCTCGCCGCTGCAACTGGGGGCGGAAGGCAGCTACAAGGGCGTGCATTTCGCGCTGATCGGGCGCATCCAGATCAAGTACAGCCAGGGCTACTGGAACGAGTGGCACCTGCTGTTCGACGACATGCGCACCGGCTGGCTATCGGAGGCCGGCGGCGAGTATATGCTCACCTTCGTCCGCCAGGTCCAGGAAGCGCTGCCGCAATTCTCCGAGCTCAAGATCGGCCAGCGCTTCGTGCTGGCCAGCCAGCCGTGGACGGTCAGCAATATCGAGAACGCCGAATGCGTCGCCGGCGAGGGCGAGCTGCCGTTCAAGGTCGGCGCCGGCTACCCGGTTGCCACGGTCGACCTGCGGAATGGTGCCAATTTCGCGACCCTCGATTATTCGGAAACACCGCCGCTGCTTTTCGTCGGCGAGCCGGTCGCCCTCGCCTCGCTGAAGATGCGCAACCTGCGCGAAGGAATGCCGATTCCGACGCACACCGTCGCGGCGCAGGTTTTCCGCTGCCCGAGTTGCGGCGCGCCGATGCAGGCGCGTTCCCGGGAAATCCTGGCGGTCGGCTGCACGAGCTGCGGGGCGGTGGTCGATACCGCCGACCAGAACTACAAGCTGTTGTCGAAGGCACTCGGCACGCGCGACGAGAAGTACACGCCGCGCCTGGCCCTGGGCAGCAAGGGCACCCTGGAGGGCAAGCCGGTCGAGGTCATCGGTTTCCTCGTCAAGGAGTCGCGGGCCGACGGCGTCGCCTACGCCTGGCGCGAATACCTGCTGGCCGGCGACAGCACGGAAACCCGCGGCACCTATCGCTGGCTGACCGAATACGACGGCCACTGGAACATCGCCGACGTGCTGTCCAGCCCACCGGCCGGCAGCGGCGCGATGGAACTGGCCGACGTCAATTTTTCCGGACAGCGCTTCCGGCACTATTCCACAGCGCCATCGGCCGAGGTCATCCAGGTCGCCGGCGAATTCAACTGGCGCGTGCGCCGGGGCGAGACCAGCCGGGTGGTCGACTACGTCGCGCCGCCGCTGCTGCTGTCGCGCGAATCGACCGACAACGACCTGAACTGGTCGCTCGCGACCTACGTCGCGCCCGAGGTGATCGGCGAGGCGTTCAAGCTGCCGGGACGGATGATCGCGCCGGTCGGCATCTACGCCAATCAGCCTAACCCCTGGGCCGAGACGCACCGGCGGGTTTGCAGCCTGTTCTGGAAACTGGCGCTGGTTGCTGTCGTGTTGCAGGCCTTCTTCGGCTTGCTCGGCGGCGGCAAGGTCCTGCTGCGCCAGGAGTTGACCTTTTCGCCGCAGATGGCGGAAGACGAGGTTGTCACCAATGAATTCGAGGTGCGCGACCGGCCGCGCAAGCTGACGGTGCGCAACTCGACTTCGCTCGACAATAACTGGATCGGCCTCGACCTGCTGCTGGTCAACAAGGCCAGCGGCCAAGCGTGGCCGGCTGCGCGGGAACTCGCCTACTACCATGGCAACGATGGCGGCGAGAGTTGGTCCGAAGGCAGCCGCAGCGACGAGGTCGTCTTTCTCGACATCCCGCCCGGCACCTACTACCTGACGGTCGACCCCGACATCGCCCCGGAAAAGCCGGTGCCGGTGCGCGATGTCATCGAAGTGTCCAGCGGCGGCGCCGGCTGGTCGAATTTCATCATCGTGATGCTGCTCCTGGTCTTCTTCCCGGTCTTCACGCGCCTGCGCCATGGGGCCTTCGAGGCCAGGCGCTGGGCCGAAAGCGACCATGCGCCGGCGAGCAGCGGCGGCTCTTCGGACGGGGACGACTGATGTTCAGGAATTTCAATCTGGCGACTGGGGTTCTCGCCCTGCTGCTCTTCGGCTACGCCCAGCATCAAGGCTGGAACCTCTTCGACAACGTCGCCAACCCGGGCAAGGGCGGCTCCGGCAGCAGTCGCGTCTATCACAAGTGACAAGGGCGGGCGCTCAGTCGCCCCCGCCGCCGCAACCGCCGCCATCTCCTCCCCCGTCGCCATCGGAACCGCCGGAATCACCCGAACAGCCGCCGCCGCAGCCGATGTGGCTGGCGCAAAAGCCGGCGCCCGGCGCGCCCTCGCGGCCGGCGGCCAGGCAATCGAGGTGGTAGATGAAGCCGCCGGCTATCAGCAGGGCGGCGTCCAGCGCGAACAGCCGGGGCAGCCGCTGCGGCTGGCGCGGGTCGATTCCCTCGCGGGCGCAGGCCAGCCGCCAGGTGCGCTTGATGCCGTCCGACGCCTGGGTCGGCGACGCCATCGCCTCGGCCGGCGTATGGTGCAGGAAGCGGCCGAATGCGCCCCGGCAGAAGCGCGCATAGTGCCTGGTGAACAGGATGAACTCGTGCCAGGCATCGTCGACGACCTGCGACGGCATCGCCACCATGCGCCGCCCGGCGCGATGGCAGAGCTGGAAATACTCGCGCAGGCCGGCGAAGACCTCGGCGCGCTGCTCCGGGTTCAATTCGGGGCGGCGGGCCGCCAGGCGCCGGTCGAGAACTCCGGCGAACGGGTACTGGTCGATGAAGGCCGCCCGCCGCCGCGCCGACCACTGCCGCCAGAGCAGCCATGCCAGCACGACCGCCGCCAGCGCGATCACGACCTTGATCATGCGCCGACGTCGAAGCAGAGATACTTGATCTCGAGATAGTCCTCGATCCCGTACTTCGAGCCTTCGCGCCCGATGCCCGACTGCTTGACGCCGCCGAAGGGCGCCACCTCGTTCGAGATCAGCCCGGTATTGACGCCGACCATGCCGTATTCCAGTGCCTCGCCGACGCGCCAGCAGCGCGCCACGTCGCGCGAGTAGAAGTAGGCGGCGAGGCCGAATTCGGTAGCGTTGGCCATCGCCACCGCCTCGGCTTCCGTATCGTAGCGGAACAATGGGGCGACCGGGCCGAAGGTTTCCTCGCGCGCGACCTTCATCGCCGGGGTCACGTCGGCCAGCACCGTCGGCTGGTAGAAATTTCCGCCGCGTTTATGGCGGGCGCCGCCGCACAGCACGCGGGCGCCCTTGGCGAGAGCATCGGCGACGTGCGCCTCGACCTTGGCCAGCGCCGAATCGTCGATCAGCGGGCCTTGCGCCACGCCTTCCTCGCTCCCGGCGCCGACCTTCAGTTGGCCGGCCCGCACCGCAAGCTTTTGCGCGAATTCTTCATACACCCCCGACTGCACGAGGATGCGGTTGGCGCAGACGCAGGTCTGGCCGGTATTGCGGTACTTGGCGATCAGCGCGCCGGCGACCGCGGCATCGACGTCGGCGTCGTTGAAGACGATGAAGGGCGCGTTGCCGCCCAGTTCCAGCGACAGCTTCTTTATCGTCGGCGCGCATTGCGCCATCAGCAGGCGGCCGACCTCGGTCGAACCGGTGAACGACAGCTTCCTGACCACCGGGCTGGCGGTCAGTGCCCCGCCGATCGCCACCGGATCGCCGGTCAGGACATTGAAGACGCCAGCCGGGAAGCCGGCTTCCTCGGCCAGCGCAGCCAGCGCCAGTGCGGTCAGCGGCGTCTGCTCCGCCGGCTTGACCACCACCGTGCAACCGGCTGCCAGGGCCGGCGCGACCTTGCGCGTGATCATCGCCAGCGGAAAGTTCCATGGCGTGATCGCCGCGCAGACGCCGATCGCCTGCTTGATGACGACGAGGCGCTTGTCGGCGGCGGTCGCCGGAATCGTCTCGCCATAGGTGCGCTTGCCTTCCTCGGCGAACCACTCGACGAACGACGCGCCATAGGCCACCTCGCCCCTGGCCTCGGCCAGCGGCTTCCCGCCCTCGGCCGTGATCATCTGCGCCAGGTCCTCGGCATTCCGGTTGATCAGCGTGAACCAGCGCTGCAGCACCTGCGAACGCTGCCTGGCCGTCTGCGCGCGCCAGGCGGGCAGCGCCGCGGCGGCGGCGGCGATCGCCCGCTGCGCTTCCGCGGCACCGCTGTTCGGCACCTCGGCCAGCAGCGAACCGTCGGCCGGGTCGCGCACCGCAATGGTTGCGCCGCCATCGGCAGCGATCCATTTTCCGCCCAGAAAGGCGGTCGACCGCAACAAAGACTCGTCATGAAGGTGCATGGCCTTGAAAAATCCTGTAAAAACGGTAAGTTATGAACTGTTTGCAGAAAGTGTCTCAAGAGATGCAGCTTCCCGCCCTGATTGCCGTTGCGCTCGTCATCGCGCTGGCCACCGCCTGTGGCAGCCCGGGTTCGCGTCCGGTCACATTTGGCGGAACTATAACGCAACCCCTGCCGGTCAGCGAGAGGGGCAACGAGGTCGCTCTCTATGCCTTGGGGCTGATCGACACCGGATATCGTTTCGGCGGCAGGAACCCCGAAGCCGGGCTCGATTGCAGCGGGA